>WBZS01000123.1_pt1 | contig 151307 bp, 137 predicted proteins | sample 5204201 | NCBI WGS metagenome assembly WBZS01 (sample SAMN12344357, study PRJNA552823) | activated sludge metagenome | biome: Activated sludge suspended growth; feature: Nitrification reactor; material: Wastewater; isolation source: activated sludge from nitrification reactor of wastewater... | reverse complement strand
AGAAACGACTTCACTCGGCGCTTGATTACCGCACCCCCAACGAAGTCGAACGAGCCTGGTACGACAACCAAACGGCTGCCTGAAGGTCAAACAGAAGAGCCGGTCCGGAAAAAATCATTCAGCCCAGGTGTACGTTCCCCGGCTGTGAGGCCCCCCTCGGGGTGTGTCACGCCCACCACACCCCACCCTGGTGGAACGGCGGCCTCACCGACCTGAACCACACCGCCCTGGTGTGTCCGCATCACCACAACCTGGTCGAACCGTCGCGGACCGGACCCCCCGGCCAACGCTGGGAGTTACGCATCGCCGACGACGGCCTCCCCGAAATCCTCCCCCCCGAACGCGTCGACCCCACCCGCACCCCCCGACGACACCAACGCTTCCGACAACCCCGAATCAACGAATGAACGACACGACGTCGCGGGCGAGCGCGCCACCCCGCCCGGGGAGCGGCGCGCCCACCCAGCCCGAGTACCCGCTTCGCTGGGGCCACGTCCCGATCAGCCGCCCGCAGGAGGCCCACCTGGCCTGCCCGGAGCGAGTGCAGGGCCACCACGGAAACCATCGGCCACCTGACCCCCGACGAACCGACGCCGACCGCCACCACTGGCCTCCAGGGCAAGAAGCGCCCCCAGCCAGTGGCTGGAGGCGCCTCTCACGTGGTGCTGCGACCACGATCAGTGGCCACGAGACACAGCGTCCTTGATGGGCTCCGCGGAGGGCGCCGTGCCAAGAAAATGAGAGCGACGTCGCCTAGGTATCTGGCACGGATCTGGCACGGTCGCCATTTCGGTGCATTTCCCCTAGTCAAACCAGTCGGGATGACAGGATTTGAACCTGCGACCCCTTGACCCCCAGTCAAGTGCGCTACCAAGCTGCGCCACATCCCGCTCTTCAGTTGTGGTGGCTTCGACCACCGAGGGTTGACAATACACGCTCGGCGGCGAAGTGTCCCATCGACGCCACCGGGCGAGCCGAGGTGGCGCCGCGGCCCAGTCCCGGACCACAATCGCCCCCATGGCTCACCCGAACTTCGACGAGGCCGCCGCGACGTGGGACGACGACCCCGCGAAGCTGGCCCGCTCCCGCCGCATCGCCGACGCGATCGCGCGCACCGTGCCCCTCGCAGACGTCCGCGACGCCCTTGAGTACGGCTGCGGCACCGGCCAGGTCACCTGGGCGCTGGCCGACCGGCTCGACCGGGTGCTGCTCGCCGACGCCTCCCCCGGCATGCTCGCCGTGCTCCACGACCGCATCCAGGCTCGCCCCGAGGACGACCGCGACCGCTTCACGTCCGGTCTGCTCGACCTCACCCGCGACAGCCTGCCTGCGGCGTCCCTCGATCTGGTCTACACGGCCCTGGCGCTGCACCACGTGCCGGACGTCCCCCTCGTTCTGCGGCGCTTCCGTGAGGCACTGCGGCCCGGCGGGCACCTGGCGATCGCCGACCTCGACCTCGACCACCACGGCCACTTCCACGGACACGACTTCGACGGCCACCACGGCTTCGAACGCGACGCCCTGGCCGCACTCATCCTCGACGCCGGCTTCACCGCGCCCACCTTCGAGACCGTCGCGATGCTCAAGAAGACCGTCGACGACACCGAGCGCGAGTTCCCGCTCTTCCTGGCCACGGCGCGCGCCTCCTGACCCGGACGCCGCTGGTGCGGCTACGACCCCGCTGGTGCGGCTACGACCCCGCCCAATTCGGCCGGTAGGCGACGAAGGACGGCACGGCCCGTACGACCGCCAGCAGCAACAGCACGACCAGGGCGCCGCCCAGCGCCGCCGTCCAGGCCGGCCCGATGAGCGACCCCACCCCGCCGTGCAGCACGTCGGCCACCCGGGGTCCGCCCGCGACGACCACGATGAAGATGCCCTGGAGGCGTCCCCGCATCGCGTCGTCGGCGGCCTCCAGCAGGATGGCGTTGCGGAACGCCGCCGACGCCATGTCCGCCGCGCCGCCCACCACCTGGGTGAGCAACGCCACCACCAGCATCGGCACCAGCCACACGGACGCCAGCCCCACCGACACCCCGAACAGCAGCATCGACAGCCCCCACACTCCGATGGCCACGACCACCGCCAGGCCCTGGCGGCGGACGCTCGACATCCAGCCGCTGAACAGCCCGCCGAGCAGGACGCCCAGCGGCATCGCCGCGAACAGCAGCGCGAACACCAGCCCGCCCTCGGGCGGGCCGCCGAACGACTCGTGCGCGATCTGCGGGAACAGCGCCCGGGCCAGCCCGAACACCATCGCGATGAGATCGACGACGAACGACATGAGCAGCACGGTGCGGCCCCGCAGGTAGCGGAAGCCGTCCAGCACCGCCCGCAGTCCGGGCGACCCCTGCGGGTTCTCGACGGGCAACGGCGGCAGCTTCACCACCGCGTACAGCGTGGCCAGCAACGTCAGCGTGTCGACGAGGTAGAGCAGCGGGAACCCCAGCACCGGGATCAGGGCGCCGCCCACCAGCGGCCCGGCGATCGCCCCCGCCGAGAACACCGTCATGTTGAGGGCCTGCGCCGCCGGGATCTGCTCCAGGGGCAACAGCTTCGGCAGGATCGACGAGCGCACCGGCTGGTTCACCGCGAAGCACGCCTGCTGCAGCGCGAAGATGCCCAGTAGCACCCACACGTTCTGCAGGCGCAGCGCGGCCTGGGCGAAGAACAGCCCGCCGGTGACGATCAACCCGAGCGTCGTGACGATCAGCAGCGTCCGCCGGTCGAGGTGGTCGGCGAGCGCGCCCCCGTAGAGGCCGAACACCACCAGCGGCACCAGGCCGAACAACCCGGCCAGCCCCACGTACGCCGACGAGTCGGTCATCGCGTACAGCTGCGCGGGCACCGCGATCACCGTCAACTGCGCGCCGATGACCGTGATGATGTTCGCCGTCCACAGCCGCCGGAACGCGGGCGTCCGCAGCGGGCGGGTGTCGGCGAAGTGGCGCCTCAGGCGTCCGAACCGGGGACTCACTCCTTCTTGCCGCGCTTGGCCCGCGCCTTCACCTCGACGTGCACCGGGGTGCCGACGAAGCCGAACTCCTCCCGCAGCCGCCGCTCGACGAACCGCACGTACTGGGGGTCGAGGACGCCGGAGGTGAACAGCACGAACGTGGGCGGGCAGTTCTGCGCCTGCGTGCCGAACAGGATGCGGGCCTGCTTGCCGCCGCGCACCGGGTGCGGGTGGGCGGCCGCCATCCGGCCCAGGAAGCTGTTGAGCTGCCCGGTGGTGACCCGGGTCTCCCAGCCTTCGAGGGCGGCGTCGATGGCCTTCTTCAGTTTGTCGACGTTGCGGCCGCTGAGCGCCGAGATGTTGACCGACGGCGCCCACTTGAACGCCTGGATGTCCTGCTCGATCTCGCGGGTCAGGTAACGGCGGCGCTCCTCGTCGGTCAGGTCCCACTTGTTGTAGGCGATGACCAGGGCCTTGCCGGCGTCCTCGACCATCGACAGAATCTTGAGGTCCTGGTCCGAGATCGACTCGGCGGCGTCTAGCACGACGACGCACACCTCGGAGCGCTCGACCGCCCCCTGGGTGCGCAGCGACGCGTAGTACTCGTGCCCGGACGCCTCCTTGATGCGTCGGCGCAGGCCGGCGGTGTCGATGAAGCGGTACACCTCGCCGCCCAGTTCGACCAGTTCGTCGACCGGGTCGACGGTGGTGCCGGCGACGTTGTCGACGACCGAGCGCTGCTGGCCGGTCAGCTTGTTGAGCAACGACGACTTGCCGACGTTCGGCTTGCCGACGATGGCGACCCGCCGCGGCCCGCCCACCGGCTCGTCCGCCTCGCGCGGCGCGGCGGGCAGGGCCGCGAGCACGGCGTCCAACAGGTCGCCCGACCCGCGTCCGTGCAGCGCCGACACCGGGTGCGGCTCCCCCAGCCCCAGGGCCCACATGGCGGACGCCTCGGCCTCCGTGCGCTGGTCGTCGACCTTGTTGGCGGCCAGCACGACCGGCTTGCGGCTCTGACGCAGCACGCGCACGACCGCCTCGTCCTCGTCGGTGATGCCCACGGTCGCGTCGACGACGAACAGGACGGCGTCCGCCGCGCCGATCGCCATCTCCGCCTGCTCGGCGATCCGGGCGGACATGCCCTGGGCGTCGCTGATCCAGCCGCCCGTGTCGACGACGACGAACTCGCGGCCGCCCCAGGTGGCGTCGTAGCTGACCCGGTCGCGGGTGACGCCGGGCAGGTCCTGCACGACGGCCTCGCGGCGGCCCAGGATGCGGTTCACCAGCGCCGACTTGCCGACGTTGGGGCGGCCCACGACCGCGACGACCGGCTTGGGCAGGACCGGCTCGCCGCGCCCACCCGACCGGTCGTCGAACGCGTCGCCGAACGCGGACGCCTCGGCGGTGAAGTCGGATTCGGTCATGAGCGGGCCTCCTGGGCAAGCGCGGTGATGGTGGCCACGACGTCCTCGAACGTCAGGTCGGTGGTGTCGAGCAGCCGGACGCCCTCGGCGGCGGTGTGGAATTCGACCAGCTTGGAGTCGGCGGCGTCCCGGCTCAGCACCTGCTCGCGCAGCCGGTCGGCGCTGACGGACGCCCCCACGTCGCCCCGGCGCCGGGCCAGCCGCGCCTCGGGGGACGCGGTCAGCAGGATCCGCAGGTCGGCGTCCGGGTAGACGACGGTGGTGATGTCGCGGCCCTCGGCGACGACGCCGCGCGGGTCGGCGTCCATCAGGGCCCGCTGCCGGCGCACGAGGTCGGCGCGGCAGGCCGGGTTCGTCGAGATGACCGACGCGTTCTCAGTGGCCCGCGGCCCGCGGATCTCGCCGGTGACGTCGCGGCCGTTCACCCGCACCCACCAGGCGTCCGGGTCGAGGCTGATCGCGATGTCGGCCGCCCGGGTGACGCGCGCGACGGCGTCCGGGTCGTCGGGACGCACCCCGGAGTCGAGGAACGCCACCGTCACGGCGCGGTACATGGCGCCCGTGTCGAGGTAGCCGAGGCCGAGGCGGCGGGCGACCTCCTTGGCGGTCGTCGACTTGCCCGAACCGGCCGGTCCGTCGATGGCGATCACGAGGCGCTTCGAAGTCACCGGACGATTCTAGGCTCAGTGCCGGACGGTCCAGCCCGCGTCGGTCATCGTCGCCTCCAGGGCGGACGCCCGCTCGGGCGCCACCTGGACGTTCAGCCAGCCGACCTCGCGCTCGTCGTCGTGGTCCATCGACACGTCCTCGACGTTGAACCCGGCCTCGCCGATGTCGGCGAACAGCCGGGCGAGCGCGCCGGGGGCGTCCGGGATCTCGATGCTGACCTGCGCGTACTCGCGCGCCGGGGCGCCGTGCTTGCCCGGGATCAGCCGGGTGCCGGAGCGGCCGAGGGCCAGGAACTCGGCCAGGTCGCCGGCCTCGATGCGGTCGGCGTCGTCGAGGATGCCCATCAGCTCGGTCAGACTCGCCCGCACGTCGGTGAGCAGGGCGCGGACCGCCTCGCGGTTCGCCGTGATGATCTGCACCCACAGGGCCGGGTCGCCACCGGCGATCCGGGTGACGTCGCGCAGGCCCTGGCCGGCGAGCCGCAGGTGCTCGGGCGGCACGTCGTGCAGTTGGGTCGCCATCACTGCGCTGAGCAGGTGTGGCACGTGCGACACCTCGGCGACCGCCTCGTCGTGGTGCGCCGGGCCGAGCGTGACGACGCGCGCGCCGCACAGCCGGGCCAGCTCCTGCACGTCCAGCACGGTGGCCGCCGCCGCCGTGTCGTGCGGGGCGACCACCCAGGTGCGGTCGACGAACAGATCCGCCCGGGCGGTCAGCGGCCCCTCGTGGTGCGAGCCGGCCATCGGGTGCCCGCCGCAGTACCGCCGCAGCTTGAGCCCCTTGCGGGCCCGCAGATCGTTGATGATCGTGCCCTTGACCGACCCGACGTCGGTGACGGTCGCCCGCGGGTGGGTGACCAGCGCGGACGCCACCGTGTCGGCCAGGTGCGCGGGCGGGACGGCCACCACGACCAGCCGCACCGTCGCCGGGTCGACCGGCTCGACGGAGCCCGCGCCGCGGCTCGCCGCGACGGTGGCGTGCGACGGCACCACGTCCGACAGGTGGACGCGGACGCCGGCGGCCGTCAGCGCGCAGCCGACCGAGGCGCCCACCAGGCCGCTGCCGATGATGAGCGTCGGCGACAGGTCGATCGGCTTCACGGGAGCTCCCAGCCCAGCAGCGCCCGCACCCGCTCGGCGCTCAGGCGAGCGAACAGGCGGCGTCCCGGCCGGGTGCGGTCGAGCAGGGCCACCTCGAGGGGCGCGTCGGACGCGGCCGTCGCGCGCAGCGCGTTCGCGGCCAACCGCACCGCGGTCCGCACGTCGGCGTCCGGGTCGAAGCCGGCCGCCAACCGCGCCTCGACGGCGTCGGTCTCGCCGCCCATCACCGCGAAGTCCGGCTCGTCGAACACCGAACCGTCGTAGGTGATGCGGAAGATGCGGTCGGACGCCGCGTCGGCGCCCACCTCGCCCACGGCGAGCTCGACCTCGAACGGCTTGTCGGCCGCCGCGAAGGCCGCCCCCATCACCTGCGCGTACGCATTCACCAGCGCCCGTGCGGTGACGTCGCCGCGGGCGTAGGTGAAACCGCGCACGTCCGCCTGCTCGATGCCCGCGACCCGCAGGGCCTCGAACTCGTTGTAGCGGCCCACGGCGGCGAAGCCGATCCGGTCGTAGATCTCGCTGATCTTGTGCAGCGTCGACGACGGGTTCTCGGCGGCGAAGCACAGGCCGTCGCGGTAGCGCAGCACCACGACCGAGCGGCCGCGCGCGATGCCCTGGCGGGCGAAGTCCGCCCGATCCTTCATCTGCTGCTCGGGCGGCACGTAGAACGGGATGGTCACCGCTGGCCCCTTCCGCCGGCCGGGCCGGTCCTCACGTCGATGGGCGTCACAGCAGCGGCGCCCCGGGGCCGTCCGGACGCAGCCGCCGGCCCTCCAGCACCCGCTCCGCCAGGGCCTCCACCGCGGCGTCCGGCCAGCGCTGCACGCCCGCGGCGTCCACCGTGCAGACGATCGGGTAGAGGCGCCGCACGGCGTCCGGGCCCGCGGTCGCCGAATCGTCGTCGGAGGCGTCCACCAGCGCCTGCAGCAGGGCGGTGACCGCACCCGCGGCGTCCAGATCGGGGCGGTGCAGCTTCTTCAGGGAGCCGCGCGCGAACGGCGCGCCCGACCCGACGGCGTAGAACCCCGCCTCGGCGTAGCGTCCGCCCACGACGTCGTACGACACGATGCGCCCCTGCGCGCCGTCCCAGCCGGCCAGCACGGGCAGCACGCCCAGACCCTGAAGCGCGCCGTCCAACTGCCCCCGGACCAGCCCGCCCAGCCGATTCGCTTTGCCCTCGAAGCTCAGCGGGACGCCCTCGATCTTCTCGTAGTGCTCGAGCTCGACCTGGAACAGGCGCACCAGTTCGAGGGCAACCCCCGCGGTGCCGGCCACCCCGATCACGGCGTGCGAGTCGGCCGCGAACACCTTCTCGATGGCGTTCTGCACGATCTGGCTCGACCAGGTGGCCCGCCGGTCGCCCGCCATCGCCACCCCGCCCGCGTAGGTCGCGCACACGATCGTGGTGCCGTGCGGCGCGGCGTCGCCCCCCGGGCCGGACGCCGCGGCGCGCGGCAACGCCTCGGGGGCGGTGCGCGCCAACAGGTCCGCGAACGAGGACCGGCCCGACGCGGGGAGGGCGCCCGCGGCGTCCGCCCCGAACATCACTGGCCGCCCTTCTGGACGAAGCTGCGCACGTACTCTTCGGCGTCCGACTGCAACACCTCGTCGATCTCGGCCAGCAGGGCGTCGTAGTCGACCGGCCGGGCGGACGCCCCGGGCTGCGGCTGCGCCTCGGCCTGCTCCTCCGCCCCGGCCGGGCGCGTGCGCCGCCGCTGGATCCGTTCGCTCACGGGGCGCGAGTCTACCGGGGGCGTCCGACGCTCACGCCCAGGGCTGCCGGGGGTCGAACTCGCCGGAACGCCACGACAGCGGCTCGGTCATCCGCAGGTTGTGCAGGACGCCCCGCGGGTCGCGCAGCAGCACCGAATCCCAGGTCGCGGCGATGACGGCCCCGGGATGGGTGGCCACGATCCGGCCCCGGCCGAACGCCCGCGTGTCGGCGGGCGGCTCGCGGGTGGCGGCGGCGACGGCCGCGGCGGGGATCCAGTCGATGAGCGCTCCGGCCCGCCGCAGCGCGGCGACGGGGGACGCCGCGGCGTTCAATTCGGCCCACGCGAGGTCGAGGCGGGCCAGGCGCGGGTCGTCCCAGGACAGCCCGTCGCGACGCCGGAGCCGATCGAGCAGCGCCAGCTTGGCCGGCCAGTCGAGGCGGTCCGCGGTGGCGGCCGGGTCGCGGGCGAGGTCGTCCAGGACGCCCGCCCACTCGGCGACGATCTCCGCGGCCTCCGGGAACGACGCACCGGACTCCCCCGCCCCGGACGCCTCCGCGTGCGCCGCGCACGCGGCCAGGAACGCCCCCTGGATCTCCAGCGCGGTGGCGGCCCCCCGGTCGGTGCGCAGCGAGCGGCGCAGGGTGAGGTCCCGGCTCACCGCGCGGAAGGCGGCCACCGGGTCCAGCAGCCGCGGCACCGCCGCGAGGGCGGCCGGGGGCGGGACCGCACCCACGGCGTCCAAGAGCAGGGCGAGGGTGCCGAGCCGCAGCCAGGTGGCGAACGGGTTGCGGTTGGCGTCGCCCGCGATCGTGTGCAGCCGGCGCCAACGCGAGGAGGTGGCGTGCGGCTCGTCGCGCGTGTTCAGGATGCCGCGGCGGCGCGTCGTGTCGAGCCCCGAGACGCGCTCGAAGAAGTCGGCGCGCTGCGCCAGCTGGTAGCCGGGCCCGTCGCCGCGGACGCCGAGGCCCACCCGTCCCGCGCCGGCGAACACGACCCGGGTCACCAGGAAGGTCGGCAGGACGTCCTCGAGGCGCTCCCAGGGCAGGGCGCGCGGCACCAGGTGGTTCTCGTGGTGGCCGTACGCGTGACCCTTGCCGTCGGTGTTGTTCTTGAAGACGCGGATCGGGGTGCCCGCCCGCTCGGACGCCGCGGCCGCGGCCGCCGCGACGAGCGCGTCGCCCGCAAGGTCGTGGACGGTGGCGTCGGTGGCGTTCGTGGTCTCCGGGGTGGCGTACTCGGGGTGGCCGTGGTCGACGTAGAGCCGCGCACCGTTGCCCAGCACGCGGTTGTAGACGTCGCCGACGACCGGGGTGCCCGCCCCGGCGTACCCCAGCACGACCTGCTCCGCGAGCCACTCGGGGTCGGCGTCCGGCCGCTCGAGGGCGAGGATGCCGTACTCGGTCTCGGTCCCGATGATGGCCACGGCCCGCACGCTACCTGCCGAGCCCCTTCTCCGCCTGGGCGGACCGCCCGGCGCGGGCGCGTCCGGGGACGGTAGCGTTCGGCCAGCAAGGAGGATCCGTGACCCAGCCCGTCCGCCTGGTGGCGTTCGACCTCGACGACACCCTGGCCCCTTCCAAGTCGCCGCTGCCGCCCGCGATGGTGACCGCCCTGCTCGACCTGCTCGCGTTGCGTCCGGTGTGCATCATCTCCGGCGGGCAGTGGGAGCAGTTCGTCACGCAGGTCATCGCCCACCTGCCCGACTCGCCGCTGTTGGCCGGCCTGCACCTGATGCCCACCAACGGCACCCGGTACGTGGCCCACGTGGACGGGGCGTGGGTCGAGCAGTACCGGCACGAGTTGTCGCCCGCGAACCGCGCGCGGGCCCTGGCGGCCCTGGAGGAGCAGGCGCGCGCGCTCGGCCTGTGGGAGGAGCGCACCTGGGGTCCGATCCTTGAGGACCGCGGCTCGCAGATCACGTTCTCCGCGCTGGGCCAGGAGGCCCCCGTGGACGCGAAGAAGGCGTGGGACCCGGACGGCGCCAAGCGCGCCCGGCTGCGGGACGCCGTCGCGCCGCTGCTGCCCGACCTGGACGCCCACGCCGGCGGGTCGACGTCGGTCGACATCACCAAGCAGGGCATCGACAAGGCCTACGGCGTCGGCCGGCTCGCCGAGATCCTCGGCATCGACCCCGCCGAGATCCTGTTCGTCGGCGACCGGCTCACCCCCGGCGGCAACGACTACCCGGTGCTGCGGCTCGGCGTCGCGACCCACGCCGTCCGCGACTGGACCGACACGTTGGAGTTCCTGCGCCGGCTGATCCCCACGTTGCGCGCCTGAGCGGCCCCGACGAGCGCGGACGCCGCGGCGTGTCGCGCGGCGGTGCGCGGTGGCGGCCGGGGCCGGGGCTACAGTCCGAGAAGCGGCGCGTCGACGGGCCGGAAGGCACGGAGACGTGGCGCCGCCACACCCCTTCGCGGAGGAGACCCACGTGTCAGCCACCTTGTCCCAACCCAAACCCCCCCAGGGTCGGAAGATCACCGCTGATCCCGACCTGCCACCGGTCGCCGTCATCGAACCTCGGACGATCACGACCCGCACCAAGATCGTCTACGGCGTCATCGGCCTCGTCGCGGCCGTCGCCTGGGCCGTCATCGCCGTCTCCCGCGGGGAGACCGTCAGCGCCGGCTGGTTCGTCCTGGCCGCGGTCGGCAGCTACCTGATCGCCCTGCGCTTCTACGCGCGCCTGATCGAGCACCAGATCCTCAAGCCCGACGACACCCGCGCCACCCCGGCGGAGGAGTTCGCCAACGGCAAGGACTTCATGCCGACGCACCGCGTCGTGCTGTTCGGGCACCACTTCGCCGCCATCGCCGGGGCCGGTCCCCTGGTGGGTCCGGTGCTGGCCGCCCAGATGGGCTACCTGCCCGGCACGCTGTGGATCATCATCGGCGTGATCCTGGCGGGGGCCGTGCAGGACTACATGGTGATGCACCTGGCGATCCGCCGGCGCGGCCGGTCGCTCGGCCAGATGTGCCGCGACGAGCTGGGCCCGATCGGCGGCTGGCTGGCGATCATCGGTGTCATGACGATCATGGTGATCCTGATCGCTGTCCTGGTGATCGTCATCATCGGGGCGCTGGCCGAGTCGCCGTGGGGCGTCTTCTCCATCGCCATGACCATCCCGATCGCCCTGTTCATGGGCGTGTACATGCGCTACATCCGGCCCGGCAAGGTGACCGAGGCGTCCCTCATCGGCGTCGTCCTGCTGCTCCTGGCGATCGCCGGCGGCGGCGCGGTCGCGGCCGACCCGACGCTGGCCGCGATCTTCACGATGTCGAAGATCAACCTGGCCTACGCGATCTGCCTCTACGGCTTCGCCGCCGCGATCCTGCCCGTGTGGCTGCTGCTCGCCCCGCGTGACTACCTGTCCACGTTCATGAAGGTCGGCACGATCGCGATGCTCGCGCTGGCCGTCCTCATCGTGCTTCCCGTGATGCGCATGCCCGCGGTCACCACGTTCGCCGCGACCGGCAAGGGCCCGGCCTTCGCCGGCAACCTGTTCCCGTTCCTGTTCATCACGATCGCGTGCGGCGCCCTGTCGGGCTTCCACGCGCTGATCAGTTCGGGCACCACCCCGAAGATGATCCAGAAGGAGTCGCAGGCCCGCGTCATCGGGTACGGCGGCATGCTCACCGAGTCGTTCGTCGCCATCAACGCCCTGATCATGGCGTGCGTGCTCGACCCGCACATCTACTTCGCCATGAACGCTCCGGCCGGCCTGACCGGCGGCACCCCGCAGACCGCGGCGGCCTACGTCAACAGCCTCGGCCTCGTGTCGGGGGCGGGCAACCCGCTTCCGGACGCCTCCCCCTCGGTGTTCAGCGACGCGGCGGCGTCGGTCGGCGAGCACTCCATCATCTCGCGCACCGGCGGGGCGCCGACCCTGGCGTTCGGCATGGCCGACGTGCTCGACAAGATCCCGTTCATGGGCGGCCTCAAGGCCTTCTGGTACCACTTCGCGGTCATGTTCGAGGCCCTGTTCATCCTGACCACGGTGGACGCCGGAACGCGCGTCGCCCGGTTCATGCTGTCGGACACGCTGTCCAACATCCCCGGCCTCATCAAGTTCCGGGATCCCTCGTGGCGTCCGGGCGCCTGGGTGGCCACCGCCCTGGTCGTGCTCGGCTGGGGTTCGATCGTCGTCATGGGGGTCACCGACCCGCTCGGCGGCATCTACGTGCTGTTCCCCCTGTTCGGCATCGCGAACCAGTTGCTGGCCGCCATCGCGTTGACGCTGGTGTTCACCGTCGTCGTCAAGAAGGGCCTGACCAAGTGGGCCTGGATCCCCGGCCTTCCGCTGGCCTGGGACCTGTTCATCACCATGTGGGCGTCCTACGAGAAGATCTTCAGCCCGAACCCGGCCATCGGCTACTGGGCGTCCAACGCCGCGGCCCGGGCCGCCCTGGCGGCCGGCAAGCCGTACTCGACGGCCAAGACCCCGGCGGAGGTGGAGACGGTCATCCGCAACACCGCGATCCAGGGCAGCCTGTCCATCCTGTACGCGGTGCTGGTGATCGGCGTGTTCATCGTCGGCATGTGGGTCTCGGCCAAGGCGATCCGCGTCGGCGGGTTGGCGACGTCGGAGACCAAGGGCGTCCCGTCTCGGATCTTCGGCCCCGCCGGCTTCGTCGCGACCCCGCTGGAGAAGGAGGTGCTGGCCGACTGGCAGGCCGCCGGGAAGGACCCCGACGGCGGGTACAACCACGCGCACTCCGAGTCGGACCACGCCCCGGCCGATCTGTTCACCGACTGATGAACGCCTTCGCGACCAGCGAGGAGCCGGGCGGCACCAGCCGCCCGGCCCCTCGGGCGTCCGCCGGCCTCGCCGGTCTCGACGGCCGGACGCCGTTGCGCCGGGCCTACCGGGGCGTCACCCGCGTCCTGAAGGGCATGTCCGGCCTGGACGCCTACGAGCGCTACCTCGCGCATCGGTGGGTCCACCACCCGGACGAGCCCGTGCAGGGCGAGGCCGAGTTCTGGCGGTGCCGCTGGGACCACGAGAGCCGGCACCCGACCGCGCGCTGCTGCTGAGGCGGCGTCCCCACTTACTCAGGGCGCTGGTGGCGCAACTTCGGCCAAAGTCTTCGCGCGATTCGAGCCACGCCGCAGCGCCGATTTCACTATCGTTGCTCGCGACCGGACGACCGGATTCGACGACGACCGGCCACTGTGGTCGGCCACACGGCGCCTCGTCATCAGGAAGGAACGAATCGTGCGTGTTTTCAACTTCTCCGCTGGCCCCGCCATGCTGCCGCTGGAGGTCCTCGAACGGGCCAAGGACGAACTGCTCGACTGGGGCGGCACGGGCATGTCGGTCATGGAGCACTCCCACCGCGGCAAGCAGTTCGTCGCGTGCGCGGCCGACGCGGAGGCGCGGCTGCGTGAGGTCATGGCCATCCCCGAGAACTACAAGTGCCTGTTCCTGCAGGGCGGTGCGTACGGCGAGTTCGCCGCGATCCCGCTGAACCTGTCCGCCGCCGGGCAGAGCATCGACTTCATCAACACGGGCGACTGGTCGACCAAGGCCATCGCCGAGGCCAAGAAGTACGCCACCGCGAACGTCATCGCCGACGAGAAGGCGAACGGGTTCGTCGACGTGCCCGCCGCCGGCAGCTTCCAGGTGAACCCCGACTCCGCGTACCTGCACTACACCCCGAACGAGACCATCCGCGGCGTCGAGTTCGACTACATCCCCGACAGCGCCGGCCTCCCGCTGATCGCCGACATGAGCTCGACGATCCTGTCCCGGCCCGTCGACGTCGAGAAGTTCGGCCTGATCTTCGCGGGCGCCCAGAAGAACATGGGGCCGTCCGGACTGGTCACCGTCATCGTCCGCGAGGACCTGCTGGGTAAGGCCCGCCCCGAGTGCCCCAGCGTCTGGGACTACACCCAGCAGGCGGCGTCCGACTCGATGCTCAACACCCCGCCCACCTTCGCGTGGTACCTGCTCGGCCTCGTGCTCGAGTGGATCCAGAACAACGGCGGCCTGGCGGGCATGGCCACGCGCAACCAGGCCAAGGCCGACGCGCTGTACGGCTACATCGACGGCTCCGGCTACTACCGCAACCCGGTCGCCCCGCACGCCCGGTCGTGGATGAACGTCCCCTTCCTGCAGGCCAACGCCGAGCACGACAAGAAGTTCGTCGCCGAGGCCACGGCCGCCGGCCTCACCAACCTCGCCGGCCACCGCTCCGTCGGCGGCATGCGCGCGTCGATCTACAACGCCGTCCCGCTCGAGGGCGTCCAGGCCCTCATCGATTTCATGAAGGAGTTCGCGCGCACGAACGGCTAGTCCGTCGGCGCCACACAACCATGTTCAAGATCCAGACCCTGAACCCCATCAGCCCCCTCGGCCTCGACCGACTCCCCAAGGACAAGTACGAGGTCGGCTCCGCCGTCGACGCGCCGGACGCCTACCTGGTGCGCTCGTTCGTCATGCACGACCTGGAGATCCCCTCCTCCGTCGTCGCGGTCGCGCGCGCCGGCGCCGGCACCAACAACGTCCCCGTGGCCGAACTGGCCAAGAAGGGCGTCGTCGTCTTCAACACCCCGGGCGCCAACGCCAACGCGGTGAAGGAACTCGTGCTCGCCGGCATGCTCATCGGCGCCCGCAACATCGGCCAGGGCGCCGCGTTCGCCCGCAGCCTCGAGGGCACCGACGACGAGATCGGAAAGGCCGTCGAGAAGGGCAAGAAGCAGTTCGTCGGCTTCGAGTTGCCCGGCCGCACCCTCGGCGTCATCGGCCTGGGCGCCATCGGCGGCGGCGTCGCCAACGCGGCCGTCGCCCTCGGCATGAAGGTCATCGGTTACGACCCGGCGATCACCATCGGGCACGCCTGGAACCTGTCCTCCTCCGTGGAGCGGGTCACCGACGTGGACCAGATCTTCAAGCGGGCCGACGTCGTCACCGTGCACGTCCCGTTGATCGACGCCACCAAGGGCATGGTCAACGCCGAGCGCCTGGCGATGATGAAGAAGCACGCCACGGTCCTCAACTTCGCCCGCGGCGGCATCGTCGACGAGCAGGCGATGGTGGAGGCGCTCAACAAGGGCACCATCGGCGCCTACGTGTGCGACTTCCCGAGCAACGCCCTCATGGGCAACCCCAAGGTGACGGCGCTGCCGCACCTGGGGGCGTCCACGAACGAGGCCGAGGACAACTGCGCGGTCATGGCCGTCCAGGAACTCCGCGACTTCCTCGAGAACGGGAACATCACCAACTCGGTGAACTTCCCCGAGGCGCAGCTGCACGCCAAGGAGGCCGGCGAGGCCCGCCTGGCGATCGCCAGCGACAACGCCCCCGACACGGTGAACAAGCTCACCGGGGCGATCAGCGCCGCCGGGCTGGCCGTGGCGCACATGGTGCACAAGTCGCGCGGCGACCTGGACTACACGCTGATCGACCTGCCCGGCACGGTGCCGGACGCGGTCGTCGAGGCCGTCCGGGCCCTGCCCGGCGTCCGCAGCGTGCGCGTCATCGCCTGACCTGTTCGACCGAACGCTCGGCGTCCCGTGTGGACGCCGGGCGTTCGGCCTGTCCGGGCTCAGCCCAGGGAGGACGACACGACGGCGTCCAGGGTGGCGAACGTGTAGCCGCGCGCCTTGAGGCCGCTGATGATCGCGGGCAGCGCGTCGGCGTCCAGGGTGGTGCCGTCGGTGGGGTTGGCGCCCACGTGCATCAGGACGATGCCGCCGGGGGCGACGCCGTCCACGACGCGGCTGACGACCTTGTCGCGGGTCAGGCCGCCCGAGGTGCCCTTCCAGCCCAGGGAGTCGACGGTCCAGCGGAACGGGACGTAGCACTGCTTGTTGACGGCCGCGATCGTGCGGCTGTTGACGTCGCCGAACGGGAACCGGAACCACGGCCGGGGGTCGTCGCCGGTCGCCGCGATGATCGCCGTGCGCGCCCGGGACAGCTCGGACGCGATCTGGGTGTCGGTGAGTTGCGTGAAGTACGGGTGCGTCATCGAGTGGTTGCCGATGGGGTGGGCCGCCGCGATGCGGCTCGCCGAGGTCGGGTAGTCGTTCGCGAAGTCACCGGTCATGAAGAAGGACGCCGGCGTGCCGGTGTCGCGCAGCGTCGCGAGGATGCTGGTCACCCCGGCGTTCGAGGAGCCGGCGTCGAAGGTCAGCGCCACGACCTTCCGGGTGGTGCCCAGGGTCTCGACGTCGCGGCCGAGCACGCTCGACGGCAGGCCGCATTGCACGGTCGGCGGGCTGGTGGTCGTGGTCGGCGGCTTCGTGGTCGTGGTGGTGGTGGGCGGCTTGGTGGTCGTGGTGGTCGTCGGGGGCTTCGTCGTGCTGGTCGGGGGCTTCGTCGTCGTGGTCGTCCGGGTCGTCGTCGTGCTGCGTGAGGTGGACGTGCTCGTCCGGGTGGTCGTCGTCGAAGGCTTCGTGGTCGTGGGCTTCGTGGAGGGTCCCGCCGTCGGGGACGGCTGCGGACTCGACGGAGCCGCGGTCGGAGAGGACGCCGGAGTGACCGAGGTGGGAGCGGCGCTCGACGGGCTGCCGCTGGGCTCGGCGGAACCCGTCGACGAACTGGCGGCGGCCGACGTGACAACGGGGACCGTTACGGCCGGCGAGGTCGCCGAAGGGACCGCCGGGGCGCAGCCGACCGTGAGCAGGACGAGGGACGCCAACAGGGACCGGGCGCCGAGGCGACGGGACATGCCCCCACCATGGGCGTCCAAGCTGACAGCGGCCTGACGGCCTGCTGAGGGCGGGCGAAGAATGGCGGGGCCCCTGCCGGCGGGCCGTCCGGGCGCTGCCCCGGGTCCGCGCTCCGCTTCCCGCGATCCGCTCCCCCTGCAACCGGAGCGAACACCCGGAAGCGGAGCGGTTGCGGGGGTCTCCAACTGACTGAGCCGAGCCCACCTGAACTCACCTATCGGGTGAGCCTTCCTCTCTTGACGGCGAGAGCTACGAGGACAAGAACGCCGAGTGTGGTGAGGATGCCAACGGGGATCAGGTCCGGGGGCTCCTGGCCTGCGGGAGCGGGGACGCCGTCTGTGGAGCGCCCGTTGCTCGAGTTCGACTCTCGCTGGGGCGTTTGAGATTCTCGGGTTGGGGGTGCGGGAGTCGGGACATACGGTCGCAGCTGAGTTCCTTGAGCTGGTAGAGGAAGCTTGCCGGATCGAATGTCGGCGATTAGAGTCGCGCATTGTTCATAGGTGGGCCTATCGAAGAGGGAGTAGAATGCAGCCGTCTCGGTCTGATTGAGCTTGAAGTGTGCTCCTTGGCCTTGCGCAGAGGCCTTTACTGCCTCGTTGGTACCAGTGTCTGTGAGATCAAGCCGTAATGGCTCTTTGGGTATTGAGTTGATGGTCAGGGGAGAATCGAATCGACAGAACCATCCATCTTGCGTGTCAGCCTCAGCAAGAGCGGCACCCGAGGAGGCGACAAAGAGAATCACCGCAATGATCGCCCCGATCTTGCGTGGAATTGACACAGCGCCTCCTGGAAGAGTGTTTCTCGTTGGCGATGAGGATTGTGGAGAGAGCGTGGTTTCTGGAGCGGAGCCCTCACTCCTAGACGCAGCTTTCTACGGGTTCCAGTAGAGACCTTGGGTAACAGCACGCCCGCCTCGCCGCGGCGATCGCCGCCGATGAACACCATGACGCCGTCCACATCGCCTGGCAGTGCGCCCAAAAGGTGCGAGAGGCCTATGCCCATACCGACCCGGCCAAAGGCCGAGAGATCGCCGAGCAGATCGTCGCCAACTTCCCCACGTGCCCGATCCCGGAGATCGCCCGACTTGGGTCGCACCTTCAAGCAGTAACTTCCGGGGGTCTGAGCCTCAACTATTGTGCGATAACAACCAACACCAGGCACAGAATCCCGGCAAAGGCACCGAGTCCCGCAATGGTCGCGCGCCTCTGGCCTCCCTGTCCTTCGAGGAACCTGCTCGCCACCAGGACCGCCAATCCAGCTGCGGCCGGTGTGCCAACGAGTAGCCCGGCAGACGCACGGTCAACGGCCATGATGATCGCGATGATAGCCCCAAGAAGGGCGAAGAGGAACCAGATCAACGAAGCTGTGATCAGCTTCCGTCTGGACTCACGTGCATCGCTCAACAACTGAACCCCAGGAAAGTAGCCAGCACCGAGAGCCCACCAAAGGCGATGGCTGCGGGAATCGCAGCATAGGGAACGAAGATGGTTGCAGCGATTCCGATCGCCGTGAAGTAGACGCCGGTTGCACCGAGCACGTACGTACATGCATTGGCGGCCATGGGCGTCGGCGCACCCGGGACTGGGGTGGGGGATTGCGTATCCACCACCGTGTACGAGTTGGTCTCGATCGCATACGCAATCAGCAAGTCATGGACGGTGCTGACGCCGTCGACCTTCTTGCCATCGCGCCACAGCCGGGCGGATCCGTCACGCGGGTCGATCTTCATCGTGTAGACGCGACCATCGAGCTGGGTGGTCTGCCCAGTGATCACCCCGACCGCATTGGCGCAATACGACTCGGAGGCGACCCCATCGCGCTGGTTCTCAGCGGTGATCAACTGACAGTCAATGGACTTGGTGTTGATGCTGGCGGCTTGAGCCGGCGTGGCAGGAACTCCTCCCAGCAGAAAGACCGTTGTTGCGGCGAATGCTGAGATGCTACGGGTACTAATCATGGTCAAGTCCCTCTAAGGTGGACGTCTTGGTGTGGTTGGCTCCCCGGTGGGGTTTTCTGCTGATGGTAGCCGACTGGCGTTCGCGATGCATGCAAGAGCAATGATCAGAACCTGTGGATGGTCCTCGGCTCGGTGGCGTGAAGGAGCGCACCTTCCCGAGGATGATCTGAAGTCCCTGTTGCTCTGATCAAGAGCCGGCGTTGGCGCGCTGGTTCGGGAAGGTACGCCCGTGCTCACGGTAGTCCACGACGAGAACGAGGCCAATCAGCACGCCCCGGCCGCGGTCGGCGGGTCGATGCTCGACGAGCTGGCCCGCGAGGGCGCCCGAGCGATGCTCGCGGCCGCGTTACAGGCTGAGGTCGCCGCCTCATGCATTGAAGTTGCGCTTAGTTCACACGTTGAAGCAAGGATTTGAACTCAACATGGTTGGGGGCGTGGGTGCCGCGGGCGCATCGGCGCCCATCGGCAGCCCTGGCCGAATGTATAGGTCGGCCGAATCGAATCCTGGCCACTCAGCCACTGTTGCCTGAATCCTGGCCATTCCCCTGGACAAGGTCGCATCCGACCGACCTCACCCGACTGATCAGCACGCTGGCCACCGACGCCGGGCCAACAACTCGGCGCCCACGTCGTGGGCCCACTCACCGCCCCCTACCCGCGACTTTGACGGGGCCCGGGCCCTGCGCCCCACGCGTGTTGAAAGCGGATTGATACCGGGAGCGCCGAGGCCGGACTCGCGGTCGGGCCTGGCCGCGGAGCCTGCCCCTGACCACATGGTGGCGATCTGGCTGCTGAGTGCCTCGCACTCAAGTGCAGCGAACGGCGTCAAGCGGAGCGGGTCCGGGCGGCTCAGGCGATCAGCAGGACGGCCTCCACCACCCACACGGCCGCGGCGGCGGCGAGCGCGACGGCCAGCAGCGACCGGCCCCGCCAGGCGAGGGCCACCGCGACGGCGAGCCCGGCGGCGGCCGACACCCACGAGGTGGTCGCGGTGAACAGGGCCGGGATCGTCAGCGCCGTCAGCACCGCGTAGGGCACGAAGTGCAGGAACGACCGCACCCAGCGGTTGGTGATCTCGCGGCGGAACAGCACCAACGGCAGGGTCCGCGGCAGGTACGTCACCGCGAACATCACCGCGAGGGCCAGGCCCAGGGTCGTCAGGCTCAGGCTCACGGTCGGCCCGCCCCCTCGGACGGCGCGGCGTCCGGCACCGGGAACAGCGTGGCCCCCACCCCGGCGGCCACGCAGGTCGCCGCGATCAGCCGCCAGCCGGCCGCGATCCCCGGCAGGGTGGCCAGCAGCACGCTCACCGCGGCCGCGATCGCCACGACGGCGAACACCGGCCCGGACGCCCGCGCCGGCGGCACCACGATCGCCACGAACATGGCGTACAGCAGGACGCCCATGGCGCTCTGCAGCGACGCCGGCAGCACCTGGCCGAGGACGGCCCCGGCGAGGGTGCCGAGCGTCCAGCCGAGCACCGGCAGCGCCATCAGCCCCAGGTAGTAGGGCGCCGTGACGACGCGCCGGTTCATGGCCAGCGCGTAGATCTCGTCGGTCACCCCGTAGCCGATGAGCAGCCGCGGACCGGTGCCGATGCCGGGCGCGAGGCGCTGCGACAGCGAGAAGGACATGAGCACGTAGCGCAGGTTGATCAGCAGCACGGTCAGCGCCAACTCGCCGACCGTGCCGGCCTGGGCGATGATCGTGACCCCCGCGAACTGGCCCGACGACGACAGGTTGGTGAACGAGATGATCGTCGCCACCAGGGGCGACAGGCCCGACCGCACGCACGACAGCCCGAAGGCGATCGAGATGGTGAAGTAGCCGAGACCGATTCCGAGACCGTCACGGACGCCCGCCCGCGCGTCGGCCGCGGACGCCTCACGGCGCAGGTTCGCCATGGGTCAGAGCGCCTCGTTGAGGGCGCGCATCGCCGGCGTGGACCCCGACACGATCAGCGATTCGCCGGTCTCGAGCACCCGCTCATCGGCCGGGTTCGGCTCGTAGCGACCGGGGTCATGCCGGATGGCAAGGGTGAACAAGCCCCGACCGCGCAACTCGCCGACGGTCTGCCCTGCCAGCCGGTCGTCGACTGCGACCTCCTCCATCCCGAACGACAGATCACCGCGCGACAGGGCGGCGTCGATGTAGTCGACCACCCCGGGCTTGAGCGCCAACTGGACGACGCGGCGTCCGGCCATCTCGTAGGGGCTGATGGTGCGGTCTGCGCCGGCCTGGAGCACCTTGCGCATGACCGCCGCGTTGCTGGCGCGGCCGATGATGAACAGGTCGGGGTTCAGGGAGCGCGCCGAGATGACCACGTACACGTTGTCGGCATCGGAGTCGATGACCGCGACGAGACCCCGGGCGCGCTCCACGCCCGCCTTCAGCAGGACCGCGTCGGAGGTGCCGTCGCCGGGCACCACCAGGAGACCGTCGTCCACCGCCCGCGAGAGGGAGGCCGGGTCGATGTCGAGGACGACGACGGCGCGGCCGTCGTCGCGTAGTTCCCGAGCCACCAGCGAGCCGACCCGGCCGTAGCCGCACACGATGAAATGCCCGCGCAGGGCGTCCACCTTCTTCTCCATGCGTCTGACCTCCCGCTTGCCGCTCGACACCTCGGCGAGGATGCTTTCGGCGGCGACCCCCACGGTGCCGAAGATGAGGGCCACGGCCGCCACCGACATCAGCATCGTCCAGACGGCACCGGCCCGATCCATCGGGTGGACCTCCCGGAAACCGACCGTGGCGAGGGTGATCACCGACATGTACAGCGCGTCGAAGAACTCCCACCCCTCGAGCACCATGTACCCGGCCGCCCCCACCAGCGACGCCGCCATCACGGTGACGACCCACAGCGACACGTTGCGCACCGGTCGGCTCACCACCGGCCAGTGGCGCCTGCCCACCCGGTCGGCCACGGCCCTGATTCTAGGGGCCGTGAGCGGCCCCGGCGCCGGTCAGCTGACGTCGAGGGCGCGGCCGTCCTGCAGGGTGCGCAGGAACACGATGCGCTCGCCCTTGCGGCCCGACACTCTGGCCCAGTCGTCCGGGTTGGTGGTGTTGGGCAACTCGGCGTTCTCGGCGACCTCGGCGCGGCAGGCGCCCAGCAGGTGCCGCCCCCGCACGCCCGGCTCGTCGCCGGCCAGGATGTCCTTGATCGCGGCCTTCTTGGCCCGCGCGACGACGCTGGCCAGCATCGCCCCGGAGACGAAGTCGCCCACGTACAGCACCTCCCGGGCGCCTGAGGCGTACGTCACCTCGACGAAGCGGTTGGTGTCGGAGCGGTCGAAGAGCGAGGCGACCGCGTCGGCGATGATCGAGGCCCGGTAGGGGTCGGGCCCGCCGGCGGCGTCCGTCTCGGCGGCGTTGAGCGGCACCGCCGCGGTGAGGTACTTGCCCATGATCGCGACGGCCCCCGCCTGCGTGGGGCGCTCGAGCTTGATCTTCACGTCGAGGCGGCCGGGCCGCAGGATGGCGGGGTCGATGAGGTCCTCGCGGTTCGTGGCGCCGATGACGATGACGTTCGCCAGGCCCTCCACGCCGTCGATCTCGGCGAGCAGTTGGGGCACGACGGTCGACTCGACGTCGCTCGACACCCCCGAGCCGCGGGTGCGGAACAGGGCGTCCATCTCGTCGAAGAACACGATGACAGGACGCCCCCGCTCGGCCAGCTCGCGGGCGCGCGCGAAGATCAGGCGGATCTGTCGCTCGGTCTCCCCCACGTACTTGTCGAGCAGTTCGGGGCCCTTGACGTTGAGGAAGAACGAGCCGGCCGAGTTGGCGACCGCCTTCGCGATCATGGTCTTGCCGCAGCCCGGCGGCCCGAACAGGAGGACGCCCTTGGGGGCGGCAAGCCCGTACTCCTCGAAGAGGTGGCGTTGGGTGAAGGGCAGCTCGACGGCGTCCCGGATCAGGCCGATCTGCTCGCCGAGCCCGCCGATGTCGGCCCACGTGACGTCGGGCACCTCGTCGAGCCGCAGCTCCTCCAGGTCGGAGCGTGCAACCCGGCCGTGGGCCACGAGCGACTGCCGATCGGCGAGCACCGAGTCGCCGGCGCCGATCTCGGCCTCCGCCAGCTCCGGCCCCCGCAGCAGAACCAGTTCCTCGTCGCCGCCCGAGACGGCCAGCAGCCGACCGTCGGGGAGCGCTTCGCGCACGCGCAGGACGGTGCCGCCCGCCGGTCGGCTCGCCACCCCCACGACGGCCATGGCCTCGTTCAGCAGGACGGTTCCGCCGACGGCCAGGTCGTCGGGCGCCACGTCGGGGGTGCAGGCGACCCGCAGCAGGCGCCCGCCCACCGAGACGTCGAGGTCGTCGCCCGCGCGTGCCACCACCGTGCCGAGGGATGCCGGCGGGCGACCGAGAGCCTCGAGTTGCTCGCGCAGGGCGAGCAGCGACTCCCGCGCCTGGCGCAGCGTGACGTTGAGCTTCTCGTTGGTCTGGGCCAGAGCCCGGGCGTCGGCGCGGGCTTCGCTCAGGCGCCGGTCGGTCAGCTCGGAGGCCCGCAGGCGGGCGTCCAGCAGTCGGCGCGCCTCCGAGAGTTCGGCCTGCAGTTGACGGACGTCCTCATTCACGGGGACGAGGGTAGCGCCCGCCCCCGTCGGGCCCGGCGGCCCTACTCCTCGTGGCGCTCCGGGGGCAGCGCCTGGACCCAGCCCGGGCGGGGGCCGTGGTAGTCGGGGCCGTACGCGCCGGGCGCGGGCCGGCGACGGCGTAGCGGAGCCGTCACCCCGGGGGCGAGCCGGCGCGCGAACACCAGGTAGCCGGTGTGCCCGGTCGCCGTGTGGGCGGGCCGGATCGCCAGCCCTTCCGCGTGCCACTCGCGCACCTCGTACTCGCGGGCCCACGGCTCGGTGAACCCCTCGTGGGTACGGATCATGTCCATGACCCGGCCCATCTGCGTGGTGGTCGCCACGTAGATGCAGAGGAAGCCGCCGGGCACCAGCACCTCGGCGACGGCCGCCACGCAGTCCCACGGCCGCAGCATGTCGAGGATGGCCCGGTCGATGGTCTCCGGGCCGATCGTCTCGACCAGGTCGCCGACGCGCAGCCGCCACGCCGGGTGGGGACCGCCGAAGAACGTCTCGACGTTCTTGGCCGCGACCCGGGCGAAGTCCTCGCGGCGCTCGTAGGAGAACACCCGGCCCGTCGAGCCGACGGCCCGCAGCAGCGACAGCGTGAGCGCCCCCGACCCGACGCCCGCCTCCAGCACGCGGGCGCCCGGGAACACGTCGGCCTGCATCAAGATCGCGGCGGCGTCCTTGGGGTAGATGACCGCCGCCCCGCGCGGCATCGACACGGTGAACTCGTTCAGCACCGGCCGGAACGCCAGGAACTGGTGCCCGCCGATCGAGCGCACCACGCAACCCTCGGGCCGCCCGATCAGGTCGTCGTGGGCGACGCCGCCGTGGGTGGTGTGGAACACCCCGCCGACCCGCAGCATCACCGAATGTCGGCGGCCCTTCTGGTCGGTGAGCGTGACCCGCTCCCCCGCCTCCAGGTCCCCCGTGCGCACCCCCGACGGCTCGAGGGTCGCGTCCGGCTCGGGCCCCAGGCCCTCGTCCCAGCTCATCGTGTGAACCCCCACAGCCCTAGTTGCCAACCCGGCCCGAACGCCTGCTCCGCCACGATGACGCCGTCCGCGACGAACAGCGTTTCGGGCCCCAGCGAGATCGGTAGCACCGTCGCGTCCGCGGCCGCCTGCTGCTGGATCTCCGCCAGCAGCGACGCGCGCAGCCCCTTGTCGTCGGTCTGCCGGGCCGCCTCGCCCAGCTGCGTCACCTTGGCGGCGCTGCCGGGCAGCGGATCGTCCAGGTAGCTCTGCAGCCAGCCCAGCGGCGTGTTCACCCAGGCGCCCCGGTCGGTCAGGATCAGGTCGGCGTCCGTCGTGTCGGTCACCAGCTTGACGCTCAGGCCCGCGTTCGCCTCGAGCCGGTCGCGCAGCAGCCGCGCCAGGTCGCCCTGGCCGGGGGCCCGCGTCGAATACGCGAGCGTGAGGTTGAGCCGCTTGCCCGGGATCGGGGCGATGCTGGGCCGGCCGCCGACGGGGAACGACGGCACCGACCCCTCCAGCTGCGGCGGCACCAGCGACGTGAGGGTGCGGTCGGCCTGCAGCGCCTGGGCCACGGCCGTCCGCACGTCGGCGCGGGCCCGCAGCTCGGAGGCCGGGTTCCAGATCAGCCGCTGCATCCGGGCGGCCGGCAGGTCGACCGGGGCGAACGCCACCTTGGTGGTGCCGGACGCCAGCCTGCCCAGCGCCGCGGCGCCCAGGCTGCGCCAGACCACATCCACAGTGCCGTCGACCATGGCCTGTTCGGCGGCGGCCGTGTCGGCCAGGTACGCGAGCCGCAGCGTCGCGAGGCCGGCCTTCGCGGGGCCCCGGTAGGCGTCGTGGCGGACGAACGTGAGGCCGGACGTCTCGGCCAGGTCGAGCCGGAACGGCCCGGACCCGACGGGGGCCTGGGTCGTCGGCCGGGGGTTGTCGGGGTCGTAGACCTCCTCGTCGACCAGGGACGCCGCCGGCGTCGCGAGCGCGTGCCCGAACTGGCTGTCGTGCCAGGCCAGCGTGAACTCGACCGTCACGTCGTCGACGACGTCGACGCGCCGCAGCGACGAGAACAGCTTGATCGAGGACCGCGGCACGTCGAGCCGGTAGGCCCGCTCGATGCTGAACTTCACGTCGGACGCCGTGAGCGCGTGCCCGTTGCTGAAGGTCAACCCGTCGACCAGCGTGCACCGGTAGACGGTCGGGGCGCTGAAGATGCAGTCGGCGGCGTCCGGCTTCGGGTTGCCCACGTCCGGCGACACCGCCATCAGCCGCTGGAACACGTTGAGCGCCACCACCGCGTCCGCGCCCGTGCGGCTCTCGGCGGGGTCGAACGACTGCGCCGGCTCGGTCGTCGCCACGGTGAACGGCCGCGGCGCCGGGGTCGCTGTCGTGCTGGGGGCCGTGCTCGGGACGCCGCTCGGCCCCCCCGGGCCCACCGGGCTGCAGCCGGACGCCAGCGCGCCGGTCAGCAGCCCCGCGGCAGCGAACCGTACGGCCACCGGACGCCGACGGCGCCGAGCCGGCCGGCCCCGCCGAGCATCCTCGCCGCCCTCAGCGGGCATTGAAGTACTTCGCCTCGGGGTGGTGCAGGACGAACGCGTCGGTGGCCTGCTCGGGGTGCAGCTGGAACTCCTCGCTCAGCGTCACCCCGATGCGGGCCGGATCCAGCAGGGCGACCACCTTGGTGCGGTCCTCCAGGTCGGGGCAGGCCGGGTAGCCGAGGCTGTAGCGGGAGCCCTGGTAGGCCTGGTCGCGCAGCATGCCGGCCAGGTCGGCGTCCGGGCTCTGCAGGCCCAGCTCGGCGCGGACCCGCGCGTGCCACATCTCCGCGAGGGCCTCGGTGAGTTGCACCGACAGGCCGTGCAGTTCCAGGTAGTCGCGATAGGCGTGGGCGTCGAAGAGCGTCGCGGTGGCCTCCGAGACCCGCGACCCCATGGTGGCCAGCTGGAAGGCGATCACGTCAGGGCCCAGGTCGCGGGCCTCGTCCTCGTCGCGGAAGAAGTCGGCCAGGCACAGGCGGCGGCCGCGCGGCTGCCGCGGGAACGTGAACCGGGTCACCTCGCGCCACTGCCCGGACGCCGCGGCCTCCGGGTCGCCGATCACCAGGTCGTCACCTGCGCTGTGGCAGGGCCAGTAGCCGTAGACGACCGCGAACTCGCCGAGTTGGTCGGTCTGGATGCGGTCGAGCCAGGCCCGCATCCGCGGCAGCCCCTCCTCGGCCAGCAGGTCCTCGTAGGAGCGCTCGGGCGACCCGCGAAGGCCCCAACGGCCCTTGATGGTGGCGTCGACGTCGAGCCAGTCGGCGATCTCGCCCAGCTTGATGCCCTTGACGACCCGCGACCCCCAGAACGGCGGCACCGGCACGGGGACGCCCCGGGCCACGTCCGAGCGGACGCCGTCGGCGTCCGGCGCCTCGGGCAGCGGCCGGACGGGGATCCGGCGCTCCCGCGGCGCCGGCAGGGCGGCCCCGGCGTCCCCACGGCGGACGGCCATGACGGCGTCCATCAGGGCGAGGCCCTCGAAGGCGTCCTTGGCGTAGCGCACCTCGCCGTCGTAGAGGCCGTTCAGGTCCTGCTCGACGTAGGTGCGCGTGAGCGCCGCCCCGCCGAGCAGCACCGGGTAGTGGCCGAGGCCGCGGGCGTTCATCTCGAGCAGGTTGTCGCGCATGACGACCGTCGACTTGACGAGCAGCCCCGACATGCCGATGGCGTCGGCGGCGTGCTCGTCGGCGGCCCGCAGGATCTCGGCGACGGGCTGCTTGATGCCCAGGTTCACCACCCGGTAGCCGTTGTTGGTCAGGATGATGTCGACGAGGTTCTTGCCGATGTCGTGCACGTCGCCCTTCACCGTGGCCAGCACGATGGTGCCCTTGCCGGTGGAGTCGCTCGCCTCGATGTGGGGCTCCAGGTGGGCGACCGCCCGCTTCATCACCTCGGCGGACGCCAGCACGAACGGCAACTGCATCTGGCCCGAGCCGAACAACTCCCCCACCGTCTTCATGCCGGCGAGCAGGTCGTCGTTGATGATGGCCAGGGCGTCCTTGCCGGCGAGCGCCTCGTCGAGGTCGGCGGCGAGGCCGCGGTCGTCGGCGTCCACGATGCGCCGCTGCAGCCGCTCGGCCAGCGGCAGCGCGGCCAGTTCGGCGGCGCGGGCCTCCTTCGTCGTGGTCGTGGTGACGCCCTCGAAGAGTTCCAGGAAGCGGGACAGCGGGTCGTAGCCCTCGCGGCGCCGGTCGTAGATCATGTCGAGGGCGACCTGCCGCTGCTCCTCGGGGATGCGGGCCATCGGCCAGATCCGGCTCGGGTGGACGATGGCGCTGGTCAGCCCGGCGGCCACGCACTCGTGCAGGAACACGGAGTTCAGGACGATCCGCGCCGCCGGGTTGAGCCCGAAGCTGACGTTCGACACGCCGAGGGTGGTCTGCACGTCCGGGTGGGCGGCGGTGAGGCGGCGCAGCGCCTCGATGGTCTCGAGGGCGTCCCGGCGGGTCTCCTCCTGGCCGGTGCCGATCGGGAACGTCAGGCAGTCGACGATGATGTCGTCCTCCTTCAGGCCCCAGCGGCCGGTGAGGTCGGCGATCAGCCGTTCGGCGATCCGCACCTTCCAGTCGGCGGTGCGGGCCTGGCCCTCCTCGTCGATCGTGAGGGCGACGACCGCGGCGCCGTGCTCGACCACCACCGGCATGACCCGTTCGTAGCGGGAGCCGGGCCCGTCGCCGTCCTCGAAGTTCACCGAGTTGATGACGCTGCGCCCGGCCAGGCACTCCAGGCCGGCCTCGATGACGGCCGGCTCGGTCGAGTCGATGACGAGCGGCAGCGGCACCGCGGTGTTGAGCCGGGACGCCAGCGTGCGCATGTCGGCCGCCCCGTCGCGGCCCACGTAGTCGACGCACACGTCGAGCAGGTGGGCGCCGTCGCGGCTCTGCGCCTTGGCGATGTTCACGCACTCGTCCCAGTCGCCGGCCAGCATCGCCTCCCGGAACGCCTTGGAGCCGTTGGCGTTGGTGCGCTCGCCGATGGCCAGGTACGAGGTGTCCTGGCGCAGCGGCACGTCGGCGTACAGCGACGAGACGGTGCCCGCGGCCCGGTCCGCCGGGGTGCCGCCGGGCGCGGCGTCCCGGGTGAGCGGACGCCCCCGCAGCGAGTCGGCGACCTGCCGGATGTGCTCGGGGGTGGTGCCGCAGCAGCCGCCCACCAGGCAGAGCCCGAAGTCGGCGGCGTACCCGTCGAGGGCGGCCCGCAGCTCGGGCGCGCCCAGGGGGTAGTGGGCGCCGTCCGCGGTGAGCTCCGGCAGGCCTGCGTTCGGCATGCAGCTCACCCCGATGCGGGCGTGCCGGGCGAGGTGCCGCAGGTGCTCGCGCATCTCCTCCGGCCCGGTGGCGCAGTTGAGGCCGATGACGTCGATGCCCAGCGGGGACAGCGCGGTGAGCGCGGCGCCGATCTCGGAGCCCATCAGCATGGTGCCGGTGGTCTCGACGGTCACGCTCACGATGATCGGGACGTCGGCGCCGAGGGCGGTCATCGCGCGGCGGGCCCCTATGACGGCGGCCTTGGCCTGCAGCAGGTCCTGGACGGTCTCGATGATGAGGCCGTCCGCGCCGCCGCGCAGCAGCCCCTCGGCGCACGTGCGGTAGCCGTCGCGCAGCACGGCGAACGGCAGGTGCCCCAGCGACGGCAGCTTGGTGCCCGGCCCCATCGACCCGAGGACGTACCGGGGTCGTTCCGGGGTGGCGAACTCGTCGGCCACGCCGCGGGCGATGCGGGCGCCGGCCTCGGCCAGTTCGCCGATCCGGTGAGCGATGTCGTACTCGCCGAGGGCGGCCAGGTTGGCCCCGAACGTGTTGGTCTCGACGGCGTCCGAGCCGGCCGCGAAGTAGGCGCGGTGGATGGCGGCGACGACGTCGGGCCTGGTCACGTTGAGGATCTCGTTGCAGCCCTCCAGGCCGGCGAAGTCGTCCAGCGTGAGGTCGAACCCCTGCAACTGCGTGCCCATGCCGCCGTCGGCCACGACGACGCGGGTGGACAGGGCGGTGCGGAGATCCTGGGTCACCGGCACAGGATAACGGCCCGGCCGGGACACCCCCCGGGGCGCCCGAGGCCGGTCCGGTCGCCCGGGGTCGGTATCCTGGCCCGCATGTCAGGTCAGTCGAAGCTGCGTGGGCTCAACCACCCGGTGGTGCTCGCCGCCTTCGGCGGCTGGAACGACGCCGGCGAGGCCGCCACCGGCGTGATCGACCACATCGCCGAACTGACGTCGGCCGACTTCGTGTTCGCGCTGGATCCGGACGAGTTCTACGACTTCACGTCCAACCGCCCCGTCGTGATGAACACCGAGGACGGCGGCCGGCTCATCGAGTGGCCGACGGTCGAGGTGCTGGTGGGGCACCTGCCGGAGCGGGACGTCGTCCTGATCGGCGGGCCCGAGCCCAACTACCACTGGGGTGCCTTCTGCACGAAGCTCGTCTCGGCGATTCTGACCGTGAAGCCCGCGAAGGTCATCCTGCTCGGCTCGATGCTGGCGGACGTGCCGCACCGGCGGCCGATCCAGATCGCTCTGAACTCCACCGACTACGAGGGCCCGACGGGCATCGTCGGCGTCCTGACGGAGAAGTGCCGGGACGCCGGCTTCGACGTCACGACGCTGTGGGCGTCCGTGCCGCACTACGTCGCCGAACCGCCGAACCCCAAGGCGATCCTCGCGTTGCTGGGCCGCGTCGAGGACGTGCTGGACGCCACGCTGGACGTCGGCGAACTGCCGGCGCAGGCCGCGGCCTGGGAGGGCCGGGTCGACGACCTGGCCGCCGACGACCCCGACGTGCAGAACTACATCGAGACGCTCGAGGAGACCTACGACGAAGAGGGCGGCGTCGCCGACCAGTTGGCCGCCGAGGCCGAACGCTTCCTGCGGCGCCGCAACCGCTGACCGGGCCGCGTAGGCCGTCGGGCGTCCGTCAGACCGTGGGGTCGTCGAGCGGACGCCCATCGGCGCCGAGGCCCGGGGCCCAGTCGCGGCGCAGGTCGTAGCGCTCAGCGGGCGCCCGCTCGCCGCGGATCTCCTCCACCTGGGCGGTGATGGCGGCCATGATGCGTTCGGTGGCCTCCTGGACGACCGCCACCGACGGCTCCGTGCCGGGCTCCGGGCGCAGGTCGTCGAGGTCGACCGGGTCGCCCAGCCGGATGACGATCGTCGGCCGCGGCCACAGCCGCGGCACCCCGACCCGCCAGCGGTCGAAGATCGTGTGCGCCCCCCACTGGCCGAGCGGCACCACCGGCACGCCCGTGCGCAGCGCCAGCCGCGCGGCGCCCCCGTGGCCCACCATCGGCCAGGCCCCGGGGTCGTGGGTCACGGTGCCCTCCGGGTAGATGACCACGCAGGCGCCGCGGTCGAGGGCGTCCGCGGCGGCGTCCAACGAGGCGCCGGCCGCCCGGCTGCGCCGCTGGACCGGGATCTGCCCGGTCGCCCGCACGATCCGGCCGACGCCGCGCGCCTCGAAGAGGGACGCCTTCGCGAGGTACCGCGGCCAGCGGCCCGACCACACCAGGTAGTGCCCCACCAGCGGCGGGTCGGCGTTGCTCAGGTGGTTGGGGCAGACGATGACGCCACCGGTGGCGGGCAGGCGCGACCCGTCGTCCCAGTCACGTCGGGTCAGCGGGCGCACGATCGCGGCGACGACGACCGCGATCCGGCGGTAGGCGGGCTCGGTGGGCTCGGCGTTCACCCGCCGCAGGGGGAGGCGGGCCCGGTCGCCCGGGAGGCGCTTCAGGGTCGGCCGCCGCTGCGGCGATCGGCCTGCTCGGTGAGCGCGCGCACCACGGCGTCCGGGTCGGGCGCCCCGAACACGGCGGAGCCGGCCACGAAGACGTTCACGCCGGCGTCCACGCACCGGTCGATGGTCGCCTCGGAGACGCCGCCGTCGATCTGGATCCAGATGTCGGCGCCGCTGGCGTCGACGATCTCGCGGGTGCGGCGGATCTTGCCGAGCATGCTGTCGAGGAACTTCTGCCCGCCGAACCCGGGGTCGACCGTCATGATCAGGATCTGGTCGAACTCGGCGATGAAGTCGGCGACCGACTCGATCGACGTCTGGGGCCGCAGCGCGAGCGACGCCCGGCAGTTCATCGACCGCAGTTGACGCGCCGTCCGGATCGGGGCCTGCGAGGCCTCCAGGTGGAAGCCGACCGACTGGACGCCGAGCTCGGCGTACTGCGGGGCCCACCGGTCCGGGTCCTCGATCATGAGGTGCACGTCGAGGAACCGGTCGGGGTGGTTGCGCCGCAGGCACTCCACCACCGGCAGCCCGATGGACAGGTTGGGGACGAAATGGCCATCCATCACGTCGATGTGGATCGCGTGCGCGCTGGGGATGCGCCGGATCTCGTCGTCGAGGGCGGCCAGGTTCGCGTTGAGAATGCTGGGATGGATTCGGTTCGCCACGGAGGCACTTTAGCTGGCGGACGCCGCGGGCGGCGGGGCCACCAGCGAGTCCGAGACCGCCACGCCGTGCGCCGCCGCCAGTCGCTTCAGGGCGGCCACCTGGCCCGGCTCGACCGCGAAGCCACGGACGCGGGTGCGCCACAGCAACTGATCCGAGCGGACGGTGTGCCCGGGCCGCAGGCCGAGGACCGCGTTGCGGGAGCGGGCCACCGGCGCCGCGCCCAACGACTGCACCGCCGACCACGGCACGTCGAAGCCGCCGAGGCCCTGCAGGCGGACGCCCGCGGCGTCCGCCTCGACGCGCTGGCGGAAGACCACCAGGCCCTTGAGCAACTGCGGCACCGCGTAGAGCGTCATGCCGGCCACCAGGCCCGTCAGTACCCACGCCTTGTCGAGGCGGCTCAGCTGCATGATCAGCAGCAGCCCCCAGATCGGCAGCATGACCACCTGGATGGCCGCCGCCAACGGGCTGGTCACGGTGCTGCGCACGGTGTCGTCCATGGGGGCCAGTCTGGCAGCCGGCCCCGTCAGCCCACGCGCAGCAACGCCAGGAACATGGCGTCCGTGCCGTGCCGGTGCGGCCACAGCTGCACGTCGTCGCCGACGGCGCAGTCGGACACGCCGGGCAGCGCGTCGGCCGCCCGCAGCCGCCGGACCGGCCGGGCCGTGGCCGCGAGCACCGCGTCGACGACCTCGGCGGTCTCGCGGCGATGCGGCGAGCAGGTGACGTAGGCGACGAGGCCGCCCGGCGCCGCGGCGTCCAGGGCCGAGGCCAGCAGCCGGCGCTGCAGCGGCACCAGAGCGTCCACGTCGCCCGGACGCCGCCGCCACCGCGCCTCGGGGCGGCGGCGCAGGGCCCCCAGCCCGGTGCACGGCACGTCGGCCAGGACCCGGCCGAACGCCTCCGCCCGCCAGGCCGGCCGGGTGCCGTCCGCGCAGACGACGGTCGGGGCGGCCGGGTGACCGGCGTAGCCGCGCAGGCCGTGCGCGACGAGACGGGCCCGATGCTCCTGCAGTTCGGCGGCCAGCAGCCGCCGCCCCTGGCCGAGGGCCAGGCCGGCCAGCAGCGCCGACTTGCCGCCCGGGCCGGCGCACAGGTCCAGCCAGGGGGCGGCGGGGGCGTCCGGGGTCGTCAGCGCCCACGCGACGAGTTGCGAGCCCTCGTCCTGGACGCCCGCGCGGCCGGCGGCCACGGCGTCCAGGTCGGCGGGGTTGCCGGCGCGGAGCGCACCGAACGGGCTGAACCGCGTCGGCTCCCCGCCCAGCTCGGCGACGTCGGCGAGGCCGGGGCGCACGACCAGCGTCGTGACCGGGGGCACGTTGTTCGCGGCCAGGGCCTGCTCGGCCTCGGCGGCGCCGAGCAGGTCGACGACGGCCTCGGCGATCCAGCGCGGGTGGTGGGTGCGGGTCGCGAGCGCGCCGAGGGCGTCCTCCCCGCGGCTGAGCTCGGCGACCCACCCGGGCAGGTCGCGCTCGCCGACGCGACGCAGCACGGCGTTGGTGAGGCCCGCCACCTTCTCCCCCACCACGGCGCCGGCCAGGTCGACGGTGGCGGCGACGGCGGCCCGGGCCGGCACCCGCATGCTCAGCAACTGGTGCGCCCCCAGCCGCAGGACGTCGAGGAGGGCCGGCTCCAGGTCGGCCGGCGCCCGGCCGGACGCCGCCGCCAGCACCCGGTCGTAGGTGCCCTGCAGCCGGCAGGTGCCCGACACCAGTTCGGTGACGAACGCCGCGTCGCGGGCGTCCAGCCCCGCACCGGCCAACTGCCGGGCCAGCTCGAGGTTGGCGTAGGCGTCCTCGCCCGTGACGGCCCGGAGCACGCGCCACGCGAGCGTGCGGGCGGCGTCCGGCTTGCGGCGGCGCAGCGTCCGGTTCGGCATCAGGCGTCGCCGTCCACGTCGAAGGACGCCGCGGGCTCGCGCAACCCGCGCGCCCAGTCGGCGGAGGCCATGGGGCGCCTCCCCTGCGGCTGGACACGCAGCAGCTCCAGGTCGACGGTGCCCGTCCCGACGAGGACGCCCTGCTTGCCGAACGCGAGCCGCCCCGGCGCGAGGGTCGCGGTGCCGGCGGGCCGGGCCAGGGCGATCCGGAAGCGTTCGCCGGCCAGCGTCGTCCAGGCCATCGGCTCGGGCGCGCAGCCGCGGATGAGCCGCTCCAGGTCCCGGCCGTCGCGCGACCAGTCGAGGCGGGCCTCCGCGGGCGTCAGTTTGGGGGCGAGGGTGACGCCCTCGAGGGGCTGCTCGGTGGGCTCGACGGTCGCGAGCGCACGCACGGTGTCGAGCAGCAGCGGGGCGCCCGCCTCGGCGAGCGCGGCCAGCAGGTCCCCGGCGGTCTCGGTGCCGGTCAACGGGTGGGCGAGCGTGCGGTAGACCGGGCCGGCGTCCAGGGCGCGCACGATGCGGAAGGTGGTGGCGCCCGCCACGGGGTCGCCGGCGATGATCGTCCGCTGGGCGGGGGCCGCCCCGCGCCACCGCGGCAGCAACGAGAAGTGCAGGTTCACCCACCCCAGCGGCGGGATCGCCAGCACGTCGGTCGGCAGCAGCGCCCCGTAGGCGACGACCGCGCAGGCGTCCGGGGCGAGGGCACGCAGGCGGGCCTTGAAGTCCTCGTCCCGGGGGTGCGCCGGCTTCAGCACCGGCAGTCCGTGCTCGGCGGCCCAGACGGCCACCGGGGAGGGCACGAGGCGCTTCGACCGGCCGCGTGGGGCGTCCGGCCTGGTCACCACGGCGACCAGGTCCAGCTCGGAGGAGGCCAGCAGGGCCAGCGACGGCAGGGCGACCTCGGGGGTCCCGGCGAACACGACACGCACAGGTGAACCCTAGGCCAAGCCCCTTCCCTGAGGCGCCCGGGCCGCCTAGCATGGCTGAGACCCGGGAATCACCCGGCAACCCGGAGATGGGAGCGGCGCTATGGCAGAACTCTCTCGAAAGGTCGGGGGCTGACACAGCCCACCGTTTCGACCCGACGGCCGCCCGGCGATCACGCCCGGCGGCCGTCGGCCGTCCGGGCCTCGGGGCTCAGTCGATGACCTGCGGATCGACCACGACCCGGACGCCGCCGCCCTCCTTGTGCGCGCTGCGCCGGGCGGACTCGCGCGTCAGGGCGTCCAGCAGGGCCGTCGAGCGCGCCGGCGGGCAGCGGACGGTGAGCCGCACCGCCTCGTCGGCCAGGGCCAGCGGGCCGTACTGCTCGGTGTCCGGCACCGCCGCGGCCGCCACCGCGTAGCCCTCCACCGCGACCGGCGCCCCCTCGACACACACCAGTTTCGCCGCCGGCGGGAAGCCCGTGGCGCGGCGTTCGGCCAGTTCGCGGGCCGCGAACCCCACCGGGTCGAGCCGGACCAGGGCCTGCAGGGCCCGCGCGTCCGTCTCGCCCACCGCCAGCACCGAGCCGCCCTCGGCGGCCGGCCGCACCAGCGCGCACACCGCCAGCCAGCGGCGCAGCGCCTCTTCCGCGGCCCGCAGTTCCGGGCGGGTCAACAGCAGGTGCGTGTCGAGCAGCACCGCGGCCGCGTACCCCCCGGACGCCCGCGGCTCGCCCCCCGGCGTGGCCAGGACGAGTGCCGGCTCGTCGGGCACCTCGGCGACCAGGTGCCCCGACCAGGACTCCACGACCCGCACCTGCGGGAACGCCCGCCCCAGTTCTTCCGCGGTGCGCTTGACGCCCACCTGCGGCGCCCGCAGCGCCCCGCTGCCGCACTCGGCGCACCGCCACGGGCCGGGCAGGGGGCCGCACAGCCCGCACACCAGGCGCAGCCCGTCCGGCCCCTTCTCCCCCCGCAGCCCGCGCCGGCAGCGCGGGCAGCGCGCGGGCGTCCGACACGCGTCGCAGGCCACGCTCGACACGTACCCGGCACGCGGCACCTGCAGCAGGACCGGGCCGACGGCCAGGCCCCGCCTGATCGCGGCGAACGCGTCGTGCGGCAGCCGTGCCGCCCGGGCCGCCGGGTCGCGCTCGAGGGCCAGGTCGGTGTCGGCCGCGATCCTGACGACCGGGCCGAGCCGGCGCAGCTCGGCCGGCGGCAGGTCGAGCGGGGCGAGCCAGCCGCGCTCCACCAGCGCCTGGGTCTCGGCGCTGCGGCCGTGGCCCGCCAGCAGCAGCGCGCACCGCTCCAGGGAGGCCCGCAGCGCCGCCACCTCGCGGGCGTGCGGGTAGGGGGCCCGCGGCTCGGCCAGCGAGTCGTTGCCCTCGTCCCACACGGCGATCAGGCCCAGGTCGGGCACGGGGGCGTAGCCGGCGTTCCGCGTGCCGAGCACCAGGCGCACCTGCCCGCGCGCCGCCGCCAGGAACGCGCGGTAGCGGGCCGCCGGGCCCAGGTCGGCGGACAGGGTCACGAACGAGCCGTCCCCGAAGACCGCCGCGCAGCGCTCGGCGAGCCGGGCCAGCGCGTCGGCGTCCGGCACGACGATGAGGACGCCGCGGCCGCCGGCCAGCGTCGCCGCCGCCGCCTCGACCAGCCCGGCCGCCCCGTCGCCCGCGGGGGCGTGGACGGGGGCCGGCGTCCAGGCGGCGCGCAGCGGCCGGCCGGCGGCCAGGGCGTCCAGGTACGCGGCGCCGCCCCCGTACCGGGGCAGGACGGACGCCGCGGGTGCGGCCCGCGGCGCGGGGTGCGGGGGCGGGTCGGCGGCCTCGGTGGCGGCGTGCCGGGCGGGGACGGCCATGCGGACGACGTCGGCGAACGTGCCGCCGTAGTGGTCGGCGACGGCGCGGCACAGCCGGGCCACGGCCGGGGTGAGGACCACCTCGGAGGAGACGACGCGCTCAAGGGGGCGCAGCTTCACGCCGGCGTCCGAGGTGTCGGCGAGGGCGAGCACGAACCCGTCGGCGAGCTTGCCCGCGAACCGCACCCGCACCCGGCAGCCGGGGACGGCCCGGAGGCGGTCGGCCTCCGACACCAGGTAGTCGAACGGGCGGTCGAGGTGGGGCAGCGACACGTCGACGGCCACCTGCGCCACGACGGGGGCGGTTTCGGCGGCGGGCTCGGTCACGGCGACGATCCTGCCAGGCGGCCCCGACAACCCGGCGGTCAGCCCCGCACGGCTCGGGCGAGGGCGTCGGCCCGGTCGGTCCGCTCCCAGGTCATGACGTCGAGCTCGCGGCCGAAGTGGCCGTAGTTGGTCACCTGCGAGTAGATGGGCCGCAGCAGGTCGAGGTCGCGGATGATCGCCGCCGGCCGCAGGTCGAACACGGCCAGCACGGCGTCGTTGATCTGCTCGACCGGCACCTGCTCGGTGCCGAAGCACTGGGTGTAGAAGCCCACCGGGTGCGCCCGGCCGATGGCGTAGGCCACCTGGACCTCGCAGCGGGACGCCAGCCCGGCGGCCACCACGTTCTTGGCCACCCAGCGCATCGCGTAGGACGCCGACCGGTCGACCTTGGACGGGTCCTTGCCGGAGAAGGCGCCGCCGCCGTGGCGGGCCATGCCGCCGTAGGTGTCGACGATGATCTTGCGGCCGGTCACGCCGGCGTCCCCCATGGGGCCGCCGATGACGAACGTGCCGGTGGGGTTCACGAACGTCTTGAGGCCGGCGTGGCTGAGTTCGTAGCGGGCCAGCACCGGGTCGATGACCTGCGCGCGGACCTCGCTCGCGATCGTGTCGTGGGACACCCGGGCCAGGTGCTGGGTCGACACCACGACGGTGTCCAGCCGGACCGCCCGGTCGCCGTCGTACTCGATCGTGACCTGGGTCTTGCCGTCGGGCAGCACCCAGTCGAGTTCGCCGGTGCGGCGCACGTGCGCCAGCCGCTCGGCCAGCCGGTGCGCGATGTCGATGGGCAGCGGCATCAGGGTCGGGGTGTCGGTGCAGGCGTAGCCGAACATGAGGCCCTGGTCGCCTGCCCCCTGCCGGTCGAGCGGGTCGGTGTCGGCGGCGTCCTCGCGGACCTCCTCGGCGGCGTCCACGCCTTGGGCGATGTCGGGGCTCTGCGCACCCAGGGACACCAGGACGCCGCAGCTGCGGCCGTCGAAGGACGCCTCGGCGCGGTCGTAGCCGATGGCCAGGATCCGCTCCCGGGCGATGCCGGCGACGTCGGCGTACGCCTCGGTGGTGACCTCGCCGGCGACCACCACGGTGCCGGTGGTGACCAGGGTCTCGACCGCGACGCGGCTCGTCGGATCCTGCTCCAGCAGGGCGTCCAGGACGGCGTCCGAGACGGCGTCGGCCACCTTGTCCGGGTGGCCCTCGGTGACGGATTCGGACGTGAACAACCTCACAGCTGTGCTTCTCCTTCGCTGGCCGCGACCGCCGCATCGAGGATGCGGTGCGCGATGACGAACTTGTCGTCGGACGCCTCGGCGACCACGCCGGCCGCGTCGATGACGGTGACGGTGTTGGTGGCCTCGCCGAACACGGCGCCCCCGCTGACGTTGTTGAGCACCAGCAGGTCGCAGCCCTTGCGGGCGAGCTTCGCCCGCCCGAGATCGAGCAGGTGGCCGGCGTCGCGGGCTGTCTCGGCGGCGAAGCCGACGATGACCTGGGGACGCGGGCGGGCGTGCGCCAGGGTCGCCAGGACGTCGACGGTCTGCACCAGGTGCAGGTCGAGCCCGCCGGTGCCGTCCTTCTTGATCTTGTCGGCGGACGCCGTCGCGGGCGTGAAGTCCGCGGGGGCGGCCGCCATGACGATGACGTCCGCGTCGGACGCCGCCGCGCGCATCGCCTCGTGCAGGTCGGCGGTCGAGCCGACGCGGACCACGTCGGCGCCCGACGGCAGCGGCACCGAGACGTGGCCGGCCACCAGCGTGACCCGCGCGCCGCGGAGGGCGGCGGCCCGGGCCAGGGCGATCCCCTGCCGGCCGGACGAGGCGTTGCCGAGGTAGCGGACCGGGTCGAGCGCCTCGCGGGTGCCGCCCGCGCTGACGACGACGTGCCGGCCCGCCAGGTCGCGGCGGCGGACCGCCGCCACGGTGACGGGATCCAGCAACGCCAGGGCCACCTGCTCGATGTCCTCGGGCTCCGGCAGGCGTCCGGGGCCGCTGTCGGCGCCGGTGAGGCGTCCGTCGGCCGGATCCAACACGAGGACGCCGCGGGCGCGCAGCGTCGCCACGTTGGCCTGGGTGGCGGCGTGCTGCCACATCTCGGTGTGCATCGCCGGCGCCATCAGCACCGGGCAGGCGGCGGTGAGCAGCACGTTGGTGAGCAGGTCGTCGGCCCGTCCCGTGGCGGCCCGGCTCAGCAGGTCGGCGGTGGCCGGCGCCACGACGACGAGGTCGGCGCTCTGTCCCAGGGCGACGTGCGGCACGGCGTCCACGTTCTCGAAGACGGACGTCGAGACGGGTTTGCCGGACAGGGCCTCCCAGGTGACCCGGCCCACGAACTGCAGCGCGTTCTCGGTGGGCACCACGGTCACGTCGTGGCCGGCCTCGGTGAGCAGGCGCAGCAGCAGGCAGGCCTTGTAGGCCGCGATCCCGCCGGCGACCCCGAGCAGGATGCGGCTCATCGGTCGGGACTCAGGCGAGATCGTCGGGGGCGAACGGATCGAGCGTGAAGTCGGGGTCGGCCTCGGCCGCGGCCCGCGCGGCCGCCTCGGCCTCGGGGTCGATCTGGGTGCAGTCGAGGACGTCGGCGTTGATCTCGCGCAGCGCGATCGTCAGCGGCTTCTCTTGGACCGAGGTCTCGACGAGCGGGCCGACGTTCTCGAGGAGCCCCTCGCCGAGCTGGCTGTAGTACGCGTTGATCTGGCGGGCGCGCTTCGCCGCGAACAGGACCAGGCGGTACTTCGAGTCGACCTTGGTCAGCAGTTCGTCGATCGGGGGATTGGTGATGCCCTCGGGAATGAGATTGCTCAAGATGAACCTTCGCTGGTGATGGACGCTAAGCCCAGTAAGCCTACCAACTCTTCGACGGTGTGATCCAAATCCTTGTTGACGACGACGTGGTCGAACTCGGCCGCCGACGCCAACTCGATCCGGGCCGTGGCCAGCCGGCGCAGCCGGACCTCGTCGGACTCGGTGCCCCGCCCCACGAGGCGCTGCACGAGGACGTCCCAACTGGGCGGCTCCAGGAAGATCGACCGGACGCCGGGCAGCTTGCGTTTGACCTGCCGGGCCCCCTGCAGGTCGATCTCGAGGACGACGTGGCGGCCCGCGGCGACCGCGGCGTCGACGGGGGCCCGGGGCGTCCCGTACCGGTGGTGACCGTGCACGGTCGCCCACTCGAGCAGCCCGTCGTCGGCGATCAGGTCGTCGAACTGGGCGTCCGACACGAACAGGTAGTCGCGGCCGTCGCGCTCCAGGGGCCGGGGTGACCGCGTCGTCGCGGACACCGAGACCCACAGGTCGGGGCAACGCCGCCTCAGAGCCGACACCACGGTTCCTTTGCCGACAGCCGTCGGGCCGGAGATGACCGTGATGTCACCCGTCACTTGAACTCGACCTTCAGCCCTGCGATCTGGTGGCGCCCCAGCCCGCGGATACGGCGGTTGGGCGAGATGTCCAGCTTCTCCATCACGGCGGCGGCGCGCTTCTCGCCCACCCGCGGCACCGACTTGAGCAGATCGACGACCTTGACGTGCGCCAACACGTCGTCCTGCCCGGCCACGTCGAGCGCCTGGGCGAGGGTCAACGCGCCGGTGCGCACCTTGCCCTTGAGCTCGGCGCGCTGGCGCCGGGCCAGGGTGGCGGCGGCCCGGGCGGCTTGCAGTTGCTCGGTGGTCAACTGAGGAATGGACACGGGAGTTCCTCCATCGCGACGCAGTGGTGCGTTCGCCCAAACCTAGCGCTTCTAGGGTAGATAGGGGAACGTCATCCGGCCAGGAGTTCGCCGACCCGGGCGCGCAGGGCGGCGGGCTCGGGGCCCGCGCCGAGCACCCCGCGGCTGACCGAGGGCAGCACGTGCCGGAGGGCGTCCCCGAACAGGTCCGGCAGATCCTCCAGGCGCCCGCCCTGGACGCCGATGCCCGGCACCAGGATCGACCCGTTGAACTCGGAGACGTCGCAGCCCAGGTCGGCGTGGGTGCCGCCGACCACCAGGCCGATGCACTTCGTGGGCAGGGCCCGGTTGAGTTCGGCGGCGGCGTCGATGATCTCCTGGACGACGGAGCCCTCCTTGCCGAGCGCCAACTGCACCTGGCCGCCCTCGGGATTGGACGTCCGGGCCAGCACGTAGACGCCGCGTTCGTGGGCGACGGCCCGCTCGACCGCGGGCAGCAACGAGCCGAAGCCCAGGTAGGGCGAGATCGTGATCGCGTCGGCGGCGAGGGGGGCGTCGGGCCGCAGGTAGGCGTCCGCGTAGGCGGCCATCGTCGAGCCGATGTCGCCCCGCTTGACGTCCAGGATGCTGAGCGCCCCCTGCTGGCGGATGTCGGCGAGCACCCGCTCGAGGACGGCGACGCCGGCCGACCCGTGCACCTCGAAGAACGCCGACTGGGGTTTGAACACCGGCACGAGGTCGCCGACCGCCGCGACCAGCCCGCGGGCGAAGTGCTCCAGACCGGACGCCGTGCGCGGCAGCCCCCAGGCGTCCAGCATCGAGGCGTGCGGATCGATGCCGACGACGAGGCGTCCGCGTGCCTCGAGGGTCTCCCGCAGTCGCTGCCGGTACGTCGCCATCGGAAATCCCCTAGCCCCTGGTCAGGTCGTTGATGGCCCCGATCAGGGCGGGGCCCGAGTAGATGAAGCCAGTGTAGAGCTGGACGAGGCGGGCCCCGGCGTCCAGCAGGGCGACGGCGTCCGCCGCGGTCATGATGCCGCCGACGCCGATCACCGGCAGGTCGGTGTGCCGGGCGACGTGCCCGACCACCTGCCGGGCGCGCACGGTGAGCGGCGCCCCCGACAGTCCCCCGGCCTCCCCGGCCCGCGGCCGGTCGGCCGCGGCGAGCCCGTCCCGGCCCAGCGTGGTGTTGGTCGCGATGATCCCGGCGCAGCCGGCGTCCTGGGTGGCGGCGAGCACCTCGTCCAGTTGGCCGTCGGTCAGGTCGGGGGCCACCTTCACGAAGACCGGCACCGGGACGCCGCCGTGCGCCAGCACGCGCGCCTCGGCGACCAGCGCGCCGAGCAGCTCCGCGAGGGCCCCGCCGTCCTGCAGGGAGCGCAGGTTCGGGGTGTTCGGGCTGGACACGTTGACGGCCACGTAGTCGGCGTGGTCGGCGAGCAGCCGCAGCGACGCCAGATAGTCGGGGACGGCCTCCTCGACCGGCACGATCTTGGTCTTGCCGATGGAGACGCCGAGCGGGATGCCGGCCGCCCCGTTGCCGCGGCGGATGCCGGCGAGCGCCAGGCGGTCGGCCAGGGCGGCGGCGCCGTCGTTGTTGAAGCCCATCCGGTTGATGAGCGCCCGCGAGTCGCGGAGGCGGAAGATCCGCGGCTTGGGGTTGCCCGGCTGCCCCTGGGCCGTCACCGTGCCCAGTTCGGCGAACGCGAACCCGAGGTACTGCCAGGCCTTCGCGGCCCGGCCCTCCTTGTCCATGCCGGCCGCCAGGCCCACCCGTCCGGGGAACCGGATCCCGGCCACCGTGACCGGCGCGGCCGGGACGCGGGTGAGCGCACCGACGGCGTCCCTCAGGCCGGGGACGGCCTGCAGCAGGGCGAGGGCGCGGATCATGTCCTCGTGGATGGCCTCGGCGTCCCCGTGGTGGGCGCCGAACAACACCGGACGCAGCAGGCGCTCATAGCCCTGCCCGACGACGGCCGACCGCACGCTCATGACTGTCCCTCCTCGAGGCCGGCGCGCACCTCGGCCGACCAGGCCTGCAGCGACTTGACCCCGATCTCGCCCCGCTGCGCGGCCTCGATGCCCTGGACGGCGGCCGCCAGGCCCTGCACCGTCGTGATGCAGGGGATGGACCGCAGCACCGCCGCAGCCCGGATGGACCAGCCGTCGCGGCGCGGGGAGCCGTCGGCCCCCGCCCCCTGCGGGGTGTTGAAGATCAGGTCGATCTCGTCGTCCAGGATCGCCTGGATCACGGTCTTCGCCCCGGGGCCGTCCGGATTCTCGTGCGCCTTGCGGTAGACCTCGACGGGGACGCCGTTGCGCCGCAGCACCTGGGCGGTGCCGGCCGACGCCGTGATCGTGAAGCCCAGGTCGGCCAGCCGCTTCACCGGGAAGATCGCGTGCCGCTTGTCCCGGTTGGCGACCGACACGTAGGCGGTGCCCTTCAGCGGCAGGCCGCCGGGGTAGGCGGCCCACTGGCTCTTGGCGAAGGCGGTGCCGAACATCCAGTCGATGCCCATGACCTCGCCGGTCGACTTCATCTCGGGCCCCAGCAGCGTGTCGACCGACTGGCCCTCGGCGGTCCGGAACCGGTTGAACGGCATCACGGCCTCCTTGACGGCCATCGGCCACCGGTCGGAGTCGGTGCTGCCGTCGCCGGTGGCCCGCAGCACCCCGGCGGCCCGCAGGTCGGCGACCGACTCGCCCAGCATGATGCGGGCGGCCGCCTTGGCCAGGGCGGTGTCGGTGGCCTTCGACACGAACGGGACGGTCCGCGACGCCCGCGGGTTCGCCTCCAGCACGTACAGTTCGTCGCCCTGCAGCGCGAACTGGATGTTGATCAGGCCCCAGACGCCGACGCCGGCGGCGATCTTCTCGGTCGCCGAGCGGATCCGCAGGATCACGTCGCGCCCGAGGGTCGTCGACGGCAGCGAACAGGCCGAGTCGCCGGAGTGGATGCCGGCCTCCTCGATGTGCTCCATGACGCCGCCCAGGTACAGCTCGGCGCCGTCGAACAGGGCGTCCACGTCGATCTCGATCGCGTCGTCGAGGAACCGGTCGACGAGCACCGGCGCCTGGGGCGTGATCGTGGTGGCCCGCTCGATGTACCCCGACAGCGAGGCGTCGTCGTAGACGATCTCCATGCCCCGCCCGCCGAGCACGTAGCTGGGCCGGACCAGCACCGGGTAGCCGATGTCGTGGGCGATCCGGACGGCCTCGGGCGCGCTGTGCGCCAGGCCGTACTTCGGGGCCGGCAGCCCGGCCGCCCGCAGCACGTCGCCGAACGCGCCGCGATCCTCGGCGGCGTGGATGGCCTCGGGCGGCGTCCCGACGATGGGGACCCCGTTGTCCTTGAGCGCCTGCGCGAGCTTCAGCGGGGTCTGCCCGCCCAACTGCACGAGCACCCCGGCCACCGGCCCGAGCGCCAACTCGGCGCGGTAGACCTCCAGGACGTCCTCCAGGGTCAGCGGCTCGAAGTAGAGCCGGTCGGAGGTGTCGTAGTCGGTGGAGACGGTCTCGGGGTTGCAGTTGACCATCACCGTCTCGTAGCCGGCCGCCGACAGGGCCAGCGCGGCGTGCACGCACGAGTAGTCGAACTCGATGCCCTGGCCGATGCGGTTGGGTCCGGACCCGAGGATCAGCACCGCCGGCTTCGTGCGGGGCTGGACCTCGGTCTCCTCGTCGTACGTGGAGTAGTGGTACGGCGTCCGGGCCGCGAATTCGGCGGCGCACGTGTCGACGGTCTTGTAGACCGGGTTGACGTCGAGCGCCCAGCGGACCCCCCGGACGACGTCCTCGGAGCAGGTGCGGAGCTTGCCGATCTGGGCGTCCGACAGGCCCATCCGCTTCGCGCGGCGCAGCAGGGCGGGCGTCATCGTCGGGGACGCCTGCAGCGCCTGCGCCGTCTGCAGGATCTGCAGGATCTGGTCGAGGAACCACGGGTCGATCCGGGTGGCGGCGTGCACCTGCTCGACCGTGGCGCCGAGCCGGAACGCGCGCATCACGTCGCCGAGGCGTCCGTCGCGCGGCCGGGCGGCCCGCCGCAGGACGGCGTCCAGGGGTTCGTGGAGGGGCGAGGTGAAGTCGAACGGCGCCTTCGGGTCCTCCAGCGACCGCAGCGCCTTGTTCAGCGCCTCGGGGAAGTTGCGCCCGAACGCCATGGCCTCGCCGACCGACTTCATGTGCGTCGTCAGGGTGTCGTCCGCGGTGGGGAACTTCTCGAACGCGAAGCGGGGCACCTTGACGACGACGTAGTCGAGCGCCGGCTCGAACGCGGCGGTCGTGAAGAGCCGCGGCTCAGCAGTCCCGCCTCCGTCCGGGTTCGCCGGGCCGGCCCCGCGGGTGATGTCGTTGGGGATCTCGTCCAGGGTGTAGCCGACGGCCACCTTCGCGGCGATCTTGGCGATGGGGAACCCGGTGGCCTTGGACGCCAGCGCCGAACTGCGGCTGACCCGCGGGTTCATCTCGATGACGATGAGGCGGCCGTTGTCGGGGTGGATCGCGAACTGGATGTTGCAGCCGCCGGTGTCGACGCCGACGGCGCGGATCACCGCGATGGCGACGTCGCGCATCGACTGGTACTCGCGGTCGGTGAGGGTCATCGCGGGCGCGACGGTGATGGAGTCGCCGGTGTGGACGCCCATCGGGTCGAGGTTCTCGATCGAGCAGACGATGACGACGTTGTCGGCGGTGTCGCGCATCACCTCCAGCTCGTACTCCTTCCAGCCGAGGATCGACTCCTCGGCCAGCACCTCCGTAACCGGGGACGCCGCGAGGCCGATCGCGGCCAGCTCGCGCAGTTCGGCCTCGTCGTGGGCGAAGCCGGAGCCGACGCCCCCCATCGTGAAGGACGGCCGCAGCACGAGCGGGTAGCCGAGCGTGCCGGCGGCGGCGACGATCTCCTCGACGGTGTGGCAGACGACGGACCGGGCGGATTCGGGGCGCGCGCCCGGGACGTCCAGGGTGTCGACGATCGCCTTGAACCGTTCGCGGTCCTCCCCCGCCTGGATGGCGTCGAAGGAGGCGCCGATCATCTCGACGCCGTACCGGGCCAGGACGCCGTTCTCGTGCAGCGCGACCGCGGTGTTGAGGGCGGTCTGCCCGCCCAGGGTCGCCAGGATGGCGTCCGGACGTTCGACGGCGATGACCCGCTCCACGAACTCCGGGGTGATCGGCTCGATGTAGGTGGCGTCCGCGAACTCGGGGTCGGTCATGATCGTGGCCGGGTTGGAGTTCACCAGGACGACCCGGAACCCCTCCTCGCGCAGGACGCGGCACGCCTGGGTGCCGGAGTAGTCGAACTCGCAGGCCTGGCCGATGACGATGGGGCCCGAGCCGATGACGAGGATCGAGTGCAGGTCGGATCTACGGGGCATGGGTGTCCTGCCTATTCGTCTCTGACCGGGCCAGGAAACGCACCCCGTCCCTGAAGTGTTCGAAACTGCGCGACGTGTTCACGTCGACGTTCATGCCGGGGGCGACCAGGGCGGCCAACGCCGTCTTGCTCAGCCCTCCGCGGTGATAGCCCGCGGTCTGGAGGACGGATTCGAGTCGGCGCGCCGGGTCCCGAATCGAGTCGGGGTCACGATAGGGACGCTTCGTCACCAGATCCGCTGGGATCCGCTCGAACGCCTGGTGCAGGGCTGCCCCATCGCCGAAGAACCAGGCCTCGAGCATTTCGTCGGCGAGCCGACACAAGACATGGCCGCGCTTGCCCGCCTCGACGCTCGCCCGCTCCAGGCCGGCGTCGCGGATCGCCCGGTCGAGTCCGGCGATGGTCGCCCGACAGTCCTCCTGATCTCGATCACGCAGCAGGACCACCGCCAGGCCGGGGCGCGCCGGCAGTTCGTACGCGTAGCCCTTGAGCCGGCCGGCCACCTTCCTCATGAACTGGCTCTTGCTCCCCAGGTCATGGCTCCCGAAGGTCATGCCGGGCGCGATTCTGGGCATCAGTGCGTCCACGGTCAGCTTCATCGAAAACCCCTCGACCAGGAATTCCAGGTGATCGATCCGGTCGGTCATAGGGTCGTGGGGTCCGCCCCGGCGAGGTACCCCTCGGTCCAGAGTTCCGGCAGGGACGCCCCCGCTCTCAGCATGTTCAGGACGAGAGAGCTGTCCGAGGCGCGCTCGACCTGGGCGAAACCGTCCGGTCCCCGGTGAATCGTCCACAATTCGCGTGGTCTCACATCGGTGAGGAACTCGGCCGAGTGGGTGGTGACCACGACCTGCGATCGGCCTGACATCTCCCGGATGTTCGCGGCCAAGATCGGAACCACCTTGGGATGAAGCTGATTCTCCGGCTCTTCGATGCCGATCACCGGGGGTGGGCAGGGGTCGTGCAGCAGGGTCAGGTAGGCGAGCAACCGAAGGGTGCCGTCACTGGCGAACTTGGACAGGATCGGCTCGGCGAACGGCGCATCCTTCAGCCTGAGCAGGAGGCGTCCGTCCGCCATCCTGACCGGTAGCACGCTCTCGAGGCGTGGCACCTGCCGAGCCAAGTCGGCGAAGATCCGGGCGAGGACGTCCGGATGGGTCTCCTGGTAGTACTGGATCACATTGGCCAGGTTGTCGCCGGTCTGGTTGAGTCGCGGTTGAGGCCCGGCGTCGGTGGTGGCTCGGGTGGCATCGGCACTGAGATACGACAGATACCAACCGGTGATGAAGTCGCGGAGGGCCTTGACCCGCGGATGCTGTTGGAACTGCCCGAGGGCCGAGACCGCCAGTAGGTCCCGACTCGCCAGGATCTCGTCGGAGGTTCGTTCGGTCCTCTCGTCGAACACGGAGCCGCGGCCGTGCGCGAAGGACAGGATCTCTTTGGGCCGCCCGCTCCCCGGGGCGACCGACCACGTCAGCTTCTCCCCGACGACGACCGGCAGGTACGCCTCTTCACCGATCTCGAGGCGGTAGGTGACCAGGCGCTCCTTGCCTTCGTCATTGGGGGCCCGATACTTCAATTCGAAGGCCACGTTTCCCTCGTAGCCTCGGGTGCGGATCCCATCGAGTCGATTCCGCTTGTCCCACGCCTGGCGCAGCCCCAGCGTGAAGGTTTCGTGCAGGAACGCGAAGACGTCCATCACCGTCGACTTGCCGCTGCCGTTCGGCCCGCACAACACGGTGAAAGGTGTCAGTTCCTTGAACGTGACGTCGCGGAGAGCGCGGTAGCCGGTGATGGTGAGCGTCTCGATCTGCATCAGCGGTCCCTCTCCAGCAACTCGACGAACCGGTCGAACAGGTAGGCCGAGTCGTGCGGGCCGGCGGCGGCCTCGGGGTGGTACTGGACGCTGAACGCGCGGGGGCGACCGGCGGCGTCCGTCAGTTCGAGGCCCTCGACGACGTCGTCGTTGAGGCAGACGTGGGTCACCCGGGCCGTCCCCCAGGGGGTGTCCGTGGCGCCGGCGCGGGGGGCGTCCACCGCGAAGCCGTGGTTCTGGGCGGTGATCTCGACCTTGCCGGTGGCCAGGTCGAGGACGGGCTGGTTGATGCCGCGATGGCCGTACTTGAGCTTGAAGGTGCCGAAGCCGAGGGCCCGGCCGAAGATCTGGTGGCCGAAACAGATGCCGAAGAAGGGGTAGCCGGCGTCCAGCACGGCCCGCAGCAGGCGCAGGGGGCCGTCGGCGGCGGCGGGGTCGCCGGGGCCGTTGCTGAAGAAGACGCCGTCGGGGGCGAGCGCGTCCAGGTCGGCGAGCGTCGTGGACGCGGGCAGGATGTGCACCTCGATGCCGCGGCGCGCCATCAGTTCGGGCGTGGTGTCCTTGATGCCGAGGTCGATGGCCGCGACCGTGAAGCGCTTGCGGCCCTGCGCCGGCACGACGACGGGGGCGGACACCGTGACCTCTTCGACCAGGTTGGCGCCGGCCATCGGCGGCTGCGCCAGCACCCGCGTCAGGAGCGACGCCACGTCGAGGTCGACGGTCGAGAGGCCGGCCCGCATCGCCCCCCGCTCGCGGAGGTGCCGGGTCAGCGCCCGGGTGTCGATCTCGGCGAGGCCGACCACGCCCTGCTCGGCCAGCACGGCGTCCAGGGTGCGGTGGGAGCGCCAGTTGGAGCGGACGCGGGACAGGTCGCGCACGACGTACCCGGCGACCCAGATCCGCCGGGACTCGTCGTCCTCGTCGTTCCAGCCCGTGTTCCCGATCTGCGGGGCGGTCGCCACCACGATCTGGCGCCGGTAGGACGGGTCGGTCAGGGTCTCCTGGTAGCCGGTCATGCCGGTGGAGAACACCGCCTCGCCGAAGGTCTCACCCTGGGCGCCGAACGACACCCCCCGGAAGAACCGGCCGTCCTCCAGCACCAGCAGGGCCGGTACCTCCGCGCGGATTGCGCTCATCATGACCCTCTCTGGACGCCGTGGGCGTCAGTCCGTGTCGTCGTCGTCCTGGGCGGCGTCGGCCGCCTCGTCGTCCTCGCCCTGGTCGGGGTCGGCTCCGCGGGCCGCGGCGGGGTAGGTCTGCCGCAGGGTGCGCAGCGCCTTGCCGAGCAGACCGTTGAGGAAGTCGGGCGACTCGTCGGTCGACAGCGCGGCGCCCAGGTCGACCGCCTCGCTGACGGCGATCTCGGGCGCCAGCGACGTGAACCACATCTCGTAGACGGCGATCCGGGCCAGGTTGCGGTCGACCCGGGGCATCCGCTCCAGGGTCCAGCCGCCGCCGAGGCTACCGGCGATGATGCCGTCGATCTCCCGGACCTCGGCGCCGACCCCCTCGACGAGGTCGCGGGTGAACGGCCGGACCGGCGGCTCGGCCCGTTCGACGTGGCCGGCCAGGATGACCACCGGATCCTCCTCGCGGAGGTCGGCCTCGAACAGGATGTCGAGGGCCCGCTTGCGGGCCTTCGTGCGGGTGCCGTGCCTGCGGGCCGACGGGCGGGCGTCGTGCGTGCCGTGGCCGACGGTCACCTCAGACCCGACCGAGGTAGGCGCCGTCCTCGGTGCGGACCTTCACCCGGGTGCCCTGCTCGATGAACAGCGGCACCTGGATCTGCTTGCCGGTCTCCAGCGTCGCGGGCTTGGTGCCGGCCGAGCTGCGGTCGCCCTGCAGGCCGGGCTCCGTGTAGGTGATCTCGAGCTCGACCGAGGAGGGGAGTTCGATGTAGAGCGGGTTGCCCTCGTGGGTGGCGACCGTGACCATCTCGTTCTCGAGCAGGTAGTCCTTGCCGTCGCCGACGACGGCGTCCGGGACGGGCAACTGCTCGTAGCTGGAGGTGTCCATGAAGACGAAGGCGTCGCCGTCGTGGTACAGGTACTGCATCTCGCGGCGGTCGACGCTGGCGCTCTCGACCTTGGTGTCCGAGTTGAACGTGCGGTCGACGACCTTGCCCGTGAGCACGTGCTTCAGCTTGCTGCGCACGACCGTGTTGCCCTTGCCGGGCTTGTGGTGCTGGAACCAGGTGACGGTCCACAACTGGCCGTCGAGGTCCAGGACCGTGCCGTTCTTGAGGTCGTTCGTCGAGATCTGAACCATCCGCGTGCCTTCCTTCGCTACTCCGACGGACGAGTCTACCGAGAACCCCTCCGCGTCGAGAAACCGGGCCCCGGCGCGGACGCGGGGCTCAACCCGGCCGGGGCCGTCCCGGCCTGGTCGGCGCGGTGCTGGGCCCGGATGTCGGCGACCAACTCCTCCCGAGCGGCGGCGTGCGGCAAGGAGAGATCGGTCATCGCGTCGGCGACCGCCTCGTCGTCGCCGTCGGCGCGTCCGCGCAGGCCGGCGACGACCGACTCGATGGTGGTCGTCGACTTGTTCTGGTGCAGCTTCGCCTTGGCCAGCACCCGGGTGAGCCGCAGCTCCAGCCCGACGATCGCGCGCAGCATGAGCGCCACGTTCTCCTCGTCGACCAGGCCCAGGTCGAAGCCGTGATCGTCGGACACCCGCCGGACCACGTCCAGCTTCCATTGCGGGTCGTCGTGGACGACGAGGTGGCCGTAGGCGTGCACGGTGACGTAGTTCCAGGTCGGCACCGTGGGGTCCACGTCGAAGCCGGGGAACCATTCGGGCCGCACGTAGGCGTCCGGGCCGGCCAGGATGGCCAGCACCTCGCCGAGGGGCTCCTTGCGCCACAGGTCGTTCGTGCGGGTCACGTGCAGCACCAGCGAGCCGAGGCCGCCGTCGGGGGCGGGCACGTACGACACGGGCAGCAGGGTCGCCTCCGGGCCGGTCGGGTAGGCCGCGACGATCTCGCCGACCTCGGCGGACTCCAGCAACTCCCGCCACCGGGACTCGGGCAATTCGAAGTGCTTGGGGACGTACATCGGGCTCCTCTCAGCGGCCGATCTCGGCGAAGGTGGCGGCCAGGACGGCCTCATCCGGCGCGACCGCCACGAACGGGTCGGCGACGGCGTCCAGCAGGACGAACCGCAGGGCCGAGCCGCGGGCCTTCTTGTCCAGGCCCATGGTGGCGCGCAGGTCGGGCCAGGCGTCCGCCTCGTAGGCGACGGGCAGGCCCACCGACGTCAGGACCGTCCGGTGCCGCTCGCAGGTGGCGGCGTCCAGGTGACCCAGGTTGCGCGAGAGGGTGGCCGCGAACATCAGGCCCACGGCGACGGCGTCCCCGTGGCCCCACGTGTAGTGCTCGCGCTTCTCGATCGCGTGGGCCAGCGTGTGGCCGTAGTTGAGCAGTTCGCGGCCGACGTTCTTGCCGGCGGACGTCCGCTCGCGCAGGTCGGCCGAGACGACGGACGCCTTGACCGCCACCGAGCGTTCGATCGCCTCGGCGAGGACCGGGGACGCGGCGTCCAGCAGGGCGGCCGGGTCGGCCTCGAACAGCTCCAGCGTGCGCGGGTCGGCGATGAACCCGTGCTTGATCATCTCGGCGAGCCCGCCGCGGATCTCGGCGGTCGGCAGGGTGGCCAGGGCGTCCAGGTCGGCGAGGACGGCCGTGGGCTCCCAGAAGGCGCCCACCAGGTTCTTGCCGGCCGACAGGTCGATGCCGGTCTTGCCGCCGACGGCGGCGTCGACCATGGCCAGCACCGTGGTTGGCACCGAGACGTACCGGACGCCGCGCAGCCAGGTCGCCGCCACGAAACCGGCCAGGTCGGTCGTCGCCCCGCCGCCGACGCCCACCACGGCGTCCGAGCGGGTGAAGCCCGCGTCGGCGAGCGCGCGCCAGCAGCCGTCCAGCACGGACGCCGTCTTCGCGGCCTCGCCGTCGGGGACCTCGATCGGCAGCACCTCGGCGTCCAGGGGGGCGGTCCAGCGGGCCACCCGCTCGGCCAGGACGGGCGGGTGCAGGACGGCGACCCGGTCGCAGCCCGCGACGGCGTCCGCCAGGCCGGCGGCGGCGCCGTGCCCGATCGTGACGTCGTAGGGCCGCTCCGCGGCGACGCGGATCGTCCTCACGTGAGGACCACCCCGGCGTCGGTGGTGGCCTGGACGTGCACCGCCACCGCCTCGACGACCTCGTCGCGGGTGCGCTCGGTCGTGTCGACGACGAGGGTGGCCACGTCGGCGTACACCGGTCCACGGACCGCCAGCATCTGGCTCAATTTCGCCGCGACGTCGCCCTGGCCCAGCAGGGGGCGATGCGGGTCGACGCCGATGCGGGCGGCGGCCACCTCGGGCGCGACCTGCAGCCAGACCACCGGGTGGGCCCGCAGGGCGTCGGCCACGCCGCGCGTCATGACCGCGCCGCCCCCCAGGGACACGATGCCCGGACGCCCGAGGGCGTCCACGGTGACGTCGCGTTCCAGGTCGCGGAAATGCCGCTCGCCGTGGAAGGCGAAGATCTGTCGGATCTCCAGGCCCGTCCGGCGCTCGATCTCGGCGTCCACGTCGACGAACGCGACGCCGAAGCGGTCGGCGAGCAGGCGTCCGATCGTGGATTTGCCGGCCCCGGAGGTGCCCACCAACGCGATGGTGTGGGTCACGCGAGCCCCCGAGCCCGCAGGTGGGCGACGTAGGCCTCGTGGTTGCGGCGGGTCTCCCCCAGCGAGTCGCCCCCGAACTTCTCGAGCGCGGCCTCCGCCAGGACGAGGGCGACCATGGCCTCGGCCACGACGCCGGCCGCCGGGACCGCGCACACGTCGGAGCGCTGGTGATGGGCCTGCGCCGGCTCCATCGTCGCCAGGTCGACCGTGCGCAGCGCCCGCGGCACGGTCGAGATGGGCTTCATGATCGCTTGGACGCGGAGCAACTCGCCGGTGCTCATGCCGCCCTCGGTGCCGCCGGACCGGTTCGACACCCGCTGCGGGCCGTGCTCGCCGGGCACCATCTCGTCGTGCGCCAGCGATCCCCGGGTCGACATCTCGAAACCGTCGCCCACGGCCACGGCCTTGATGGCCTGGATGCCCATGAGCGCCCCGGTGAGCCGGGCGTCGAGCCGCCGGTCGCCCTGCGTGTGCGAGCCGAGCCCGACCGGGACGTCGTAGGCGAGCACCTCGAAGACGCCGCCGAGGGTGTCGCCGTCGTTCTTGGCGGCCTCTACCTCGGCCAGCATCGCCCCGGCGCCGGCCGGGTCGAAGCAGCGCACCGGGTTGGCGTCGATGGCCGGCAGGTCGGCGAACGTCGGACGGGTCCCGGCGCCGGCCCGCACGTGGCCGAGTTGCACGATGTGACTGAGGATCCGGACGCCGAACGCCTGCTCGAGGAACGCCTTGGCCAGGGCGCCGAGGGCGACCCGGGCGGCCGTCTCGCGGGCGGAGGCCCGCTCCAGGATCGGCCGGGCCTCGTCGAAGTCGTACTTCTGCATGCCGGCCAGGTCGGCGTGCCCGGGGCGGGGGCGGGTCAGCGGGGCGTTGCGGGCCAGGGACGCCAACAGCTCGGGATCCACCGGCTCGGGAGCCATCACGGTCTCCCACTTCGCCCACTCGGAGTTGCCGATCATGAGAGCCACCGGCGAGCCGAGGGTCTCCCCGTGCCGAATGCCGGCCAGCAGGGCGATCTCGTCGGCCTCGAACTTCATCCGCGCGCCCCGGCCGACCCCCAGCCGCCGCCGCGCGAGGGCGTCCGAGATCTCGTCCGGCGTGATCCGCACGTGGGACGGCAGCCCCTCGATGGTGGCGACGAGGGCCCGGCCGTGCGACTCGCCGGCGGTCAGGTAGCGAAGCATGGCGGACAGTGTCTCACGCGTCCACGGACGCCCCGGGGGGCGTCTCGTGGGCGTCCGGACGCCGCCGGCTCAGCTCGTGCACTTGGCCCGGTTCGCCTCGGACGCCGTGCACCACGCCTGCAGTTGCGCGATCGCCGCCTGGTGGGTCGGCAGGTCGCTGGAGAACACCGTCTCGCCGGTGTCCAGGTTCACGGCGACGAAGTACAGCCACGTGCCCGCCTCCGGCGTGACGGCGGCGGTCAGCGCGGCCTCGCCGGGCGCCGAGATCGGGCCGGGAGGCAGCCCGGCGTTGAGGTAGGTGTTGTACGGGCTGACGGTCTTGCGTTCGGCGTCCGTCGTGAAGACGCCGCTGGTCTTGCCGGCCGCGTAGGCCACGGTGGAGTCCATGTCGAGCTTCATGCCCTGGGCGAGCCGGTTGTAGATGACCTGGGCCACCTTGCCGCGGTCCTCCGGCCGGAACACCTCCCGTTCCACGATGCTGGCGACGATGAGGGCCTTGTACGCCTTCGACAGCTCCGGACGGGACGTGCCGAAGTTGAGTGTCTCGGCCTGCGCCTGGAAGTCGACCTTCTGCGTGACCGCGTTGAACTGGGCGATCGCCTTCTTGACCATCGTCTCGGGCTTCACCCCGTCCGGCACCTCGTACGTGTCGGGGAACAGGAAGCCCTCGGCCGACGTCGCGCCGACGACGGCGGGCCCCCACCCGGGGATGCCCATCGAGGCCGGGGTCGAGATGGCCAGGTACCGGCGGATGTCGGCCGGGGGCAGCTTGGTCATCTTCGCGATCTCGTCGATCTGCGTCGGATCCAGCCGCTGACCCTCGCGCAGCAGCAGCCAGGTGCGGATCGCCCGCTTGGGGTCGGTCAGTTGCTGGAGGGCGGTGAGGGTCGGCACCTGGGTCTGCAGGTTGTACTTGCCGGCCTGCACCTTCTGCCACAGGTCGGGGCGGGAACGCGCCGTCTCCTGGAACTTATCGGCCTTCTTGATGACTCCGGCCTCGACCAGCAGCTTGCCGATCTGCAGCGACGTCGAGTTGGGCGGGATGACCACGGACACGTCGGCCTGTCCGGGGCCGGGGAAGTCGCTGGCGATCTTGGAATCCTGGTACCACTGGTAGCCCTTGACCGCGAGGAAGCCCCCGCCGCCGAGCAGGACGGCGAAAGCCAGAGCCACGGCCAGCCAGCCGCGGAGCCGTCGCCGGAACTCCACCGGATCGACCTGCCCGGTCTCGGGATCGCGCAGCGGATCGGAGTCGCCGTACTTGCTTCGCATCAACCCTGCGTCCTCTCCCCGGACATCAGTTCGCCGCCGGGCCTGCCAGTGGTCCGCTCCTGTTCGAGGGCCCGCTCCAAGATACCCACCGCGGCCACCTGATCGATCACGCCTCGCTGGCGCTTCGCGGGCCGGCCGGCGGCCCGCAGTTGCCGGGCGGCCACGACCGTGGTGAGCCGCTCGTCGACCAGCCGCACCGGGACGCCCGGGAAGCGTTGCAGCAGCCACCCGGCCCGCTCCCGGACGCCGGCCGCCGCCTGCCCCTCCGCGCCCCCCAGGTGCATCGGCAGCCCCAGGACGAGTTCGAGGGGCTCGTACTCGGCCAGCAGCGCCCGCAGCCGCCGCTCCACCGTCTCCAGGTCGGACGCCGGCGCGATCGTCTCCACCGGGTAGGCGAGGGTGCCGCGCGCGTCGCACGCGGCCACCCCGATGCGGGCCTGCCCCCAGTCGAGGGCGATCCGGACCCCCGGGCGGAAGCCGCCGCCGGCGTCCGGGCTCATGCCGAAGCCAGCTCCTCGCGGATGGCGCGCAGCGCCTCCGGAGCCCCGGCGCCGTTCGAACCGCCGCCCTGGGCGATGTCGTCCTTGCCGCCGCCGCGCCCCCCGAGCCGCTCCGCCGCGAGGGCGACGAGGCGTCCGGCCTTGGCACCGGCCGCCCGGGCGGCGTCGTTCGTCACGACGATGACCGCGGGCTTGGCTTCGCTACCGCCGACGAGGGCGACCACCGCGGCGTCCGAGCCGAGGCGCGTGCGCAGGTCGAGCGCGAGCGTGCGCAGGTCGTTGCCGGCCACGCCGGGCAGTTGCTGCGCGACCAGCCGGTGGCCCCCGACGGGGACGGCGCCGGCCACGAGGGCGTCCGCGTTGCCGAGGAGTTCCTTGGCCTTGAGGTCGGCCACCTCTTTCTCGGCGGCCTTCAGCTGGGCGACCATCGCGGCCACCCGCTCCTCGAGCTGGGCCGGCTGCGTCTTGAGCAGGTCGGACAGCGTCGACACGAGCGCCCGCTCCTTGGCGAGGTGGTCGAAGGCGTCCCGCCCGACGAGGGCCTCGACGCGGCGCACCCCCGAGCCGATCGACGACTCGCCGAGCAGGGTCAGCAGGCCGATCTGGGCCGAGTTGGTCACGTGGGTGCCGCCGCACAGCTCGCGGCTGAACGCCCCGCCCAACTCGACGACCCGGACGACGTCGGGGTACTTCTCGCCGAACATCGCCATGGCGCCCAACTGCTTGGCCTCCGTCAGCGCCATGTGCCGGGTGGTCACGTCGTACGCGGCGTCGATGGCCTCGTTGGACAGGCCCTCCAGCTCGGCGCGCAGGTCGGCCGACAAGCCCTGAGGGGCGCTGTAGTCGAACCGCAGGTAGCCCGGACGGTTGTACGAACCCGCCTGGACGGCCGTGGGCCCGACGATGCGCCGCAGCACCGCGTGGACGATGTGGGTGGCCGAGTGCGCCTGGGCACCCGACTTGCGGGCGGCGGCGTCCACGCTGGCGAGCAGCAGGTCGCCGGGGGCGATCTCGCCCTCGGTGACGGCCACCTTGTGCGCGATCAGCCCCTCCACGGGCCGCTGCACGTCCAGCACGTCCCCGTGCACCCCCGTCGCCGTCAGGACGCCCGCGTCGGCGTCCTGACCGCCCGACTCTGCGTAGAACGGGCTCTCCTCGAGGATGACCTCGACCACGTCGCCCGGCTTGGCCCGCTCGACGGGCCGGCCGTCCACGATCAGGCCCCGCACCCGCGACTCGAGGGCCAGGTCGGTGTAGCCCCGGAACGGGGTCTCCCCCGCCCGGCGCAACTCGGTGAACGCCGACGTGTCGACGGCGCCGCCCTTCTTCGCGCGGGCGTCCGCCTTGGCGCGGTCCTTCTGTTCCTGCATCAGCCGCCGGAAGCCGTCCCGGTCGACCTCCAGACCCTGCTCGGCCGCCATCTCCAGCGTCAGGTCGATCGGGAAGCCGTAGGTGTCGTGCAGCTGGAACGCCTGCTGACCCCCCAGGACGCCCACGCCCGCGGCCCGCGCCCGGGCCGCCGCCCCCTCGAAGAGCTGGGTGCCGGCCGCGAGGGTGCGCCGGAACGCCTCCTCCTCGGCGTACGCGTTGGTCGAGACCCGCTCCCACTGGGTGAGCACCTCGGGGTAGGACTCCTTCATCAGGTCGCGGCTGATCGGCAGCAGGGCCGGCAGCACCTTCTCGGTGACGCCGAGCAGGCGCATCGACCGGATGCTGCGGCGCAGCAGCCTGCGCAGCACGTAGCCGCGCGCCTCGTTGCCGGGCGCGACGCCGTCCGTCATGAGCATCAGGGCGCTGCGGACGTGGTCGCCCACGACGCGGAGCCGCACGTCGGCGTCCGGATCGGCCCCGTAGCGGGTGCCCGCCAGTGCGGCGGCCCGCTCGATGACCGGGAAGATCTCGTCGATCTCGTACATGTTGCTCTTGCCCTGCAGCAGGTACGCGATGCGCTCGAGGCCGGCGCCGGTGTCGATGTTCTGGCTGGGCAGTTGCGCGCGGATGTCGAAGTCGTCCTTGGCGCGGACCTCGGACAGGTCCTCCTGCTGGAAGACGAGGTTCCAGATCTCGAGGAAGCGGTCCTCGTCGACGACCGGGCCGCCGTCGGCGCCGAACTCCGGCCCGCGGTCGATGTAGATCTCCGAGCAGGGTCCGCCCGGCCCGGGGACGCCCATGTTCCAGTAGTTGTCCTTGAGGCTGCGGCCCTGGATGCGCTCGTCCGGGATGCCCATCGCCCGCCACAGCGCGCGCGCCTCGACGTCCCCGTCGGGGTAGTCGGCGTGGAAACCGGGTCCGAGCACGGTGACCCAGACCTTCTCGGGGTCGAAGCCGAAGCCGCCCTCGGCCTGCGGCCCGGTGACCAACTCCCAGGCGAGCCGGATGGCCCCCTCCTTGAAGTAGTCGCCGAAGCTGAAGTTGCCGAGCATCTGGAAGAACGTGCCGTGGCGGGTCGTCCGGCCGACATCCTCGATGTCGAGGGTGCGCACGCACTTCTGGCAGGTGGCGATGCGGGGGGCCGGGGCGGCCTCCTCGCCGACGAAGTACTTCTTGAACGGCACCATGCCCGCGTTCACGAACAGCAGCGTCGGATCGTTGTAGACCAGCGAGGTCGAGGGCAGCACGAGGTGCCCGTTGCGCTGGAAGAAATCGAGGAACCGCCGCCGGATCTCGGCCGTCTTCATCTCAGGTGCCTTCTTTCGATCGAATGCCGGCGCCGTGCCCCGTCGGACGCCGAGGGCCCAGGCTACCCGCCGCCGCGGACGGCTCCCGGGCCGGGCCGAAGCCTAGTGCACCGCGACGGGGCGCTCCGGCGCGCTCACGTGGGCCGGCGGCGTCCGAGCAGGTCGTCGAGCACCCGCAGCCGCTCGGCGAGGGGGGCCTCGGAGCCGTGGTCGGTGGGCCGGTAGTAGACGGCGTCGGCGAGGTCGTCGGGCAGGTACTGCTGGGCGGCCACGCCGTGCGGGTAGTCGTGGGCGTACCGGTAGCCCTGGCCGTGGCCCAGCTTCTGCGCGCCCGCGTAGTGGGCGTCGCGGAGGTGGGCGGGCACCGGGCCGCCCTGGCCCGCGCGCACGTCGGCCATCGCCGCACCGATCGCGGCCACCACCGCGTTGGACTTGGGGGCCGTGGCGCACGCGATCACGGCGTGGGCCAGGTTGATCTGCGCCTCGGGCATGCCGATGAGCGCGACCGCCTGGGCGGCGGCGACGCAGGTCGGCAGCACGGCGGGGGCGGCCATGCCGATGTCCTCGCTGGCCAGGATCACCAGGCGGCGGGCCACGAACCGCGGGTCCTCCCCCGCCTCGAGCATGCGGGCGAGGTAGTGCAGCCCGGCCTGCACGTCCGAGCCGCGGATCGACTTGATGAACGCGCTGATCACGTCGTAGTGCTGGTCCCCGTCCGCGTCGTAGCGCACCGCGGCCCGGTCGACGGCCTGGGCCAGGATCTCCGGGGTGATCCCGGTCGTCCCCAGGGCGGACGCCGACGCTCCCGCCTCCTCCACGTAGGTCAGGGCCCGGCGGGCGTCCCCGCCGGCCAGGCGGACGAGCGTGGCGCGGGCGTCCGCGTCGAGGGTGTAGCGGACGCCGTCGGCGGCGCGCAGGCCGCGGTCGTCGGTGAGCGCCCGGTCGAGCAGCGTGCCGATGTCGTCGTCGGTCAGCGGGGTCAGGGTCAGCAGGAGCGAGCGGGACAGCAGCGGCGGGATCACCGAGAAGCTCGGGTTCTCGGTGGTGGCGGCGATCAGGGTGACGAGGCGGTTCTCGACGGCGGGCAGCAGCACGTCCTGCTGGGCCTTGTTGAACCGGTGCACCTCGTCGACGAACAGCACGGTGGCCCGCCCGCGGGCCAGCTCGCGCTTCGCGGTCTCGAGTTCGGCGCGGACCTCTCTCACCCCGGCCGTGACCGCGGACAACTCGACGAACCGGCGGTTGGTGGCCCGCGACACGACGGAGGCGATGGTGGTCTTGCCGACGCCGGGCGGCCCCCAGAGGAACACCGACATGGGCTGGCCGTCGGCGAGGCGACGCAGCGGGCTGCCGGGGCCCAGCAGGTGCTGCTGACCGACGATCTCGTCGATGGTCTGCGGGCGCAGCCGGACGGCCAGCGGCAGCCCCGCATGGTCGGCCCCGGTGAGCGACCCGCCGCGGAGGGTCGCGGGGGCGTCCGCCGGGTCGGGGTTGCCGAACAGGTCCGTCACGCCCCCGACCGTACACGCGCACTCGCCGATCGCCGGGCACAGCCTGTTGGCGTCAGGCGGAGGGCGACTCAGTCCCGAATCAGCGGCACGAACGCGAAGGCGCCGCTGCGATCGACGGTGACCTCGTCCCCCACGCGGCGGACGCGCACCATCTCGCCGGCCACCGGCACCACCATGACCCCGCCCGGAGCCAACTGGTCGAGCAGGTCCTCGGGGATGGTCGCGGCCATCGCCGAGACCAGGATCCGATCGAAGGGGGCGGCGTCCGGCCAGCCCAACAGCCCGGGGCGCGCCTGCTCGATCCGCGCCCAGCCGAAGGCGTACCGGGCGAGGTTGGCCCGGCCGTAGGCCGTCAGGGCGGGCACCCGCTCCAGCCCGATCACCTCACCGGACGCCCCCACGAGATGGGCGAGCAGTGCTGTCGTCCACCCCGACCCGGCGCCGACATCCAGGACGCGGTGCCCGGCGCGGACGTCGAGCAGGTCAAGCATGTAGCCGACGGTCCAGGGCTGGGAGTTGGTCTGCCCGTACCCGATGGGGAGGGGTCCGTCGTAGAACTCCTCTCCTCGCACGTCGGGAGGGAGGAAACCCCGCCGGGCCACGGCACGAAAGGCGCCCGCGACAGCATGGCTGGTCACGGGCGCCATTCTACCGCTCAGGCCTGGGCGGCCCCGGCAGCCGGGGCGGGGGCCTTGGCCGCCTTGTCGACGGGCTTGGCGTCCACTCCGGCCTCCTTGCGCTGCTGGGCCGAGATCGGCGCCGGCGCCTGGGTGAGCGGGTCGTAGCCGCCGCCCGACTTCGGGAACGCGATCACGTCGCGGATCGTGTCGAAGCCGCCCAGCAGCATGACCAGCCGGTCCAGGCCGAAGGCGATCCCGCCGTGCGGCGGCGCCCCGAACTGGAAGGCGTCCAGCAGGAAGCCGAACTTCTCCTGGGCCTCCTCCTCCGAGAGCCCCATGACGCGGAAGACCCGCTGCTGCACGTCGCGGCGGTGGATACGGATCGACCCGCCCCCCACCTCGTTGCCGTTGCAGATGAAGTCGTAGCCGTAGCTGAGGGCGGCCCCGGGGTCGGTGTCGAACGTGTCCAGGGACTCGGGCTTCGGCGAGGTGAACGCGTGGTGGACCGCGGCCCACTTGCCCTCGGCGATCGCCACGTCGCCGGACGCCACGGCGTCCTCGCGCAGCTTGAACATCGGGGCGTCCACGACCCACAGGAACGACCAGGCGTTCTCGTCGATCAGGCCGCAACGGCGTCCGATCTCGAGGCGGGCGGCCCCCAGCAGCTCCTGCGTGGTCTCGCGCTTGCCGGCGCCGAAGAAGATGCAGTCGCCGGGCTGGGCGCCCGTGGCCGCGGCGAGGCCGGCCCGCTCGGCGTCCGTGATGTTCTTGGCGACCGGGCCGCCCAACTCGCCGTCGGCGCCGACCGTCACGTACGCCAGGCCCTTGGCGCCGCGCTGCTTCGCCCACTCCTGCCAGGCATCGAAGGTGCGCCGCGGCTGCGAGCCGCCGCCGGGCATCACGACCGCGCCCACGTAGGGCGCCTGGAACACCCGGAACGGGGTGCTCGCGAAGTACTCGGTGAGCTCGACGATCTTGTTGTCGAAGCGGAGATCGGGCTTGTCGGAGCCGTAGTGGTCCATGGCGTCGTGCCAGGTCATCCGCGGCAGCGGCAGCGGCATCTCATAGCCGACGAGTTGCCAGCAGGCGGCCATGACCTGCTCGGCGACGCTCATCACGTCGTCCTGGTCGACGAAGCTCAGCTCGATGTCCAGCTGGGTGAACTCGGGCTGCCGGTCGGCGCGGAAGTCCTCGTCCCGGTAGCAGCGGGCGATCTGGTAGTAGCGCTCCAGACCGGCCACCATCAGCAACTGCTTGAACAGCTGCGGGCTCTGCGGCAGCGCGTACCAGGAGCCCGGGTGCAGGCGGGCGGGCACGACGAAGTCGCGGGCACCCTCGGGCGTCGACCGGGTCAGCGTCGGCGTCTCGATGTCGACGAAGTCGAGGGTGTCGAGCACCCGGCGCATGGTCGACGTCACCTGCGAGCGCAGCCGGATGGCCGCCGCCTGCCGGGGACGCCGCAGGTCGAGGTAGCGGTACTTCAGGCGGGCGTCCTCGCCGACCGTGGTGCGCTCGTCGATCTGGAACGGCAGCGGCGCGCTCGGGTTCAGCACCACGAGGTCGCGGATCGCCACCTCGACCTCGCCGGTGGCGAGGTTCGGGTTCACGTTCTCGGGGGTCCGGGCGTCGACCACGCCGGTCACCTGCAGGCAGAACTCGTTGCGGAGGTCGTGGATCCCGGACGCCGCCAGGTACTCGTCCCGGACGACGACCTGGCAGACCCCCGAGGCGTCCCGCAGGTCGATGAAGGCGACGCCGCCGTGGTCGCGGCGGGAGGCGATCCAGCCCGCCAGGGTGACGGTGGCGCCGACGTCCGCCTTGCGGAGCGTCCCGGCCCGATGGGTGCGAAGCATGCTGTGGTCCTCTCTGGCGCCGCGCATAGACGGTGCGCGCGCGAGCGGTCAGTCTAGGGGGTCCGCGTGGACGGGCGACGCTGCCGGTCTCACGGGGCTGCTGGCCGCTCGAGCAGCCGCCGGCCGACCGCCGCGACGACGGGGTCGTCCGCCGACGCGGCGGCGTCCAGCCCGGCGCGGCCGACCTCGGCATCCAGTTCCCCCAACGCGCTGACGGCGGCGAGCCGCACGCCGGCGTCCGGGTCGGCCAGCAGGCCCGCGAGGGCCCCCGCCGCACCGTCGGCCGCCGGCGAGCCGAGGTGTCCGAGGGCGTCGGCGGCGTGCTCGCGCACGTCGGCCACGGTGTCCCCCAGCGCCCGTACGAGGACGCCCACGCCCGACTCCCCCAGCGTGCCGAACGCCCTGGTCAGGGCGTCGCGCTGCTCGGAGTCGCCGTCGCCGAGGCGGTCGGCGAGCGCCGGCACCACGCCGGGGTGGCCGGTGTTGGCCGCGGCCCGGTAAGCCTTGACCGCGACCTGCGGGTCGGCGTCCGCCACCACGGGCACCAGGTGCTCGGCATGGGTCGGGTCGCCGATCTTGCTGAGGACGTGGGCGGCCTGCATGCGGACGGCCGCCTGCGGGCTGGTCAACTGCGCCAGCACCCCCGGCACCGCCAGGGCACCGGTCTGCACCGTGGCCCAGGTCAGCGCCTCGCGCACGAAGGGGTCGTCCTCCGCGCCCAGGTGCGCCACCAGCGCGTCGGCCGCCTCCTGGGTGTGCACGGTGCCGAGTTCGACGGCGGCGCGCTGCCGGACGCTGCGGTCCGGGTCGTCCAGGGCCGCGATCAGGATCGAGGGGTTCATGGTCGTCATCTGCTTACCTCCGGGGTGAACCGTAGAGCCTCCCGCGCGGGGCCGCGCAACCCGGTCCCGTCCGTCCGTCCCGGGGCGTGCCGGTTCCGGGCCGGGCGCCCTACGATCGAGCCATGCCTCGGTTGATCCTGTTGAACGGTGCCCCCGGAAGCGGCAAGACCACCATCGCCCGCCTCCTGGCCGAGCGGACCCCCCTCACCCTCACCTTCAGCATCGACGACCTGAAGCACTCCCTCGGCCGCTGGGCGGACGACCCCTCGCGGGCAAAGGTGCATGCCCGGATGTTGGGGGTGGTCCTCATCCGGGAGCAGTTGGCGATGGGGCACGACGTGATCCTGGCCCAGTACCTCGTGCGACCCGCGTTCATCGACGAACTCGCCTCCGACGCGGCCGACCTCGGGGCGGCCTTCCACGAGGTCGTGTTGGTCCTGCCCGCTCGGGCGTTGGCCACCCGGATCGCGGAGCGGATCGGCAACCCCACCAAGGGCGCCCTGGAACTCAACAACCGCATGGTCGTGCCCGCGGACGCCGTGGACCTGGCGGCGTCCATCAATTCCCTGCTGCTCGGACGCCCCCGGGCCGAGCGCATCGACGCCTCCGGTCCGGTGGAGGACACCCTCGCCCGGGTGGTCGAGGTGTTCGAGCCGCCCGCCGAGGACGACGAGGACTAACCGGCCGTCACCGTGGGGCGCAGGTCCGCCGCCGGCGGCGTCCACTCATCGGCGTCGGCGGGCTGCTGCTCGCCGGAGCGGATGTCCTTGACCGAGTCCCCGAACCACACGAACGGGATGCCCCGGCGGTCGGCGTAGCGGATCTGCTTGCCGTACTTGTCCGCCTTGGGCGCCACCTCGGTGGGGATGCCGCGGGCGCGCAGCCGCGCGGCGATCCGCAGGGATGCCGCCCGCGTGTCCTCGTCGTCGACGGCCACCAGCACGCACGTCGGCACCGACCGGGACGCCGTGAGCCGGCCCTGGCCGACCAGGACGCCCAGGACGCGGGTCACGCCCACCGAGATGCCGACGCCCGGGTAGGTCGTGCGGCCGTCGGACGCCAGCGAGTCGTAGCGGCCGCCCGAGCAGATCGAGCCGAGCTTCTCGTACCCGGCCAGTTCCGTCTCGTAGACCGTGCCGGTGTAGTAGTCGAGACCGCGCGCGATCTTGAGGTCGGCGACGACGCGGCCCGGGGCGACGGCCGCGGCGGCCCGCACGACGGCCGCCAGGGACTCCAGCCCCTCGTCCAGCAGCGCGTGGGTGACGCCCAGCGCGCGGACGGCCGCCACGAACGAGTCGTCGGCGGCGGTGATGGTGGCCAGCTTGAGGCACGTGGCGGCGGCCACGGCGTCCATGCCGACCTCGCGGACGAGCAGGTCCTTCACGGCGTCCGGACCGATCTTGTCGAGCTTGTCGACGCGCTGCAGGACGGCCAGGTGGTCCTCCACGCCGAGCCCGCGGTAGAACCCCTCGGCGAGCTTGCGGTTGTTGACGTGGATCGTGACGGGCGGCAGCCCCAGGTCGGTGCGCAGCGCCTCCAGCGCCTCGAGCATGACGAGCACCACCTCGACGTCGTGGTGCTCGGCCAGGACGCCCACGCCCACGATGTCGATGTCGGCCTGGACGAACTCGCGGTAGCGCCCCTCCTGCGGGCGCTCGCCCCGCCACACCTTCTGGATCTGGTAGCGCCGGAACGGGAAGTGCAGGTGCCCCGAGTTCTCCAGGACGTACCGCGCGAACGGCACGGTCAGGTCGAAGTGCAGTCCCAGGTCGTCGGACGCCTCACCCTCGGCGGCGTGCAGCCGGCGGACGACATAGACCTCCTTGGTGATCTCGCCCTTGCGGGTCAGCGCCTCCATCGGCTCCACGGCCCGGGTCTCGATGGACGCGAAACCGTGCAGTTCGAAGGTGGCCCGCAGCGAGTCGAGCACCGCCTGCTCGACGATACGTCCGGCGGGCAGGAATTCAGGGAAGCCGGACAGGGGCTGGGGACGCGCCATGGGTCACCTCAGGAACGACGGTTGCAGGTACGGGTTGTCGGCGCGCTCGGCGCCGATGGTGGTCTCGGGGCCGTGGCCGGACAGCACCGCCCAGTCGTCGGGCAGCGCCAACACCACGTCGCGCAGGGTGGCCCGCATGGCGTCCGGCCGGCCGCCGGGCAGATCCGTGCGGCCGATGGAGCCGGCGAACAGGACGTCGCCGCTGAACAGCAGCGCCGACGGCGCCGGCTCGGCCGCATCGTGAGTGCCGTCCGGGGTGCCGTCCGGTGTGAAGGGCGTCGAGAACATGACGCAGCCCGGACGATGCCCGGGGGCGTGGTGCACGTGGAAGGTCAGGCCCCCGACCTCGACGTCGTCGCCGTCGGCCACCCACCGCAGGTCCGGCGGCTCGCGCAGGTCGACGCCCAGGCTGCGCACCAACTGGAGCGCCCCGGGCAGGATCGGCCCGTCGGCGTCCAGCAGTTCGCGCTCGGCGGGGTGCACCCAGACGGGGCAGCCGTAGTGCTCGGCGACGTCGGCGGCCGAGGCGACGTGGTCGATGTGCCCGTGGGTGAGCAGGACGCCGACCACGCCGGCGCCCTCGGCGTCCGTGAAACCCCGGATCTGCTCGAACGCCTGCACGCCCGGGTCGATGACGACGAGGCCCGCCCCCCGCTCGGACGCCACCAGGTAGCAGTTGGTCTGCCACGGGCCGGCGGGGAAGGATGCCAGGAACATGGGCGGCAGCCTACCCAGTCGAGGGCCGGGGGCCGGACGCCGTCCGGTGCCGGTCCGGCGGCGGGCGCCCGCGCGCGAACACGTTTTTTTGCGGCAAGATGGGGCCCATGACTGAGCCCTCAGGTCCGATGAGCCACGGCCGAGTCGCGGAGGACGGGACGGTATTCGTCCTGACCGCCGACGGCGAACGTGCAGTCGGTCAGATCCCCGACGTCCCCGCCGCCGAGGCCCTCGCGTTCTACGTCCGCCGGTTCGAGGCCCTCGAACTCGAAGTCCAGTTGCTGGAACAGCGGATCAAGAACGGATCGCTCTCCCCCGAGGAGGCGCGCCAGTCGATCACCATCGTCCGCAAGAGCGTCACCGGCGCGAACGCGGTCGGCGACCTGGATGGGCTGCTCGTCCGCTTGGACGCCTTCGCGCCTCTGCTCGCCGAGGCGTCCGAGGCCCGCAAGGCGGAACGCGCCAAGCAGCACGAGGCCACCCGGGCGGCCAAGGAGCAGATGGTCGCGGAGGCCGAGGTCCTGGCCCAAGGCAACGACTGGCGCGGGGGCGTCAACCGGTTCCGCGCGCTGCTCGACGCCTGGAAGGAACTGCCGCGCATCGACCGGGCCACCGACGACGCGCTCTGGCACCGGTTCAGTTCGGCGCGCACCACGTACACCCGCCGGCGCAAGTCCCAGTTCGCCGAGGAGTCGGCGCGCCGGGACGGGGCCAAGGCGACCAAGGAACAGATCATCGCCGAGGCCCGCCAACTCGCCGACTCGACGGACTGGGGCGCCACCTCCGGCGCCTTCCGCGACCTGATGGCGCGCTGGAAGGCGGCCGGCGCGGCCCCCCGCGCGCTGGACGACCACCTGTGGACCGAGTTCCGGGCCGTGCAGGATCAGTTCTTCAACGCCCGCAGCGCCGCCCTCAACGAGCAGGACTCCGAGTTCCAGGGCAACCTGACCGCCAAGGAGGCCCTGCTGGCCGAGGCCGAGGCCGCCCTCCTGCCCGTGACCGACCTCGCAGCGGCCCGCAACGGCTTCCGCACCTTCCTCGAGAAGTACAACGCGCTGGGCAAGGTCCCCCGGGACGCGATCCGCGGCCTCGACAACCGGGTCCGGGCGATCGAGTCGGCCGTCCGCAAGGCCGAGGAGGACGAGTGGAAGCGCACCGACCCCGAGGCGCGGCAGCGGGCCGAAGAGACGGTGTCGATGCTGAGCGCCGAGATCGCCAAGCTGACCGAGAAGATCGCGAAGGCGGCCGCCCGCGGCGACCAGCAGGCCGTCCGCAAGGCCGAGGACTCGATCCGCACCTACCAGGTGTGGCTGGACCAGGCGAAGGCGACCCTGGAGGACTTCACCCGCCGGTAGCCGCCCGGGCGGCGGGCTAGCCCGCCGCCACGCGGAACACGTCGAAGACCCCCGCCACCCGGCGCATCGCAGCGATCACGTGGTCGAGGTGCCGCGGGTCGGGGGTCTCGAACGTCAGGCGCAACGTGAACTCCCCGCTCCGGCTCGCTCGGCCGTTGGCCGAGATGATGTTCATGTGCATGTCGGACAGCACCCGCGTCACGTCCGACAGCAGGCCCCCGCGGTCGATGGCGTCCACCTGCACGGCGACCAGGTAGGCCGCGTCCGCGGCGGACGTCCACGACACCGGCACGATCCGCTCCGGGGACCGCCGCAGGCTGCGCACGTTCGAGCAGTCGGCGCGGTGGACGCTGATGCCCTCCTCGCGCGTCACGAACCCGATGATCTCGTCGCCCGGCACCGGCATGCAGCACTTGGCCAGCTTGACCCACACGTCTGGCTCGCCGTCGACGGCGACCCCCGACGAGTTCAGCCGCTTGCGGATCGACCGTCCGGTCAGCACCGGCTGCCCGGCGGCGGACGCCTCGGCCGCGGCGTCCCCGCCGCCCATGATGTCGATCAGCTGCTCGACGACGGCCTGGGCGCTGATGTTGCGCTCCCCGACCGCGGCGAACAGCGCGTTGGCGTCCGCCAGGTGGAAGTGCTGGGCCACGCCGACGAGGTGTTCGGGGGTGAGGGTGCGGGAGAGGGACAGGCCGCGGCGCCGCAACTGTTTGGTGAGCGCCTCCTTGCCCTGCTCGATGGACTCGTCGCGCCGCTCGCGCGTGAAGTACTGCCGGATCTTCGCCCGGGCCCGCGGCGTCTTGACGAACGACAGCCAGTCGCGGCTCGGGCCCGCGGTCTGGGCGCGGGACGTGATGATGTCGACCATCATGCCCAGCTCGAGGGTCGAGTCGAGCGGGACGAGGCGGTTGTTGACGCGGGCGCCGATGCAGCGGTGCCCCACCTCGGTGTGGATGGCGTACGCGAAGTCGACCGGCGTCGCCCCTTGTGGCAGCGAGATCACGTCGCCCTTGGGGCTGTAGACGAAGACCTCGTTCTTGGCGATCTCGTCCCGGAAGGTCTGCAGGAACTCGCCGGAGTCCTCCGTCTCCCGCTGCCACTCCGAGATCGACTGCACCCAGTTGATCTCGCTGCCCTCGGCCTTGCCCTCCTTGTACTTCCAGTGCGCGGCGACGCCGTACTCGGCCTCGCGGTGCATCTGGTGGGTACGGATCTGCAACTCCACGGCCCGCCCGCCCGGCCCCAGCACCGTCGTGTGCAGCGACTGGTAGAGGTTGAACTTGGGCATCGCGATGAAGTCCTTGAACCGGCCCGGCAGCGGACGCCAGCGCGCGTGCACCACGCCCAGCACGTCGTAGCAGTCGCGCTTGTCCTCGACGAGCACCCGCAGGCCCACCAGGTCGTAGATCTCGTAGAAGTCGCGGCCGCGGACGATCATCTTCTGGTAGATCGAGTAGTAGTGCTTCGGACGGCCGTACACGGTGGCTTTGATGTGGGCGGCCGCCAGGTCGCCCTTCACCTGGTCGACGACGGTGTGCAGGTACTGCTCGCGCATCGGGGCCCGCTCCGCGACCATGCTGACGATCTCGCGATAGATCTTCGGCTCGAGCACCTCGAAGCTGAGGTCCTCCAGCTCCCACTTGATCGCGTTCATGCCGAGCCGGTGCGCGAGCGGCGCGAAGATCTCGAGCGTGTCGCGGGCGATGCGCTTCTGCTTCTCTTCCCGCAGGAAGTGGATGGTGCGCATGTTGTGCAGCCGGTCGGCCAGCTTGATCACGAGCACGCGGATGTCGCGGCTCATCGCCACGACCATCTTGCGGATCGTCTCCGCCTTGGCGCTCTCGCCGTAGGTCATCCGGTCGAGTTTCGTCACGCCGTCGACCATGGTGGCGACCTCGTCGCCGTACTCCTCGCGCAACTGCTCGAGGCTGTAGGCGGTGTCCTCGACCGTGTCGTGCAGCAGCGCGGCGACCACGGTCGGCTCGCTGAGCCCCAGCCCCGCCAGGATCGTCGCGACCGCGAGCGGGTGGGTGATGTAGGGGTCGCCGCTCTTGCGGATCTGGTCGGCGTGCAGCCCGGACGCCGTGCGGTAGGCGCGCTCGATCAGGGCCGCGTCGATGCGGGAATGATGCGCCCGCATCGCGCTGAACAACGGTTCCAACTGGGACGAGTGCGGCGTCCGGGTGCCGCCGAGCCGCGCCAGCACCTGGCGCATGCTGAGCCTCGGCTGCTCGGTCGCCGGCACCTCGGGCTGCGGCGCGGGGCGCTCCGGAGCCGGCTCCACCGCGGCCTCGTCGGGGACGACGGGGGCGGGGGCGTCCGGAGCAACGGGGTCGGGGACGTCGGGCGTCGTGAGCAGGGGCAGGCCCACCATCAGGGCGTCGGTCTCGGACACCCGGACCACGCCGGCCGCGAGGTCACGCCGCGGTTCATCGGCCACGACCCACCCCCTCCCGGCTCCCGGGCTCGACGACCCGGTGGTGCGAGTGTAGGGCCGTCGGCGTCCAGGAGCCGAACATGGCCCGCCCGGACGCGAGTCTCAGACGACGACGACCGCCGAGTACGAGTCGATGCCCGCGGCGTCCAGGGCGCGCCGCCCGTCGAGGAACCCCAGTTCCATGAGGACGGCCACGTGCACCAGTTCGGCGCCCAACCGCTTGAGCAGGGCGGCCGTGGCGGCCACGGTGCCGCCGGTCGCGAGGATGTCGTCGACGACCATCACCCGGGCTCCGGGCCACAGCGCGTCGCGCAGGATCGTCAGGGTCTCGTGCCCGTACTCCAGGCTGAACTGCTGCTCGAGCACCTGGCCGGGCAGCTTGCCGGGCTTGCGGACCGGCACGAAGCCCGCCCCCAACGCCAGCGCGACGGGCGCCGCGAAGATGAAGCCGCGGGCCTCCATGCCCACGACGACGTCGATCGGGCCGGGGGCGTGCGCCACCAGTTCCTCGATCGAGGCCCGCAACCCCTCGGGGCGTTCGAGGAGCGGCGTGATGTCCTTGAAGACCACGCCGGGCTTGGGCCAGTCGGGCACGTCGCGGATGAGATCCAGGATCAGGCGCTGGTTCTCGGTGAGCCCCTCGGCGCTCGTGGTCATGGCTTCTTCCTCTCGGCGCGGCTGGTGCGGCTGGGCTGCTGGCGGTCCCCCGTGGGGGGTTGCTGGAAGGCGGTGTCGACCGCCAGCCGATCGGCCGGGACGGCGGCCAGCCGCTCCGGGGCCACCGGCACCGGGCCGGCCGTGGCGATCGTCGCGGCCGGGACGTGGGCCACCTTTCGGGCCGCGCGGCGGGCGAGCCGGGCGCGGTGCTCCTTCATCGCCGGTTCGGCCTCCCGCATCAGCACCAGCAGCGGGGTCGCGATGAAGACGGACGAGTAGGCGCCGGCAATCATGCCGACGAAGAGGGCGAGCCCCAGGTCCTTCAGCGGGCCGACGCCCAGGATGAAGGTGCCGGCGGCCAGCAGGGCCGCCACCGGCAGGACGCCGATGATGGTCGTGTTGATCGACCGCACCAGCACCTGGTTGACGGCGGTGTTGGCGGCGTCGGCGTAGGTCCGGTTCTGCTTCTCGAGGCCGTGGACGTTCTCCCGCACCTTGTCGAACACCACGACCGTGTCGTAGAGCGAGTAGCCGAGGATGGTCAGCATGCCGATGAGGCTGGCCGGGCTGAACGCGAACTGCAGGATCGCGAACACCCCCAGCGTGAGGACCAGGTCGTGCAGCAGCGCGACGATCGCGGCGACCGACATCTTCCAGTCGCGGAAGTAGGCCCAGATCATGAGGCTAACCAGCACCAGGAACACGACGAGCGCGATCAGTCCCTGCTGGGTGATCTGCTGGCCCCACGACGCGCCGATCAGGCTGTTGGCCACCTGATCGGGCGACAGTCCGGCCTCGTCGGCGAGGGCGGCGCGCATGGTGCCCAGCTCCGCGGCGTCCAGGGAGCGGGTCTCGACCCGCACCTGGTTGGTGCCGACCGTGCTGACCTGGATGTCGGCCATGCCCGGGACGCCGGCGCTCTGGGCGGCCCGCCGGAAGTCGTCGACCGACGTCGCGGTGACCGCCGTGGGGACGGTGAACGCCGTGCCGCCCCGGAAGTCGATCGACAGGTTGAGCCGGAAGACGGCCAGCGCCAGCACCGAGATGAGCAGGATCACCCCGGAGAAGACGAACCAGCGCTTCCAGTGGGGGACGAACTCGAACGACAACTGCCCGGTGTACAGCCGGTGGGTGAGGCTCATGCCCCGGCCCGTCGCGGCGCTTTCGTCGGTCGAAGGGGCCGCGGCGGGCGCGGCCGGCGTGGTGGTTGGGGTGTCGCTCATCGGGCGCCCTCCTTCGCGGTGACCGGACGCCGGCGCGCGAGCAGCGAACGCCGGGACACCCCCATGTGCTCGGGCTCGAAGCCGGAGAAGCGGCGTCCCTCACCCCAGTAGCGGGTGCGCCCGAGCAGGGTCACCAGCGGCTTGGTGAAGAAGAACACCAGCATGATGTCGATGACGGTGGTCAGGCCCAGCGTGAACGCGAAGCCCTTCACCGCCCCCATGGCCAGGGCGAACAGCACGACGGCGGCCAGGAGGGACACGGCGTCCGCGATCACGATCGTCTTGCGGGAACCCAGCCAGCCGGCCTCGATGGCGCTGCGCAGGCTGCGACCCTCGCGCACCTCGTCGCGGATCCGTTCGAAGAAGATGATGAAGGAGTCGGCGGTCACGCCGATGGCGACGATCGCGCCGGCGATGCCGGGCAGGTTGAGCGTGAAGCCCATGCCCTCCCCCAACAGCACCATCAGCGCGTAGGTGATGGCGGCGGCGAGCGCCAGGGAGGCGACCACGACGACGGCGAGCGCCCGGTAGTAGAGGACCGAGTACAGGACCACCAGCAGGAGGCCGATGAGGCCCGCGATGATGCCGGCCTGCAGTTGCTCGCCGCCCAGGGTCGGCGACACGGTGTTCTGCTCCGACAGGGTGAACGACAGCGGCAGCGCGCCGTACTTGAGGACGTTGGCGAGATCCTGGGCGGACGCCAGCGTGAAGTTGCCGGAGATCTCCGCCGAGCCGCCCGGGATGCCGTTCGGGGTCTTGAGCGGGTCGATCTGGGGGTACGACATCACCCGGCTGTCCAGCACGATCGCGAAGGCGTTCTGCGGCGACGTCTTCCGGGCCAGCGCCTTGGTGGCCTCTTCGAAGATGACGGCCCCCTCGCTGTTGAACTGCAGCGTGACGACGGGGGCCAGCTGGCCCTGCGGGATGCCGGCGGCGGCGGACGTGAGCTGGTTGCCCTTCAGGATCACCGGGCCGAGCAGGAACTTGGTGGTGCCCTCCCGGTCGCACGTGATCAGCGGCTGGTCGGTGACGTCGGGGAACGGGTCGCCGCACTGGAAGGCCACGAAGTCCGCCTCGTCGCGTCCGGTCGGCGTCCAGGCGAGCGCCTCGGCGGTGGTGGGCTGCGTCGCGGCGGGGACGGTCGGCCGCGGGGACGGCGGCAGCGTGGGCAGCTGCGGCAACGGCCGGCGGTTGGGGCTCGGCAGCACCGTCGCGCCGGCGCTCGGTTCGGTCACGGGGGCGGACGCCGACGCCGACGGATCCGCGCTCGGCGCGGGCGTCGGCTCGGGCTGCGGCAGCGCCACCTGCTCGAGGGCGTAGACGGGCCGGAAGTAGAGCTGGGCCGTCTGCCCCACCATCTCGTTGAGCTTGTCGGGGGCCACGTTCGGCACGGCGACGACGATCTGGTTGTCGCCGGAGGTCGACACCACGGACTCGCCGACACCGATCGAGTCGACCCGCTGCTGGATGATGGTGCGGGCCTGCTCGAGGCTGACCTTGTCGACGGTGCCCTCCCCCGACGTGTTGGCCGCCGTCAGGGTGATGGTCGTGCCGCCCTTGAGGTCGAGGCCCAGGCGCGGCGTCCAGATGTTGTTGACCGCCATCAGGGCGTACAGGAACGCTGTCGACGCCAGGACGATCAGGAGTGTCCGCAGCGGGTGCTGGTGCGTGTTGGTGCTCTTCGTCGCCACGCAGGGGTCCTTCGCCCGGCTACTTGGCGTCGCCCGGACGCGGGTACGTCGGGAACTCGTCGGCCCCGTCGGCCGGCGTCGGCTCGGTGGGCTCGTCGGCCCGGTCGTCCGGCGTGTCGGACGGTGCGTCCGCGTCGTCGTCGGCGTCCTCGTACTCGAACTCCTCGTCCTCGGCCCGCACGATCTGGTTGATCGCCGCCTTGGCGATGGTCATCTCGACGCCGGGGGCGATCTCGACGACCGCCTGCGTCGTGCCGAGGTGCCGCACGGTGCCGTAGATGCCCGAGGCCGTCATCACCCGGGTGCCGACCTGGAGGCTGTTGACGCGCTCGGTCTGCTCGCGCATGCGCCGCTGCTGCGGCCGGATCAGCAGGAGCCAGAAGACCGCGAAGATCGCGGCCAGGGGCAGCAGGGAGGAGAGGAGGTCCATGACGCGACAGATTCCTTGGAGATCGAGGTCGGAGGGCGCGCCCGGCGGCGGGTACGCCTCGGAAAGCCTACCCGGTTTCGTCGGGGCCGCCGAAAAGGTCCGGCCCGTCGGCGGCGGACGCCCCGGGCCGCGGGACCGCCAGCCCGAGATGCCGCCAGGCCCGCGGCGTGGCGACCCGGCCCCGCGGCGTCCGCATCAAGAACCCTTGCCGGATCAGGAACGGCTCGGCGACCTCCTCCACCGTCTCGGCCTCCTCCCCCACGCTCATCGCGAGCGTGCTGATGCCGACGGGGCCGCCGCCGAAGCGCACGCAGACGGCGTCCAGCACGGCGCGGTCGAGGCGGTCGAGGCCGAGGGCGTCCACCTCGTAGAGGGCGAGCGCGTCGCCGGCGACCTCGGGTGTGATCCGGCCGTCCGCCCTGACCAGCGCGAAGTCGCGGACGCGGCGCAGCAGTCGGTTCGCGATCCGGGGCGTCCCGCGCGACCGGGACGCGATGACCGTCGCCGACTCGCGGTCGATGCCGATGCCGAGCAGGGACGCCGAGCGCTCGACGATGCCGATCAGCGGCGGCGTGTCGTAGTAGTCGAGTTGGCCGGTGAACCCGAACCGGTCGCGGAGCGGGCCGGGCAGCAGGCCGGCGCGGGTGGTGGCCCCCACCAGGGTGAACGGCGGGATCTCGAGCGGGATCTCGGTGGCCCCCGGCCCCTTGCCGACGATCACGTCGACCCGGAAGTCCTCCATGGCGAGGTAGAGCATCTCTTCGGCGGGACGGCTCATGCGGTGGATCTCGTCGAGGAAGAACACCTCTCCCTCGGTGAGTCCCGACAGGATGGCGGCCAGGTCGCCGGCGTGCTGGATCGCCGGCCCCGAACTGATCCGCAGGTTCACGCCCAGTTCGTGGGCGATGATCATCGCCAGCGTGGTCTTGCCGAGCCCCGGCGGTCCCGACAGCAGCACGTGATCGGGCACCCGCCCGCGGCGGCGGGCCGCCGTGAGCACCAGGTCCAACTGCTCGGCGACGCGCGGCTGGCCCTGGAACTCCGCCAGGGTCGGCGGGCGCAGCGCCGACTCGGCGGCCTTGTCGTCCGGGTGCCGGTTCGGGTCGAGCGGGTCGTCGGCGAGCTTGGCCACGGCGCTACCTGGTCCGCGCCAGCGTGCGCAGCGCGGCCTTCATCAGGGCGCCCACGCCGAGGGCCGGGTCCGCCTCGGCCAGCGGCGTGACCCGCTCGACCGCGGCGGCGGCGTCCCGGGCCGACCAGCCCAGCGACTCCAGTCCCGCGGCCACCTGCTCCGCCCACCCGGACGCCGCGGGCGCCGGCTGGGCCGCCGCCCCGCCGGCCCCGACGCCGAGGCCGTGGATCTTGTCGCGCAACTCGATGACCAGGCGTTCGGCGCCCTTGCGCCCGATGCCGGGCACCTTCATCAGGGCCGTGAGGTTCTCGGTAGAGATGGCGACCCGCAGCGCGTCGGGCGGCAGCACCGCCACGCAGGCCTGGGCGATCTTCGGCCCGATGCCGGACGCCGACTGGACCAGTTCGAAGGCGTCCCGCTCGTCGGCGTCCGCGAACCCGTAGAGCGTCAACGAGTCCTCCCGCACGACCAGAGACGTGTGCAGCGTGAGCGGTTGGCCCACGCGGGCCGCGGCCGTCGCGGTCGGCGTGCACAGCGCACGCAGCCCGAAGCCGCCGAGGTCCAGGACGATCCAGGTGGCCCCCACCGCGACCACGGTGCCGGACAGTTGCGCGATCACGGCAGTCTCCTCTCCCGCGCCCGGGCGCGGCTCGCCGCGACCGCCGCGGCCTGGTCGGCACGCACGCGCGCCTGCTCGATGCGCTCCAGCGCGGGGGCCCGCCACAGGTGGCAGATCGCCAGCGCGACGGCGTCGGCGGCGTCCGCGGGGCGCGGGGGGGCGTCCAACTTCAGCACCCGCATGACCATGTGGCCCACCTGGTCCTTGTCGGCCCGGCCGGATCCGGTGATGGCCGCCTTCACCTCGGTCGGCGTGTGCTGGACCACCTGCAACCCGGCCCGCGTGCCCACCAGGAGCGCCACCCCGGCCGCCTGCACGGTGCCCATGATGGTGCTCACGTCGCGGCGGGCGAAGGGCCGCTCGACGGCCATGGCGTCCGGCCGGAACTCGGCGATGAACTGCACGAGCGAGCGCTCGAGGGCCGCCAGGCGCTGACCCGTCTCGAGATCGGACGCCGTCAGGATCACGTCGGCGAGCAGCAGGGAGGGGGTGCGGCCGACGGTGCCCTCGACGACCCCGACGCCGCAGCGGGTCAGCCCGGGGTCGACCCCGAGTACACGCATGCCCACCCCTCCCGCCGGCGGGACCGGCGCCCCGAACGCTTGTTCGGATGCTAGCGGACGCCGCGCGCCCGGCCCGAATCTCGCCCGGCGGGTCGCGGCGCCGCCGCGCTCAGTCCTCGTCCAGTTGGGCCAGGATCGCGTCCGGCACGTCCTCGTTGCTCCACACGTCCTGGACGTCGTCGACGTCCTCGATCGCGTCCAGCAGCTTGAACAGCTTGGCCGCCTGGTCCTTGTCGGCGACGGCCTGGTCGAACTGCGGGCGGAACTCCGTGTCGGCCGACTCGTAATCGAGGCCGGCCGCCTGGACGGCCTTGCGGACCTCGACCAGGTTGTTCGGGTCGCAGACGATCTTGAAGGTGTCGCCCTCGTCGGTGATGTCCTCGGGTTCGGCGTCGAGGGTCGCCTCGAGCAGGTCGTCCTCGGTCACCACCTTGTCCGGGACGCCGCGCTCGCCGGACGGCTGCTTCTTGGCCACCTCGACGACGCCCTTGCGGTCGAAGACGCGGGCCACGGAGCCCATGTCGGCCATGGTGCCGCCGTTGCGGGTGACGGCGACCTTGACGTCGGCGGCCGAGCGGTTGCGGTTGTCGGTCAGCACGTCGATCAGGAGCGCCACGCCCGCGGGGCCGTACGCCTCGTAGGTGATGGTGATGTACTCGACGGCCTCGCCGCCGACCCCGGAGCCGCGCTTGACGGCGCGGTCGATGTTGTCGTTGGGGACCGAGTTCTTCTTGGCCTTCTGGATCGCGTCGTAGAGGGTCGGGTTGCCGCCGGGGTCACCGCCACCGAGCCGGGCCGCGACCTCGATCTTCTTGATGAGGTTCGCGAAGAGCTTGCCGCGCTTCGCGTCGATGACCGCCTTCTTGTGCTTCGTGGTGGCCCACTTGGAATGACCGCTCATGGGTGTCCGTTCTACCGTCGGAGTTTTAGCCGCGGCGAGTCTAGTGCACCGGCACGGACGCCCCCGGTCGGCTACTCGCCGTGGCCCTCCGCCGGGCGCCGGAACACCGCCGACGCGGGGCCGCGCAGGTGCGCCGTCCCGTGGATGAGGGTCTCAGCGGCGATCCGGACGCGGCGGTCCTCGGAGTGGGAGGCCCACAGCAGGGCCTCCTCGGCCTCGATCGGGTCGAGCACGCCGAGCGCCTGCACGGCGGCGAGCCGCACGTCGGCGTCCGGGTCGTCGAGGGCGATGACGAGCGGGTCGAGGGCCGGCAGGGCGGCCTCGCCGGCGTCGGACAGGGCCCGAGCGGCGGCGAGCCGGCGGGCCGGGTCGGGGGCGGCGAGCGCAGCGACGAGGGGGGCGAGGGCGTCCGGGGTCATCGGGCCGCGACCTCCAGGGCCTCCTCGAGGGTGAACTGGCCCACGTAGAGCGCGGTGCCGATGATGGCGCCGGTGACGCCCAGCGGCACCAGGGTGCGCAGGGCTCGCAGGTCGTCGAGCTGCGCGATGCCGCCGGAGGCGATGACCTCGGCGTCGGTGAGGGCGCACACCTGCCGCAGCAGGTCCAGGTTGGGGCCGGTCAGCATGCCGTCGGACTTCACGTCGGTCACGACGAAGGTGCGGCAGCCGGCGTCCGAGAGGCGCCGGACGGCCTGCGCCCAGTCGCCGCCCTCGCGCACCCAGCCGCGGGCGGCCAGGTTGCTGCCCCGGACGTCGATGGCGATGCCGATGCGGTCGCCGTGCTCGGCGATGACGCGCTCGCACCAGGCGGGGTTCTCCAGGGCGGCGGTGCCGATGTTGACCCGCCGGCAGCCGGTCGCCAAGGCCCGCTCGAGCGAGGCGTCGTCGCGGATGCCGCCCGACAATTCGACCTTGAGGGTGAGCCGGCCCGTGATGTCGGCGATCAGGTCGGCGTTGCTGCCGCGCCCGAACGCGGCGTCCAGGTCGACGAGGTGCAGCCACTCGGCGCCGGCGTCCTGCCAGCGCTGCGCGGCGGCCAGCGGATCCCCGAACACCTTCTCGGAGCCGGCGACGCCCTGGGTCAGTTGGACGGCCTGGCCGCCCTGGACGTCCACGGCGGGCAGCAGGTACAAGGAGTCGGTCACCCGGGAAGGTTAGCGTCCGCCGTGGCCGCGCCTCACCTTGGCCACGTTTCCCCGGCTTGGAGGCCGGGCGAACGTGGCGAACCCGAGGCGTCCGGTGGGGAGGTCGGGTGAACGTGGCGAACCCGAGGCGTCCGGCGGGGAGGTCCGAGGTCTGCTCCGGATGGGGAGTTCTCCCCTGTGGATAACCGGCCTTCGGCGCGACGCGCGTGGTGCACTGACGGTCATGTCTGAACAGGTACGCCGAGCCGCGGCACTGCGGGCGAGCGAAGGCCTCAGCGAACGCGACCTCAACCAGCGGCTCCGGGAGGGCCGGCTGGTGCGGGTGCGCCGCGGCGTCTTCACGGAGCAGTCGGCCGGGAATCCCCGGCGGCAGCACCTCCAACTCGCGCGCGCGGTGGCCTTGGACAAGGTCGAACCGGTCTTCAGCCACATCACCGCCGCCGTGGCCTGGGGGCTCCCCGTGGAGAATCGGCAGTTGGACCGCGTCCGGCTCATCCGGCGGCACGGCCATGGCCATGGGCGATCGTTGCGTGATGCCGTGGAGTATCAGGCCGGCCTGAGCGACGACGAGATCGCGCTGGCGTCCGGGCTGGTCGTCACGTCCGTCCCGCGCACCGTCATCGACCTCGCCCGCACCTCCCTCCTGGAGTGCGGCGTCGTCGCCGCGGACGCCGCCCTGCGCCTTCGGCTGTGCACCCGCGACGACCTGGTGGACGCGGTGGCCGCGGCCAAGGGACGCCGAGGGGTGGCGCGCGCGGGCCGGGCCGTCGCATTCGCGGACCCGCGCGCGGAATCGCCCCTGGAATCGGTGAGCCGGTTGACGATCTCACGTTGCACCCTGCCCCAGCCGGTGCTTCAACACGCCATCGAGTGGCAGGGGCGCCGGGTGGCCACGACCGACTTCGCCTGGCCGGACCAGCGGGTCGTCGGGGAGTGCGACGGGGCCGGCAAGTACGGCGACCTGCTGGAACCCGGCCAGACCGCTCAGGACGCCATCATGGCCGAGAAGCGCCGCGAGGATCTGATTCGGCAGGCCGGATGGTGGGTCGTGCGCTGGGACTGGCAGACCTCCTGGAACCAGCGACGCCTGGAGGAGCGGATCCGGTCCGCCCTGGATTTCCAGACGTTCGGCCGGGTCGCTTCCGCGTAACGGAGCGCGCTCCCGGTCGGTTCCAGCCGGGACGCCTCAGGCTGGCCACGTTTCCCCGGCCTGCAGGGCGGGCGTTCGTCGAAAACCTGAGGCGTCCTGTCGAAAACCTGAGGCGTCCTGAGTGGAGGCCGGGCGTTCGTGGCCAGCCTGAGGCGTCCTGAGTGGAAGCCGGCCTCCCGGTGGGGCCGGATCAGAGCGTGGCCACCCAGTGGCGGAGGAGGCGTCCGCCCGCGGCCCCGGACTTCTCGGGATGGAACTGCGTGGAACTCAGCGCCCCGTGCTCGACCGCCGCCACGAAGCGGTCGCCGCCGTGCTCGCACCACGACACCCGCGCCCCCGGCGGCCAGGGCGCGTCGTGGACGGCGTAGCTGTGCACGAAGTAGAAGCGCTCGCCGGCGAGGCCCGCGAACAGCGCCGAACCGGACGCCGCGTCCACCGTGTTCCACCCCATGTGGGGCAGCCGCCGCGCCGTCAGGCGCTCCACGACCCCGGGCAGGACGCCGATGCCGGCGGCCCGGATCCCGTGCTCGACACCCGCGGCGAACATCACCTGGTGCCCCACGCAGATCCCGAGCACCGGACGCCCCCCGGCCAGTCGCTCGCGGACCAGGTCGGGCCCGCCGACCGCGTCCAGCCCGGCCATGCAGGCGGCGAAGGCGCCCACCCCGGGCACGACGAGACCGTCGGCGTCCCGGCAGAGCGCCGGATCGGCGGTCAGGACCACGCGGCACCCGGCCGCGGCCACCGCCCGCGTCGCCGAATGCAGGTTGCCCGACCCGTGGTCGAGCACGGCGACCAGCGGCTGCGCCGTCACCGGCGGGTCCCGGACGGGCGGCTCACAGGGCGCCCTTGGTGGACGGCACCAGCCCGGCCGTGCGCGGGTCGGGCTCGACCGCCGCCCGCAGGGCCCGAGCGAGGGCCTTGAACTGGGCCTCCACCAGGTGGTGGGGGTCGCGTCCGGCCAACACGGTCAGGTGCACGCAGAGCCCGGCGTTCAACGCCAGCGACTCGACGACGTGGCGGGTCATCGACCCGCTGTACGGCACCCCCGAGCCCCCGATCCGGGCGTAGACCTGGGCGTCCGGCTCCCCGGAGCACACGACGTAGGGGCGTCCGGCCACGTCGACGGTGCACTCGGCGAGCGCCTCGTCGAGCGGCACCCGGGCGTACCCGAACCGGGCGATCCCCCGCTTGTCGCCCAGGGCCGCGGCCAGCGCCTTCCCCAGCGCGATCGCCGTGTCCTCGACGACGTGGTGGGCGTCCACCTCGACGTCGCCGGACGCCTCGACGACCAGGTCGATCAGCGAGTGCTTGGCGAGCGAGGCCAGCATGTGGTCGTAGAACCCGACCCCGGTGGCGACCGTCGCCCGGCCGGTGCCGTCCAGGTCGACGGCGACCCGCACCCGGGACTCGGACGTCTCCCGCACGATCTCGGCCGTCCGGGGCGCCGGCTGCAGCGCCTCCGCCGACCGCCGGGCCCGCCTCAATTCATCGGACATCCACCCGCACCCCTTCCAGCGCCGCGTAGAAGGCGGCCATCTCCTCCGGAGTGCCCGCGGAGACCCGCAGGAACCCGGCCGGACCAGTCTCCCGCACCAACACCCCGCGCTCCAGCAGCTGCCGCCACGCCAGGTGCCGGTCGGCGAACCGGCCGAACAAGACGAAGTTCGCGTCGGACGGCACGACCTCGAAGCCCAACGCGGGCAGCCGCGTCAGCAGCCGGTCGCGCTCGTCGCGCAGCCGGTCGACGGCGGCGAGCATCTCGTCGGCGTGCGCCAGCGCCACCTCGGCGATCGCCTGCGTCTGCGCCGACAGGTGGTAGGGCAGCCGGACGATGCGGCAGGCATCCACGATCGCCGGCGCCGCCGCCAGGTAGCCGACGCGCCCCCCGGCCAGGGCGAACGCCTTGCTCATGGTGCGCGACACGACCAGGTTGCCGAACCACCGCAGCAGGGTGAGGGCCGTCGCCTGCGGCGTCCGGCTGAACTCCTGGTAGGCCTCGTCGACCACGACGATGGCGTCGGTGGCCTCGCAGAGGGTCTCGATCACGTCCAGGGGCGTGCTGGTCCCCGTGGGGTTGTTGGGCGTCGTCAGCAGCACCACGTCCGGCCGGTGCTCGGCCACGGCGGCGAGCGCCAGGTCGGCGTCCACCGTGTGATCGGGACGCCGCGGCACCGTCACGTACTCGGTGTGGGTGTTCCGGGCGTACTCGGGGTACATCGAGTAGGTGGGGGCGAAGGTGAGGCAGCGGCGTCCGGGCCCGCCGAACGCGCCCAGCAGGTGCGTCATCACCTCGTTGGAGCCGTTCGCCGCCCACACGTGGTCGGCCGTCAGCCCGTGCCCCAGGTAGCCGGCCAGCCGCCGGCGCAACTCGGACGCCTCCCGGTCGGGATAGCGGTCGATGCGGGCCGTCAGCGCGTAGATCGCGTCCGCCATCTCGCGGCGGATCGCCTCGCTGGGCGGATACGGGTTCTCGTTCACGTTGAGGCAGACGGGCACGTCGAGTTGGGGGGCGCCGTAGGGCTCCTCCCCCACCAGTTCGGGACGCAGCGGCAGGTCGGCCAGCGACACGTCCGGCCTCACCGGAGCCCCTCCCCGCCGACCCCGGACGCCGCGGGTGCGGTCCGCACCCGGATCGCCGCCCGGTGGCCCGGCAGGCGCTCGGCCGTGGCGAAGACCTCGACCAGCGGGCCGACCGCGGCCAGGGCGTCCGCCGTGTACTCGATGACGTGCACGGTCTTGACGAAGTCGCGGGCGGTCAGGCCCGAGTTGTGGGCGGCCGCGCCCGCCGTGGGCAGCACGTGCGTCGAGCCGGCCGAGTAGTCGCCCAGCGGCACGGGCGCGTACGCCCCCACGAAGATCGCCCCGGCGTTGGCGACCCGGTCGGCGACCGCGCGGGCGTCGCGGGTCTGCACCTCGAGGTGCTCGGCGCCGTAGGCGTCGGCGACGTCGATCGCCTGGTCGAGGTCGTCCACGAGCACCGTGGCAGACTGCGACCCGGCCAGGGCGGTGCGGATCCGCTCCTGGTTGTCGAGGGCCGCGATCTGGCCGTCGAGCGCGGCGTCGACGGCGTCCGCCAGCGCGGGGCTGTCGGTGACCAGCACCGCGCCGGCCATCGGGTCGTGTTCGGCTTGGCTGATCAGGTCGGCGGCCACGTGGGCCGGGTCGGCGGTGTCGTCGGCGAGCACCATGATCTCGGTCGGGCCGGCCTCGGAGTCGATGCCGATCAGCCCGCGCAGGTGACGCTTGGCGGCGACGACGTAGATGTTGCCGGGGCCGGTCACGAGTTCGACCGGCGCGCACAGCCCGGGGACGCCGTGGGCGAACATGGCGATCGCCTGCGCCCCACCCACGGCGTAGACCTCGTCGACGCCCAGCAGGTGGCACAGCCCGAGCACGGTCGGGTCGGGCAGGCCGCCGTGCGCCCGGCTCGGCGGCGTGGCCAGGGCCAGCGACCGCACCCCCGCCACCTGGGCCGGCACGGCGTTCATCAGCACCGAGGACGCCAGCGGCGCGAGCCCGCCCGGCACGTAGAGCCCGACCCGGCGGATCGGGACGCTCTTGATGCCGATGGTCGCCCCGGGGGCCACGTCGACCTCGACCAGCGGCGGCGGCAGTTCGGCGCGGCAGACCTGCTCCCGGCGCCGGATCGACTCCACCAGGGCGGCCCGCACGTCGGCGTCCAGTTCGTCGGCGCAGCGGGCCAGCACCTCGGCGGGGACGCGCAGCGAGTCGGGGACGACGCCGTCGAACCGCTGCGAGAATTCCCTGAGGGCGGCTTCGCCGCGGTCGCGGACGGCGTCGCAGATGGGCCGGACGGCGGCCAGGGCGTGCTCGACGTCGAACGCGCCGCGGGGGATCACGGCGCGGTAGTCGGGTTTCTGTCCTCGGACGTCGATCCTTCTCAACTGCACCCGATGATTGTATGAGGGCATGTTCATCGGGATCGGGACCGTCGTCAATGTGGTCACCGTGGCGGTCGGAGCCCTGGTCGGGCTCGCCTTCGGCTCCCGGATCCCCGAACGCACCAAGGATCTCATCACCGCCACGCTCGGCCTGATCACGCTCGTGCTGGGGCTGTCGTCGGCGGCCAGCATGAACTCGGACGCCCTCGCCGCCGTCGTCGGCCGCGGCGGACTGCTGGTCGTCATCGGCTCGCTGCTCATCGGCGGCCTCATCGGGTCGGCGCTGCGGATCGAGGCGCGCCTGGAGAGCGCCGTCGGCTGGCTGCGCGACCGCTTCGCCCGGGGCGAATCGTCCGGCCGGTTCGTGGACGCCGTCGTGACGCCCACCCTGTTGTTCTGCGTCGGGCCCCTGACCATCCTGGGCTCGCTGTCGGACGGCCTCGGCCGCGGCGCGGACCAACTGCTGGTCAAGAGCGTCCTCGACGGGTTCGCCGCCATGGCCTTCGCGGCCTCGCTGGGCGCCGGCGTCGTGCTGTCGGCCGTGGCCGTCGGCGTCCTGCAGGGGTTGTTGACCTTGCTGGCGTTCGTCGCCGGGGACTTCCTGGCGCTCGCCCACATCGACGCGCTCACCGCCAGCGGCGGCATCATCCTGATGGCGCTGTCGCTGCGCCTGCTCAACGTCAAGCAGATCCCCGTGGGCGACATGCTCCCCGCCCTGCTCATCGCCCCGGTGATCGTCCAGGTCGCCGCCCTGGTCTCCTGAGGAGCGCCCGATGGCCAAGAAGAAGCCCGAGCGGCCCACCGGCGGCACGCCAGCCACCGACGCCCTGACCGCCGCGGGCGTGCCGTTCACCCTGACGGCCTACGACCACGACCCGGCCGAGCGCCACTTCGGCGCCGAGACCGTCGCGGTGCTCGGCCTCGACCCCGCCCGCGTGTTCAAGACCCTGCTCGTCGACCTCAACCCCGGCGGACGCCCCCGGCTCGCCGTCGCGGTGGTCCCGGTCGCCGGCCAGTTGGACCTGAAGGCGTTCGCCGCCGTCCTGGGCGTCAAGAAGGCCGATCTCGCCGACCCGGCGGTCGCCGAGCGGTCGTCCGGCTACGTGGTCGGCGGCATCTCCCCGCTCGGCCAGCGGACGCCGCTGCCCACGGTCATCGACGCCTCGGCCCTGGACTTCGCCACCATCCACTGCTCGGCGGGCAAGCGCGGGCTCAAGGTCGAGATCGCCCCCGCCGACCTGGCCCGGGTGGCCGGGGCGACGTTCGCCGTCATCGGACGCTGAGCGGCTCCGGCCCGCCCGGGGCGGGGTCAGGGGGGTCAGGCCGGCCGGCGGCGCTCGGCGGCCAGGGCGACCTCCAGGGCCTGCTGCCCGGCCCGCAGCGCCGCACGCCGCTTGTCGAGTTGCCGCTGCTGCAGCACCCGGTACGTGTGGGTCGGTTCGCCCCGCGCGGCGGCCTCGGCCTCCAGGTGGCCGAGCGTGTCGTGGGCGACGACGGTGTCCTGGGCGTCGCCGAGCGCCTCGGTCACGGCCTCGAAGAGCGCCGCCAGGTCGCGGGCGGCGGCGCCGTCGACGTCCACCAGCGCCTCTGCGCCGTAGCGGGCCGCCTTCGCGGCCTTGCGCACCTCGTGCCAGCGGACCAGGTCCGTCGGCCTGCGGAGCGCCCGGCCGTGGCGGCCGGCCACCTTGTCGATCGCCGCCTGCAGCAGCGCGGGCAGCGCCCGGCCGGCGGGCCGCAGCCCGGCGGCGCCGACGGGCGCCTCGACGAGGAATTGCACCAGCGCGCGGTGCAGCGCCCGGTAGCGCTCCCCCGCCATCACCTCGACGAGCCGCTCGTGGGCCTGGGCGTGCAGCCGGTCGAGGTCGGCGATGAGCCGGTCGGCGACGGGGCCCTGGACCATCTCCTCCTCGCCCAGCGCGGCGAGGGCGGCCAGCAGGTGCTCCTTGAGCACCTCGGCGTCCCGCGGTTCGCCGGCGATCTCGCCGAACCACTGCAACTCCTCGGCCAGCGCGTCGACCCGGTGCGCCTCGAACGCCGGGGCGTAGGTGCGCAGCAGCGACCGCAGCCGTCGGCAGGCGACCCGGGTCCTGTGCACGGCGTCCGGCGCGTCGGCCCGCACGCCCGCGGCCAGCGACTGCAGGGTGCCCACCTGTCTGGCGGCGTAGGCCAGCAGGACGTCGCCCGCGGGGGCGTCCGGGCCGAGGATGGGCCGCGGCCGGGCGACGGCGTCGCCGAGCGCGCGCGCCACCTTCGAGCCGTGCGGCGCGCGCCGGGCCCCGCCGGCGATCAGCGCAGTCTCGACCGTGTCGAACGTGCCGAGCGGCTCGTCGGGCGCGAGTTCGACCTCGACCTCGTGCCAGGACGCCTCGTCGCCCCCGACCAGCGCGGTCACCGTGTCCTCGGCGAGATGGGCGCGCACCCGGCCGTCGGCGACCAGGTCGCACTCGGACCGCGCGGTGACCAGCACCGCCACCGGCACCAGCGGACGCGGCCCCGCGAGGGCGTCCACCTCGGCCCGGAAGTCGGCCGGTAGTTCCGGGCCGTCCGGACGCCGCTGCTCCCGCCGGACGTCGGCCGCCAGCGGGCTCTTCAGATGCCAGCCGGCGTCGTCGCCGCCGGTGCGCCGGCGCAGGGACCAGCCGGCCCGCGTCAGGGCGAGCTCGGGGGTGTCGAGGTACTCGGCGCGCAGGTCGTGGCGGCGCGGCGGCGTCCAGGTGCCCAGGGCGGGCACCGCGGGCAGGTCCCACCCCGGCCCGACCAGGTACTTGCGTTCGGCTTCGCGTTCGGTGTCGGCCATGGGTCACTCCAGCCCGGCGGGGGCGAGCGCGTCGTCGGCCTCCTGCGTGTCGCGGTCGCGGCGGAAGGGGGCCCACCTCCCCCACCGAACGGGTTGTTCAGGGCCGAGGGCTGCCAGGAACATGCTGGGCGCCACGGCGGCCAGCCCCCAGACGGCGAGCGCGGCGGGCGCGTGCAGTTGGAAGGCGATGACGACAGAATCGCCCGGTTGCGCCACCGCCAGCCGCTCGTCGAACGGCCCCGGGCCCAACAGCGCCCCGGTGGCCCAGCACACGAGCCCGGCCACGAGGCCGGTGCCGGTCGCGATCAGGGCCACGGGCCACCCGATGCTGCGGAACCACGACCAGGCCAGCGACCCCAGCACCAGCCCGCTCACCAGGCCGATCACCACGAACCAGGCGTCGGCCGCGATCACGTCGGTCTGCCCGCGTTCGCTCAGCTGGGCGAAATGGTCGGCGTCCACGACGTAGGCCGGCAGGTGGACGACCCGCGCCCACAGCAGGGCCGACAGGGCGCCCACGACGGCGGCCAGGCCGGCGAGGATGCCGACCCAGGTGAGGACGCGCTGGGGACCGACCATGACCGTCAGCTTAGGCGCCCACGCAGGACGGCCCGAGCAGCGCCTTCAGATCGGCCATCAGCGAGGGCGAGGTGGCGACCCGGAGCCGTTCGTCCAGGCGCCAGACCTTCGCGCCCGCCGGCGCGAGGAGCCGCATCCGCACCTCCTGCGTGCCGGGGTGGTTGCCGAGGACGAACTTCAACTGCTCGACCACCGCGGGGGTGCAGCGGGCGGTGGGCAGGCTGATCGTCAGCGGGCCGCTGGGGCCGGTGCTCACGTCGGGGAACGTGACCTCCTGCGCGCTCAACTCCACCGAGTCGTCCTTGTCCCGCACCCGCCCCCGGATCCGCACCACCGTGTCGGGCGCGATCGACAACTCGACCGGGGCGTAGGCGTTGCTGAACATGAGCACCTCCAGGGACGCCTCCATGTCCTCCACGGAGACGATGGCCCAGATCCGGCCGTCCTTGCTCTGCTTGCGCTGCACGTGGGTGATCAGGCCGCAGATCGTCACGCTGCCGTCCCGCGGCCCGTCGTCGGCGACGAGCGCCGCCAGCGAGAGGTCGCGGTTGGCGGCGATGATGTGCTCCAGCCCGTTGAGCGGGTGGTCGGACACGTACAGGCCGAGCATCTCCCGCTCGAAGCTGAGCCGGGTGGCCTTGTCCCACTCGTCCATCGTCGGCACCGGGAAGGCGATCGAGGTGGGGCCGTCGGCGTCCCCGGCCCCGAAGAAGTCGGCGAACAGGTCGTCCTGGCCGTTGGCCTGGTTGCGTTTGAGGTCGATGACCTGATCGACCTTCTGTTCGAAGCAGTCCATCAGGGCGCGGCGGGTGTGGCCGAGGGAGTCGAACGCGCCCGCCTTGATGAGGGATTCGATGACGCGCTTGTTGCAGACGACGAGCGGGACCCGGTCGAGGAACTCGTTGAAGTCGGCCGAGCGGCCCTCGGTGCGGCGGGCCTCCACGATGCCGGCCACCACGTTCGCGCCGACGTTACGGATGGCCCCGAGGCCGAAGCGGATGTCGGTGCCGACGGGGGTGAACTGGCCGGCCGACTCGTTGACGTCCGGCGGCAGCACCCGGATGCCCATCCGGCGGCACTCGCCGAGGTAGACGGCGGTCTTGTCCTTGTCGTCCTTCACCGACTCCAGCAGCGCGGCCATGTACTCGGCCGGATAGTTGGCCTTGAGGTAGGCCGTCCAGTAGCTCACCAGCCCGTAGGCGGCTGCGTGCGACTTGTTGAAGCCGTAGGCGGAGAACGGCACCATCGTCTCCCACAGGGCGGTGATCGCCTCGTCGGAGTAGCCGTTGTCCTTCATGCCCTGCTCGAAAGTGGCGAACTGGGCGTCCAGCACCTCCTTCTTCTTCTTGCCCATGGCCCGCCGCAGCAGGTCGGCGCCGCCGAGGGTGTAGCCCGCCAACTCCTGGGCGATCTGCATCACCTGCTCCTGGTACACCAGGAGGCCGTAGGTCTCGCCGAGGAGCCGGTCGAGCACCGCCGCCAGATCGGGATGGATGTGGGTGACGGGCTCGAGCCCGTTCTTCCGGTTGGCGTACTTGGTGTGGGTGTTGGTGCCCATCGGGCCCGGGCGGTAGAGGGCGCCCAGGGCGGTGATGTCGGCGAACTGATCGGGGCGCATGAGCTTGCACAGGGACCGGTAGCCCGAGCCGTCGAACTGGAACACCCCGAGGGTGTCCCCGCGCGCGAGCAGGTCGTAGGTGGCCTGGTCGGTGGTGTCGCGCGCGAGGGCGTCCAGGTCGAGGACGATCCCCCGGTTGGCCCGCACGTTGTGGACGGCGTCGTCGAGGATCGTCAGGTTGCGCAGCCCGAGGAAGTCCATCTTGACCAGGCCGAGGGCCTCGCAGCTGGGGTAGTCGAACTGGGTGATGATCTGGCCGTCGGCCTCGCGCTTCATCACCGGGATGACGTCCTGCAGCGGGACGCTCGACATGATGACGCCGGCGGCATGGACGCCCCACTGCCGCTTGAGCCCCTCGATGCCGCGGGCGGTGTCGACGACCTCCTTGACGTCGGGGTCGGCCTCGTACAGCTCGCGGAACTCGGTGCCCTCGCCGTAGCGGGCATGCGACTCGTCGAACACGTCGGCGATGCCGACGTCCTTGCCCTGGGTGGGCGGGGTGTAGACCTTGGTGATCTTCTCGCCGAGCGAGAAGGGCTTGCCGAGGACGCGGCCGGCGTCCTTGATGGCCTGCTTGGCCTTGATCGTGCCGTAGGTGACGATCTGGCAGACCCGGTCGTCGCCGTACTTGTCGGTGACGTAGCGGATGACCTCGCCGCGCCGGCGCTCGTCGAAGTCCACGTCGAAGTCGGGCATCGAGGGCCGCTCGGGGTTCAGGAAGCGCTCGAAGAACAGGCCGTGGGGCACGGGGTCGAGGTCGGTGATGCGCATCGCGAAGGCGCACATCGACCCGGCCCCCGACCCGCGCCCGGGCCCCACCCGGATGCCGTTGGTCTTGGCCCAGTTGATGAAATCGGCGACGACGAGGAAGTACCCCGCGTAGCCCTTGTCGATGATGATCCGTTCCTCGTAGGCGGCCTGCTCGACGGCGTAGTCGGGGACGCCGTCGGGGAAGCGGGCCCGCAGGCCGCGGTCGACCTCCTTCACGAACCAGGACGCCTCCGTGTCCCCGGCCGGCACCGGGAACCGCGGCATGTACGTGCCGGTGCCCTCGTCGAAGGAGACCGAGCAGCGTTCGGCGATCGCCAGCGTGTTGTCGCACGCCTCCGGAAGGTTCGAGAACAGCAGCCGCATCTGCTCGGGGGTCTTCAGGTAGTAGCCGCTGCCCTCGAACCTGAAGCGGCCCGGGGTATCCCGGTTGGACCCCGACGACACGCACAGCAGCGTGTCGTGCGCGTCGGCGTCCTCGGCGTGCACGTAGTGCAGGTCGTTGCTGGCGACCAGCGGCAGGTTCAGTTCGCGGGCCAGCTTCAGCAGGTCGGAGCGGACGCGGGTCTCGATGTCGAGGCCGTGGTCCATCAACTCGCAGTAGAAGTTGCCGGCGCCGAAGAGGTCACGGAACTCGGCGGCGCTGTTCACGGCGTCCTTGTACTGGCCGAGCCGCAGGTACGTCTGCACCTCGCCCGACGGGCAACCCGTGGTGGCGATCAGGCCCTTGCCGTAGCGCTGCAACAGTTCCCGGTCGGCGCGGGGCTTGTAGAAGAAGCCCTCCAGGCTCGACATCGAGCTGAGCCGGAACAGGTTGTGCATGCCCTCGTTGTCGGACGCCCACATGGTCATGTGCGTGTAGGCGCCCTTGGCCGAGACGTCGTCGCCCGTGCCGTCGCCGAACTGGACGCGGCGGCGCTCCGACCGATGCGTCTTGGGCGTGAGGTACGCCTCCAGGCCGATGATCGGCTTGACCGGCGAGCCGTTCGCCGTCCGATACCACTCGTAGGCGCCGAACAGGTTGCCGTGATCGGTGACGGCCAGGGCGGGCATCCCCATCGCCTCGGCGGACCGCTGCAGGTCCTTGAGGCGGGCCGCGCCGTCCAGCATCGAGAACTCCGAATGACAGTGCAGGTGAACGAAACCGTCCATGTACGCAGTCGACCTCCCTCGTGCCGGGACAGCCTAGCCCGGCGGGCCGGGTCGAGCCGGTTGCGACGGGCGCGGCGGACGTGTGAGCATCGGGCGAACCGCACGGAAGGCGAGCCCATGGACCGCGTCACCCTCATCGGCGTCCCGACCGACGCCGGGGCCAGCACCCTCGGCTGCCGCCTCGGCCCGCAGGCGCTGCGCATCGCCGGCCTCGGCCCGGCCCTGGAGTCGTTCGGGGCGGACGTCCGCGACCTCGGCGACCTCGCCGGCCCTGCCACGCCGGGGACACCCCCCGTCGACGGGTACCGGCACCTGCCCGAGGTCGTCGCCTGGAACGTCGCCGTCCACGACGCGGTGCACGCCGAACTGGCGGACGGCCGGCTGCCCATCGTGCTGGGCGGCGACCACTGCATCGCCATCGGGTCGATCAGCGCCGTCGCCCACCACTGCCGCACCGTCGGCACGAAGCTGCGGGTCATCTGGGTGGACGCCCACGCCGACTTCAACACCGCCGACCTGACGCCGTCGGGGAACATCCACGGGATGCCGGTCGCCTGCCTGTGCGGACTCGGCCCCGCCGAGCTCACCGGCCTGGCCGAACGGGTGCCGGCGGTCGACATCGGCGACATCCGCTCGATCGGGCTGCGGTGCGTGGACGCCGGCGAGAAGAAGCTGCTGCGCACCGAGGGCCTCGATGTCTACGACATGCGCTGGATCGACGAGCACGGCATGCGGGCCGCCCTGCACGCGGCGCTCGACGGGGTGGACGCCGACACGCACGTCCACCTGTCGCTCGACCTCGACTTCGTGGACCCCGACCATGCCCCCGGCGTCGGGACTCCCGTCATCGGAGGCCCCACCTACCGCGAGGCGCAGCTCGTCATGGAGATGATCGCCGACACCGGCCGGCTCGGCTCGCTCGACATCGTCGAGGTCAACCCGGCCCTCGACGTCCGCAACGCCACCGCCCGCCTGGCGGTCGAGCTCGTCGAGTCGCTGTTCGGCAAGAGCACGCTGGAGCGCGTGACGCCGGAGGATCACCCGGCCTGATCCGGGCCGCGCCAGATGGCGTCACACGGTCAGGGGACGCTCCGACGGCAGGATCGGCTTGGGCAACTGGGACGGCGCGCCCTGCAGGAAGGCGTCCACGCCACTGGCGCACGACCGGCCCTCCGCGATGGCCCACACGATCAGCGACTGGCCGCGGCCGGCATCCCCGCAGACGAACACGCCGGGCACCGAGGTCTGGTAGTCGTCGCCGCGGGCGACGTTGCCGCGGGCGTCCAGGTCGACGCCCAACTGCTCGACCACGCCGGCCCTCTGCGGGTGCAGGAAGCCCATCGCCAGCAGGACCAGGTCGGCGTCCAGCACGCGTTCCGAGCCCTCGACCGGCACGAACCGGCCGCCCTCGAAGCGCACCTCCTCCAGCCGCAGGCCGGTGACGTGCCCGTCCGCGCCGACGAACTCGCGGGTGTTCACCGAGTACAGGCGCTCGCCGCCCTCCTCGTGGGCCGAGGACACCCGGTAGACCATCGGGTAGGTGGGCCACGGCTGGCCGGCGGGCCGGCCGACGGGCGGCTCGGGCAGGATCTCCAGTTGGGTGACCGACCGGGCGCCCTGGCGGAGGGCGGTGCCCAGGCAGTCGGCGCCGGTGTCGCCGCCGCCGATGATGACGACGTCCTTGCCGGTGGCCAGGATCTGGTCCGCGACCGGCTGCCCGAGGGCCGCCCGGTTGCCCTGGGGCAGGTACTCCATGGCCTGGTGGATGCCGGCCAGGTCCCGCCCGGGCACCGTGAGGTCGCGCGGCACCGTCGACCCGATGGCCAGGATCACGGCGTCGAACCGGTCCGTCAGTTGCTCGCCGGTGATGTCGGTGCCGATGTCGACGCCGGTCTTGAACACGGTGCCCTCGCGCACCATCTGCTTGAGCCGCCGGTCCAGGACGGCCTTCTCCAGCTTGAACTCGGGGATCCCGTAGCGCAGGAGCCCGCCCGCGGCGTCCGCCCGTTCGTACACGACGACCGTGTGGCCCATCCGGGTGAGTTGCTGCGCGGCAGCCAGGCCCGCCGGGCCCGACCCGACGATCGCCACCGTCTTCAGCGTGTGCCACTCGGTGAGGACCGGCTCGACGCGGCGGTCGTCCCAGGCCTTGTCGGCGATGGCCACCTCGACGTTCTTGATGGTCACCGGATCCTTGTTGATGCCCTCGACGCACGAGGTCTCGCAGGGGGCAGGGCAGAGGCGTCCCGTGAATTCGGGGAAGTTGTTGGTGGCGTGCAGCCGCTCGGTGGCCTCGACCCAGGCGTCCCGGTAGATGAGGTCGTTCCACTCGGGGATCAGGTTCCCCAGCGGGCAGCCGGTGTGGCAGAACGGGATGCCGCAGTCCATGCAGCGGGCGGCCTGCGTCGTGATGATCGGCAGCACCGCGCGCCCGGGGCTGCCCGGGTACACCTCTTTCCAGTCCTGCACGCGTTCCGCCACGGGACGCCGCCGGGCGACCTCGCGGGGGTACTTCAGGAAGCCCTTCGGATCAGCCATGTGCCGCCTCCATCATCATCTTGACGGTCGTTTCGTCATCGACGCCGGACGCCTCCGCGTCGGCCTTGGCCGCCAGCACGCGCGCGTAGTCGCGCGGCAGCACCTTGGTGAAGCGACGGCGCAGTTCGCCGCGCCCGGCCGCCAACAGGCGCTCGGCCACCGGCGAACCGGTCTCGTCGGCGTGCCGGCCGAGCAACTCGGCGATCCGGTCGACGTCGTCCTCGGCGACCGCCACCGGGTCGGCCAGTTCCGTGTTGAGCAGGGTCAGGTCGAGGTCGAGGATCCACGCGACGCCGCCCGACATGCCCGCGGCCACGTTGCGGCCGGTGGGTCCGAGGATGAGCGCCTCGCCGCCGGTCATGTACTCGCAGGCGTGGTCGCCCACGCCCTCGACGACGGCGGTGGCGCCCGAGTTGCGGACGCAGAACCGCTCGCCGACGACGCCGCGCACCAGGAGTTCCCCGGAGGTGGCGCCGTAGGCGATGACGTTGCCGGCGATGATCTGCTCCTCGGCGACGAACGGGGCGTCTGCGGGCGGACGGACGACGAGGCGTCCGCCGGACAGGCCCTTGCCCAGGTAGTCGTTCGTGTCGCCGGTCAGGCGCAGCGTGATGCCGGCCGGCAGGAACGCGCCGAAGCTCTGCCCGCCCGTCCCGCTGAAGTCGACCTCGATGGTGTCGGCCGGCAGGCCGGCTCCCCCGGTCGTCTTCGTGACCTCGTGGCCGAGCATCGTGCCGACCGTCCGGTCGACGTTGCGGACGCCGCGGCTGAACCGCACGCGTTCGCCGCGGTCGAGGGCCGGCCGGGCGCGCTCGATGAGCTCGTTGTCGAGCTTGGCCCCGAGCCCGTGGTCCTGCCGGGTGACCTGGTGCAACGGGCCGTCGACGGCGACCCGGTGCAGCACGGGGGTGAGGTCGAGGCCCTGGGCCTTCCAGTGCTCGACGGCGTCCCGGGTCTTGAGCAGTTCGACGTGCCCGACGGCGTCCTGCAGGGTGCGGAAACCGAGGGACGCGAGCAGTTCGCGCACCTCCTCGGCGAGGTACTCGAAGAAGGTGACGATGAAGTCGGGGTCGCCGGTGAACTTCTCGCGCAGCGCCGGGTTCTGGGTGGCGACGCCGACGGGGCAGGTGTCGAGGTGGCAGGCCCGCATCATGATGCAGCCCGACACGACCAGCGGGGCGGTGGCGAAGCCGAACTCCTCGGCGCCGAGCAGCGCGCCGATGACGACGTCCCGGCCGGTCTTGAGTTGGCCGTCCACCTGGACGACGACCCGGTCGCGCAGCCCGTTCAGCAGCAGCGTCTGCTGGGTCTCGGCGAGGCCCAACTCCCAGGGCCCGCCGGCGTGCTTGAGTGACGTCAGCGGGGCCGCGCCGGTGCCGCCGTCGTGGCCCGAGATGAGCACGACGTCGGCCTTGGCCTTGGCCACGCCCGCCGCGACGGTGCCGACGCCCACCTCGGCCACCAGCTTCACGTGGATGCGGGCGACCGGATTGGCGCACTTGAGATCGTGGATGAGTTGTTTGAGGTCTTCGATCGAGTAGATGTCGTGGTGCGGCGGCGGGCTGATCAGCCCCACCCCCGGCGTCGAGTGCCGGGTCTTCGCCACCCACGGGTAGACCTTCTGGCCAGGCAGCTGGCCGCCCTCGCCCGGCTTGGCGCCCTGGGCCATCTTGATCTGGATGTCGTCCGCGTTGACCAGATACTCGCTGGTGACCCCGAAGCGGCCCGACGCGACCTGCTTGATCGCCGAGCGGCGCTCCGGGTCGTGGAGCCGCTCGGAATCCTCGCCGCCCTCGCCCGTATTCGACTTGCCGCCCAGGCGGTTCATGGCTCGGGCCAGCGTCTCGTGGGCCTCGCGGGAGATGGAGCCGTAGCTCATGGCCCCGGTCGAGAACCGCCGCACGATCGCGCTGACCGGCTCCACCTCGTCCAGGGGGATCGGCTGCCGCACGGTGGTGTCGAACTCGAGGAGCCCGCGCAGCGTCATCAGACGCCGGGCCTGGTCGTTCACGCGCCCCGTGTACTGGCGGAAGACGTCGAACCGCTTGCTGCGGGTGGCGTGCTGCAGCCGGAACACGGTCTCAGGGTCGAACAGGTGGGGGGCGCCCTCGCGGCGCCACTTGTACTCGCCGCCGACGTCCAGGGTGCGGTGGGCGACCCGGCGATGGTCGGCGGGGTGCGCCCAGGCGTGCCGCTGGCGAATCTCCTCGGCGATCTCGGCCAGGCCGATGCCCTCGATGCGGCTCGGCGTCCCCGTGAAGTACCGGTCGACCAGGGCGCTGGACAGGCCCGTCGCCTCGAAGATCATCGCGCCGGTGTAGGACGCCAGCGTCGAGACCCCCATCTTGCTCATCACCTTCAGGACGCCCTTGCCGAGCGCCTTGCGGACGTTGTAGATGGCCCGCTCCGGCGTGACCGTCAGGTAGAGCTCGTTGCGGGCCAGGTCCTCGGCCGTCTCGAAGCACAGGTACGGGTTGACGGCCGCGGCGCCGTAGGCGATCAGCAGCGCCATGTGGTGCACCTCGCGGACGTCGCCGGCCTCGACGATCAGCCCCGCCTGCGTGCGCAGCTTCTCGCGGACCAGGTGCTGGTGCACCGCCGCGGTCAGCAGCAGCGACGGGATCGGCGCCTCGTCGGTGTTCGAGTGCCGGTCGGACAGCACGACGGTCCGCTTGCCGCCGCGGATGGCGTCCGCCACCTCGGTGCAGATCGCGTCGAGGCGGGCGGCGAGGGCGTCCCCGCCGTCGTGGACGTGGTAGAGCCCGCGGACGACGTGGGAGTCGAATTCCGGACGCGTCCCGTCCCGGTTGATGCGCACCAGCTTGGCGAGCTCGTCGGAGTCCAGGACCGGGTAGGGGATGACGATCTGGTTGCACGAGTCGGGGCCGGGCTCGAGCAGGTTCGCCTCGGGTCCGATGGTGGACGACAGCGAGGTGACCATCTCTTCGCGGATGGCGTCCAGCGGGGGGTTCGTCACCTGGGCGAACAGCTGGCTGAAGTAGTCGAACAGCAGCCGGGGACGCTCGGACAGCACGGCCAGTGGGGTGTCGGTGCCCATCGACCCGATGGCCTCCGCGCCGGTCTCCGCCATGGGGGCGATGATCGTCTTCACCTCCTCGTGGGTGTAGCCGAACATCTGGTGGCGCCGCAGCACGGAGCTGTGCGAGTGCACGACGTGCGCGCGCTCGGGCAGGTCGTCCATGTGAAGTTGGCGCTCCAGCCACTCGGAGTAGGGCTGCTCGTCGGCGAGGCTCGCCTTGATCTCGGCGTCGTCGATGAGGCGGTGCTGCTCGAGGTCGACCAGCAGCATGCGGCCGGGCCGGAGGCGTCCTTTCTGGACGACCTTGTGCGCCGGGACGTCGAGCACACCGGCCTCGGACGCGAAGACGACCAGGCCGTCGTCGGTGACCCAGAAGCGTCCGGGGCGCAGGCCGTTGCGGTCGAGGGTGGCGCCCATCAGGGTGCCGTCGGTGAAGCAGACCGCCGCGGGGCCGTCCCAGGGCTCCATGAGGGAGGCGTGGAAGCGGTAGAAGTCGCGGCGGCCGGGATCCATCGCCGGGTTGTTCTGCCAGGCCTCCGGGATCATCATCATCACGGCGTGGGGCAGCGACCGGCCGCCCAGGTGCAGCAACTCCAGCACCTCGTCGAAGGACGCCGAGTCCGAATGTTCGGGCGTCACGACGGGGAACGTGCGGCTCAGGTCGCCGGGGATCAGGTCGGTGGCCAGCAGCGCCTCGCGGGCCCGCATCCAGTTGCGGTTGCCCTTGATCGTGTTGATCTCGCCGTTGTGGGCGAGCAGCCGGAACGGGTGCGCCAGCTCCCACGACGGGAAGGTGTTCGTCGAGAACCGGGAGTGCACCAGCGCCAGGGCCGACTCGATGCGCTCGTCGGTCAGGTCGGCGAAGACCTCGGCGAGTTGCTGGGTGGTCAGCATGCCCTTGTAGACGGTGGTCCGGGCGGACAGCGACGCGAAGTAGACACCGGCCTCCCGCTGGGCGCGCTTGCGCAGCGGGTACACCAGCCGATCGAGGTCGAGGCCGCGGGCCGCACCCGCGGCGTCCGCCACGATGAGCTGTTCGAGGTGGGGCTTCGCCGCCAGCGTGACCGGGCTCAGGGTGTCGGTGCGGGTGGGGACGTCCCGCCAGCCCAGCACCGAAAGGCCCTCCTCGACGGCGATGTACTCGATCGTGCGCATCGCCGTGGCGCGGGCGCGGGCGTCCATGGGCAGGAAGGCCATACCGATCGCGTACTCCCCCACCGGGGGCAGGTCGAAGTCGACGGTGGCCCGGATCAGCCGGTCGGGGATCTGCAGGAGCATGCCGGCCCCGTCGCCGGCGGCCTCGTCGACGCCCGTGGCGCCGCGGTGGTCGAGGTTCTCCAGGGCCGTGATGCCCTGCGCGACGATGTCGTGGCCGGCGACGCCGCTCAGCCGGGCCACGAAGGCCACGCCGCAGGCGTCGTGCTCGAACCTGGGGTCGTAGAGGCCCTCCCCGGGGCGGGTCGGCGTGGGCAGGTGGTTCATGGATCCTCCGATTCCCTGTGCGCCTGCGCCGGGTCGGGGACGACCGACGCGCGTCGATCCGTCCCACGCCGCGCCGCATGGCCAAGACGGTGACCGGCCGATCAGCCGGACGCCGCGGCCGAAGCATATCCAGCCGGGCGGCCTGCCCGAATCCTGGGCGTCCCTGCGGACCCATTGCGGGAGGGAGAGGCCGCAGGCGGGGCGGCCTCAGGGGGCCTCTGGGCGACTCAGAAGGGCAGCAGACCCAGGTGATCGAGGAGGATCTTGGCGCCGATCGCGATCAGGATCGTGCCGCCGAGGGCCTCGGCGGGCCGCTCGAAGCGGGCGCCGAACCGGTGGCCGACGAGGACGCCGACGAACGAGAGGGCACAGGTGATGACGGCGATCGTCAGGGCGACGGACACGATGTCGAGCTTGAGGAAGGCGAAACCGACGCCGGCGGCCAGCGCGTCGATGGACGTCGCCACGGCCAGCACCAACAGTTCTCGGCCGCCGAGGGGCGCGTCGAGCGGGGTGTCGGGGCCGTCCGGGTCGCCCCAGAGGGCCTCGTAGAGCATCTTGCCGCCGATGAGGGCCAACAACCCGAACGCGATCCAGTGGTCGACGGTGGTGATCAACTCGGCGAACTGGGTGCCGACCGCCCAGCCGATCAAAGGCATGCCGCCCTGGAACGCCCCGAAGGCCAGGGCGATGGCGGCCGCCTGACGCAGGTTGAGCCTGCGCATCGACAGCCCCTTGCCGACCGCGACCGCGAAGGCGTCCATCGACAGGCCCAGGGCGATCAGGACGACCTCAACGAACGACACCGTCGACCCCTCTCCGGCCGGACAACACAACGGCCCGGTCAGTGACCGGGCCGTTCGTGGTGGGCGGTACGAGACTTGAACTCATGACCTCTTCCGTGTCAGGGAAGCGCGCTACCAACTGCGCCAACCGCCCGAGGTGGGTACCGGATTTGAACCGGTGTACACGGATTTGCAGTCCGTTGCCTCGCCTCTCGGCCAACCCACCAAGCAGGAAGGCCCATAAACCGAGCCAATGGACCCAACTCCGAGCGGACGACGGGATTCGAACCCGCGACCCTCACCTTGGCAAGGTGATGCTCTACCAACTGAGCCACGTCCGCATTTTTGCTTCGGGACCTTCCGGCCCCGGGGCGTCGACAACGTTAGCGGGGGTTCGCCGAAAGTTCAAAACCGCCGGCTGGCCCCGGACGCCCGGACGGCGGCGCCGATCGCCGATGTGCATCCGCGGCCCGAGTGCGCTATCGTCTGTCCCCGCGGGCGATTGGCGCAGCGGTAGCGCGCTTCGTTCACACCGAAGAGGTCACTGGTTCGAGCCCAGTATCGCCCACCGCAGGAAAGCCGCTCTGACTAGGGGAAACACACTAGAGCAGGGCGGCTTTCCTGTTTGCGGTCCCTCAGCGTTGCCTTACCGCTAGGCCTCGGCTTTGCGCTGCCCGGTTCCGGCGGACCCGTCGGCGCGGGTCCACGAGACGACGAGTTCGTCGCGCGTTCCGAAGTGCACGAGGTGCCGACCGATCACGTCCTCCAGGCGGGCGACGTCATCCGGAGCGGCGGTGAGGGCGAGCACGAGGGCGTCGGGCTCGCACGTCATGACGACCCGATCGCCGGCGTCCCCGAAGACGATCGAACCGGTGTCGGTGGCGTCGTCCCAGGTGCCGACGGCACGCCGACGCTCCTGATCGAGGGGGCGAGCGGCGGGGTCGGACTCGCCGCGCTGCAGATCGCCGTCGACGAGGGCCTCCGCGTGATCGGCACGGCCAGTCCCGCCAAGCACGACCTGATCGCTCGGCTGGGTGGCACTCCGGTCGCCTACGGCGCCGGTGTCGCCGACCGGGTGCGCGACGTGGCTCCCCAGGGCGTGGACGGCATCTTTCAGACCAGCGGCGCGTCGACCGACGAGTTGCTCACCCTCGTGGACGACCCGGCCAAGATGGTCACCATCGTCGATTTCGGCGCCGGAGCCAAAGGCGTCCAGGTCAATGGCGGCGCGAGCGAGTGGGCCGCCGCCCTGCCCGCCGTGATCGCCCTGGCCGAGCGCGGTCACTACGTGCTGCGCGTGGGTCGGGTGTTCTCCCTCGACCAGGCGGGCGAGGCGCAGGCGTACAGCGCGGCGGGCGGCGACGGACGGGCCGTCATCGTCCCCTGACCGTCACGGGGGCGATCGTCAGGCGGCAAGCAGTTCCATCTCGACCCCGGACTCCCGGCCGCCTGGCGGGCGTCCGGAGCAGTGGGTGCGACAGGCCCGCGGCCTGAGCAGCATGCCGATCGCCTCCGCGGACGACGGCCATGGTGCAAGGATGGAAACGAGGCAGCCGCGAGCAACCCCTTAGTCGTGGACACCCGTCCGGACGAGCCACAGTCCGGTGGTCGTACCCGAGGTCCCGCGCCCCGGCCGAACTGGGCGTCCGGGCGACGGCGGACAACAGGGATGCTGGTGGTGGTGCTCGTGGTCGCCGCTGCGGTGGTGGCTTGGATCGTCGTGAGCCGGATCCCTCCGGTCCCTCCGAACGCCACCCCCTCCCCGACCGCCTCTCCCTCCGTCCCCCAGCCCGCCCTCGGTCCGCACGGGTACGGTGCGCTTCTGTTGGGCATGACGAAGGCGCAGGCGCAGCGGACAGGCCTGACGGTCGGATTGACGACCACGACGCGCGGCGCCTGCGGCGGACCCGAGGACGGCTCACTCTTCGTGCCGTCCGGCGCGGACGACACGGGTGTGGCGGGGCGGCTCTTCTTCTCGGCGACCAGCGACAGGCTGGTTGCGATCTACGCTGCGGCAGGCGTGACGACGCCCCAAGGCGTCGGGCTCGGCAGCACCGTCGACACGCTGGTGGCTGCCTACCCCGGGTGGGAACCGCAAGAACCAGGCCCCCGTGAAGGACGGGGCTCGGTCGTCGTGCCCGGCAATCCCGAGGCCCACTACAGGATCAGCGTCAAGGACGGTCGGGTCGTCGAACTCAGCCTCGATTCGAACCAGCAAGACTGCTACGAGTGACCCGAAGACCCCCTAGAGGCGTTGAGGGTGAGGCGGACGCCGGTGCCGTCAGCCGCGGCGTGGATGTCGGCGACGGAGTCCACAGCCCAGGTCGGGTGGTGGTCGGTGGCGTGTGGCCCCACGCCGATGACACGCATGCCCGCGGCCAGCCCTGCGGTGATGCCGTTCGCGGAGTCCTCGACCACGACGCAGGCTGTCGGGTCCACTCCGAGCAGGCTGGCGGCGGTGAGGAAGACCTCGGGGCTGGGTTTGCCGATCTGGGCATCTTCCGCAGTGACGGCGATCGCCGGCATGGGTAGCCCTGCTGCGCCCATCCGCGCCGAGGCCAGCTCGCGGGTGGCCGAGGTGACGAGCGCGTGCGGGAGGCCGGCGAGTTGGGCGATCAGGGCCGCGGCGCCGGGGATGGCGACGACGCCGTCGAGTTCGAGCGTCTCGCGGGACAGTTGCATCTGGTTCTCAAGGATGTTCTGCTCGTGGGGGCGATCGGGCAGGAGCAGTGCCATGCTGTCCTGGCCCTGCCGACCGTGGATGATGGCAAGAGTCCGGGAGGGGTCGATCCCGTGGGTCTCGGACCATTCGGTCCATAGTCTTTCGACGACGGCCGTCGAGTCGACCAGCGTGCCATCCATGTCCAGCAGGACGGCGGCAGCAACAATCACGAGCCCGACCCTAGCCGGTCATCGAGGATCTCCCCCCCGGAGGCACCAACTGGCACGGGTGGGCGCTCGGACGCCGCCCCGGGTTACCGTGGAGGGGAAGAGGAGCGTGAGATGTCCAGTCGTCCACAACCCAAGTGCCCCGTTCGCGGAGGCGAGCCGTGCAGCCTGTGCTTCCCCGGCGCCGACGGCCCCCAGAACTGCGGCCTGGTGTACCTCGTGCAGTCCGATCCGGAACTGCTCGACGAGTGGGCGGCCGCCCGCGCCGAGCGCCGGACGGCGTCCGCGGCCTAAAGGCCCGGCCTCCCGCCCCTAGCAGGAGCGATATTCTCACTATATGAGACAGTCATCTCACGATTGGGGACGCGGATTTGCATCACAGCCTGGTAACGGGTTTGGATTCACAGTAACAAGCGGCAACGGCGCCGATATTCCCAGCACGTCCAAAGGAAGGTAGGAGCGCCATGTCCGCACCCGCTCTCGTCATGATCGCGCCCGGGAGTGGCGATCCCCGAGTGGCGCAGGTGACGCACTGCCTCCGCACCGAACTCGGCGAACTGCGGCCCGAGATCATCGCCCGCGCCGCCTTCCTCGACCGGTTCCCGCCCACGCCGTTCCAGGTCGTCGAAGAACTCGCCGCCCTCGACGTCGCGGAGGTCGTTTTCGTGCCGCTCGATGTGGCGCACGCGGTCGAGGTCGACGGCGCGGTCACCGACCTGGTGGGCTCCTGTCGCGAACGCTTCCACGACATGAACTTCGTCGCGTCGCGCCCCGTCGGCCCCGAACTCAACCTGCTCACGATCCTCGACGAACGCCTGCGCTCCGCCCTCGCCGCCGCCCGGGTCCTCGAACTGGACGGCCTCGTCCTCAGTTCGGAGTCGAGCGGCGACGTCCGCGGCGCCGCGCTGCTCGCCCGCCGGGCCCGGCAGTGGTCGACCCACCACCGGCTCCCCTGCCTCACGGCCGTCGCCGACGGCACCGGCCCCTCGGTCGCCCAGGCCATCGCGGGGCTGCGGTCCCAGGGACGCCGGCACATCGCGGTCGGCTCCTTCTTCCTGACCTCGGACGCCTCCTACCACCTCCAGGCCGACCAGGCGTTCCGCTGCGGCGCGGTCGCGGTCTCCGACCCCATCGGGCCCTGCCGGGAGGTGTCCGAGCTCGTCATCGCCCGCTACGCCTTCGCCGCGATGGACCTGCTCGACTTCGAGCAGCGGCACCAGGCCTTCGACGCGTCGTTCGACGAGACCGACGACTTCGGGTTCGACTGGGAGACCGCCTGAGCGACGCGCCGGCTCACACCGACGCCAGCCGGCGCTTCTCCTCCGCCACGTCGAACGGGGCGTCCGGCCACCGCAGGTGCAGGCCGGCGAGCTTCTCCCGCATCAACTCGGTGACCGCCCAATCCCGGTACCACTTCTTGTCCGACGGGATCACGTACCAGGGCGCGGCGTCGGGGTTGCAGCGCTCCAACATGACGTCGAAGGCCTCCTGGTAGTCGGCCCACTTCTTCCGGGTGTCGATGTCCCCGGGGTTGTACTTCCAGTACTTCTCGGGGTTGTCCAGCCGCTCCTGCAGCCGCGCCTTCTGCTCGTCCGCCGAGATGTGCAGCAGGCACTTGATCAGGACGTAGCCCTGATCGACGAGCCCGGCCTCGAAGGCGTTGATCTCGTCGTAGCGCCGCTCGATCTCGTCGCGGGGCGCCAGGTTCTCCACCCGCCCGATCAGGACGTCCTCGTAGTGCGACCGGTCGAACACGCCGATCATGCCGGGGCCGGGCAGCGCCCGCTCGACGCGCCACAGGAAGTGGTGTGCCCGCTCCTCCGGGGTGGGGGCCTTGAACGCCGTCAGCCGGATGCCCTGCGGGTCGACCATGCCGACCGCGTGCCGGATCGCGCCGCCCTTGCCGGCCGTGTCCAGCGCCTGCAGGACCAGCAGCAGCCGCGGCGCCGTCTCCGGGTTGACCTTGCCCTGCGCGTACAGCCGCTCCTGCAGGTCGTCCAGTTCGGGCTCCAGTTCCTCGGTCTCCTCCAGCGCGTCCTCCTTGCCGTCCCCCGGGTAGCCGGGTGCGTCGTTCGAGTCGATCGCGGAGAGTTCGACGGCGCCCTGCGGGGCGCGAAGAAGCTCCGACAACGGGGTCCGGGCGTGCTTGGTGCGCTGGTTGACCATGGCTGCAGTCTGGCGCACCGGTGGGCGTCCACGGAAGACACCCAGATCGGACGCCGTGGGCGCCGCCCGGTCTTGGGTCGGCCCGTCCCGCCGGGCAGGATGGGGGGGTGACCGACGATTTCACCCCGCCCGTGCAGCGGACGCCGCAGGAGTGGCGGGCCCGGCTGACCCCCTTCGAGTTCCAGGTGCTGCGCGAAGGCGCCACCGAACGGCCGGGCACCGGCGCGTACGACGACTTCAGCGAGCCGGGCACGTACGCCTGCAAGGCCTGCGGGGCCGAGCTGTTCACGAGCACCGAGAAGTTCGCGTCGCACTGCGGCTGGCCGTCGTTCTTCGCCCCCGCCGCCGGCGACCGGGTGCGGTACCTGACCGACCGCTCGCTGCTCGGCCGCCCCCGCGTCGAGGTGCGCTGCGCCGCGTGCGACAGCCACCTCGGTCACGTGTTCGAGGGCGAGGGCTACGACACCCCCACCGACCAGCGCTACTGCATCAACTCGATCTGCCTGGTGCACCGGCCGGCCGAGGATCGGTCGGCGCGCCCCGAGGGGCGTTGACGGCCCCCCTGGCTAGCCTTGGGCCCGTGGGCGCCACCAAACATCCCGTCTCCCGGGTCTTCGACGACGCGGCTGCGGCTGTGCTGTCGATGACGTGGCGGCCCGAACTGGTGGTCGAAGAGATCCCGGCTCCGCAACGCATCGCCCCCCACGCGCTGGCGCTGGAGGCCGAAGTCGACCTCGACGACAGCGAGTTGGGTCGCGGACGCCTCGTGCTCCTGCACGACCCCGAGGGCAACCCGGCCTGGGAGGGCACGTTCCGATGCGTCACCTACGCCCGGGCCGAGGTGGACGCCGAGATGGTGGCCGACCCCCTGCTGCGCGCGGTCGGTTGGTCGTGGCTGGTGGACGCGCTGGACCGCCACCAGGCGGCCCACACGGCGCCGTCGGGCACCGTCACCGCGGTGTCGTCGGAGTCGTTCGGCTCGATGGCCGGCGACCCCAACCGGGCGGAGGTCGAGATCCGCGCCTCCTGGACGCCGATCGTCACCTCCGGCGCGGACCTCGTCGCCCACGCCCAGGCGTGGCAGGACCTGCTCTGCATGGTGTCCGGGTTGCCCCTGCTGCCGCCCGGGGTGGTCCCGCTGCCGACGCGGCGTCCGGGCCGGTGGGCCCGGTGACCCAGCCTCCCGACGGGACGCCGACCGCCGAACCCCCCGCCGAGCCCCGCCTGCTCAGCGCGCCCGCCGACGGCGTCCCCGAGATCGTCGACACCCCGGCGGCCCTGGAGGCGGCGATCGAGGCCCTGCGCGGCGGCCGCGGGCCGCTCGCGGTGGACACCGAACGGGCCCAGAGCTACCGGTACTCGGCCAAGGCCTACCTGATCCAACTGCGGCGGGCCGGCGCCGGGACGGTCCTGCTCGACCCCGTCGCGCTCGAGGGGGACGCCGATCGTGCCGACCTGTCGGGGGCCGCCGCGGCGCTGGCGGACGTCGAGTGGGTGATCCACGCGGCCCAGCAGGATCTGCCCTGCCTGGCCGAGGTGCGCCTGTTGCCCGAGCGACTGTTCGACACCGAGTTGGCCGGCCGCCTGCTGGGCCTGCCGCGGGTGTCGCTGACCTCCCTCTCCGAGCGCGCCCTCGGCACGACCCTCGCCAAGGAGCATTCGGCGGCGGACTGGTCGCGCAGGCCACTCCCCCGAGACTGGCTCAGCTACGCGGCGCTGGACGTCGAACTGCTCGCCGACCTGCGCGACTGGGTCGCGGCCGAATTGGCCCGGACCGGCAAGGAGGATTGGGCCCGGCAGGAGTTCGAGCACCTGGCCCGGCACGCCGCCGACCCGCCCACGCCCCGGGACGAACCCTGGCGCCGCACCTCCGGCGTCCACGAGTTGCGGTACCGCGGGCAGTTGGCCGTGGTGCGCGCCCTGTGGCACGCCCGCGACGACGTCGCCCGGCGGGCGGACCGCGCCCCCGGCCGCGTGCTGCCCGACTCCGCCATCGTCGAGGTGGCGGCGCGGGTGACCCGGGGCGGCCCGGTCGCGCTGACCCGCGACGACCTGCGGGACGTCCGGGGCTTCGGCTGGCGCATCGCCGCCCGCTACGAGCGGGAGTTCGCCCAGGCTCTGGACGAGGCGTCCGCCCTGGACCGCAGCGAGTGGCCCGCGGCGGCCCAGACCCCCGAGGGTCCCCCGCCGCCCCGCACCTGGGGACGGCGCTTCCCGGAGGCCCTCGAGCGGTGGAACCGCATCCGGCCCGCCACCCAGCGACTCGCCGAGAGCCTCGAGGTGCCGGTCGAGAACCTCATCGCCCCGGACGCCGTCCGGCGGCTCGCCTGGGAGCCGCCCGCCGAGCGCTCCGTGGAGGGCGTGGACGCCTTCCTGGCCGAGCGGCAGGCCCGGCCCTGGCAGCGCGGACACGTCGCGCCGGCCGTCGCCCCCCTGCTGGACTGACCCCGCTGCTGGACCGACCGGCGCGGCGGCGTCCGGCTCAGCGGTCGGCGGCCTGCAGGGGCGTGCGTGCGGCGTCCTCGGCGGCGACCCGTTCGACGACGGCCCGCGCGACGTCCTGCGGCGTCAGGCCCAGGTCCTCGAGGAGTTCGCGCCGGGAGGCGTGCGGCAGGAAGCGCTGCGGGATGCCCAGGTTGTGCACGGGCGTCCGGACGTCGCGCTCGCGCAATTCCTGCGCGAGCCGGGCGCCGAGCCCGCCGACCACGCCGCTGTCCTCCAGGGTGACCACGAGTTCGTGTCGGCCGCACAGGTCGACGAGGTCGTCGCTGACCGGCAGCGCCCAGACCGGGTCGACCACCGTCGCGGGGATGCCCTGGGCGCCGACCCGCCGGCCCACCTCGACGGCGAGGCCCGCGAACTGGCCGTAGCCGACCACGAGCACGCGGGCGCCCGGGGCGTCCGCCAGGACGTCGACGGTGCCGTGCTGCCGCACGGCGGGCAGCGGCTCCGGGACGGCCTCCTTGCTGAACCGGATCACCGTCGGGGCGTCGTCCACGGCCGCCGCGGCGTCGAGCGCGTCGGCCAGCCTCCGCTCGTCCCGGGGGGCGGCCAGGCGCAGGCCCGGCACCAGCCCCAGGATCGAGTGGTCCCACATGCCGTTGTGGCTGGCCCCGTCGGGGCCGGTGAGCCCCGCCCGGTCGAGCACGAGGGTGACCCCCAGTCGGTGCAGCGCGACGTCCATCAGCACCTGGTCGAAGGCGCGGTTGAGGAACGTCGCGTACAGCGCGACCACCGGATGCAGGCCGCCCCGGGCGAGGCCGGCGGCGAACGTCATCGCGTGCTGCTCGGCGATACCCACGTCGAACACCCGATCGGGGAACGCGGTGGCGAACGCCCCGAGCCCGGTCGGGTGCAGCATCGCCGCCGTGATGGCCACGACGTCCGGACGCCGACGCCCCAGCCGCACGAGGTCGGCCGAGAACGCGGCCGTCCACGTGGGCCGCTGCGCCGTCGCCAGCGGGCGTCCGGTGACCTCGTCGATGCGGTTCACGGCGTGGAACCGGTCCTCCTCGTGCTGCTCGGCGGGGCCGAACCCCTTGCCCTTCTCCGTGATGACGTGGACGATCACCGGCCCGCCGAAGTTGCGCGCCGACTCCAGCGCCCCCTCCAACTGGGCCAGGTTGTGGCCCGGGATGGGGCCCAGGTACTTCAGGCCGAGGTCGGCGAACAGGCCCTGGGGGGCCAGCACATCCTTGAGGCCCGTCTTGACGCCGTGCATCAGCCCGTACACGGGGGCGCCGACGACCGGCGCCGCCTTGACGCTGTTCTTGATCGCGCGCAGTGTCTGCTCGTAGCGCCGATCGGTGCGCAGCCCCTGCAGGTGGGTGGCGAGGCCGCCCACGGTCGGGGTGTAGCTGCGGCCGTTGTCGTTCACGACGATCACCAGCCGCAGGTCGCGCTGTATGGCGATGTTGTTGAGGGCCTCCCAGGCCATGCCGCCGGTGAGGGCGCCGTCGCCGATGATCGCCACGACGACGCGGTCCTCCCCGCGCAACTGGAACGCCCGGGCCAGCCCCTCCGCCCACGACAGCGACGTCGAGGCGTGGCTGTTCTCGACCCAGTCGTGCTCGGACTCGGCCGCGGACGGGTAGCCGGAGAGGCCACCGCGCTGCCGCAAGTGGGCGAACCCGTCGCGGCGTCCGGTGAGGATCTTGTGGACGTAGCTCTGGTGGCCCGTGTCGAAGACGATCGGGTCGCGCGGCGAGTCGAACACCCGGTGCAGCGCGATCGTGAGTTCGACGACGCCCAGGTTGGGACCGAGGTGACCGCCCGTCCGGCTGACCTGCCGGATCAGGAACGTGCGAATCTCGTCCGCCAGCGTCTCCAGGTCGCGCGGCCCCAGGTCCCGCAGGTCGTGCGGGGTGCTGATCCTCTCGAGCACGGACATGGTCGTACTGTACTCGCCGACCCACAACGCACCTCGTCACAACTTGCGCACGAAGACCTGGCCCCGCAGCGCCGCCTCCACCAGCGCCACCTCGCGCCCCGTGCGCCGCAGCGCGGCCTCCTCCTCCTGCCAGGCGGACGCCGCCGCCTCCAGCGCGTCGGGCGACACCAGCCGCGCGAGATCGGCCCGGCAGGTGGCCAGCCCCGCCCGGCACGCCTCCGCCTGGGCCGCCACCGCGGTCACCGCGAAGCGGGCCAACACGACCGGATGGCGGCGCAGCACGGCGTACTGCCGGAAATCCGGCGGGCAGCAGTCGAGCAGGAAGGCCACGGCGGTGTCCTCCCAGTCCGGCGCCCCGGGGGGCCGGACGCCGCCGGGCCAGCCCGGCGGCACGTAGGTCGACGTCATGGCTGCCTCCCGCTCCGATCGAGAGGCCAGATTAGAACAAATGTTCGATCTGCTCAAGCGCCCGGCGGGAAGAAGGTCCACCCCAGGGCCACTGCGATCACGAGTCCGGCGCCCGCGGCGACGGCGATCGGACGCCAGCGTGGCCCTCGGCGTCCCCCCAGCGTGGCCAGGGCCCCCACGGTCGGGGCCAGGACGGCCGCCGCCCATGCCCAGGTTCCCCCCACGTCGAGCAGGAGCGGCATCGACACCACGACCACCGCGCACACGAGGGCCCACTCCCACCCGAGGCGGAACAGCCGCGCCACGAGCGGGAGCGCGATCAGGGCGCTGACCAGGGCCCCCACGAGGTAGGTGCCGAGGGCGCAGGTGGCGTCGTCGCTGTCGCAGCGGGCGGCCTGGATCACATCGCTCAAGGCAAGGCCCAGCCCGATCGCGACGGCCGCGAGCAGGCCCGCGAGCTGGGACCACGCCACCCGGGCGGCCCCGGTGGGACCGTCCCCGGACCGGGGATCGGCCCGCGGCGTCGCCACCGGGCGCTGGGCGCGCTTGCGTCCCACTCGCTCCTCCTCACAGAGGAGCCCCGGCCGGAGCCGGGGCCCTCATCCGCCGACGGTCAGCGCTTGAGCAGCGACCGCAGCACGTACTGCAGGATGCCGCCGTTGCGGAAGTAGTCGGCCTCGCCGGGGGTGTCGATGCGCACCGGCGCCTCGAACGCGACGACCTCGCCGGACGGCTTGGTGGCCGTGACGTGCACGGTCTTGGGCGTGACCCCCGCGTTCAGGGCCTCGATCCCGGTGACGTCGATGACCTCGTCGCCGGTCAGGCCCAGGCTGTCGGCGTTCTGCCCGGCCGGGAACTGCAGCGGCAGGACGCCCATGCCGATGAGGTTCGAGCGGTGGATGCGCTCGTAGCTCTCGGCGATGACGACCTTGACCCCGAGCAGCGTGGTGCCCTTCGCGGCCCAGTCGCGCGACGAGCCGGAGCCGTACTCCTTGCCCGCGAGCACCACCAGCGGGATGCCGGCGGCGCGGTAGCGCTCCGCGGCGTCGAACGCGTAGACGACGGGGGCGTCCGGCTGGGTGAAGTCGCGGGTGTAGCCACCCTCGGTGCCGGGCGCGACCTGGTTCCGCAGGCGGATGTTGGCGAAGGTGCCGCGGATCATCACCTCGTGGTTGCCGCGGCGCGAGCCGAGGCTGTTGAAGTCCGGGCGCTGGACGCCGTGGCCCAGCAGGTACTGGCCGGCCGGGGTCTCGGGCTTGATGGAGCCGGCGGGGCTGATGTGGTCGGTGGTGACCGAGTCGCCGAGCTTCATGAACACGCGGGCGCCGGCGACGTCGCTCACCGGCTGGGGCTCGGCGGGCATGCCGTCGAAGTAGGGGGCGCGCCGGATGTAGGTGGACGCCGCGTCCCACGAGAACAGTTCGCCCTCGGGGGTGGGCAGGTTGCGCCAGCGCTCGTCGCCCTTGAAGACGTCGGCGTAGCGGGTGGCGAACATCTCGGAGCTGATCGCGCCGGCGACGACGGCCTCGATCTCCTCCGTCGTCGGCCACACGTCGCTCAGGTAGACGTCCTCGCCGTCGGCGCCCTGGCCGATCGGCTCGCTGGCCAGGTCGATGTCCATGGTGCCGGCGAGCGCGTAGACGATGACCAGCGGCGGGGACGCCAGGTAGTTCATCTTCACGTCGGGGCTGATGCGGCCCTCGAAGTTGCGGTTGCCCGACAGGACGGCCGTCACCGCGAGGTTGTGGTCGTTGACGGCCTTGCTGACCTCGGGGATCAGGGGGCCGGTGTTGCCGATGCAGGTCACGCAGCCGTAGCCGACCGTGTTGAAGCCGAGTTCGTCGAGGTAGCGCTGCAGTCCGGACTTCGCGTAGTAGTCGGTGACGACCTGCGAGCCGGGCGCCACGGTGGTCTTGACCCACGGCTTCGGCCGCAGGCCCTTCTCGACCGCCTTCTTGGCCACGAGCGCCGCCCCCAGCATGACCGACGGGTTGGACGTGTTCGTGCACGACGTGATGGACGCCACGGTGACGGCGCCGTTCTTCAACTCGAATTCGGTGCCGTCGGCGAGTCGGACCGGCACGGCGGTGCCGGGCTCGCTCGTGTAGCTGGGCAGGGCCGCGGCGAACTTGGCCTTGCTCTCGGCCAGGACGATCCGGTCCTGCGGGCGCTTGGGCCCGGAGATGCTCGGCACGACGGTGCCGAGGTCGAGTTCGAGCTTCTCGGAGTAGCGCGCCTCGTGCTCGGGGTCGAGCCACATGCCCTGGGCCTTGGCGTAGGCCTCGACGAGGGCCAACTGCTCGGCGGGCCGGCCGGTGAGGCGCAGGTAGTCGATGGTCTTGCCGTCGATCGGGAAGACGCCGATCGTGGACCCGAACTCGGGGGACATGTTGGCGATGGTGGCCCGGTTCGCCAGCGGGATCTCGCCCACGCCCGGTCCGTAGAACTCGACGAACTTGCCGACCACACCCTGCTTGCGCAGCATCTCGGTGATCGTGAGCACCAGGTCGGTGGCGGTGACGCCGTCGGCGAGTTTGCCCGACAGCTTGAAGCCGACGACGCGCGGGATGAGCATCGAGATGGGCTGGCCGAGCATGGCCGCCTCGGCCTCGATGCCGCCGACGCCCCAGCCCACGACACCCAACCCGTTGACCATGGTGGTGTGCGAGTCGGTGCCGACGCAGGTGTCGGGGTAGGCCTGCAGGACGCCGCCGACCACGCGGTCGAACGTCACCCGCGCCAGGTGCTCGATGTTGACCTGGTGGACGATGCCGGTGCCCGGGGGGACGACCTTGAACTCGTCGAACGCCGACTGCGCCCAGCGCAGCAGCTTGTAGCGCTCCTCGTTGCGCTGGTACTCGACCGAGACGTTCTGCTGCAGGGCCTCGGGCGTGCCGAAGTACTCGGCGATGACGGAGTGGTCGATGACCAGTTCGGCCGGCGCCAGCGGGTTGATGGCGGCCGGATCGCCGCCCAGGTCGGCCACGGCCTGCCGCATGGTGGCGAGGTCGACGACGCAGGCGACGCCGGTGAAGTCCTGCATGATGACGCGGGCCGGGGTGAACTGGATCTCCCGCTCGGGCTCGCTGCTCGGGTCCCAGGCGCCCAGGGCGCGGATGTCGTCGGCGGTGACGTTCGCGGCGTCCTCGGTGCGCAGCAGGTTCTCCAGCAGGACCTTCAGGCTGTAGGGCAGCGTGTCGGACCCCGGCACGGCGTCCACCTTGAAGATCTCGTAGGGCTGGTCCCCCACCTGAAGGGTGGTCTTGGCCCCGAAACTGTTCACGCTCATGCGGTCCACTCCTGTGCTCGATCGGATGGGCTTCTCTCGACGTCGAGATACTACCCGTTGTCGGCCGTTTCCGGCTCCACCGTGTCCATTCTGTCCCCGTTCTCCTCCGCGGGGGTCGCCCCGCCGAAGTCCGGGGGCACCAGCACGGCCACGCACTCCACATGGTGGGTCATGCCGAACAGATCGAACGCCCGCAGCGAGTCGACCCGCCAACCGGCGCGCAGCGCGTGGCCCAGGTCCCGGGCGAGCGCCGCCGGGTCGCAGGCCACGTACGCGATCGCCCGGGGGGCGCGCCGCAGGACGGCGTCCAGGACCCGCGGGCCGGCCCCCACCCGCGGCGGGTCGAGCACGACCAGGTCGGTCCGCCCGGCGACGCGCGCCAGGATTCGGTCGACGGGGCCTGCGTGGAACCGGGCCTCCGGCACGTTCCGCCGGGCGAGCGCGACGGCCGCCCGGTTGCCCTCCACCCCGGTCACCCGGACGCCGCGGCGCGCCAGGGCCCCCGCGAACAGCCCGACCCCGCAGTAGAGGTCGAGGGCGCGCTCCCCCGCCCGCGGCCGCAAACCCGCCAGAACGGCGTCCACCAACGTGTCGGCCGCGGCGGGGTGGACCTGCCAGAACCCGTCCGACCGGACCTCGTACCCCTGACCGTCCGCCCGTTCGTGCACGACGGCGTCGTCCCCGGCCGTGCTCCAGCGGACGCCGTCGGCGGCGGCCACGCCCCGCGCCTGCTCGACCCCGGCCGACGGCGGGAACGGCGGCCGGGCGAGCCCCGGCGCGGCGAGCAGGCAGCCCCGGTCCGGCAGCGGCGTCACGGCGTGCGAGCGGTGGGGGTGCATCCCCCACCCCTCGGGGCCCGCGTGGTAGCGCACTCGCGTCCGCCAGCCCACGGCGGGCTCGACGGCTTCCACCGCGCCGGTCCAGTCGAGGCCGGCCAGACGGCTCAGTTGCTCGGCGACCACCCGACGCTTGAGTTCGCGCTGATGGGTCACCCCGACGTGCTGGAAATCGCAGCCGCCGCAGTCCCGGGCGATCGGGCAGGGTGGGGCGACGCGCTCGGCAGCGGGCTCGAGGATCTCGACGGCGTCCCCGAACAGGTGGCGGGCCGTCACGGCGGTGATCCGAACGCGCGCCCGCTCCCCGCTCAGCGCGTGGCGCACGAACACGACCCGGCCGTCGAGGCGAGCCACCCAGTGGCCGCCGTGCGCGACGGGCCCGATCACCAACTCCGATTCGGCCCCGACCTCCACGGCGGTAGACTCTACCCGGCTCGGTCCTCGCCGCCCGGCTCGCGCCCGTCCCGAAAGGCACTGACTTGCACGTCGTCATCATGGGCTGTGGCCGGGTCGGCTCCTCGCTGGCCCGCAGCCTCGAACGCCGCGGCCACACCGTCGCCGTGATCGACCTCGACCCGGACTCCTTCCGCCGTCTCGGCCCCGCGTTCCGCGGCAAGACGGTCCGCGGGGTGGGCTTCGACCGCCGGGTGCTCGAGTCGGCCGGCATCCGGAACGCCGACGGCTTCGCCGCGGTGTCCAGCGGCGACAACTCCAACATTCTCGCCGCCCGCGTGGTGCGCGAGACGTACGGCATCGTGAACGTCGTCGCCCGGATCTACGACCAGGGGCGCGCCGAGGTGTACGAACGCCTCGGCATCCCGTCCGTGGCGACCGTGCGCTGGGCGTCCGACCAGGTGCTGCGCCGGCTCCTGCCCGAGGGGTCGGAGCCGCAGTGGCGCGACCCATCCGGGGCGGTCCGGCTGATCCAGGTGTCCACCCACGCCGGCTGGGTGGGCCGGCGCATCGGCGACATCCAGACGGTCGTCCGGGCCCCGATCCCGTTCCTGCTGCGGTTCGGCAAGGGCATCGTGCCGGACGCCTCGACGATCCTGCAGGACGGCGACCTCGTCTACGCGGCCTGCGCCAACGGAGATGTGGCCACCATCGAGGAACTGCTCGGCAACCCGCCGGCCAAGCACTGAGGAGTCTGGACCAATGCGCGTCGCCATCGCCGGGGCCGGCAACGTGGGCCGCTCCATCGCCCGCGAACTGCTCGCGAACGGGCACAAGGTGCTCCTGATCGACCGGGACCCCGAGGCCATCAAGACCGAGAGCGTCCCGGGGGCCGACTGGCTGCTGGCGGACGCCTGCGAGGTCGACTCCCTGGAGGAGGCCCGCATCGACCAATGCGACGTCGCGATCGCCGCCACCGGCGACGACAAGGCCAATCTCGTCCACTCGCTGCTGGCCAAGACCGAATTCTCCGTGCCCCGCACGGTCGCCCGCGTGAACCACCCGAGCAACGAGTGGATGTTCGACGACGTCTGGGGCGTCGACGTCGCGGTGTCCACCCCCCGCCTGATGAGCGCGCTGGTGGAGGAGGCGGTCACCGTCGGCGACCTCGTCCGGCTGTTCAGCTTCCGGGGCGGTCACGCCAACCTCGTCGAGATGACCCTGCCGCACGACAGCCCCCGCGTCGGCCAGCGCATCGCGGATCTCGACCTGCCCGGCGACTTCGTGCTGGTGGCCGTCATCCGCGGCGGCCAGGCGGGCGCCCCCGACCGGGACGGCACGGTCGTGGGGGGCGACGAGTTGCTGCTCGTCGGCGACACGACCCACGAACTCGACCTGGCCCGCTACCTCGCGCCCAGTGTCCGACGGGCGCCGATCCAGGGCGAGTGAGGGCCCTCAGAAGAGCGTGTAGTAGGGGTTGTAGATCCGGCGCTGCCCATCGACGATCGAGATGCGGCCCTCGACGGCCAGGTCGCGGCCGACCTCGATGCCGGGGATCTCGTGCCGCCCCATCCAGATCAGGGTGACGTCGCCGGTGCCGTCGACGAGGCGCGCCTCGAGCCAGTTGGCCAACTCGCGGGGCTGCACCGTGAGGGTCTCGATGGTGCCGCGAAGACGGACGGACTGACGGTCGACGCAGTCGACGATGCGGTCGTGCGTCGCATGCTCGGCGGCCCGGCGACGATCGTCCCATTCGCCCTGGTCAGCCGTGCGGCGCCGTCGCCACCATGCGCGCAGCCCCGGCACGGGTCAGCCCGCCACTCCAGGCAGTTCCGGCAGGGTGAGGGTCAGCAGCTCGCCCGGCACCCGCGGAGCATCGTCGCGGTGCACGACGATGTTGCGGAAGAACTCGACGAAGACGTCGGCGGGGGCGTCCTCCCCCTCCACGAGCGCGGCCTGACCCATGAGGGTGCCGCGGAGCAGCCACCGCGGGCCGTCCACGAGCCAGATGCGGGACACGTGGAAGAGTTGCTCCCCCTCGGGCCCCTCCAACGGCAGCACGCGCTTGATCTCCGCGCCGAACGGGCCGTGGGCCACCTCGGCGCTCCCCCCCGCCTGCTGGGCCTCCTCGATCGCGTCCTCGCGCAACTCGTCCGCGAGGCTCCCCGTGGTCGGCGCGGCGAAGACCTCCAATTGCAGGCCGGAGTTCTCGAACATCGTCAGGGCGGAGTAGACCGTCCCCGACTCGGGATCCCCCTGGAACTGGAGGCTCATGCCCTCGAACGGGGTGAGCGTGATGACGCCGAGTCCCAGGCGCGGGACGTCGTCGCCGGTCAGGTCCACCTCGGAGGCGTCGAACGGGCCGTCCGCCCGCGGGTCCTCGTCGTCCGCGTCTTCGTCCTCGGACGCCGCGTCCTCGTCGACGTCGTCGTCCTCATCGACGGAGTCGCCCTGATCGTCCGGGTCGCCGGCCTCGGCGTCCTCCAGGTCGGCCACCGCGTCGTCGGAGTCGAGCGCGTCCGACTGGACCTCGGCGTCCTCGGTCGTCGGCTGGGGGGCGCGGTTCTTGCGTCCAAAGATCACTGACTCTTCTCCTCGATCGCGGTTTCCGTGCCCGGGCGCCAGCGGCTGATACCCCCGGTGGAGCCATGTCCGTCGGCGCTTCGTGCGCTAGAGGGTAACGCCGCGACCTCCACGAACGAGGCGCGTCCTACCCGTTGGAAGACCAGTTGGGCGATGAGGTCGCCCCGCTCCAGGGTGACCGTCCGGCCGCGGTCGGTGTTCAGCAGGCACACCAGGATCTCGCCCCGATAGCCCGCGTCGACCGTGCCCGGGGCGTTCACGATGGTGATGCCGTCCCGCGCCGCCAGCCCGGAGCGCGGGTGCACGAACGCGGCCCACCCCTCGGGCAGGGCCAGCGCGACCCCCGTCGGCACCAGGGCCCGCTCCCCGGGCGGCAGGACGACGCGTTCGCGGGCGCACAGGTCCGCGCCGGCATCGCCGGGGTGGGCGTACCGCGGCAGCGGCAGGTCGGCGTCCAGACGGAGGACCAGCACCTCCGGGTCGTCCCCGCCGGTCAACGTCCGCCCGCCCGGTCGGCGCCGGCGGCCAGCGCGGACGCCAGCCGTTGCGGCCGGCGCGAGGAAACCAGCCAGTACGGGTGGGGATCGGCGGCGTCCACGACGGGCACCTCCACGGCCGTGCGGACGTACGGGCGCGCCACGACGAAGGCGCGCGCGTCGGCGCCGGCCCCCAGTCGGTGCCGGGTGTCGGCGGCGTCCAGGGCGACGGACCCGCCCTGGAACTCCCACTCCAGCAGGGACGGCCCCACCCAGAGCCCCCGCTCGTCGACGACGATCCGCACCTGGCCGAAGGACAGCAGGGCGAAGGCCAGGAGGCCGACGACCAGGATGCCGGCGGCCACGGCGACCCAGGGGCCGACGGCGAAGCCGATGGCCGTCGCGCTGCTGACGCCCACGATCAGGCCGATCGCCCAGTAGGACGCCGGCGCGGCCAGCCGTTCGCTGTACGTCGGTGCCGCCACGGCACGGTCGGGGGTCGCACTCACGGGGCCACACCCTAGCGCGCGCCGCGGGAGGGCAGCCTAGGATGGGCAGCGCCCCGGCATCCGCCGGCCGGCCCGCCGACTCCCTGGAGTGCTCATGAGCGTCACCCGCAACCTGATGTTCAACGCCTACTCGGGCGCCGTGGCGGCCCTGACCGCGGTGATCGCCCACAAGATCATCGACACGGGGTGGACCGTCGTGACCGGCGAGGAACCCCCTCAGGCGAACGACCCCTCGGTGCCCCCGGCCAAGGCGTTCGCCTGGGTGCTCGCGAACGCCGCGGGCATCGGGTTGCTCGGGGTCGCCGCGAACCGGTTCGCCGCCAAGCGGTGGCTCGCATTCAGCGGCGAAGCGGACGCCCGGTCGATGCGCACGGTGAACGTGCGCCTCTGACGCGGCCCCGGACGTCGGCTACCCGGCGCAGTCCACGCAGTAGTAGTGGCCGTTCTTCTCCGAGGCGATCTGGCTGCGGTGCTTCACCAGGAAGCAGGAGGAGCACGTGAACTCGTCCGCCTGCCTCGGCAGCACCCGCACGGTCAACTCTTCGTGCGAGAGGTCGGCGCCCGGCAGTTCGAACGTCTCGGCCGCCTCGACCTCGTCCTCGTCGACCTTCCCGGAGTTCTTGTCGTTCCTCCGGGTCTTCAGCTCTTCGAGGCTGTCCTCGTTCTCCTCGTCGGTCTTCCGAGGAGCGTCGTAGTCGGTGGCCATGGTCCCTTCCCTGTCGTCACCGTGCACTAACCCGCCGCATACATATCACAGCGGGTCAAGTCCCACCGCGCGTTGCCAGCATCGCCGGCCACCGGAGGGAACCACGGGGTTCCCGCCGGTCCGGACAGGGTAGGTTACCCACCAACACCAACCGACCCGCGTCCGTGACCACTGGAGAGCCCGATGGACAGTGCCCTGAGACCGCGCGACATCCAGGCCCGCATCCGGGCCGGGGAGTCGGTCGAGGACGTCGCGCGGGCCGCCGGGGTCCCCGTCGAGCGGATCGGCGCCTTCGCCGCCCCCGTCGTCGCCGAACGGGAGCACGTGGCCGGCCTCGCCCAGGCCAACCCCGTCCGTCGGCGCGGCGAGCACGCCTCGAACCGCCCCCTGCGCACCGCCGCCGCCGAGCAACTCCTCGGGCGGGGCATCGACCCCGACGACGTGACCTGGGACGCCTGGCTGCTCGGCGCGCGCCGCTGGCGGGTCCGCGCGCGGTTGGGCCACGAGGGCAGCACGCTCGAGGCGCTGTTCGTGTACGACGTCGCCGGCCGGTTCTCCGTCCCCGACAACGAGCAGGCCCGCCTGCTCATCGGCGAGTCCACGGACGAGCGGGCCGGTGCGAACGCGGACGCCGACGACGCGCTCGCGCTGGTGCGAGCGCTGTCCGACCTGCCCGCGGACCTCGACGACGCCGACGAGATCGACGACGCCTACACCGAGGTCGCGCTGGCCGAGGTCGACGGCGTCTACGACATCGTGACCGGCGACGACCCGCCCCTGGACGCCCTCTACGACATGCTGGCCGGCTTCGACGAGGACTCGGTGAAGATCTACTCGGGCTTGATCCGGCCGGAGGCGAGCGGGCCCGTCGTGGCCGACCCTGCCGCCGCACCGTCGGCGGACACGCCCCCGATCCCGGAGGGCGCCCGCGTCGAACCGCTCTACCTGCCCGAGGACGTTCTGGCCGTCCGGCCCGCCGACGCCACCCCCGAGACGGACGCCGAGGAGACGATCGAGTTGCCGCTCGCCGGAGAGGGGCCCGGACCCCGCACCCGCCGGCCACGTGATCCCGAGCAGCCCTCGCTGGTCGACGGTGAGCCGCCGGCCGCCCGCCGCAAGCCGCGCAGCAAGCGCGCGACCGTCCCGACGTGGGACGAGATCATGTTCGGGTCGCCGCGGCAGGGGCCGCAGAAGGACTGAACCCGGCCGGTCCGGCCCGTTCGGTCAGTCCTCGTCGAACGGCAGCGGTTCCGGCGTGAGGTCCATCGCCCCGACGGACGCCGTCTCCCGGCGGCGGTGGTGCTTGCGGCACAGCACCTCGTAGGCCACCACGGCGCCCGACTCCGTGTCCCCCACCACGACCTGGCTGCCCTCGGTGACCATGGCGCCGCCGACGGTGCGCGCGTTGTGGGTGGCCGGGGCCCCGCACCAGCACCGCGGACGCGCCTGCAGCCACTCGATGCGGTCGCTGAGTTCGACGAGGCGGGCCGACCCGGGGAACATCTCCGTGCGGAAGTCGTGCAGGATGCCGAAACAGAACACGTCGACGCCCAGGTCGTCCACGATGCGCGCCAACTGGTCGACCTGCGCGGGATCGTAGAACTGCGCCTCGTCGCAGATCAGGTAGTCGATGCGCCGCCCGGCCGTCAGCGTCGCCGTGACGAAATCCCAGAAGCTCAGCCCCGGGTGCACCTCGAGTGCGCTCTCCGCCAGCCCGATGCGGGACGAGATGGTCGCCGCACCGGCGCGGTCCCGGCAGGTGAACCGGACGCCGCGGCGTCCGGCCCCTGCTTCGGTGTAGTCGATCTGCAGGGCCAGCGTCGACTTGCCGCAGTTCATCGGCCCGGTGAAGAAGGTGAGTTCGGCCATGGGTCAGTCCACGAGGAGCGGGACGTGCATCTCCGCCGGGGTGAGCGAGCCGTGCATGCCGATGAGGTCGAGTTCCCGGGGGAAGGCGCGGCTCATCACGGCGTGGTCCCCGCGCAGGGCCACGAGCACGTCGCCGAACCGGTCCGCCAGGTGGGGCGCCAGCCAGCCGAACCAGCCCTCCTCGACGGCCTCGGCCCGCGTCCGGACCCAGGCCCGCCCGCCCAACCCGGAGCGCCAACGGGCGGCCACCGCGGCAGGCTGCGCGGTGTAGAGGTGGCGCAGTCGGCCCTCGCCGCCCAGCAGGTCGACCTCGGCGGTCAGGTCCGGTTCGTCCTCGACCACGATGCGGCCGTCCGCGGGCGCGTCGACCATGCCGTGGTCGGCGGTGACCAGCAGGCGCACGTCGTCCGGCAGGGCCGCGCGCAACCGGGCGGCGAAGGCGTCCACCCAGCCGAGGGCGGCGTCCCAGGCGGGGCTGCGCCAGCCGTGTTCGTGCCCGACGTGGTCGAGGGACCGCTCGTAGGCGTACACGAACGTGCGGCCGCCGGCGGTGGCGGCGTCCACGATCTGCTCGACCCGCCGGTCGACGGCCCGCTCGTCGGTGACCCCGACGAAGCGCCCGCCCCGGAGGCCGGCCTCGGTCAGCCCAGTGCCGGCGAAGTGGGCCGGCATGGCCGAGGAGACGAGGACTCCCGCCTTCGCGAGCCGCTCGTAGGCCGTCAGCCGGGGCTGGACGTCGAGGCCCGACAGCCCGGGCTCCCAGGCCAGCGAGTTCAGCAGTCCCCCGGTGAAGGGGTGCCGGAACGTGAAGCCGGCGAGCCCGTGCTGGCCGGGCGGCAGGCCCGTTCCGAGCGAGGTCAGTGCGGTCGCCGTCGTCGACGGCACGACGCTCGTCAGGGGCGCCGCCCCGGGCAGCAGCGCCGCCAGGTGCGGCGCCCGATCGGACGCCTCGGCGAGCAGTTCGGCGCCGAGCCCGTCGACGAGCAGGAGCACGTACCGGTCGGCGTCCGGCAGGCCCACCACGTCGTCGAAACCGGGCAGGCCCAGCCGGGCGGCCAGGCTGGGCAGCAGGTCGCTGAGCGCCCCCTCGTCGTACCGGGGCAGGGTCGGGTGGGCCACGGCTCAGGCGATCGCGAGTTGCAGCGCCGTGGCGAAGTCGATGAGGCGGGCCACGGTCTCTTCGCCGTCGCCGGCGGTGCTCATGCGCACGGTGAGATCGTCGTCCAGGTTCTGGGCGTCGTAGCCGTGATCGGCCTCGCACTGGGGGTCGCCGCAGTTCGCCGGCACGATCTCGACCCGGCGCATCGCCCCCCAGCCGACCGCGAGCCACACCTCGGAGACGGCGCGACCGCGCGCGAACCGCGCCGGATCGGCGACCACGTTCGTGAGCGCCACCGAGCGGACCGACCGCAGCGGGATGCTCTCGACCGTCGACATGGCCTGCGCCGACCCCGACTCGCCGTCGTCGGTGTGGCTGACGAGCAGCCGACGGGCCGTGAGCAGCAGCACCGTGACGTGCCGGTGGAACTCGTCGTGGTCGAAGGTCGCCTCATGGTGCACCACCGAGGCCCGGACCTCCTCCCCGCCGAGCGCCCGGGCGAGGGTCGTTTCGATGACGTCGGGGAAGAAGCCGCAGGAGACGATCGCGTCCTTGAGGGTCTTGGGCAACGTTCCGGTGGTCATTGGCCCATTGTCCCACGAGCCACGGACGCCTCCGCCCCCGCCCGCGCCGCGTGGGAGCGCCCGCGGGTCGCCGGTAGGGTGTTCGCCGTGCGCAGCAACCGTCCCTTCATCGCCGCCCGCGTCGAACTGTGGTTCGACCGGCGCGCGGAGCAGGCCTTCAGGCTGCTCGGCTGGACGGAACGGGTCATCCCCTACACCGGCTACGGAACCGAGGACGGGGCGCGCCTGCTCGGCCGGGTGGTGCTCTCCCCGCGCTGGAGCGACACCCACATCGGCAAGGCGGCCGAGGAGTTCCTCAATCGGCGCGGGTGGCGCAACTTCATCACGGCGGCGACCGTCCATGCGCGGTACACGATCCGGTTCGGGGGGGCCACGGTCACCGGCTCCACCGACCGCGGCGGCTACATCGACCACCGGCTGCGCGCCCACGGGCAACCCCCGGGCCGGCGGACGGCCACGATCACGCTCACGGACGGCCGCGCCTTCGACGCGCCGGTGCTGATCGTGCCGAACGACGAGACGTTCGGCATCGTCAGCGACCTGGACGACACGGTCATCTCGACCATGCTCCCCCGGCCGCTGATCGCCGCCTGGAACTCTTTCTTCCGCACCGAGTCCGCCCGTCAGGCGGTGCCGGGCATGGCCGCCCTGTACCGCGAACTGCTGGCGCGGCACCCCCACGCCCCGATCGTCTATCTGTCGACCGGGGCCTGGAACACGCAGGGCTTCCTGCGGCGTTTCCTCGAGCGGCACCGCTTCCCCGACGGCCCGATGCTGCTCACCGACTGGGGCCCCACCACCACGGGCTGGTTCCGGTCGGGGCCGGAGCACAAGCGGTCGGCGCTCCCGCAGTTGACCGTGGACTTCCCCCACATCCGCTGGCTGCTCGTGGGCGACGACGGCCAGCACGACCCGGCCATCTACGGCGAGTTCGCCGAGGCCGACCCGGATCGGGTCCGCGCCATCCTCATCCGGCGCCTGAACCCGACCGAACAGTTCCTCGCCCACGGCACCCTCGAGCCCATCGAACCAGCCCACCGGCGCCGGCACCCGGGGACGCCGATCGTCCAGGCCCCCGACGGCCGCGGCCTGCTCACCAAGGTGCGCGAACTGCACGACGTCATGCGGTAGCCGTGGACGCCGCTGCCACCGTCGCCGCCCGACGCGCCCGGGCCGCCCTCGCCGTCTCGGCGCTCGCCCTGGCCCTGCTGGGCGTCGCGAGCCCCCTCCTCGCCACCCCCCTGGCCGCCCTCGCCGTCTGGGCCCTGCTGCCCCTCGGCGCCGAGGGGGCGGCGCGGCTCGGCGCCCTGCTCCTGCTCGGGCTGGTCGCGGGCCAGGTCGCCTACGAGGTCCCCTGGCCGGACGCCCTCCCGCCGCGGGTCGCCTCGGTGTGGGTCCTGGGCGCGGTCGGACTCCTGCTCTGGCGGGCGACCCGGCCCGACCCCGCGGCGTCGCTGCGCGGCGTCCTGCCCCGGCTGGGGGCCCCCGAGGCGGCCCTGGCCGGCTTCGCGCTGCTGCTGGGCTGGTGGTTCCTGCCGTGGGCGGGGGACGCCGACCACACCCTCGTGCGCATGATGATGGGCTGGGATCACTCGGGGCACTTCGCGATGGTGGAGCAGCTCCGGTCGCCGAACGAGGCGTTCGGGGACGCCTTCGGGGGCTACCCGCGCGGCTACCACGCCACCGTGGCGGCACTGATGGAACTGGGCATCGGCCGGCCCGATTCCCTGGACGCCGAGTTCGCGGCCTACGCCCACGCCTCGGTCGTGGTGGTCGCCCTGACCCTGCTCATGGCCGCCGCCCAGGCCTGCGCGGCCCCCGTCTTCCGCCGGCGGCCTCTGCTGCTCGCCCCCCTGTTCGGCGGCCTGATCACCCTCTACCTGCTGGTCGACGACACCGCCCAGGTTCCCTACTACGGGTTCGGCGGCTTCCTGGTGTCCGCCGGGCTGGCGACCGCCGGCGCGCTGCTGCTCCTCACCTGGCGCCGGGACGCCGACGCGCGGCACTGGCTCCTGCTGGGGGCGGCCGTCGCCGGGGTCTTCGGCACCTGGCCGATCCTGCTCGCCTTCCTGGCCCCCGTTCCCGTGGCGCTGTGGGCCGCCCGCCGCCACGAGCCCGGCGTCCTGCGCCGCCTGGCCGGCACGGCCCTGTGGGCCGTCCCGCCGGTGGCGCTGGCGCTGCTCGTGCACCGGTCGCCCGCGTCGGGGGTGACCGCCGAGGGCGGGGCGGGCGGGGCCCCGGTGTCGCTGCTCGAGTCGATCGACCGCTTCCTGCTGCTCGGCGGGGCGATCCGCACGAGTTCGCTGAGCTGGCCCATCCTGTTCGCCGTCGTCGGCGTGGTGGCGCCCGTCGTGGTCGCCCTGCTGGCGCGGTGGCGTCCCGGGGCGGTGGCCCGCGCCGAGTTGGTCTCGGTGGCCGCGTTGGGGCTGGTCGCCTTCGTCGCGGTCGCCCTGGCCGCCGCCATGGTCCTCTACGAGCATCTACGGGTCGGCGCCCCCCGCTACTACGGCATCAAGGTGCTGTGCGCGACGACCGTGGTCGCCGGCACGATCGGGCTCGTCGCGGCGGCCACGCTCGCCGACCTGCTGGCCCCGCCGAACCCCCGCCGGCGGGTCGTCCACGCGCTGGCGGCCGCGGCGTCCGCCCTGGTCCTGCTGTTCTCCGTGGGCTCCCCGGTGCCGCCGTTCACCCCGCTGTCGCCCGGGGGCGCCGTGCGCCGGGACCTCGCCTCCTCCGGCCCCGATCGCCGCGCCGGGCTCGCCCAGGCCCTGCGGGACGCCTGCCTCGTCATGGACGGCCGTCGCGGCGAGTTCTACCTGTTGACCCCGGGCACCAACCACGAGGACGCCGTCCGCGTCGGCGTCTGGGTGATCGGCTGCGGCCTGAACTGGGACTCCGACCAGTCGAGCGTCCTGCGGGACCTCCTGCCCGACCGGGCGGGCCAGGGCGCCGAGATCGTGCTCGACGTGCCGCGGGACGCCGCGCGCATCCTGATCGCCCGGCCCAAGGCCGTCGTCATCGTGCCGGAGGCCCTGGGGGCGTCCGTGCGGGCGGCGGCGGGCCCCCTGCGGCAGCAGCGCGTCCTCACGATCTGACGCCCGCGGCGTCCGGTCGCCGGGATCGCCCGGCCTGTCGGTCCTCCGCCACGGACGCCGACGCGGCAGAATGCTCCCGGCGCGTCTGCGCCGGATGACCCAGGAGCGAGCGTGGCTACCAAACCGCCGGTCGACGACGACGAGGCCGAGAAGATCGTCGACGTCGACATCACGGCGGAGATGGAGAGCAGCTTCCTCGAGTACGCCTACTCCGTCATCTACAGCCGCGCCCTGCCGGACGCCCGCGACGGCCTCAAGCCCGTCCAGCGCCGCATCCTCTACTCGATGGGCGAGATGGGCCTGCGCCCCGAGCGCAGCTACGTGAAGTGCGCGCGGGTGGTCGGCGACGTCATGGGCAAGCTGCACCCCCACGGCGACACCGCGATCTACGACGCCCTCGTCCGCCAGGGCCAGGACTTCGCCATGCGGCTGCCGTCGATCGACGGCCACGGCAACTTCGGGTCGCTGGACGCCGGCCCGGCGGCCATGCGGTACACGGAGTGCCGCCTGTCCCCCGCCGCGATGGCCATGCTGGCCGGCATCGACGCCGACACGGTCGACTTCCGGCCCAACTACGACGGCAAGGAGACCGAGCCCGTCGTGCTGCCGGCCGGCCTGCCGAACCTGCTGGTCAACGGCTCGACGGGCATCGCCGTCGGCATGGCCACCAACATCCCGCCGCACAACCTCGTCGAGTGCGTGCAGGCGCTCAAGCACCTGCTGCAGCACCCCGAGGCGTCCGTCGACGACCTGATGCGGTTCATCCCCGGGCCCGACCTGCCGACCGGCGGCAAGATCATCGGCCTGGACGGCATCCGCGAGGCGTACGAGACGGGCCGCGGCTCGTTCAAGATCCGGTCGACCACGCGCGTCGAGCAGGTGTCGCCGCGCCGCAAGGGCATCGTCGTCACCGAGCTGCCGTACATGGTGGGCCCGGAACGCATCATCGAGCAGATCAAGGTGCTGGTACAGGGCAAGCGGATCACCGGCATCGCCGACGTCAAGGACCTCACCGACCTCCAGCACGGCACCCGACTCGTCATCGAGGTCAAGAACGGCATCAACCCGGACGCCCTCGCCGAGCAGCTCTTCCGGATGACCAAGCTGGAGGACTCGTTCGCGATCAACATGGTGGCCCTGGTCGAGGGTCAGCCGCAGACGATGTCGCTGCGCGACGCGCTCGTGGTGTACGCCGACCACCGCCTCGACGTGACGCTGCGCCGCACCCGCTTCGAGTACCGGCGGGCCGCCGACCGGCTGCACCTGGTGCAGGGGCTGCTCATCGCCATCGTCGACATCGACGACGTGATCGCGATCATCCGGGGCTCGGCGGACGCCGCGGCCGCCCGGGCGTCCCTCATGGAGGTCTTCGAACTCTCCGAGGCGCAGGCCACCTACATCCTCGACCTGCAGTTGCGTCGGCTGACGAAGTTCAGCGTCCTCGAACTCGAGAGCGAGCGCGACACTCTCGAGAAGCGGCTCGCGCACCTGTCGGGGATCATCGACTCCGACGAGGTGCTGCGCGCCCTGGTGGCGTCCGAACTCGACGGCGTCGCCCGCGAACACGGGACGCCGCGGCGCACGATCCTGCTGGCCGGCTCGGGCTCGGCCGTGACCGCGGCGGCGGTGCCGCTGGAGATCGCCGACAGCCCCTGCTGGGTCATGCTGTCGTCCGCCGGGCTGCTCGCCCGCGCCGACACCGATGTGCCGCCGCCGACCGGCGGACGCCGCGCCCAGCACGACGTCCTCGTCTCGGCCGTCCGGGCCACGGCCCGCGGCGACTACGGCATCCTCACGTCGCACGGCCGCGTGATCCGCCTCCACGCCATCGAACTTCCGTCCATCGCGCTCACGGCGGACGCCCCGGCCCTGCCGGGGGGCACGCGGGCGTCCGAGTTGGTGGTCTTCGACCCGGGCGAACGGCCCTTGGCGCTGACGTCGCTGAGCGAGACGACCCACGGGTGGGCGCTGGGCACCGCCCACGGGGTCGTCAAGCGGGTGCATCCGGAGGTGCTGGCCAACCGGGACGCCTGGGAGATCGTCCGGCTCGACGCCGGGGACGAGGTGGTGGGCGCGGTGGAGCTGACCGGCGAGGACGGCGCGCTGTGCTTCATCACCGCGGACGCCCAGCTGCTGCACTTCCCCGTGGCGTCGGTGCGGCCGCAGGGCCGGGCCGGCGGGGGCGTCGCCGGCATCAAGCTGGGCGACGGGGACGAGGTCGTCTGGTTCGGCCTGGTGCCGGACGCGGAGGCGGTGGTGGTCACGGTGTCGGGCACCGGCGCTGCGTTGCCCGGCACCGAGGCCGGCCAGGTCAAGGTCGCCCCCTGGTCGGAGTATCCGGGCCACGGGCGGGCGACCGGCGGCGTCCGCTGTCACCGGTTCCTCAAGGGCGAGACCCGGCTGATCCTGGCGTGGGCGGGGCCGACGCCGGCCGTCGCGGCGGCAGCCAGCGGCTCGGCGATCGCGTTGCCGCCGGCCACGGGACGACGCGACGGGTCCGGGACGCCGTCGGCGCAGCCCATCGCCGCGGTCGGCACCCGCCGGCACGGCTGAGGGGCCGGCTCAGACCTTGCGCTCGAGCAGGCCCGTCTCGACGTCGTAGAGGAACCCCCCGACCTCGGCGAACGGGCCGACGAGCGGGTGCGCGCGCACGGCCTCGACGTCGTCGAGCAGCCGCGCCGCCTGGTCGGGGTCGACGCCGAAGTGGACGCCGTGGGCGTCCTGCCCGGACGCCGCCGTGATCGCGTCGGCCATCTGCTGCTCGGTCAGGGACGCCGCCGCGCACTTGGTGTGCGGGATGATCAGGATCCGGTCCACCGCCAGCTTGTGGACGCCCATGACCATGCCGGCCAGGGCGTCCGGGGTGAGCCGGCCGCCCGGCGTCCGGAGGATCTTGGCCTCGCCGACACGCAACCCGACCATCTCCAGCGGCTCCAACCGCGAGTCCATGCAGGTCAGGATCAGGACGCCCTCGTGAGCGATGCCGTCGAAGCCGCGCGGGGCGGTCTTGCCGTAGCGTCGGTTGGCGGCCAGCAGATCGTCGAAGCCCTTGGTCACGGCGGACAACCTACAACCCCGTCACGCGTCGATGCGATCGGCGTCCAGCGTGTACGCACCCTCGACGATGAACTGCTTGCGGGGCGCCACGTCGTTGCCCATCAGCTTCTCGAACGTGGCCACCGCCTCTTCCTGGGCCTCCGCCTCGCCCAGGGTGATGCGGCGCAGGGTGCGGTGGCGCGGGTCCATCGTCGTCTCGGCGAGTTGGTGGGCGTCCATCTCACCGAGGCCCTTGTAGCGCTGCGGTTCCTTGAACCCGATGCCCTTCTTGGTGAGTTCGGCGAGCTTGCGGGCGTACTCGGCGTCGGAGTAGGTGTAGAGGTATTTGTCCTGCCCCTTCCGCGGGTTGGCCAGTTCGAAGCGGTGCAGGGGCGGCACCGCGGTGTAGACCCGGCCCGCCTCGATCATCGGCCGCATGTACTTGAAGAACAGGGTGGTCAGCAGGCAGCGGATGTGGGCGCCGTCCGAGTCGGCGTCGGCCATGAAGATCACCTTGCCGTAGCGGGCCGAGTCCACGTCGAAGGTGCGACCGGACCCGGCGCCGACGACCTGGATGATCGAGGCGCACTCGACGTTCTTGAGCATGTCGCCGACGGACGCCTTCTGCACGTTGAGGATCTTGCCGCGGATCGGCAGCAGGGCCTGGAACTCGGAGTTGCGGGCGTGCTTGGCGGTGCCGAGCGCCGAGTCGCCCTCGACGATGAACAACTCGGTGCGGTCGACGTCGGTGGAGCGGCAGTCCGACAGCTTCGCGGGCAGCGACGACGACTCGAGGGCGTTCTTGCGCCGCTGGTTCTCGCGGTGCGCCCGCGCCGCCACCCGGGTGCGGGACGCCCCGACGACCTTCTCCATCACGGCGCGCGCCTGCGGGCGCAGGGAAGCCTTGGTGGTCGCCAGGAAGTCCCCGAGTTGCTGTTCGACGAGACGGGTGACGATCCGGGCCACCGGCGGGGTGCCCAGCACCTCTTTGGTCTGCCCCTCGAACTGCGGCTCCGGCAGCCGCACGGTGATCACGGCGGTCAGGCCCTCCAGGATGTCCTCTTTCACGACCTCCTCGGACGCCTTGAGCAGCCGGGTGCCGTCCAGGCCGCGGGCGAACGCCCGGACGAGCCCGCGCTCGAACCCGGACACGTGGGTGCCGCCCTTGGGCGTCGCCACGATGTTGACGAACGACTGGACGCGCGTCTCGTAGCCGGTGCCCCAGCGCAGGGCGATGTCGGTCTCGACCGTGCGCTCGACGTCGGCCGGCGTCAGGGCGCCGTGGGCGTCCAGCATCGGCACCGTCTCGGTGAACGTGTCGCTGCCGGTGAGCCGCACGACCTCGGTGACCGGAGGGTCGACCGCCAGGAACTCGCAGAACTCCGAAATGCCGCCCCGGAACTGGAACCGTTCGTGGCCGCCGTCCTCGGTGCGGCGGTCGGTGATGTCGAGGGTGAGACCGGGCACCAGGAAGGCCGTCTGCCGGGCGCGCGCGACCAACTGCGACATCGACAGCTTGGCGTCCTTGAGGAAGATCTGCCGGTCGGGCCAGTAACGCTGCCGCGTGCCGGTGACGCCGCGGGCGACCCGACCGACCTTCCGGAGGCCGGGCTGCGGGGTGAACGGGGCGTCCGGCCCGTCGCCGTCGAACACCCCCGGGACGCCGCGGCGGAAGCTGGTCGCCCAGGTCGCGCCGCCCCGGTCGACCTCGACGTCGAGGCGCGCGCTGAGCGCGTTCACCACGGACGCCCCGACGCCGTGCAGCCCGCCGGTGGCGGTGTAGGAGCCGGAGCCGAACTTGCCGCCGGCGTGGAGCTTGGTGAAGATCACCTCGACGCCCGACAGGCCGGTCCGCGGCTCGGTGTCGACCGGCATGCCGCGCGCGACGTCGGCGACCGCGATCGACCCGTCCGCCTCGAGGCTCACCGTGATCGTGTCGCCGAAGCCGGCCAGCGCCTCGTCGACCGAGTTGTCGATGATCTCCCAGAGGCAGTGCATCAGCCCCTTGGTGTCGGTCGACCCGATGTACATCGCGGGCCGCTTGCGGACGGCCTCCAGCCCCTCCAACACGAGCAGGTGCCGCGCCTCGTAGTCGCGGTTATCGGCCTTCGGCTTGGCGGTCGTCGTCACGCCGCGAGCGTACCGGGCCGCACCGACACCGCCGCGGAGCCACCCGGCGGCCCCGACATTTCCCGGACGGCACCCCTGGCCGACCCCGGCTTCGTCGGTGCGGGCGGCTATGGTCGAAGTGGCGCAGGAATGAACGGCCCCCCGACCGTGTTGAGACCGATGCAGACCAGTGCAGAACCAGCCGGGCCCGCGCCAAGGAAGGAACCGCCATGAGTATCACCGTCACCGAGCCGCTGACCGCCGCCGACCGCTGCGACCGTTGCGGCGCACAGGCGTACCTGCGGGTCACCCTCCCCTCGGGCAGCGAGTTGCTGTTCTGCGCCCATCACGCCCGGGCGCATGAGGACAAGCTCAAGCAGGTCGCCCTGCAGATCCACGACGAGACGGACAAGCTCGCCTGATCGCCCCCGCCCCCCAGACCACCGGAGCCCCGGACCGCAGCGGTCCGGGGCTCCGTCGCGATCGCGGCCCTCAGTCGCCCGCGGTGAGGGCGCGCAGGGTCTCGATCCGGGTGGCCACGTCGTGGGCGGCGCCCGCCACCATGATCTCGTCGGCGCCGGAGCGGTCGACGAGCGCGTCGATCTCGGCCGTGACCGCGTCCGGCGTCCCCACGTGGTTGATGCCCCCCAACCGGTGGGCGTCCGGCCCGAGCAGCCGGGCCGCCTCGGCCGGGCTGACCAGCGGGTCGCGTCGCCCCTGCCGCATACCCAGCCAGCGGTGCCGCGCCGGACCGGCGAGGAACTGCGCGTCGGCGTCCGTGTCGGCCGTGAGCGCCGAGACGCAGACGGACGCGAACGGCGCGGCCAGGTCGGCGGAGGCGACGAACTGCCGCCGGTAGAGGTCCAGCACGGCCGCCGGATCCAGGTCGCCGAAGTGCCCCGCGTAGGCGTAGCGGACGCCGAGGCGTCCGGCCAGGCGCGCGGAGAAGTCGGACGAGCCGAGCAGCCACACCTCCGGGTAACTGGTGGCGTGCGGGGTCACCGCGAGTTCGCGGCCGTTGCCGGCCTGGACGCCGTGGGGGCTGAGCCAGGCCCGGATCAACTCGACGTGCTCGCCGAAGTCGTCGGCGCCGTCCCGGTCGAGGCCCCGGCGCAGCGCCCAGGCGGTCAGGGGGTCCGTGCCGGGGGCGCGGCCGATCCCCAGATCGACCCGGCCCGGGTAGAGCGCCTCCAGGACGGCGAACTGCTCGGCCACGACGTAGGGGCTGTGGTTGGGCAGCATCACCCCGCCGGACCCGATCCGGATCCGGCTCGTCCGGGCTCCCAGGGCGGCGATCAGCACCGCGGGGCTGGTGGCAGCGATCGAGCCCATGTTGTGGTGCTCGGCCGTCCAGAAGCGGACGCACCCCAGCCGGTCGGCCGCCTCGGCCAGGGTCAGGGTGGCGGCGAGGGCGTCCGAGGTGGACTGTCCCTGGGAGACGAACGACAGGTCCAGGACGGAGACGGGCACGGTCAGCATGTCCGCACCCTAGCCGCCGTCGCACCTCGCGATCGGCGAGGATGGGCGTCATGGCACGCATCGAGACGGTCCTGGGCGACCTCACCACGCAGACCGTGGACGCGATCGTCAACGCCGCGAACCCGTCGCTGCTCGGCGGGGGCGGCGTGGACGGCGCGATCCACCGGGCGGCGGGACCGGGTCTGCTCGCGGCCTGCCGCGAGGTGCGGCGCGTGCGGTATCCGGACGGGCTGCCGGTGGGCGAGGCGGTCGCGACCGAGGCGTACGCCCTGCCGTGCCGCTGGGTGATCCACACGGTGGGGCCGAACCGGCACGCCGGCCAGACCGATCCCGCGTTGCTGGCGTCCGCATTCCGTCGATCGCTCGACGTCGCGTCCGAGTTGGGCGCCCGCTCGGTGGCCTTCCCGGCGATCAGCGCCGGGGTCTACGGCTGGGACGCCGCCGAGGTCGCCCGCATCGGGGTCGACGCCGTCCGGGCACACGCGGCGCCTGGGGTCGACCTGGTGCGCTTCGTCCTCTTCTCCGAACGGTTGCTGACGGCGTTCCGCGCCGCGGTCAGCACTCCGCCACGTTGACGGCGAGGCCGCCGCGGGCGGTCTCCTTGTACTTGAGCATCATGTCGCGGCCCGTGTCGAGCATCGTCGCCATGACCGCGTCGAAGGTCACCAGGTGGGTGCCGTCGCCGTACAGCGCGGTCCGGGCGGCCGCCACCGCCTTCACGGCAGCGATCGCGTTGCGTTCGATGCAGGGCACCTGGACGAGGCCGGCGACCGGATCGCAGGTGAGGCCCAAGTTGTGCTCGAGGCCGATCTCCGCTGCGTTCTCGACCTGGCGCGGCGATCCTCCGAGCAGGCCGCACAGCGCGGCGGCCGCCATCGAGCAGGCGGACCCCACCTCGCCCTGGCAGCCCACCTCCGCCCCCGAGATGGAGGCGTTGCTGCGCAGCAGGTGGCCGATGGCGCCGGCGGTGAGCAGGAAGCGGCCCACCCCCACGTCGGTGGCGCCCGGGATCCAGTCGCGCTAGTAGCGCAGCACCGCCGGGATGACGCCGGCGGCGCCGTTGGTGGGGGCGGTGACGACGCGCCCGCCGGCGGCGTTCTCCTCGCTGGCCGCCATCGCGTAGAGCGTCAGCCAGTCCATGCCGCGCAGGGGATCGCCGTCGCGCGGGTCGACCTGGAGGCGCGAGTAGAGCCGCGGGGCCCGCCGGATGACCCGGAGGCCGCCGGGCAGGATCCCCTCGGTCGTCATGCCCGCGTCGATGCCGGCGCTCATCACCGCCCAGATCTCCATCAATCCGGCGCGCACCTCGGCCTCGGGACGCCGCGCGACCTCGTTCTCCCAGGTGAGCCGGGCGATCGACTTTCCGGTCTCGGTGGTGAGCGCCACCAACTCCTCGGCCGTCTCGAACGGGTGCGGCACCGGCTGCGCGTCCCGGGTCGGCCGCGCCGCGCCCGCCTCGGTGACGAAGCCGCCGCCGATCGAGTAGTAGGTGCGCTCCAGCAGCACCTCGCCGGCGGTGTCGAAGGCCGTGAACACCAGCCCGTTCGGGTGCTCGGGCAGCGAACGGCGCTTGTACAGCTTGAGGTCGCCCTTGAGGAACCTGAGGGGGTGGACGCCGGCCAGCAGCAACTCCTCGCGCGCCCGCACCTCGGCGACCCTCCGGGCCGCCGTCCGGGTGTCGACGGTCCGGGGGTCCTCGCCCAGCAGGCCGAGCAGCACGGCGGCGTCCGAGGCGTGCCCCTCGCCGGTGGCACCGAGCGAGCCGTACAGGCCCACCTTGACCCGGCCCGTGTCGGCGAGGCGGGGGCCGAGGGCGTCCAGGAACAGGCCGGCGGCCTTCATGGGCCCGACGGTGTGGGACGACGAGGGGCCGATCCCGATCTTGAACAGGTCGAACACGCTGAACGCCATGCCTCGACCCTAGGCCGTCGGATCGGGCGAGCCCGGCAATCATGCAACTGGCGGCCAAAGCTTCTCGGGCCACCCGCGTTCGCTAGTCTGCTGCCAAGCCCAACCTGAACAACAAGGAGCGCATTCATGAGCGAAACCGGCAGCCAACTGCCCCTGGTCATCACCCTCTGGGAGACCTACGGAGCGAACATGTCGGCCGTGGCGTCGAAGCTGTCCGAAGAACTCGGGCTCAAGGTGCACAAGCAGGCGTTCAGCTCGGAGGAGATCGAGGACGCCGTCAGCGCCCGCGAGAAGCAGGGCGTCGTCTCCCAGCTGATGCGGGGCTTCGCGCGCGCCTTCCCGAGCGAGGCCGGCGACCCGATGCGCACGCTCGCCGCCGAGGAGCGGTCCTACAGCGAGCTCGCCGAAGAGAACACCGCCGTCGTGGCGGCGGAGGCGCAGGAGGGTGGCATCATCCTCGGCCGTAACGGCCAGTTCCTCCTCCAGTCGCGGCCGAACACGCTGCACGTCAAGCTGGACGGCCCGAAGCGCAAGCGTGTCGAGAACGCCTCCCTGCTGTCGGGCATCTCGGTCGAGCGGGCCGCCAAGCGCCAGGAGATCGAGGACGAGTTCCGCTCCGACATGTCGGTGCGCACCTACCGCTTCGACCCCCGCGAGAACGACTACTACGACCTGGTGATCAATGGTGTCGACCTCGACCTCGACACCATCGTCAAGCTGATCCAGCTGGCCGCTCAGGCCAAGGCCGCCTGACGCCCCTGCGTCGGAGCCCTATCCGTCCGCGACCACACAGGGCCGGCCCCCTCGGGGGCCGGCCCTGTGGCATGTCGGACGCCGTCAGTCCAGATAGTCCCGGAGGACCTGGGACCGGGACGGGTGGCGCAGCTTGCTCATCGTCTTGGACTCGATCTGGCGGATCCGCTCGCGGGTGACGCCGTAGACCTTGCCGATCTCGTCGAGGGTCTTGGGCTGGCCGTCGGTGAGCCCGAACCGCATCGACACCACGCCCGCCTCGCGCTCCGACAGGGTGTCGAGGACGTCGTGCAGTTGCTCCTGCAGCAGCGTGAAGTTCACCGCCTCGGCCGGCACCACCGCTTCGGAGTCCTCGATGAGGTCACCGAACTCGGAGTCGCCGTCCTCGCCGAGCGGGGTGTGCAGCGAGATGGGTTCCCGGCCGTACTTCTGCACCTCGACGACCTTCTCCGGGGTCATGTCGAGTTCCTTGGCCAGTTCCTCCGGCGTGGGCTCCCGGCCGAGATCCTGCAACATCTGCCGCTGCACGCGGGCCAGCTTGTTGATGACCTCGACCATGTGCACGGGGATGCGGATGGTGCGGGCCTGGTCCGCCATAGCCCGGGTGATGGCCTGCTTGATCCACCAGGTGGCGTAGGTCGAGAACTTGTAGCCCTTGGTGTAGTCGAACTTCTCGACGGCGCGGATGAGGCCCAGGTTGCCCTCCTGGATCAGGTCGAGGAAGAGCATGCCCCGGCCCGTGTACCGCTTCGCCAGCGACACCACCAGGCGCAGGTTGGCCTCCAGCAGGTGGTTCTTGGCGCGGCGTCCGTCCTCGGCGATCCACTCGTAGTCGTCGAGGTCGGTCGCTCCGACGGCGGCCCCCGTCAGTTGCTCGTCGGCGAAGAGCCCCGCCTCGATCCGCTTGGCCAGGGACACCTCCTGCTCGGCGTTCAGCAGGGCCACCTTGCCGATCTGCTTGAGGTAATCCTTGACCGGGTCGGCGGTGGCGCCTGCGGCCATGACCTGCTGCTCCGGCTCGTCGGTGTCGTCGGCGTCGCTGACGACGAATCCCCCGTCCTCGGGCGCCGTGATGGCCTTCTCGTCCTTCTCGGCCTCGGACGTGTCGAAGGAGCCCTCGTCCACCTCGTCGAGGCTGCGCTTGCTGCCCCCGACCGTGAGCACCACGTCGTCGCCCTCGCGCTCGAACTTGACCGCCTCCACCTTGCCGGTGGCGACGTCCTCGACCGTGAGATCCTCGTCCTCGACCTCCACGACCTCCTCCAGGTCGGCGAGGTCGATGTCCACGTCGGCCTCGGGCTCGACGGCCTCGGACTCGACGGCCTCGGCCGGAGCCGCCGGCACGGGGGCCGCGGCCGGCGCCCTGCGGGCCCGGGTGCGCGCGGGCGGCGCGGCCGGGGCTGCCGCGTCGGCGGGGGCGGCAGCGGCGCCTGCGGCGGCAGCGGCGGGCCTCCGCCTGGTCGTCCGGGGCTTCGGTCCGTCCGAACCGTCGGCGGGGATGTTGGTCGCAGCGATGCGTGGAGTCACGGGCAGCCTCTCCGGATCAGACGTGCTTTTGGGCGCAGCGGACACGGGAGGTGTCAAGACCGCGCAACTCCTCATTCTGGCACGGGCCCGCTCGGAACCCAAGCCGGTGCCGCCCAGTAGGGTGCCCGCATGACCGCCCACGCCGGACCCCAGCCGCCCGACGCCCCGCGCGTCCCGTACACGCGCAGCGTCCACGGGGACGACGTGGCGGACCCGTACCACTGGATGGCCGACAAGTCCGACCCGCGGCTGCTGGCCTACCTGCAGGCCGAGAACGCGTTCACCGAAGCCGTCACCGCGGATCAGGCCGACCTGCGCGAGCGGCTCTACCGCGACATCGCCGCCCGCACGAAGCAGACGGACCTGTCCGTCCCGCTGTTCGTGCGGCACCGCGGCGGCGCCGCCTACTGGTACTACAGCCGCAGCACGGAGGGCCTGGACTACCCGCGGCACTGTCGCCTGCCCGCGACCGGGCGGGACGAGATCCCCGACGTGACCGACCCCCGCCCGGACGAGGAGGTGCTGCTCGACCTGCAACTCCTGGCCGAGGGGCAGGACTTCCTCGCCCTCGGCTGGTCCGAGGTGTCGCCGTCGGGACGCCTGCTCGCCTACTCGGTCGACACCTCCGGCGACGAGCGCTACGACCTCTACGTGCTGGACCTGACCACCGGCGCCCTCGTCGACGGTCCCGTGCCGGGGGTGGGCGGCGGCGGCACCTGGCTCGGCGACGACTGGCTGTTCTACGTCCGCGTCGACGACGCGTGGCGGCCGCACGAGGTGTGGCGCCGGCGCCTGGGGACGCCCGCGGCGTCCGACACCCTCGTCTTCACCGAGCCGGACGACCGGTTCTGGGTCTGGGTCGACGGCTCCCGCGACGACGCGTACGCCCTGATCGAGGTGGGCTCCAAACTGACCGGCGAGACCCACCTGGTGCCCACCGACAGCCCGGAGACGCCGCCGCGGTGCGTCGCCCCGCGCCGCGAGGGGGTCGAGTACTCCGTGGAGGTCGCCCCCGACGGGCTCTACATCGTGCACAACGCGGACCATCCGCAGTTCGCCCTCGCCTGGGCGCCGCTCGCCAGCACCTCCCCCCTCGATTGGACGCCGCTGGTGCCGGGCCGCGACGACCGCCGCCTCGCCTCGGTCACGGCGTACCGCAGCGCCCTCGTGGTCACCCACCGGACGGACGGCCTGGCCGGCGTGGCCGTGCTGCCCCGGGACGCCGCCGGCGGGCTGGGCCCCTGGACGGAACTGGAGTTCGACGAGCCGCTCTACGACGTGGACGCCGACGCGGACCCCGACCACGAGTCCGACCGGTTCCGGCTGACGTTCGAGTCCCTGGTCACCCCGCCGTCGCTGTTCGAGCACTCGCTGGTGACCGGCGAGCGGCGCCTGCTGAAGGCCACCCCCGTCCTGGACCATCCCGAACGCGGCCCCTACCGGCCCGGGGACCACGTCCAGGAGCGCCTCTGGGCGACCGCCGCCGACGGCGTCCGGGTGCCGGTGTCGATCGTGCGGCGGCGGGACACCCCGGTGGACGGCACCGCCCCGTGCGTCCTGTACGGCTACGGCGCCTACGAGATCTCCACCAGCCCGTTCTTCAGCATCGGCCGGCTCTCCCTGCTCGACGAGGGCTTCGTCTACGCGATCGCGCACGTGCGCGGGGGCGGCGAGTTCGGACGCCCCTGGTACGACGCCGGCAAGCTGGAGCGGAAGACGAACACCTTCACCGACTTCGTCGCCTGCGGGCGAGCCCTGGTCGAGGCGGGGTACGCGCACCCCGACCTGCTGGTCGCCGAGGGCGGATCTGCCGGGGGGCTGCTCATGGGCGCGGTCGCGAACTTGGCCCCGGACCTGTTCCGGGGCATCCACGCGATGGTGCCCTTCGTGGACGCCCTCACGACCACCCTCAACCCCGATCTCCCGCTCACGGTCACCGAGTGGGAGGAGTGGGGGGACCCGCTGCACGACCCGGCGGTCTACGCCTACATGAAGTCCTACTCCCCCTACGACAACGTGGCCGCCCGGCGCTACCCGGCTCTGCTCGTCACGACGGGACTGAACGACACGCGGGTGGAGGTGACCGAACCCGCCAAGTGGGTGGCGAAACTGCGCGACCTCGCCACCAACGATCCGGCGGACATCCTGCTCAGGACGGAGATGGTCGCGGGCCACGGCGGCGTGTCGGGGCGCTACCGGGCGTGGCGCGACCGGGCCTTCGAACTGGCCTGGATCGTCTCCCTCGTCCGAGGGGCGGGACACAGCGTCCCCACAATCTCCTGACAGGCTGCGCTCAGCAACCGTTCAGCTTCGCGCCCCGGACGCCCGACGGCGCAAAATCTGTCGCCCAACCCCACTTCCCCGGGGTCTCAGGGGCGGGTTCAGGGTTGCGTCGGGGCGCGCACCGAACAAATCGGGCGGCCCGGGCGTTGTACTGGGAGCACCACCCGAAAGGACCTCCATGATCCCCAGTGCACACCGGACCCGCGCGAACGACGGCATCGACGGCAAGGACGCGGTCGGCCTGTACCTGGACGGCATCGCCAAGACGCCGCTGCTGACGGCCGTCGAAGAGGTGCAGCTCGCCCGCAAGATCGAGGCGGGGCTGTTCGCCCAGGCGATCCTGGACGGGACGGTCACCGCCACGGAGCGGGGCGCCGACGCCGTCCCCGCCACCCGCGACGAACTGCTCGAGCTGGCCCGCAGCGGCGAGGCGGCGCTCGATCACTTCATCACGGCCAACCTGCGGCTCGTGGTGAGTGTGGCCCGCAAGTACGGGCGTGCCCAGATGCCGCTGCTGGACCTGGTGCAGGAGGGCAACACGGGCCTCATCCGCGCGGTCGAGAAGTTCGACTTCATGAAGGGCTTCAAGTTCTCGACGTACGCCACCTGGTGGGTGCGGCAGTCGATCTCGCGGGGCATCGCCCAGCAGGGCCGCATCGTCCGCCTGCCCGTGCACGTCGCCGAGCAGATCAACCAGATCTCGGCGGTGCGGCGGGTCCTGGAGCGCAAGCTGGGCCGCGACCCCGAGGTCGGTGAGATCGCCGAGGAACTCGGTCACCCGGTCGAGTTGGTGATCGACCTGCTGCGGCTCTCGCGCGAGCACGTCAGCCTGGACGCCCCGGTCGAGGAGGACGGCGACACCGCGCTGGGCGACCTGCTGGCCCGCGACACCTCCCCGGGCCCGGACGAGATGGTGCTGGACGCCGTCGACCGCGAGCGCCTCGATCACCTGCTCGACAGCCTCGACGACCGCTCCGCCGACGTCGTGCGCCGCCGCTACGGGCTGCTCGACGGACGCCAGGCGAAGTTGGCGGACATCGCGGCCGTGTGGGGCATCACGGCCGAGCGCGTCCGGCAGATCGAACGGCATGCGATCGCCAAGCTGCGCGACCAGGGGCACGTCGCGGCCTGAGCCGCGCGGGCGTCAGGACTTCAGCCAGCCCGCCTGAGTCGGGGTCTCGTCCTCCGACAGCACGCGGATCAGGCCCTCCTGGGCGCACGAGGCGCCCAGGACGCCGCCGGAGTAGAGGCGTCCGAACGCGAAGCCCAGACCGTTGGACGCCGAGGGCGACACCTGGTCGTAGAGCACCCAGCCGTCGGCCCGGACCGGCCGATGGAACCACATCGAGTGGTTGATCGTGGCGATCTGCATGCGGCGGCTGTAGAACTCGACGTCGTGCGGGATCGTCGCGGACGGCAGCAGCGTCAGGTCGGACAGGTAGGCGAGCACCTCCTGGTGCAGGCGCGGGTCGTCGCCGAGGTGGCCGACCGTCCGGACCCACACCATGAGACGGGCGTTGTCCAGCAGCGGATTGTCCCGCGACGACTCCACGTACCGGACGTCGAGGGCGCCCCACTCGTCCTCCCAGAGCCGTCGGCCCTCCACGTTGGTGGCCAGCACCTCCGACAGCGGCCGGCAGCGGTCCGGCGGCACCGGCGGGGAGTACGGGGCGATCTGGTGCTCCAACCCCTGCTCCGGCGTCTTGAACGAGCTGGCCATCACGAAGAGGTCCCGGCCGGCCTGCTCGGCGACGACCCGGCGGGTCGAGAAGCCGCGGCCGTCCCGGGTGGAGAACACCCGGTAGGTGATGGGCGCGCCGGTGGACCCCGGACGGAGGAAGTAGCCCGACAGCGAGTGGCACAGCCGCTCGTCGTGGATCGTCCGGTACGCGGCCTCCAGGCACTGCGCCATCACCTGGCCGCCGAAGGACCGCTGCATCTGGGTCTCGGGGTGCTGCCCCACGAACTCCAGGTCGTTGACGCGCTCCAGTTCGAGGAGGGCCAGCAGTTCCTCGATCACCTGGGGCATCAGGCCTCCCTCGGCCCGTCGTCGTGTTCGGCGAGGAACCGCTCGACGGCCCGGCCGATCTCGTCCATCGTCGGGACGCGGGCGCCCTTCGCCCGGAGTTCGTCGTAGCTCTCCTCCAGCGTGGCCACCAGGTGGCCCAACTCGGGGTCGCCCTCGACCTCGCCGAGCAGCGCCTTCATCGTCGCGTCCGCGGTGTCCTCGAGGTCCGCGGTCGGCAGGGTCAGGCCGACGGCGTCCGCGATCAATTCGGCGGCCCGCAGGGCGGCCGGCGCGAAGGTGCCCTGCGCGAGGTAGTGGGGCACGTGGACGACGAAGCCGCGGGCGGGCAGCCCGGCCTCGCCGGCGCGCAGTTCCAGCAGGGCCGAGAAGCTGCCCGGCACCGTCACCCGGTCGATGAACACCGGGTTGGCGTTGACCAACTCGTCGCTGGTGCCGTGCGAGGTGACCAGCAGCGGCCGCGTGTGCGGGACGCTCATCGGCACGCCGGACGCCGTCACCAACTGTTCGACGCCCAGCCCCTGCAGCACCGCCAGGATCGCCTCGATGGCGCGCCGCCACTGGCTGTCCGGCTCGGGCCCGGCCAGCAGCAGGAAGTCGCGGCCGGCGCGGTCGGTGACCTGGTGGATGGCGAGCGACGGCATCGTCGCGTCCACCCAGCGGGAGGCGTCGAAGGTCATCGCCGGACGCCGCGCGCGGTAGTCGTGCAGTTGGTCGATGTCGAACTCGACGACCGTCGTGTGCGGACACTGATCGAGGATCTGCTCGGCGAGGACCCGGTTGACGCCGCCGGCGTCCACGTAGCCCTCCAACAGGTGCAGCAACAGCACGCCGCGGCCCTGCACGCCCGCCCAGGCCTCGGGGGAGAAGGTGTAGAGCGAGCGCGGATCCAGCACGCCGTCACTCTATGCCCGCGGGCCTGGCCCCGGGCCGGACAAGGCCTGGATCGCGCTGCGCACCCGCTTCGCCGAGACGGGCACGGCGGCCCCGAGGGACTGGGCGAACAGGCTGACCCGCAACTCCTCCAGCAGCCAGCCGACCTCCACCGCGGCCGGCGGGAGCTCCCCCACGTCGTAGCGGGCGATGGCGGCGGCGTAGGCGTCCTCGAGGTCGGTGATGACCTCCAGATGCTGCCGCTCCCGGGCCGGGGCGGCGTCCCAGCCCTGGAGGCGCACCTGGACGGCGTGCAGGTAGCGCTCCAGCGCGGTGAAGTGCGGCTCGGGCGTGGCGGCGATGAAGCCCGGGAAGACGAGGTTGTCGACCTGGGAGCGCATGTCGGCGACGCTGGCGGACGCCGGACGGCGCTCCAGGTCGCGGGCCACGGCCTGGTGCCGCTCGAGGATGCGGCCGGCCTGGTCGACGATCCGCTGCATGACGCCGGCGGCGTCGGGCCGGACCGCGTCCACGAGGCGGGCGAAGGACGCCGCGTCGCGCACCGCCGCCGGGTCGACGCCGGCCCGGGCGATCAGGACGCCGGTGGCGGCCAGGCGGGCGTCCGCCAGCAGGTCGCCCAGGCCGGGGTAGGGGCCGGCGGCAAGCGCGATCTTGGTGCGGTTCGCCATGCGGGCGAACACCGACCGCGTCGGGTCGGGCGCGACCAGCGTGACCAGCCGCCGCAGGCCGAGGGCCTGCCAGCGGGCCGCCCGCGCCTCGGTGTTGGCGACCCGGACGCCGACGCTGGTGGTCTGGTCGACGAGGGCGGGGTAGCCGAGCAGCGGCGTCGCCCCGGCGGCCAGTTCGACGCTGCGGGGCAACTCGCCGAATTGCCACGTGGTGGCGCCGGGGTGGGTGACGCCGGTGGCGGCCGCGTTCAGCCGCCGGTTGAGCGTGGGAGCGAACTGCTTGCGCAGCGTCTCGAAGTCCTTGCCGTGGCCCAATTCCTGCTCGGCGGGCCGCCGGGTGCCGTCGAGCACGACGTAGGTGACCCGCAGGTGCGGCGGCAGCGCGGCCAGGTCGAAGTCGGCGGCCGCCACCGGCACCCCCGACAGGGTGGTGAGGGCCTGGGCGGCGGCGTCCGGGAACGGGCGGGCCGCCAGGTCGGGGCGCCCGTCGAGGAAGGCGAGCACGCGGCGTCCCCAGTCGGGGGCGGGCACGAAATGGACCCGCTTGACCTTCGGCAGGTGGCGGATGAGTTCGGTCGCCAGTTCGTGGCGCAGGCCCGGCACCTGCCAGCTGAAGGGCGCCGGGTCGACCTGGTTGAGCAGCGACACCTCGACGTCCACGGTGACGCCGTCGCGGCGCTCGCCCGGGTCGAAGGTGTACGACACCGGCAGGTCGGCGCCGCCGACGGTCCAGACGTCGGGGAAGTCGCCCGCGTCCAGGTCCTCGGCGGCGTCCGAGGTGACGTCGTCGAGGGTGAGGTCGAGGAACCGCTCGTCCGCGCGCCGCTGGTCGCGCCACCACCGGTCGAAGTGCGCGACCGTCGTGATGCCGGCGGGGACGCGGGCGTCGTAGAAGGCGAAGATCGCGTGGTCGTCGACGAGGCCGCGGGTGCGGGTGCGCTCCTCCAGTTCCTCGGCCTCGCGGCGGACGCGCTCGTTGCGGGCGAAGAAGTGGTGCCGGGTGCGCCACTGGCCCTCCACCAACGCCGACTGCAGGAAGATCTCCCGCGCCGCGACCGGGTCGATCCGGCCGTACGACACCTGCCGGCCGGCCACGATCGGGACGCCGAGCAGCGACACGGTCTCCAGGGCCACGGCCTGGCCGCCGGTGGCCGACCACCGCGGCTCGGAGTAGGTGCGTTTGAGGAGGTGGCCCCCCACCGCCTCGACCCACTCCGCCCGGATCGGGGCGACCGTGCGCGCCCAGAGCCGGGACGTCTCGACCAGTTCGACGGCCATCACCAGGGGCGGCTCGGCCTTGGCCGCCGCCGACCCCGGCTGGATCGCGAACCGCGCCCCCCGGGCGCCCAGGTACTCGGCCATCGGACGCCGCCCGCGCCGCTGCTGCCCGGGCGCCTGCTCCCGGGACCGCAGGTCGATCAGGCCGACGTGCGACAGCAGGCCCGTCAGCACGGACGTGTGCAGGGCGTCCCAGTCGGTCGTGGTTCCGGCCGGGGGGTGGCCCTCGCCGAGGTCGAGTTCCTTGCAGACGTCCCGCAATTGGGTCGTGAGGTCCTGCCATTCGCGGACGCGCAGGAAGTTCAGGTACTCGTCGCGGCACATCCTCCGGAAGGCGTTGCCCGACAGTTCGCGCCGCCGCGAGCGCAGGTACTTCCAGAGCCGCAGCAGGGCGGCGACGTCCGAGGCATCCTGCGTGGCGTCACCGGCGGGGGCCGCACCCTCGGCGTCCAGGGGGGCCCAGAACCGGCGGTGCAGCGCGTCGGCCTGCTGCTGGTGGTCGGTGGGCCGCTCGCGGACGTCCGGGATGGCGAGGCCGGCGACGACCGGGGTGGCGTCCTTCAGGACGCCCCGCTCGGCGGCCGCGACCAGCATCCGGCCGAGCCGCGGGTCGACGGGGAGGCGGGCGAGGAGGCGTCCGACCGCGGTGAGCCGGACGGCCTCGCCCTCGCGGCGACCCCGCGGCGACTCCAGGGCGCCCAACTCGGTCAGCAGCCGCAGGCCGTCGCGCACCTGGTTGCCGTCGGGCCGCTCGACGAACGGGAAGTCCTCGATGGAGCCCAGGCGGGAATCGGCCATCTGCAGGATGACCGACGCCAGGTTGGTCCGCAGGATCTCGGGCTCGGTGAACGGGGGGCGCGACGCGAAGTCCTCCTCCGAGTACAGCCGGATGCAGATGCCGGGCCCGAGGCGTCCGCAGCGGCCGGCCCGCTGGTTCGCGGACGCCTGCGAGACGGGCTCGATGGGCAGCCGCTGCACCTTGGTGCGCGCCGAGTACCGCGAGATGCGTGCGAAGCCCGGGTCGACGACGTAGCGGATGCCGGGGACGGTCAGGGAGGTCTCGGCGACGTTGGTGGCCAGCACCACCCGGACGCCCGTGTGCGGCGCGAACACCCGGTGCTGCTCGGCGGCCGACAGCCGGGCGAACAGGGGCAGCACCTCCAGCGAGCGCAGCGCCCCCCGGCCGGCGGCGACCCGCGCCGTGATGGCGTCGGCGGCGTCCCGGATCTCCCGCTCGCCGGACAGGAACACCAGGATGTCGCCGTCCCCCTGGGCGTGCAGCTCTTCGACCGCGGCCGTGATGCCGTCGATCAGGTCGGCGTCCGGGTCGGTGGGCGGCTGGTAGCGCATCTCGACCGGGTAGGTGCGTCCCGACACCTCGATGACCGGGGCGTCGCCGAAGTGAGCGCTGAAGCGGGCCGTGTCGATGGTGGCCGAGGTGACGATGACCTTCAGGTCGGGACGCCGCGGCAGCAACTGCTTGAGGTAGCCGAGCAGGAAGTCGATGTTGAGGGAGCGCTCGTGCGCCTCGTCGATGATGAGCGTGTCGTAGGCGCGCAGGTCGCGGTCGTGGGAGATCTCGGCCAGCAGGATGCCGTCCGTCATCACCTTGACGGCGGTGCGGCGGGTCGCCTGGCGGGTGAACCGCACCTGGTAGCCGACCGCGCCGCCCAGTGCGACCCCCAACTCGTCGGCGATGCGATCCGCGACGGTGCGGGCGGCCAACCGGCGCGGCTGCGTGTGGCCGATGCGGCGGCGTCCGGCGAGCAGGCAGATCTTCGGCAACTGGGTGGTCTTGCCGGAGCCGGTCTCGCCGGCGACGACGATCACCTGGTGGGCGTCGAGGGCGCGGCGGATCTCCTCGACGGCCCCGCTGATCGGCAGGGCCTCGGGGAACTCGAGGCGGTAGGGCGGCTGCATGGGCCCACCCACTCTACCCAATGGGCCCGCCCGCCCGACCCAGTCGCGACCGCTACTTCTTGTACCGGATCAGGCCGAGCGGGCAGGCCGAGTGGGTCATCAGGGCGCGCACCTTGCCGCCCACCGAGAACGTGGGGAACGACGGGTGCACGCCGACGATCAGCATGTCGACGGTGCGCGACAACTCGATCAACTCGTCGGTGGGGCTGCCGTACCGGAACTGCAGGTCGACGTCGACACCCGGCACCTCGGCGGTGACGGACGCGACCACCTGCTCCAACTGGGCCCGGACGCCCGCGAACAGCCGGGTCTTCTCGTCGTCGGTGGGGCCGCTGCGCCCGGCGCTGCGGAACAGCCCTGCCGCCGGCGGCTTGACCACGCTCATGACCACCACGCGCGCGCCCAGCCGCTTGGCGCGCTTCACCGCCCACTCGATGCCGAGCACGCAGCGCACGCCCGGGTCGATGCCGACCCCGATCACGCCGTTGCGGGCGGTCTCGGTCGCGTTGAGTTCCGAGACGACCACCACGGGGCAACTGGCGGTGCCGGCGAGGCCGACGGCCGTCGACCCGACGAACATCGCGTGCTCGCCCGACTCGGCGCGCCGGCCGACGATCACCAGCGACGACGACTCGGACAGCCGGGACAGCACCGCCGCCGGCTGCCCGACCAGGCAGTCGGTCTCGATGTGTTCCAGAGGGACGCCGAGGGCGTGCGCCTCGTCGCGGGCCTGCTCCAGCAGGTCCAGGCCGCCCTGACGGACGGCGTCCACGTCGAACACGATGCCCCAGGCGCTGTTGAGGACGGTGTCGTCGACGGCGTTGACGAGGTGCAGGACGCCCTCGCGGCCCGCGGCCTCGGCGGCGGCGAAGGTGATCGCGGCCCGCGCGTCGTCGGAGCCGTCGCACCCGACGACGATGCGGATCGGGGCCTCGATGCTGCTGCTGGTCATGCTCACCCTTCCTGCGGGCCGTCGTCGCCGGAGACGCTGCGGCCCGTGTAGCTGTGCGGTGTGATCTGGACGCCGACGGTGCGCTCCCCCGGCGCCCAGGGCCGGCTGAGGCCCGGCGGGAAGTCGCCCCGCCACGCCTGCGCCGTGCCGCGGACGAGGACGCTCCAGCCCGTCAGCGTGGCGGCGTCCAGGTCGTCGACCTCGAACGCCACCGGAACGGGAGCCGCCGCGGAGGCGAGGTGCGCGAGGACGGTGCCGGCGGCGGCCCGGAACCCGAGGCGTCCGTCGTCGTGGACGCCGTAGGCGACCGGAAGGGCCGTCAGCCCGGGCGGGGCCTGCCACACGACGCGGCCGACGCCCGCGTCGGCGAGGAGGCGGCGGCACTCGTCGGCTTCGATGGCCCACAGGTGACCCGTGGCGGCGTCCCCCTGGCCGTGCTCCATGGCGAGAAGGGTACCGGGGAGGGCCGCCGGCCGGGCGGATCAGGGGGTGGGCTCGCCGCCCTCGTCGAGGAACGTCGTCCGGCCGCGCAGCTTGGCCGCCAATTCGTTGTCGATCGCGTCGGCCGTGACCGACACCAGGCCGAGCGCCTGCCGCAGGTGCGCCGGGACGAACGGGCGGGCGAACAGCGACAGGCTGACGAAGACGCGGTCGCGCACGATGAGGAAGCGCACGAACCGGGTCTCGGTGTTGAGGTCGGACAGGACCTCCATGGCCCGCGAACGGCCCTCGAGGTCGTGCACGACCGGCGCGAAGACCAGCACCTCGCGGCCATCCCCGCTGGAGCGGACGAACACCATCGTCGACCCCACCCGGATGCCGAAGTCGCCCGCCTCGTCGCGCACCGGGGCATGCCCGAACAGCTTCACCAACTCGTCGAGCACCAGCTGGTCGAGGTGCTCGCGCGACGTCGGCGGGATCGCGACCACCTCGCCCTCGGCCGGCTCGACCCGGCCCGGTGGCGGCAGTTCCGGCGGGGGCGGCGGGGTGAGGATCTCGGCCAGTTGATCGGGCGCGAGGAACGCCGGGTGCGGGATGCCGTACACCTCGCGGAGCGCCGCCACCGCCAGGTCGGCGAGGCGGGCGGCGTCCTCCTGGGTGCCCTCGGCGGTGAAGGTCGCCTCGGTCGCGGGGGCGTCCGGCGTGGGCGGACGCCAGCCCAGCCGCTCCATCGCGGCGGCGTGGTCGGCCGAGAGCTGGAAGAAGGGACCGAGTTGGGCGTTGGACGCCGCGCGCGCCAGGATCCGGCGGCCGGGCAGCGCCTGGAAGGCGACGAAGGGCGGCGGCCCGTCGTGCTCGGTGGCGAACGCCCCGATGGTGAGCGCCGCGTCGTCCTCCATCACCGACACGACGTCGGCCAACCGGGCCGCGAAGGCCGTCCAGGACTCGGCGGTGCTGCGGTCGATGTCGAACGCGGAGACGTCGGAGGGATCGTCCGGGCTGCTGCTCACCCGGTCAACCTAGCCCCGCCGGCGCCCGCCGGTCAGCCCAGGACGGCCGAGAGCCCGAGGATGACGGGCACCGTCAGGATGGTCGACCAGAAGACGCAGTCGCGGGCCACCGGCATCGACTCGTGGTAGCGCGACGAGATCACGAAGATGTTCTGCGCGGTGGGGAGGGCCGCGATGACGCCGACGGCGAACAACTGGGCCCGGTCGAGGCCCAGCAGCGCCCCGAAGCCGATGGCCAACGCCGGCATCACGACGATCTTCAGCACCTGGAGCACCCACACCTCGCCGGCGTGCGGCCCGGCCCCCGGCAGCGGGTCGAGCCGCAGCGAGACCCCGAACGCGATCAGCATCATCGGGACGGCCATCGCGCCGACCATGTCGATGCTGCCGGTCAGCCAGGCGGGCAGCGGCGGGCGGGTCAGGTTGACGACGAGGCCCAGCAGGATGCCCACGGTGATCGGGTTGCGGAACGGCAGGCTCAGATAGCGCACCGGCGGCAGGCGGACGCCCTGGGCGCGGGCCTGCGCGATGTCGAGGGTGGCGAGGGCGAACGGCTGGAGGAGGCCCACCTGGATCAGCATGATCGGCGCCATCCATGACATGTCGCCCAGCACGTGGAGGGCCACCGGGAGCCCGAGGTTGCCTGCGTTGGTGTAGGCGGCGCACATCCAGCCGATCGTCGTGCCGCCCAGACCGTGCTTGAAGATCCACGCGTTGAGCGCCAGGTAGAGGACGATCGTGGCGGCGATCGCGGCGACCGAGGCGCCGAGGGTGCGCGAGAACAGGTGCTCCAGCGAGCCGCCCGCCACCAGGGAGAACAGCAGGGCCGGGGACGCCGCCACGAACGCCAGCTTGTTGAGCAGCGCCTGCCCGGAGCCGCCCAGGGCGCCCGTGTGCGCCAGCAACCAGCCGACGCCCACGACCAGCCAGATGGTGGCGAACCCCGTCAGCGCCTGCAGCACGGGGACAGGTTAGCCCGCGGGCCGGTACCCCCGGGAGGGGAACCGGGGCCTAGCATGGGCGTCCGTCATGAGCGCTCAGCCCACCGGCACGCCGGCGTCCCGCCCGCCCCGCAACCACGTCATCGACGCCGCGCGCGCGGCGTCCGTGCTGATCGTGGTGCTGTTCCACGCCCTGCTGTACCAGGTGCGGCTGGTCGACGGCCGGCCGGTGATGACCCCGTGGGCGCCGCCCCACTGGCCCTGGTGGCCGCTGTCGTGGCCGTTCATGATCATCCCGGTGTTCTTCATCGCCGGCGGCTACGCGCACGCCCTCGTGGTGGACCGCACGCGGGCGACGGGGGCGTCCTACGGGGCCTACCTCGCCGGGCGGGGGCACCGGTTGGTGGGGCCCCTGCTGCTGTTCGTCACGGTGATCGCGCTGGTCAGTTCGGCGGTGGCCTGGGCCGGGTGGGTCGACGCCGCGGTCGAGGGCACCCGGGCCCTGATGCAACTGCTGTGGTTCATCAGCGTCTACCTGGTGATCGTCGCGCTCGCCCCGGCGGCGGTCACGGCCCACGACCGGTGGCGGTGGCGGCCGCTCGGCGTCCTGTTCGCGGCCGCGGCGGCGGTGGACGCCTGGTCGTTCGCCGTCGAGGTGTTCTGGCTGCGCAACCTCAACCTGCTGCTGGTCTGGCCGCTGGCACACCAACTGGGGATCGCCTACTACCGCGGGTGGTTCCGCGGCTGGCGCGCGCGCTGGTCGTGGGCGGCGCTGCTCGGCGGGGCGGCCGGCATCGCGGTGCTCGTGCTCGGGCTGGGCTACCCCGGCCCGTCGGTGGGGCTCGCCGACCTCCCGATCGCCAACGTGCAGCCCCCGACCGTCGCGATGGTGTTCCTGGCCCTCGCCCAGTGCGGGGCCCTGGGACTGGTCGAGGCGAGCGGCGTCCTGGCCACCGTGCCCCGTCGGGTCGAGTGGCTGCTGGGCGCGATCAACGCGCTGATGATGTCGGTGTACCTGTGGCACATCGGCGCCATCGCCATCGCGGCGGGCCTGCTGCTGGGGATCAGCCTGGCAGCACCCGCGGCGTCCGGGGTGGCGCTGGCGCAGCCGACCGTCGCCGCGGTGACACTGGTGATCGTGGTGGCGCTGGTCCCCCAGATCGGACGCCTCGAGGCCCGCCTGATCGCCCCGCTCGGGGCGACGCCGGACACGCTGCGCGCCGTGCTGGCCTACGTCGTGCTGGTCGCCGGCACGGGGTTGGTGTGGCAGAGCGGCACCGTCCTGCACCCGGCCGCGCCGTGGTCGACGGCGGGGGTGCTGCTGGTGTGGCTCGGGGTCTGGCTCATGCGACGGGCTGCGGCGTCGGGGCGTCCACGGCCCTGAGGAGCGGGCGCGCCGACGCCGACGACCCCTCGGCGGGGTGGTCGCGCAGTTGGCGGCCCGCGCCGGCCACGAGGTCGGGCACGCGGGCGTCCGTCAGGGTGTAGATCATCTCCCGGCCGTGGCGGCGGGCGGTCACCAGGCCCGACCCCCGCAACACCCGCAGGTGCTGGGAGACGAGCGGCTGGGACACGTCGAGGGCGTCGACGAGCTCGGTCACCGAGCGGGGCCGCTCGTCGAGCAGGACGACGATCCCCACGCGGAGCGGTGAGCCGAGGGCCCTGAAGACGCCCCCGACCGACTCCCAGTCGGTGTGCGCGGGAAGGTCCGACCGCAGGCCCCCCGACCTTGATGCGGCTGTCATGCCTCCATCCTTATACCGACGGGCCGGCGGGGTAAGTGCCCACCCGGGGGACACCCGCCCGGGTGACACCTGACCGGGGTTACGGTGGGAGCCATGCACGTGGAGCACGGATCGCCCCCCTTCACCTCCAACATCACCGACACCGCGCTGATCTGGGAGGGCGGCGGCATGCGCGCCGCCTACTCGTCGGGGGCGTTGTCGGTCATGCTCGCGCACGGGCTGCACTTCGACTGGGTGGCCGGCATCTCGGCGGGGTCGTCGTGCACCTGCAACTACGTGTCGCGGGACGCCGACCGGGCCCGCCGGTCCTTCGTCGACCTGGCCGCCCACCCGCAGTTCGGCGACATGCGCACCTTCGTCAAGGGCCAAGGGCTGTTCAACGCCGAATGGATCTACGAACAGACCGGCCTGGAGGGTCAGGCGCTGCCCTTCGCCTGGGAGCGGTTCGTCGCCAACCCGGCCCGGGTGCGCATCGGCGCGGTCAAGGCCCGCACCGGGGAGACCGTGTACTGGGGGCGCGAGGATCTGGCGGACCTGCCGGGGCTCATGAGGCGGGTGCGGGCGTCCTCGACGATGCCGATCCTGATGCCCCTGCCCACCATCGACGACGAGCCCTACGTCGACGGGGCCCTCGGGTCGTCCGGCGGGATCGCGCTCGACATCGCCCAGGCCGACGGGTTCACCAAGTTCTTCGTCGTGATGACCCGCCCGCGGGGCTACCGCAAACTGCCGGAGCGGCGTCCGGGCTTCTACCGGCGGTACTTCCGGGACTTCCCGGCGGTGGCCGAGGCGATCATCACCCGGCACGAGCGGTACAACGCCACCCTCGACGCCCTCGAGGAACTCGAACGGCAGGGCCGGGCCTACCTGTTCCAGCCGGTCGACCTGCGCGTCGCGAACGCCGAGAAGCGGATCGACCGCCTGGCGGCCGCTTTCCACGCGGGACGGATCCAGGCCTCGGGCGAGGTGGGCCGGTGGAAGGAGTTCCTGGGCTTGCCCGCGGGGGGTCGCGGGACGGGACAGACTGGGCGGTGACCGCGCGCACCCGCCTTGGAGGAGCCATGCCGCCCACGATCGCCGTGACCCTGCCCTCGGGAGAGGTGGCCGAGGTGCCCTTCGGCACGTCGGTGGCCGAGGTCCTCGGGGACACCGGGCCGGTGCCTGCCGTCGCGGCGGTGCTGAACGGCGAACCGGTCAACCTGGCCACCCCACTCACGGAGCCGGCCCACCTGGCGCCCATCCTGCTCACCGACCGCACGGGCTTCGCGATCTACGCCCGCAGCATCTGCTACCTGCTGGCCCTCGCCGCCCACGAACTCTTCCCCGAGCACACCCTCGTCGTCGAGCACACCATCAACAACGAGATCTTCGCCAACCTCGGCTCGGATCGGCACGTCACCGCCGACGAGGCCGGACGCCTGCTCGCCCACATGCGCGACCTGGTGGCCACCGACGCCCCGATCGAGCGGCTGCGCGTGACCCGCGCCCAGGCGATCGCCACGTTCGCGGCCCAGGGCATGACGGACAAGACCACCCTCATCGAGACGGTCAACCAGCCCTACGTGTCCGTGTACCGCTGCCGCGGCTACCACGACTACCTCTACGGCACCCTGGTGCCCTCGCTGGGAGTGCTGCGGACGTTCGACCTGCAGGCGTTCGCCGGCGGCGTCCTGGTGCTGTTGCCCGACAAGAAGCACGCGGACCGGATCCCGCCGCGCACCGAGATCCCGAAACTTCGGGCCACGTTCCGGGAGACGGAGCGTTGGGCGCACATTCTCGGCGCCCACAACGTCGGCAGCCTCAACGAGAAACTGTCGGTCGACGAGGGCCGCGACCTGATCCTGGTCGCCGAGGGCCTGCACGAGAAGAAGATCAGCCAGATCGCGGACGCCATCCTCATCGACATCGACCGCACCAAGCTGGTGCTGATCGCCGGGCCGAGTTCGTCGGGCAAGACCACGTTCAGCAAGCGGCTGTCCATCCAGTTGCGGGTGCTGGGGCTGGAGCCCTTCCCGATCGCCGCCGACGACTACTTCCTGCCCCACGCGCTCACCCCGCGGGACGCCGCCGGCAACTACGACTTCGAGTCGCTGGCGGCCCTCGACGTGGCGGCCCTCAGCGCGGATCTCACCACCCTGCTGGCCGGCGGCGAGATCGAGTTGGGGCGCTTCGACTTCGTGACCGGCACCCGGGCCCTGACCGGGCGGCGCTACCGGATGAACGACCGGTCCGTGCTCATCGTCGAGGGCATCCACGGCCTGAACGACGCCATGACACCGGCGATCCCGCCCGAGGCCAAGTACCGCATCTACTGCAGTTCGCTCACGCCGCTGAACATGGACGACCACACCGCCATCTTCGTCTCGGACGTCCGGACGCTGCGGCGCATCATCCGGGACGCCCGCACCCGGGGCAAGACCGCCGCGGCCACGCTGGCCATGTGGCCGTCGGTCCGGGCCGGGGAGGAGCAGCACATCTTCCCTTACCAGGAGCACGCCGACGTCATGTTCAACTCGTCGCTGCTCTACGAGTTGAACGCCCTCGCCCCGCACGTGCAGCCCCTGCTGGAGGCCATCGACCGCGACTCGGCCGTCTACGTCGAGGCGAGCCGCCTGCTCAAACTGCTGCGGTTCTTCCGGCCGGCGTCCGAGAAGTTCATGCCCGCCAACTCGATCATCCGCGAGTTCATCGGGGGCTCCTGCTTCGACTGACGGCAGCCGGCCGGGCTCAGGCGGGGATCAGGCGGGGCCGGTGATGGCGGCGAGGGCGGCGTCCAGGGGGGCCTGGGCCGAGGGGCGGACGACGCGGTCGACCTCGACGCCGTCGCGCAGGAAGATCAGGGTCGGCCACAGCTTGACCCGGTAGGAGCGGCCGAGCCGGCGGCCCTGGCCGTCCTCGACCCGGAGGACGGGCACCTCGGGGTGCTCGGCGAGCGCCGGCTCGATGAACCGTTCGGCGGCGCGGCAGTAGCCGCACCAATCGGTGCCGAAGGCCAGGACGGCGGGCCCGGTGCGGGCGTCGATGTCGGCACGGAGCGGTTGGTCGGGGCTGTACTCGGTCACCGTCCCAGCATGCCGGGGCGGTCAAGGGGCTTCGCGAGCCGGGCCTTGTGGCGTTACTCTCACACCGATAACGTTTATGGCCAGGTTCACCCGCTCGGACCGAGAATGGAGTTCGCTGATGCGTTCCTGCCGAATGTGGTTACTTGCTCCGCTTACCTGCCTATTGATCGGCGCAGTCCCTTCGGCCCCGGCCAACGCGGCGGTGCAGGTCGCTGACACAGCGCCCGTGCCGGCCATTATGGTCAGCTGCGCGCTCTCTCTCCAGTATCCCCATATGTCGACTGGGTCGCCAGGAAGGGTCGACGATAAGGGCACGTTCTCCTGTACATACAACGTGAGCGTCTATATCTTCACGCGTCTTACCTATGTGAAGAAAGGGGACCGGGTGCTGGACGAAGCGCAGGTGACCAACCCGTCACCGCTGTGCTGACACCTCCGTTCAGGGGTCGCCACAGTCAAGGTCGCGACCTCCAGTGGGAGCGTGAACCCGCCCTGATCAGAGTGATCCGTTGGCATGAAACTGCGCCGGACGCTTGGACCGCAGCGACCTTCGACGTGCAAGGGGAATCTCTTGGAGATGTCCTCGATTGGGTGCGCGATCAACAGCAGGCGGACGCGAATGTCACCTGGCAAGTTCAGATCATTGTCGATAGCCCGCAAAGCCGTGGAGGTGTCACGGTGCATGGGCGCGATCCGGTGCCGTGGGGACCTAAGGCACCACACTAGATGAGTAAGTCCAAGGGGTCTGCTCGGCGTGGCAGCTGTTAATCGGAGGCGAGGGTCTCCAGCATCGGAGTTGCATACCCAACGTCGAACCAGGAGGTTCTCGTGGACTCCGATCTGGAAAC
>WBZS01000122.1_pt1 | contig 151381 bp, 133 predicted proteins | sample 5204201 | NCBI WGS metagenome assembly WBZS01 (sample SAMN12344357, study PRJNA552823) | activated sludge metagenome | biome: Activated sludge suspended growth; feature: Nitrification reactor; material: Wastewater; isolation source: activated sludge from nitrification reactor of wastewater... | reverse complement strand
ATCCAACGAGCCGACCCAGGACCCCCCGACAAGACACGCCGGGTGGTCCCATGACTGGCAATCCAAGTGGTCCCATGAACCTGGCAGAAAACCCGCTACCCCGGTCCCATGCTCATGGCAGGCGACACTCCACGAGGAACTCGTCGACCCGATCTGCCGTCAACTGCCCGAGGTCGACGGACCGGTCCTGCATCCAGCGGCTCAGGTGAGCTGCCAGCCTTAACTGATGCACCACCGACAATGGCGTGAAGCCCTGTCGGTGTAGCTCAGCGGAAAACCCGGCCGCATGCTCGGTGAGCGGCCCAGGCAGTACGCCGTCCTTCGGTGACCTCGCACGTTGCTTCATGTCGCGCCTCCTTCTCAAGGAACAGTGAGAAGAACAGGCGATCAGGACGTCTGCGTTATGCCAACAAGTCGGGAGTCACCCGGAGCTGTGTCACCCCTCCTGGTCGCTGGTGGAGTCGTGCAGGAGGCGTTCGAAGTTGTGCTGCAGGACCTGACGGGCGATTAGGGCAGGGGTATGGGTGAGTCGCAGATCTCCGCCCCGTAGTTCCGCGGCGTGCTGGGCGACGGCCAGGGCGAGCAGTCCGTCCACGTCGATGCCGGTGCAGCACGACATGTCGAGCACGATCCTTGGCCGTCCGGCCGTGGTGTCCATGAGCCACCGGAGGTAGTCACGCAGGATCGGCGTGGTGGCATGGGTCAGGGGCCCGGCGATTCCCAGCCGGGTTGGGTCGTCGTCGCTCGGAGGGTTGCGCAGCAAAATGGCGAGTTCACCCATGCGTTCACCGGCCCGAGTGTGGCCCGCCAGCCTCGGTGGCCTCGGCGGAGGCGTGGCGTCGGTGGAGCCGATCGACCTCATCCTGCAGGCGGAGGTTCTCGGCGCGGAGCCTGAAGACGTGCTCGACTCCGGCGAGGTTGAGTCCGGCCGCGAGCAGGGTCGTGATCTCGCCGATACGGTCCAGCTCGTGTCCGCTGTAGCGACGGGTCCCGCCCTCGGTGCGATGCGGCACCAGCAAACCCTTCTGCTCGTAGACGCGCAGCATCTGGGGGCTAACGCCGGTCACCTCCGCCGCGACCGAGATGGAGAACAGTGCGCGGTCGGCACCTAGATCAACCACCACGCACCTCCGTGTCGACGGGACGGCGTAGGGATCGACCCACGCCGGCCCAGCCACGATCGGCGCGCGCCGATCACGACGCCCGCTCAGGATCGTCGACATCGGAGCTACCCAGGTGCGATGCACCGGCACACCCAAGGTCACCCCGCCCTCGATGCGGACAGACGCCCCCTCCTCGCCGGGTTCTGGCTCGTGGATGCGCACGGGGATCGACATCGATTGGGGTTCGTTGGACACCAGTTGATAGGCCGCGGCGACCGTCGCGAACCGGTCAGCGGCGTCATCGTCCTCCGAGACGTCGGGATGGGTGGCGCGGGCCAGCTTGCGGTAGGCGTGCACCACCGCATCCTGGTCGCTGTCCGCAGGGATCCCCAGCACCCGGAACGCCTCGACCCGTCTGCTGTCCATACCAACCTCCCGTCCGCAAGCTGCCTTCGAAAAACTTGAGATTCACCTCTTGACATCTTCGCACAGAGAGAGAAAATCTGAAATAGCAACAGCAGATTACCTGAAGCCATAGCGGCCTCAGATCCCAACTTCAGAGCGATATGTGAGGAGGAAGAGCTCATGCTGATGCGCACAGATCCGTTCCGTGACTTCGACCGTCTCACCGAGGCGATGCTCGGGACCCGAGCCCGTCCGGCCGTGATGCCGATGACGGCGTACCGAGACAACGGCTCCTTCGTGGTCCACCTCGACCTGCCCGGTGCCTCGGCCGACTCCATCGACCTGACGGTGGAGCAGAACGTGCTCACCGTCCACGCCGAACGCAAGCCCCCAGCTGGCGACGCGGAGCGGGTGGTCGACGAGCGCAGCTACGGCGTGTTCAGTCGCCAGTTGTTCCTGGGCGAGACCCTCGACGCCGACCAGCTCACCGCGAACTACGACGCCGGTGTGCTGACCCTACGTATCCCCGTGGCGGAGAAGGCCAAGCCGCGCAAGGTCGAGATCTCCGCAGGAGACTCCGCCAAGGAAATCAACGCATGAGCGAAGGCCGGCCCAACCGGCCTGCTCGGTTCCGGTCATAGTGAGATCAGGAAAGGAGGTGGTCATGCCAGCACCTGCCAGCGCACGGACTCACTGCGCGGGTTTGCCAGCAAGACCGCGCAGAGCGTGGCAACCGCCAGCTCAACCCTCCGTAGAGCCCTGGCACGGCTCGTCACCAGCGGAGGCGGGCAACCGGGACCCGAGCGGCGCACACGCTGACCCGCTCCCATCCCGACCGGTGGGAGGACCCGGCGTGCAGCCGGGTCCTCCCGCCAATGCCACCAGGCCTCCAGCACACGAGCCCGGCCCGACCCGACACATGCGGCTGTCGAGCCTCGCCAGCGAGTCCGAGCACTGAAAGGAGAAGCGATGTACCCAGCCAAGGACGCGCGCGAACTGGCCATCCTGCTGCGCATCAGCCGCGAGATCGACGTCGTCGGAGACGTCACGGCGACCGTGGACAACCCCTCGGAACTCCTAGCCTGGGCGCTGATCCTTGCGCATCCCCAGGTTCTCGCCTGGCGTGCCACCGACTCGGGCCACCGGTACCTGCAAGTCAGCGCGCACCGCAAGCGGGCCCCCATCCGAGGGGACATCACCGCCGTTCTGGACTGCGAACAGCACGCCGACTACTGGGATGCCCTCGATCTAACAGGACTCAACCCCGGCGACCGCCGCGAGCTAGGCACCGACGCACTCTCCTCCGCCTGGGCCACCATGCCCCTCACCCCAGATAGTGCCGGCCAAGCCGCCCCACCCCAGCCACCCAGCGCTGAATCGGCATAACGCAACTGTCGGCATAACAGAGGCTATGCCGATGTCGGCATAGCGCCTGGAGTGCCACCAAGCTCGACTCCGAGGGCGCCCCCGTGCCTCGACGGGCCGTTGGCGCCCGCCACTGATACGCGGAGCGACTGCGATCCACGTTGGCCGGTCGGAGTGTGGTTGAGTTCCGCCCATGCACGCGTGGCTCGACGTCTCGGCTGGAACTTCGGGGGACATGCTGATGGGGGCCTGTCTCGACGCGGGAGCCGATCTCGGGGCCGTCCAGACTGCGATCAGCGCAGTCGTGGGCGATGCCGTACGGCTCCACACCTCGGTCGTGGACCGTGCCGGTCAGCGGGCGACCAAGGCCCACGTGCAGGTCGACGGCACCGACGTACCTCATCGCACGTGGCGGTCGATCCGCGACGAATTGGCCGGGGCTGGGCTGGCCGAGACCACCCGGTCTTGGGCGCTCGCGACGTTCCGCCTCCTGGCCGAGGCCGAAGGAGCGACCCACGGCATCGACCCTGACCAGGTGCACTTCCACGAGGTCGGGGCCCTCGACTCGATCGCCGACGTGGTCGGCACCTGCGAGGCACTACGCGTGCTGGGGGTCGACACGGTGTCAGCCAGCGCCGTGGCCCTCGGCTCGGGGCGCGTTCGTGCCGCGCACGGCGACATCCCCGTACCCGTCCCTGCCGTCGCCCGGCTCGCGATCGGGTGGGAGGTGCTGTCGGTCCCGGCCGAACGCGGAGACCTCCCCGGTTCGAGCCACGACCATGGACATGAGCACCACGCGCACTCCCACCCCCACGGTCATTCCCACGCCCACACGCACGAACACGGCCACGGTCACGACCACACCCACGACCGGCCGGCCGAGGTCCTCACCCCCGGCTCCGCGGGGGAGTTGGCGACGCCGACGGGTCTGGCACTGGTGCGGGCCTTGGCGAGTCGGTGCGAGCCCATGCCGGGCCAGGTCGTACGCGGACTCGGCGTCGGCGCCGGCGGTCGCGACATACCGGGCAGGCCCAATGTCGTACGGCTCGTGCTCGGTGAGCTCACGGCAGGGGGAGGGGCCGGGCCGCTCGTCGAGGTCCGGGCCAACGTGGACGATCTCGATCCTCGCCTGTGGCCGGGGGTGCTGGACGCGATCCTGGCCGCGGGCGCGAGGGACGCGTGGCTGACTCCGATCCTCATGAAGAAGGGGCGCCCCGCGCACACCGTGCATGCGCTCACCGATCGGGCGGGTCTGGAGGCGGTGTCGGCGGTGATCCTGAGCCGCACGACGACGCTGGGGGTCAGGTACGACACGGTCGACCGGATCGTGTTGGAACGGGCGATGACGACGGTGCGGGTCGACGAGGTCGACGTCGAGGTCAAGGTCGGTCATAGCGGAGGCACGGTGGTCCAAGCCGTACCCGAATTCGAGTCGGTCGCACGACTCGCGGACGGCCTGGGAATCTCACAACTGGACGCCCTCGGCCGTACAGCGGCCGCCGTGACCAGCCGGGGTCTCCTGCCGGGGGCGCCGTGGCCGTCGTGAGACACCAGACAACAGACCGCCGGAGGTTGCCGCAGCCGGGGGCCTCGCGCAGGATGAACTCTCACCCCGTTCCCGATCCTGGAGTTCCCGTGACCTTGACAGGCCAAGCTCTGCTCGACGCCGATGCCGTCGGCGACCTGCTCGCCGGCGCCGGACCGATCGGAATCGCCTACTCCGGTGGCGTGGATTCCGCAGTGCTGTTGGCCCTGGCCGTACGCAGCCTGGGTCCCGAGCAGGTCATCGCCCTGCTCGGTGTCTCGCCCTCGCTGGCCGCCGACGAGCACGAGGCAGCGCGGAGCGTGGCCGAGTTCATCGGGGCCCGCCTCGTCGAATTCCCCACCTACGAAGGGGACAAGGCCGAATACCGCGCCAACGGTGCCGACCGATGCTTCCACTGCAAGGACGAGCTGTTCACGCGGATCGACGCCGACATCGCGGCGGCACACGGCCTGCACACGGTCGCCTTCGGCGAGAACGCCGACGATGCGGTACGGCTCGACCGGCCCGGCGCCCAGGCCGCCACCGATCACCAGGTTCTGCGGCCGCTCGCCGCGGCCGGGCTGACGAAGGCGCGAGTGAGGGCGGTCGCTCGCGCCCTGGCGCTGCCCTGCGCTGACAAACCAGCCGCACCCTGCCTCGCCTCGCGCATCCCCCACGGCGAAGAGGTCACCCCAGAGAAGCTCCGGCAAATCGAGCACGTCGAGCACGCCCTGCGGCTGCTCGGCTTCAGCGACTGCCGGGTGCGGCATCACGGAGCGGTCGCCCGGATCGAGCTACCCGTCGCCGAACTGGGGCGGGCCGTCGAGCCGGCCGTGCGCGGCGAGATCGGCCGGATCGCCCAGGCCGTCGGCTTCCGGCACGTCGCCCTCGACCTGAACGGGATCACGTCGGGCGCGTTCACCATGCAGGTGCTGCGCAGCCGTACCCTCGAGGCCGCTCGTGGGTGACGACATCGCCTGGCTCGACCACGAACGGGCCGACCGCCGCGGGTACCCCGAAGCCGTCTACTGCGAGGGCAAGAGCGTCGACCAGGTGCGCCACATCGCCGACCGCATTCGCGAGCGGGGAGCGGGCCACGTCACGTTGTTCACCCGCGCCGATACCGACCGGGCCGCAGCGGTGCTCGACGCGTTGCCCGACGCCGCGCACTACCCTGACGCACGGTTGGTCGCCTGGCCGGCCGAACCTCCGGCACCGACCGGCGAACTCGTCGTCGTCGCCTGCGCCGGCACCTCGGACCTTCCCGTCGCGCGCGAGGCTCAGCTCACGGCCAGCTACCTGGGGCGGCCGACCCGTCTGGTGGTCGACGTCGGCGTCGCGGGGATCCACCGCACGTTCGCCAAGCTGGACCTGCTCAGGTCGGCCGGCGTCGTCGTCGTGGTCGCGGGCATGGACGGGGCCCTGCCCTCGGTGGTGGCGGGCCTCGTCCGAGCGCCGGTGGTCGCCGTACCTACGAGCGTCGGGTACGGCGCGGCCTTCGGTGGCATCGCGCCCCTGCTGAGCATGCTCAATGCCTGCTCGCCGGGGATCGGAGTGGTCAACATCGACAACGGGTACGGCGGAGGTCACCTCGCGGCCCAGATCGCAGCCCCGCGCGTCTGACTCCCTATCCGTACGCCTTCGCCAGCAGTTTCTCGGCGATCGGCACGTCGTCGGGTTCGTCGATGTCGATGCCCTCCACAGGATCCATGACGAACAGCCCGATCCGGCCGCCCAGCCGGTTGCGGGCCTGCTCGTACACCTGCGTGCGGGTCACGTAGACCGAGCCGGTTTCGCGGTAGCGCAGCTGGTCGGGGGTCAGGTCCTGGCGGCGGGGGCGGGCATCGACGGGGTAGTCGGCGCGTGGTGTCCGCCCTTGCCACCACAGGAACGGAGCCTGGGGCACGACCCCGACGAGCGAGTCGACGCCGGTCGTCTCGAGCTGAACCAGGGCCCGGCCCAGGGTGCCGGGAAGTCGTACTGGAGACGTGGCCTGCAGCAGCATGACCACATCGGGGCGCTCGCCCGTTTCCGTCAGCGTCGTGATCACGTGCTCGACGACGGGCTCGGTCGCGGTGGTGTCCTCGGCGAGCTCCGCGGGACGGTCGACGACCTCGGCGCCGGCCGTGCGGGCGACCTGAGCGATCTCGGCGTCCTCGGTCGAGACCACCACCCGCAGGCCGTCGACGGCGAGCGCCTGGGCGATCGTCCAGCAGATCAACGGCCGACCTCCGACCGGCAGCAGGTTCTTGCGGGGGATCCCCTTCGAGCCCCCGCGCGCCGGGATGACCGCGACTGCAGTCACGTGACCAGATTCCGGAGGTGGGCGGCCACCGCGATAGCCGGTTCGACGGCCGGCTGGTCCGGCGGCGGAGTCGGCTCGCCGCCCCAGGGTCGCATGCCGTACCTGCGCCAGAAGGCGTGCAGCCACGGCGGGGCATCGGGGTAGAACACGTACGACGGGATCCCCCGGGCGGCGGCCTCCAGCACGCCCGTCGAATAGGCAGCCACGACCGGCCGGTGCAGATCGGCGAGCGGGCGGCCGGAACGGTCGACGTCGATCCCGAGACCCTCGAACGTGGCGTGGGTGAGCCGCGACAGGTGGTCCACCTCCGACGGATGGGGGCGATACGCGCCGTGGGTGGTACGGCAGAACCGCACAGCGGCTCGCAGCATCCCGATCCGCGGCAACTCGGCCCCGTGCAACTGGCCGAGATAGACAGGAGTGGCCTTGGGGCTGATCACGACCTCCGGGAGCCGAGCAGCCCGCCACAACAACTGAGAGCCCACCACCGTCGATGACACGTCGGAGCGGTCGCCGATCCAGAACGCGGTGTCGGCATCGCTCCAGGCCAGCACGTGGGCCCCGGGCGGAAGCGGGGGAGAGTCGGGTGTCAACAGGCCGTGCTGGGCCACGACGAACGACACCCCGCGGGTGAGGGCCTGCTCGTAGGCGGCCGACCCCAGGCCCAGATAATGACCCGCTCCGAACAAGACCTGGCCGGTCAGGAAATCCCGACCCAGATGGAGGTCTGGCACCTGCCGTACCTGCCAATCCTGAGGCACCAACTCGGTCGGGTCGAACGACGCGAACACGGCGACCGGCAGGTCCGCGAGGTGAGCGATCGGCTCCAGGAACGCGGCCCGGCTGGACATGGCGCGGCTCTCCAGGAGGACGCCGATCACCGGGTTCGGCCCGTTGCTCGCGATCCAGACCGACGAGGGGGTGTTGCGCCGAATCTGTTTCCTGAGGAGACGGACCGGGTGCCGGCCGGCCTCCCAGGAGCGCCAGGCCGCGATGTCTACGGGGTGCTTGAGTGCCATAGTCGTTCCAGTTCCTTGGCTCGGTGCCGGAAAGTGTGCTGGGCCAGTGTTCTCGCGCGGCCAGCGGCGCGCAATCGGTCGCCCCAGCCGCGGTCGGCGATGGCCCGCTGGCAGAGATCGACCAGGGCGTCGACACTGGAGAAGGTGGCGATCTCGGTGCCCGGCTCGTACAGGTCGGACACGTCGTCGCGGTCGACGAACTGCACCCCGCCTACCCCGGCCGCCTCGAACGTGCGCATCGTGAAGCCGTCCTGGTCGCCGTGGATGTTGATCGTCGCGGGAGCGCCGGCCATGACCGCGTACGCCTCCGGTCGCGGCAGGTCGCGCCCCGCCGGCAGGTCGGGCCGAGGCCAGGACCAGGTGCGCAGCCGGTCAGCGACGTGGTCGGACCAGTCCCTTCCGTAGGCGCGGACGGGTATCCCCGCTTGCCACAGTGAGGTCAACAGCGTCGCGCGCTTCGAGTACCGGGCGCCGACGAACACACAGTCGGGTCCGGGTCGGGGTGTCGGGGTGTCGGCGGGATCGAAGGCGAGCGGTACGTACGACACGTTGTCCCGGGCGGCCTTCAGCGTCGCGACGTCGAGGTGGCTGTAACTGGCGACCCCGTCGTAGGCGCCGACCGATTCGGCGGTGTGGTGGGTCCGGCGCAGTTCGTCGTACAACCAGAGCACCCGCGGGCCCGTACCGAGTGCGTCGTGGAAGTCGGGGTCGAGCAGGTCGCCCTTGACGACAAGCGTCACGTCCGGGTGGGCGCGGCGTGCGGCCTGGATGGCCGCGGTGGTCAGGAGCCGCCGTTGGAAGGTTTCGGTCGACCGCCCGAGACGACGGGGTAGTTCCGCCGTGAGGTGATGGCGGGTACGGCTGACGAGGGAGTCGTGGGCGTCGTACCGGTGAACGGTCACCTCGTAGCCCAGTTGCTCGAACGCGGCACCGATGTTGCGCCAGTACCCGTGGAAGGTCGGCGTCACCAGGAGCAGCCGATGGTTCACGACGTGAGGCCTCGGGTCGCAAGCTCGTCGAGCGCGTCGTCCCACGCCTGCGACTTGGCCCCAGGACGGTCCCAACTCCAGGCGATGAAGTCCACGACCGCGTCGCGGGTGGAGCAGGTGGGCTGAGGGGCTCCGACCTCGGCCAGACGGGCGAGACTCGCGCAGGCGTGGTCGATGTCGCCGGCCCGGTGGATCTCCACGTGCTCGATGTGGCCGGTACGGCTGGGGGAGCCTTCGATCGCGTAGCCGGCGAGTTCGGTCAGCGTGGTCCTGACACCGGTGCCGCAGTTCAACACGCGCGGAGCACCGAGCGGAGCGGGGTTCGCCAGGCACCACTCGATCAATGCGGCCAGGTCGCCGACGTGCACCATGTCGCGGGTCTGGTGACCGTCTCCGTAGACCAGCAGGGGTCGGCCCTCGCGCAGCCGGGCGAGCCACGCCGCCAGGACCCCGGTGTACGGGTTGTGGAGGGCCTGGCCCGGCCCGACCACGTTCTGCGGACGCAGGATCGTCACCGGGATGTCGTCGGCGATGTCAGCCACCGCCGCCTCGCCCCGAGACTTGGTCGTGCCGTACACCGACACGGGGACGTGAGGGTCGTCCTCCTGCGACGGCTCCGGCAGCGAGCCTGCCGGGGGTACGCCGTACGTCACCTCACCGGAGGGTGTGCGGTAGCGACCCTCGCCGTACACGGCTCTGGAGCTGAGCGAGACCAGTGGCGCGCCCCACCGGCGAGCCATCTGGCCGGCCAGGCGGGTGCCCCCAACGTTGACCGCGGTGTAACGGTCCTGTTCGTACATGGATTGCGCCGTGCCGGTCTCGGCCGCCAGATGGACGACCAGATCGGCCCGGGGCAGGGTCGCCCAGTCGGCCGGGTCGGCGACGTCACCGACGACGACGGTTCCTGGGAACGCGGCCTTCGCGCCGTCGGGATCGAGGTGGACCTGAGGATGGAGGAGGTCGAGGGCGGTCAGGTCGTGGGCCCCTGCCAGCCGCCTGGCCAGGTGCTGGCCGACGAATCCCGCGCCGCCGGTGATGAGAACCTTCACCGCGACTAGCCGATCACCCGGGCGGGAACGCCGGCAACGACGGCACCGGCCGGTACGTCCTTGGTCACGACCGCGCCTGCCGCGACTGTGGCGCCGTCGCCGATCGTCACCCCACCGAGAATGATTGAGCGTTGTCCGATGAACACGTCGTCACCGATCGTGACCGGGCCGGTTCCGAGGGTGGTCGTCCGGTCCTCGCGCCCGTGGTCGGTCGTTGACACGAACACCGCGTCGGCCAGGACACAGCGGGCACCGATCGTCAGGGGATCGATCGCGTGGAGATGAACGTCATGGCCGATGTAGGTCTGGTCTCCGATCTGCAGCGGTCCGCCATCGGACTCGCACTGGATCCAAGCGCCTTCGTAGACGGCAACGCCGTCACCCAGGAAGATCCGGTCGACGCCGCGGAGCACTCGCGGCCGGACGATGACACTCCCCGACCCGATCCGGCCGAACGCCCGCCGATAGACGAGCGAGGTGGCGGCGGCACCGAGATGCCAACGAATCCCAGGAGGTAACTCGGTGAGGCGCCGAGCGATCCGAGCGACGGCGGGGTGCTCGCTCATGCACTCTCTCCTCCGCTCGGCGTTCGGCGCGAGTGTACGGCGCGCTGACGGCGCTGCCAGATGAGGTCAAGCTCTTGCAGCGCCGTGTCGAGGGGGTGCACGTCGCGGCCGAGCACCCGGCGGGCCCCGTTGACGGCCAGGTTCGCGGCCGTGGCCGCGGTCAGGGCGGTGCGGAGGGCGCCGACCCCGCCCCACTTCTCGGCGTAGCGATCGCGGGCGCCCACCAGCCAGCGTCGGCGCTTGGCCGGATCGCTCGATCCGCCGCCGGTGTGAGTGGCCACCACACCGGGCACGTAGACGCTCGGCACGCCTCGGTCACGCAGCGTGCGCTGGAGGTCGACCTCCTCGGCGTTCATGACGTACGACTCGTCGAACCCGCCGACTGCCCGGAACTCCGCCAACGGCAGCAGCAGCGCCGCCCCGACGAGCCAGTCGGTGACGAACTCGCTGGTGGCCTCCTGCTGCCGTAGGTCGTGGCCGACGTGGTAACGCCAGGCCGCGGTGTCGCGGTACCGGGCCAGCGGGGTCAGCCATTCCACCACCTGGTGGCGCAGCGTCGGGAACCGGCGGGCGCTGCTGGTGAGCCGTCCTTCGGAGTCGACGATCCGCGGGCCGACGACGGCCGGCAGCCAGGGGGTCGCTGCCGCCACCAGGCCGGCCACGAACGTCGGGCCGACCCGCAGGTCGGAGTTGAGGATCAACAGCAGATCGCCGGTAGCCGCGGCGGCGCCGCTGTTGACCGCGGCCCCGAAACCGCCGTTCACCGCGCGCCTGACGACGGTCACACCCTCGGTCTCGGGAAAGGGCTCGGGCGAGGCGTCGTCGGCGACGACCAGGGTGAGGGAGCCGTACGTCTGCTGCCGAAGGTCGTCGACCAGCGCGAGCGCGAGGGACGGATCGCCGTAGTGGGGTACGACGACGCTGACCGTCGCGGGGGTCACGCGGTGCGGCCTTCGGCCGGAGCCTGGTCGCCGGCGTCGACACCTGCGTCGGTCGCTGCCTCGGCCTCGATTCGGCCCTCGTCGAGTTGGGCGATGACGTCGTTGGCGAACTCTTTGACGGCCTCGGCCCCGAGCACGGGACCACCCGCCAGCAGACCGTCCATGCCCAGCACGAGCGCGGCGGGGCGCCAATGCATCCCGACCGCGTAACCGACGTTGTTGTCGGGCTCGACATAGTGCACCACGTCACCTTCGTACGGTCGGTTCATCGGTGAGCCGGTCACGACGACGAAGCCGACCGACGGCGCGAGGCGCCGGGCCCACTCCGCAACGTGAGGCCGAAGCGTCTCGCAGCCTCCGCAGCCTTCCGACACCAGCAAGACGAACCGGGCCTGGGTGGCCGCCAACTCGCGCAACGTGCTGCGGCCCCCGTCGGCGTCGTTCAGGACCGCGTACGGGATCGGCAGACGCACGTAATCCTCCAGGTCTGCGGGGTCGACGACGACTCCGGATACCGGGGCGGGGACGGCCTCGGCCGGGCGGGGGACGCTCGCGACACAGGCGGCCACAATCAGCCCGACCGACGCCACCGTGAGCCATCCCGACGGACCCATGAGCACCAACCTGCTGAGCAGAGGCACCATCTCGGCCGACACCACCGTGGCCGCGAGCACCAGCGCTACCAGGAGCGAGTTGCGCAACACGCTGCGCCGCGTGATCGGCTCCGTCGTGCCGAAGCACGCGCAGGTCGCCTGCACCGGCTGTCGCAACGCTCGCAGCACGACGATCAGGTAAGCCACGAACAACACGAAGATGCCGACCAGCGTCAGCAGGTGCATGAACCCCGACAGGCTCAGCAACGCCAGCGCTGCGACGATTTCGGCGGCCGGCAGCGCGATGGCCGCGAACTCCGGTCTGACGATCTTCTCGACCTTGAGGTCGAGGACTGACTGGCGGGTGCGGTCGGGATGTCGGAACTTGCCCACCGCACTCACGATCAAGACGCCGCAGATCGCGAGTTCCAGTAACGCCGCTGCCAGATTCCCCACCACGGGCCCATTCTCACATCCCCGGCCGACGGCTCCCGACAGCGTTCAGCGCGTCGGATGCGCGGCACGTGGGCGCTGTCGGAGCATCCGGCGACGGGCGATAGGCTGGCTTTCGGTCACGCCTGCGCCGGTCACTCAGCTCCCCGGCGTCGGCGACAGCCGTAGCCGCAGACGGCCGCGGGTTGGCACTGGTGTGCGGAGCTGCTCTTTCAAGGAGAACGTCGAAAACGATGACCGAGACGAAGTACGTCTACGACCTGTCCGAAGGCGACATGTCCATGAAGCCGCTGCTGGGCGGCAAGGGAGCTGGCCTGGCCGACATGGCCAAGATCGGCGTCCCCGTACCGGATGCATTCACCGTCACCACCCAAGCCTGCGTCGATGCGATGAACAACGACGGTGCCTGGCCGGCCGGTCTGGCCGACCAGGTCCAGGCGGGGCTGGCCCGCCTCGAGGAGCGCACCGGCCGCAAGCTCGGCGCGACCGAGCGGCCCCTGCTCGTCTCCGTACGTTCGGGTGCCGTGCAGTCGATGCCCGGCATGATGGACACGATCCTCAACCTCGGCATCTCGGACACGTCGGTCGAGGGCGTCATCGCCGAGTTCGGCAACGAGCGGTTCGCGTACGACTGCTACCGCCGCTTCATCCAGATGTACGGCGAAGTCGTCGAGGGCATCCCCCCGCACGTCTTCGAAGACGCGCTGACCGAGATGAAGGAAGCCAAGGGCGTCGCCAACGACACCGACCTGACGGCCGAGGACCTCAAGGAACTCACCGCTACCTTCAAGCAGTTGGCCAACGACGCGCTCGGCGGCGAGTGGACGTCCGACCCCCGCGAGCAGTTGAACCGCGCCGTGAACGCGGTGTTCAAGTCGTGGCTCAACCCCCGCGCCGAGGTCTATCGCAAGGCTCACGGCATCTCCCGCAACCTGGGTACGGCGGTCAACATCCAGCAGATGGTGTTCGGCAACCGTGGCGACACGTCCGCGACCGGTGTCTGCTTCTCGCGGAATCCTTCGACCGGCGCCAAGGAGCTGTACGGCGAGTTCCTCACCAACGCTCAGGGCGAGGACGTCGTGGCGGGCATCCGGACCCCGCGGCCGCTGGAGGAGATGGAAGCGGAGCTCCCCGAGGCGTTCACCGAACTGCTCGACACCATGGCCAAGCTCGAACTGCACAACCGTGACATGCAGGACATGGAGTTCACGATCGAGGATCGCAAGCTCTACATGCTGCAGACCCGTAACGGCAAGCGGACCGCCGCAGCGGCCGTGAAGACGGCCGTCGACATGGTCGACGAGGGCCTGATCACGAAGGAAGAGGCTCTGCTGCGCATCGAGCCGGCCCAGTTGGACGCCTTGCTCCACCCCGGTATCGACCCGAAGAACACGGCCAAGTCGATCGTCAAGGGCCTGCCGGCATCACCGGGCGCAGCGGTAGGCGCGCTCTCGTTCGACGCCGACGACGCTGCCGAGCGTGGCGGCAAGGGCGAGAAGGTCATCCTGGTGCGTTTTGAGACCACGCCCGACGACATCCACGGCGTCATGGTGTCCCAGGGAGTGCTGACCGCCCACGGCGGCATGACCTCCCATGCAGCGGTCGTCGCGCGGGGCATGGGCATCACCTGTGTCGCCGGGGCCACGGGCATCAAGATCGATCCCAAGGCCAGCACCGTGACGATCGGCGACGTGGTGTACGGCACCGACGACGTCGTCACGTTGAACGGCTCGACCGGTGAAGTCTTCGCCGGCGCGCTCGACCTGGTGCCCCCGTCGTTGAACGAGGACTTCGAGCAGGTCGGCGCCTGGGCGGACGAAGTTCGCACGCTCGGCGTTCGCGCCAATGCGGAGAACTTCGAAGACGCATCCAAGGCGCGCGAACTCGGTGCCGAGGGCATCGGCCTGGCTCGCACCGAGCACATGTTCATGGTCGCCGATCGGCTCCCGGCTGTGCGCGAGATGATCCTGGCCGACACCGAGGACGAGCGCGCTGCCGCGTTGGCGAAGATCCTGCCGATGCAGCAGGCCGACTTCGAGGAGATCTTCACGGCGATGAAGGGGCTGCCCGTCACGGTCCGCCTGCTCGACCCGCCGCTCCACGAGTTCCTCCCGAACCTGACCGAGCAGTCGCTGCTCGTGCAGCGGTTGGAACTGACCGGTGCGCCCGAGGCGGAGATCGAGGCTGAGCGCGAGACGCTCGCGCAGGTCAAGCGTCTCCACGAGCAGAACCCGATGCTCGGTACCCGTGGCTGCCGCCTGGCGATGCTCTACCCGTCGATCCCGGATATGCAGGCTCGGGCGATCATTCGGGCAGCGTTGGCCGTACTGGAGAAGGAAGGCGAGACCGTCGGCGTCGAGATCATGATCCCGCTGGTCGCGTTCGAGTCCGAGCTGAAGACTCAGCGGGAGATCGTCGTGAAGGCGGTCGACGAGGAACTGGCGGCTGCGGGTTCGTCGCTGGAGTACACGGTCGGCACGATGATCGAGATCCCGCGCGCGGCGCTCACCGCGAACGAGATCGCGAACCAGGCGGACTTCTTCAGCTTCGGCACCAACGACCTGACCCAGACCGGCATCGGGATCAGCCGTGACGACGCCGAGCTCGGCTTCCTCGGGGCGTACGTCGACGGCGAGGTCATCGAGAAGAACCCCTTCGAGTCGCTCGACACCGACGGCGTGGGCCAACTCGTGCAGATGGGCGTCGACAAGGGTCGCGCCACCAAGCCGGGCCTCAAGACCGGCGTGTGCGGTGAGCACGGTGGCGATCCGGCTTCGATCGACTTCTTCCATCGGGCGGGCCTGTCGTACGTCTCCTGCTCGCCCTTCCGGGTGCCGATCGCCCGCCTCGCGGCCGCTCGCGCAGCTCTGAAGAACAAGTAGTACGGCAAGGTTCGACGGTTCGGCCCGGTTCCCTTCGGGAAACCGGGCCGAACCGGTTCTGGGGTCCTGGATCGTTGTCCGTGAGAGGGCCCCGGGTCCCTGGCCCGAGTGAGGTGCCTTAGGCTCGAGTTCGTTGGGGTCTTCGATCTGAGGAAGAGCTATGTCTGAGCAGGGTTCCGTGGACGGCGCCTCCAAAGGGCGCGGAGGTCCGTCCCGCAGGGCGTTGGTGGTCGGTGCGGCGTGGACCGTGCCGGTGGTGACTGTCGCGGCGGCGGCCCCCGCCTTCGCGGCCTCGCCGATCGCTCCCGTGACGATCACCGGGAACGGGTCGACCGCGATGGTCACCCAGATCGTGACGATCACGTGCGCGGCCACGGTGACGTACACGATCCAAGGTGGCGCCGGTGGTTCCGCCTCGACGGCCAACGGCGGAGCCGGCGCCATCCAGACGGGGTCGCTGCTGGTTCCAGCGGGAACGACGTTGACTCTGGTCGCGGGTGGTCAGGGGGATGCGAAACTCTCCAACCCGTACTCGGCGGGTGCCAACTACCAGTCCAAGGGTGGGCTCGGGTACGGCAACGGTGGCAACAGCGGGACCTCCGACAGCTACACCGGGGGTGGCGGTGGGGGAGGCTCGGCCATTCTCGTCGGAGTGACCCCCCTCGTGGTGGCCGGGGGCGGTGGCGGTGTGTACAGCACCAACTCGGCCACGAGTGGAGTCGGCTTCACGACCGCGACCCAGAGTCAGGGCGGGGCCGGTAGCAGCGGTGGAACGGCCACCGTCGCGACGGCCGGAACTACATCCAAAACCACGACCTACAACAACAACACCAATACGCTCACCCTGAACGGTGCTGGCGGTGCAACCGGAACCACCGCCGGGACAGCGGTCGCGCCCTCCGTGACAAACAACACTCAGGCCAGCGTCACGGTCAACTCCAACTCAGCCACGGGCTCGAACGGAGGCGCTGTCGGCAGCAGTGTCAGCGGAGGGGCGAACGGCGGCACCGGAGCCGGCGCCACGGCGATCCAGGTGTCACCACTTCCCAACATTCCCTGCTCGGGTGCTGGCGGCGGCGGAGGATACGCCGGCGGTGCCGGAGGTAGTTCCGCCACGCTGGCCACGTCGCGCTCGGGTCCCTACGTCGAGCTCGCTGACGGCGGCAGCGGCGGAGCGGGGTCGAGCTATGCGGCGACGACGGCAGGGGGCGTGACGGTGTCCAACACGTCGACGACGACTGCGACGTCGTACGGCAACGGCGTCGTCACTGTGAGTTGGGCCTGCTAGTTCTTCGCCTACCCCGGTATTGATTCAACGGTCAACTAGTGGTTGTAGCGCTGGCATGTTCGGTCTTCCTCTGCACCCGCTGGTCGTGCACTTCGCGGTCGCTTTCCTGATCGTCGTTCCGACTCTGGTGCTGGTCGGGTGCTTCTGGGGGAGGCTGAGGGACCGGGTGGATTGGTTGTATCCCCTGGCTGGGATCGCGGCAGGCGTAGCCGGCTTGGCGGCTGGTGCGACCGGTGACGAACTGCTGCACAGCATGGGCCACTCGGTGAGCCAGCAAATCCGTGCCCATGCTGACCTGGGTGAGAAGGTCGAGCCCCTCGGCGTGGTGTTTGCCGTCGTCACCGTGCTGTGGTGGCTGGCCACGGGACCGTCGATCGAGGCATTCGTCGCGAAGCGGCTTCCCTGGTTGCGCAGCAACACCGGCCGGATCGTCGCGACGGCCTTGGCCGTGCTCGGCTCGATTGCGGTGATGGTGGTCGTCTTCCTCGCCGGAGACGCTGGAGCTCGAGCCGTTTGGGGCCAGTCCTCCTAGACGCGACACCGCAGGCGGCAGAATAGGCCGCACCGTCGCCGCTCGGCGCGCGGATAGGAGGGTCAATCATGTCCACCATCGGCACGTGGCGCGCGACCTACGTTCCGGGCGACTGGATCGTGCTCGCAGGGCCCACCAGTGTGGTCGTCATGCAGCCCGCTCCACCGAACAAGTCGGGTTTGCTCAACGCGATCTGGGACGACGTCGTCGCGGCCGCCGACATCGGTGACCTGGCTGAGAAGTTGGCGGCCTTCCGCCTCGACCGCATGCCGAACCTCGCGGTCTTCTTCTGGACCGGCGATTCGATGCATTCGCTGGTCCGGGGTTCGCTTTCGGTCGTGGACCTGGCTACGGGTGACGTCGTCGCCGACGGCGCAGGGATCCAGACCTGGCGGGAGGTGGGCTTGGGTGACGTCAGGCGGGTACGGATCGACATGACCCCGGTCGACCAGGACTCGTTGGTGCAACTTCCGCTCGTGGTCGGCGCTGTGACTGCGAGCGCCATCGTGCTGGACGCCAGTGACGAGGCTCGGATCGAGTGGCCGGCCAACGCCGAGTCGGCGGGCGATGCCGTACCCGCACACGTCGTCGTACCCGCCGATGTGGTCGAAGAGGAATCCGAACCCGGCCAGCCCACCGAGACCAGCGATCCGGCCTCCACCGGTCCACTCGGGGCTGTCGCCGAGCCGCAGATCGCCGAGCCTGAGCAAGCCGAGCCGGCAATCGCCGAACCCGACTGGGCCGAGACGGACCCTGAGGTCAGGGAGTCGCCGGACTCCGATGAGCCGGGCGAGCCGCAAGACCAGCTTGCCGAGGACCAGGTGCCACCAGGTCGAAGTGAGGAGGCGCCCGACTTCGCGCCTCCGCCGGGGAAGGTCACGAGCGCTGACGAGGCGGTCGCGAACCTGTGGGGCGTGGCCAGCCATGTCACCGAGGAGCCGGTCGGGTTGGACGTCGAGGCGCAACCTGATCTGCCCGACCCGCCACCTCAGTCGTCTCCGGCTTTGGAGGTCGCACCACCCCCGTCGGTCGAGCATCGGCCCGGCCACCTGTTCGACTTGGACGACGACTTCGGGGCTGCCGGCGCGCGTGCCCCCTCGGTTTCCCCCGGAGTGGCACCGGTCGCCGGGCCAGCGGCAGTCGCACCCCCGCCTGCGTGGATGCCGTCGCCTCCCGGCCCGGGGGGTCCTCCCGCATCGTTTGGGCCGACCGGCCCGTCCTCGTTCGCACAGCCGGGAGGTGCTCCGGTCGGTCATCGTCCGGGCGGGAACCTGCCTCCATTCGGTCAGCCGGGAGGTCAGCCGGGACCCGGTCAAATGGGACCCGGTCAAATGGGACCAGGTCAGCCGGGACCCGGTCAGATGGGGCCAGGTCAGATGGGACACGGTCCCCAGTTCGGTCAAGGCAGGCCTCTTTTCAACCCCGAGCCCGGACCTGCCGGACCGCCCTTCGGGCAGCCAGGGCCCCCGTACGGCCAACCCGTCCCGGCCGGCCCGCGACCGTTCGGCGATCCCCGCGCACCACAGCAGGGACAGTTCGGGCCGGCAGGCTCGGCTTTCGCACCCGGCAGACCTCCGTACGGCTCCGACCCCTCCGGCGCGCCCGGAGCACCCCAACCAGGCGGCTGGCCACAGGCAGGTGGCCCCCCACAGCAGACAGGTGGCCCCCCACAGCCTGGAGGTTTCCCGTACGGACAGCCTGCCCAGCCGCAACCCGACCGTCAGCCGTACCCAGGTGGCCCGACGGCACCTCCGGGTCTGCCGGGGTACCAGCCACTGCCCGGGTACCAGCCGACCGGGCAACCCTCGGCGCCCCCTGCGACGGGTCCCGGCGAGCCGACCGACCCAGCCCGGCCGAATCCGTACGGCTCGATGTTCGACGGGCCCGGTATCGGGGCAAGCCCGGCCGGGCCGCCGGCACCCACTCCCCCTCCGCCGAGCCCCCCGGCGACGACGTCCGGGGCCGACGACACCGACGGTTCGGGCACTGTCTTCTCCACCAAGATCGCGGCCACGCACAAGCCCTCAGCCGCGACTCGCGCCGGCGATTCGCTCATGCTGGCGACGGTGTGCAGCGCCGGGCACCCGAACCCTCCCGGGCGTGATCGCTGCGTGAGATGCGGAGGCCATGTCGACACAGCCAACCCGCGTCTCGTCCACAAGCCTTCCCTCGCCACGCTGGTCACGGCGGGTGGGGCGAGCGCTGCGGTCACCGACACGGTTCTGATCGGGCGCGCGCCGGCGGCCCAGGTGGGCGACGTCAATCCGGTGCTGCTTCCGGTCCCCAGCCCCAACAGCGACATCAGCCGTACCCACGTGCGCGTCTCGGCGAAGGACTGGCAGGTGGTCGCGACCGACTTGCACTCGACGAACGGCACCATGCTGATCCGACCCGGACAGCCGCCGATGCGCATGACCCCGGGGGTCGCCGTACCCCTCGACGAGGGAACGATCATCGATCTCGGAGACGGGGCGACGATCACCGTCAGACCTCCTGAGTGACGGTCTCGGGTCGCGGAAGCCCCGAACCCGATGAACTCAACGCCTGAGAAGATGCTGAAACGATCTTCTCCGAAGGGCAGCCTGGGTGGCTCAACGAAGTGTCAAGCGCGCTCCCGCGTGGCTCCGCCGTACGTGGCGGGGCGCGCTGGTCGGCGTGCTCGCGCTCGCCCTCGGGATCGCTGCCATTGTGGTTCCCGGCCTGAAGGTCGCCGATCTGCAGCTGCACGAGGGCACCGTCTACGCCGTCAAGCAAGACTCGGCGCTGCTCGGTACGGTCAACACCCAGATCAAGGACCTGTCTCTCGCGACCCGGTTGGCCGATCGTTCGTTCGACATCCTGCAGGACCGCGGCACGGTCATCGTCAAGGGCGAGTCGACCAGCCAGGTGCAGGCGTACGACCCGTCGACCGGTCAGCTCGGCGGTGCGGTGGCTCTCCCGCCGGCCGGCGCGATCGTGCTCAAAGGCGGCAAGGTGGCGGTGATCAGCCGGGTGAACGGCTCGGTCTGGTACGGCGATGCCGACACCATGCTCTCGCTCGACTATTCCAAGGAGAAGGCGCAACTCGACCTCGGTGAGAATGCCCTGGTCACGCTGACCACGACCGGAGAGTTGATCGGCTTGTCGTTGACGAGATCCGAGGTCGTCCGCCTCTCCGGCGGGCAGCCGGTCGCCTCCAAGTTGCCCATGGAACTCGACCCGATCGTGGCCAACGTCGAGTTGAGCGCGATCGGCGACCAGGCCGTGGTGCTCGACCGTACGAAGCAGGTCGTGTGGTTCGAAGGTGCGCCCAAGCCGATCGAAGTGACGTCAGGGTCGAAGGCCCGGCTGGCAGCTCCAGGCCCGCAGACCGGTCACCTCGACGGCAAGGTCGGTGCCCTTCTGGCGACGCCGACCGGGCTGGTCGGTGTGTCGACCAAGCAGGTGCAGCGGCTGACCGAGGCGATGCCCGAGGGAGAGGTGCTGCAGCCGGTCGTCGTGGGTTCCTGCGTGTACGCCGTCGTCGGAACCAAGCTCGCCACCTCCTGTGCCGGTCAGGCGTCGAGCGTGGTCGACATCCCGGAAGTCCCGACCGATCCGCGGCTGTCGCTGAGGACCAACCGTGACACCGTGATCCTGAACGACGCCCGGACGGGCACGATCTGGCTCGTTAACGACGGGATGCGACGGATCACGAACTGGGAGAAGGTCACCACCAGCGACGCGAAGACGAAGCAGGATCAGCCGGACGAGGAGATCACGAAGGTCAATCCCGACCGGTCCGGCCCGAACCGGCCTCCGACGGCACGCGACGACCAACTGACCGCCAGGGAAGGCCGTACCACCGTCTTGCCTGTGCTCGACAACGACTCTGATCCCGACGGCGACGTGCTGACGATCGCCGCGCCGGAGACGGCAGGCCCCAACACTACGTTGTCTCCCGTCCGCGGCGGCGCCGGCCTGCAGGTCACCATCGACGCAGGTGCGTCGGGCACGAGGTCGTTCACGTACAAGATCTCCGACGGACGAGGTGGTGAGGCCCAAGCCCGGGTATCGCTGACGATCGCACCCGCGGACCAGAAGGCCGGCAACCAGCCGCCGCTGCTGTTCCGCAAGGACCCGGTCAGGGTCGCCATGGGCCATCAGACCCAGGTGCGCGTGTTGCTCGACTGGCGCGATCCGGAGGGCGACGACCTCATCCTCAAGAACGCCACGATGGTCGACGGCGACGACGAGGTTTCGTTCACCCCCGACGGGAATCTGACGTTCACCGACGTCAACAAGAAGCCGGGCCTCAAGCAGGTCGCCGTGGAGGTGTCCGACGGTGTCTCGTCGTCGACAGGCCTGCTGCTGGTCGACGCGCGCAAGGCCGCCGACGTCCCCCCGATCGCCAACGGCGACTACTACACCGCAGCGACGGGTGCCGAGATCGAGGTCAAGCCGCTCATCAACGACGTGGGTACGGGACTGGCCCTGGCCAACGTCGACAAGCCTGTCCCCGCGTCGGCGAAGTTCTCCGTCGACTACTCCAGCAGGAGTTTCCGGTTCCGGGCCGACCATCCCGGCACCTACTACGTCGGATACAAGGTGACGAACGGTCCGAGTTCGTTCGGCCTGGTGCGGATCGACGTCGCCGACAGGGCCCAGCAGAACCGGCCGCCGATCCTGGGGCGCGACGTCGCGGTGCTGACTCACGGCGGGTCGGTCACGATCGACCCGTTGCTCAACGACGAGGACCCCGACGGCGACGTGCTGGTCGTACAGACGTACACGACCGCCGGGCTCGAGGTCGACATGACCGACCGCCACCTGATGACGATCAAGGAGGTGACCGCACTCAAGGACCCGGTCACGCTCTCCTACCAGGTCAGTGACGGCTACAACCCGCCCGTCACCGGCACGATTGTGGTGATCCCGACGAACCCGATCGGCGAGGTGCGGCCGGTCGCGAACGCCGAGGACGTCAACGTCAGAGCCGGTGACGCGGTCAGCATCAACCCCCTGCTCAACGACTACTCGCCGGTCGGGCTCGACCTGCACCTGCAGCCGACCCTGATCGACAACCCCGGCCAGGCGTGGGTCGACGGCAACCAGGTCAGGTTCATGGCACCCCCGGTCCCAGGCAGGATCACGGCGACCTACGAGGTCAAGGACTCCCTCGGGCGTACGGCGTCGGCCCAGGTCCGGTTCAACGTGATCTCCCCCGACATGGCCAACCAGGCCCCGATTCCCTCGCTCGTGACCGGGCGGGTGATCGCGGGTACGACGGCGCGGATCCAGATTCCTCTGTCGAACATCGACCCGAACGGCGATTCGGTACGGCTGGTCGGCCTCGCTCAAGGTCCGCGGCTGGGTCGGGTGGTGTCGGTAGGGCCGCGCTATCTGGAGTACGAGGCGTTCGGCAAGATGCGGGGCACCGATTCGTTCACGTATGTGGTGACCGACGGATTCGGTGCCCGCGGCATCGGCGAGATCAGGGTCGGCGTCGTGCCGGCCTCGCTGGTGGGTACGGCTCCCACGGCCGTCGAGGACACGATCGAGACCAGACCCGGACGTACGGCGTACTTGAATCCGCTGGCCAACGACTACGACGTCGACGGAGACAAGATCAGCTTCGCCGCAGACCATCCGCTGGACTTCCTGATCCCAGCCAACATCGCCGACGGGTCGGCGCTGACCGTGCAGGTCCCCAACACCGAGGGCCAGTGGATCGGCCGCTACACGATCCAGGACACGCGCGGCGCGTTGAGTTCGGGCAACGTGCGCGTGGTGTCGGATTCCAAGGCTCCGTTGCTGGCGCCCAAGGCCACCGACGACCTGGTGGACGTACGGCAGGTCTTCCAGCGGGATTCGGTGGACGTGCCGGTGCTGGCGAACGACTACGACCCCGACGGGCCTAAATCGGAGCTGACCCTGAGCGTGCCGCCGTACGACACGCAGGGAGCAGCCGCGGCGGAGGTCGTCAAGGACGGCAACGACCCGCCGAAGCTGCGGGTGCCGATCGGTGACCGGCTGCGGGTGCTGAGGTATCAGATCACCGACGCCGACGGGCTCAGCGCGTACGGGTTCGTGATCGTGCCCGGCAAGGCCGACGCGGTGCCGACGCTGAAGGATCCGAACGTCGTGCTCACTGTGACGGCGGGGGAGCAGTTGAAGATCCCGGTGGCCGAGTACGTCCAGGGCACGCAGGGCCGGTCGGTCCGGGTGTCGTCGGCCGACAAGGTGACCGGGGCGCCGGGTACGGGGCTGCGGCTCTCGCCCGCCGAGATCGGGTACCGCCCGGCCCTGACCGACGTCGGGCCGGCCGCCGTGACGTTCGAGGTGATCGAGGATCTCGACGCCTCGGCGACCGACGCCCGGGTGGCGACCGTGACGATCCCGATCAAGGTGACGCCGCCGCCGGAGGTCAAGAATCCCGACGACCCCGCGGCCAAGGACAACCAGCTCAACGAACCACCGACAGCTCCGCTGATCGAAGTGAAGGTCGGGGCAGGCGAGCCGCAGGTGCTGCAGAACCTCGCGGCGTTCGTCACCGATCCGCAGGGCGACGACTTCACGTTCCGCGACTTCACAGGCACCATCCCCGCCGGACTCCACGTGCAGTTCAACGGCTCGATGATCACCGCGTCGGCCGATCTCACGGTGATCCAGGGCGCCAAGGCGACCATGACCGGCAAGGTGGTCGACGCGCGAGGGGCCGAAGGGACCGTCGTCGTCGACGTCGTCGCCGTACCCACCACACGCCCACGCACGTCGGTCACCGACGACAACGTGCCCGATGCCAACCAAGGCCAGCCGGTCACCGTGCCCGTGCTCGCCAACGACATCTCCTCGCTCGACGACCCGAAGCTGACGGTGATCGCGACCGCGATCGAACTGGGCGAAGGCGAAGTCTCGTTCTCGCCCGACTCGGTGACCGTCAAACCCGGAGCGACGTTCGTGGGCACGATGACCGTGAGATACACCGTCCAGGACGCCACCCTCGATCCCGGACGCAACGTCGACGGCCGGATCGTGCTCAACGTGCGCGGAGTCCCGTCGACTCCGGGCACACCCCGGCAGGTGTCGGTCGGTGACTCCACGCTCACGGTCGAGTGGAGTTCGTCGCTCGACAACGGGCTGCCGCTGCAGGGGTACGTCATGACCTCCCACGGCGACAACGGTTCGTCGGTCGAGACCCAGTGCCCGACGACGACGTGTACGGCCACGGGCCTGACGAACGGTGTGACGTACACGGTCAGCGTGATCGCGAAGAACCAACTCGGCCCGAGCCCGGCCTCGCCGGAATCGGCCGGCATGATGCCCAACGTCAAGCCGGACAAGATGGATCCGCCGGTCGTGAAGAGAACGCCGGGTCGCGCGGGCAAGAGCTTGACGATCACGTGGAATCCGGCCCCGAACCGGGGCACGCCGGTGACCGACTACACGATCACGATGGTCCAGGGCGGCGCGGGCACCAAGACGGCCAAGGCGACCGACTCGAGCGTGGTCTGGGACGGCTTGTCCAACGGGACCACGTACGGCTTCACGATCACCGCCACGAACGCCGCGGGGACCAGCGATCCGTCCGATTCCAGCGCCGGAGTGCCGTCAGACCCGCCGGATTCGCCCACGAACGTGACCGCGGTCGACTCCGGCGCCAAGGACGGCGGCACGATCACCGTGAGCTGGACCGGATCGGGCAACAACAACGGGTCGACGATCACGAGCTACGAGGTGTACGTCAAGACCAGCAACAGCTTCTCGATCGACGACAGTTCGTCGGCGTCGGTCGCCGAGAACAAGACCACGGTCGACGTCACCGGCCTGGACAACGGCACGACCTACTACGTGGCGGTCCGGGCGAAGAACGAGGCCGGGGTGAGCGACCCGGCCGGGGTGAGCGCATCGGTGACGCCGTTCGGCACGCAGTCCGCGAACGCCCCGAAGGCAACCGCCTTGGACAAGCAGGTGACGCTGACCGCCGATGCGGTGAACCCCCAAGGCAGCACGCTCACCTGGAACGTCAAGGCGAACTCCAGCAACTCCAGCGAGAGTTTCGAACTCACGGGGATTGCGGCGACGAGTGCCAACGGGCTCAGCACCACGGTCAATATCCCGCAGGCCAACTCCTACCAGCGGTCCTGGACCTTCCAGGTGGCTCCCGTACTGACGAAGAACAACAACGTCAAGACCGGCAACTACTCGTCGAATTCCAACTCGGTGACCCCGTTCGGGGCGCCGGGAGCGCCGACGTTCACGTTCACCTCGGCGACCGACATGGTCTCGGCCACCACGTACACGGGCAAGTTCAGCGCGGCGGTCGGCACCGACAACGGGAACAACCCGAGCAACCTGCAGGTCGTCTACAGCACCGACGGCGGCACGACGTGGAAGACAGCCAGCGGCACATCGTTCGATATCTCGCCGCTCCCGATCACCGGGCAGACGGTGCTGGCCCGCACGACGGTCAAGAACTCGTCGCTGGTCAGCGCCAACACCTCGGTCAGCGCCCCGACCTTGCTCACTGCCACCTTTACGGCCACCACCGTCACGATCACCGCTGGACCGACTCCGGATGCGAGCCTGACCTGCACGACCGACAAGACGGGCCCGTCGGCCTCGGTCAGCGTGGCGCGCTCAGGCAGTGGCACGATCACCAGCTCGACCCCGACCGTTCCACTGGCCGCACCGATCGTGGTCAGTTGCAAGGCGGGCAGCAACAACTACCAGATCACGATCTAGACCCAACCGCGCAAAGGATCCCCCATGGCGATGACACCGGACCAGGCTCGCTGGTTCTCCGACACGTTCGCGTCGGTCGTCCGCAACGTGGAGCGAGCGATCGTCGGCAAGACCGAGGCGATCAGGCTGGCCATCACCTGCCTGCTCGCCGAAGGCCACCTATTGCTGGAGGATTACCCGGGTACGGGCAAGACCACGCTCGCCCGGTCCATTGCGCAGACGGTCCAAGGCACTCACAGCCGCATCCAGTTCACGCCCGATCTGCTGCCGAGCGACGTGACCGGCGTCACGATCTACGACCAGAAGACGAGCGAGTTCGAGTTCCACTCCGGGCCGATCTTCGCCTCGATCGTGCTCGCCGACGAGATCAACCGGGCCTCGCCGAAGACGCAGTCGGCGCTGCTCGAGGTCATGGAGGAGCACAAGGTGACCGTCGACGGCGTCTCGTACGACGTCGGCGAACCTTTCATGGTGGTCGCCACCCAGAATCCGATCGAGCAAGCGGGCACCTATCGGCTGCCCGAGGCCCAGCTCGACCGATTCCTCATGAAGACGACCCTCGGCTACCCGGATCGGGCAGCAACGCTGCGGATCCTGACCACCGGCGGCTCCCGGCCTCAGTCTGCGGCGTTGGCCCCAGTCATCACGACCCAGGCCACCGCCGAGATGGCTCAGTTGGCCCAGTCGGTGCACATCGAGACGAGCGTGCTCGACTACATCGCCCGGTTGACCGAGGCGACCCGTGAGCCCGACGACGTACGGCTCGGAGTGTCGATCCGCGGGGCACTCGCCCTGGTCAGGACCACGCGGGTCTGGGCGGCCTCGCTGGGCCGCCACTACGTCGTACCCGACGACGTCAAGATCCTCGCCATCCCGTGCCTCGCACACCGGCTGGTGCTCGACCCGGAGGCCGAGTTCAACGGCGTCACGGCCATCGACGTCATGAGCAAGATCATCGCGTCGGTGTTGCCGCCCACGGAGCGCGCGACTGCATGACCGTGACGGCTGAGCCAGGCACGGGCGCCAAGGGTTCGGCGCCCGACAGGAGTCTGCCGCCAGCCGAGCAGGCACCAGCCTGGATCGCACCTGCCGAGGTGGCTCCGCTCACGATCGCCGACGTACGGCGAGTCCTCGCCTCGTTCTCGAAGGCGATCGGACTGCGGCCTGCCGGCTGGGCGCTCCTGGGCGCGGTGGTCGCCCTGATCGTCGGCGGGGTGGTGCTTCACTGGGTGGAACTCCTGGTGGCCGCGGTCGCGGGCTTCCTGATCCTGTTGGTCGGCTTCCTGTTCACGATCGGCAAACCTCAGTTCGGTGTCACCTTGACCGTGCCAGACCGGCACGTGACCGTCGGCACTCGAACCGTCGGCAGCCTCGCGCTCACCAACGAGGGGGTTCGCCGTACCCTGCCCAGCCGGGTCGACCTGCCGGTCGCCGCCGATGTGGTCTCGATGGCTATCCCGTCTCTGGCGTCGAAAGCCGGACACGCCGAGGACTTCGTCATCCCCACGCACCAACGGGCCGTGATCGAGATCGGTCCGGCCAAGTCGGTGCAAGGCGACCCGTTCGGCCTGCTGGGGAGGGAGACCCTCTGGACCGGGGTGACGGAAGTGTTCGTCCACCCCGCGACCGTACGGCTGCCCGGTCGGCAGACCGGCTTCCTGCACGACCTCGAGGGCCATCCGTCGGGGCAGATGACGAACTCGGACATGAACTTCCACGCGCTGCGGCCGTACGTGCCGGGTGACGACCGCCGCCACGTGCACTGGCGCTCGTCGGCACGCACGGGCCAGCTGATGGTGAGGCAGTACGAGGAGACCCGCCAGTCCCGGATCGCGATCGGGATCGATCTCGCCGATGCGTCGTATGCCAGCGACGCCGAGTTCGAGACCGCCGTCTCGACCGCCGCTTCCTTCGTGCAGCAGGCCTTTCGGGAGGAGAACCCAGTGGCCCTGGTCACGAACGTCGAGGCCCACCCCGGCCTGACGGCCACTCGCCTGCTCAACGAGTTGAGCCGGGTCGAGCGCCTCGCCCGTACCCACGTGACCGATGTCGTACGCCTCGTCCGTGATCGTGAGCCGGCCGCGTCGATCGTCATCCTCGTCACCGGGTCGCGCGTGCGGACGGACCGGGTTCGCCGTACGGCCACCCTGCTCAGCGTCGATTCCCGCGTCATCGCCGTCCGGATCGCCCCGAACCACGCCCTGACGGTCGACACCGTCTCGAACGTGAGCGTGCTGCAAGTGCCGAAGCTCTCGGACCTGCCTCGCGCTGTTCGGAGGGCCGCGGTGTGAGCGTGCTCGACTGGGTGGACCGGCACCGAGAGGTACTCCTGGAGCGTCTCGAGGCGTGGCGAGTCCGGGGTCGGCCGCCGGTCGCGGTCCGTCGTACCCCGGTCAAAGTCATCCAGGCGACGTTCCGTGACGAGGACCGACGCGGGCGGCTGGTCTGGCTCGCCGTCGACCTCGTCGCCACGACGGCGATGATCGCGCTGGTCACGCTCGCGTGGCTGCCCACGTACGGCCAGGGGTGGTTGTGGGTCGCTTCCTTCGGCTCTGCCGCCGTCGGTGCCGTCGTGGCGGTCGTCGCCGCTCTGCGCCGGTGGTCTGTGCTCGCGACGAGCGGACTGGCAGTCGCGGCGTACGCGCTGCTGGGTACGGGCCTGGCGATGCCCCACTCGGGGATCGGGTACGTCGTACCCACGCTGCGCTCGTTGACGGGTTTGGCGCTCGGGCCGGTGTACGGCTGGAAGGCGATGCTGACCGTGGAGCCACCGATCGGCGAGACCAGCTCCATGATGGTGCCGGTGGTGCTGACGGGCCTGGTCGCGACCGCTGCGGCCGTGTCGATCTCGCTCCGGAGTCGGCGGCCGCACCTCGCCTGGCTTCCGCTGGCGGCGGCGCTCCTGCTGGCCCTGGCGATGGGTACGTCGACGGTGGTCGCACCGGTCGTGCTCGGCTTGGCCGGGCTGATGATCGTGCTCGCGTGGACGGCGTACCGCCGACACCGGCAGCGAGGGTCGCTGTTGGTCGGTGGCAGCCGTCTTCGCTGGACTCAACTGGTGTCCGGCCTGCTCGTGCTCGTGTTCGTGGGCTCGGTGACCGCGCTCGTCAGCCCGTTGCTGCGGAGCGTTGAGCCTCGGCTGACCGCCCGGGCTGCGGTGAGGCAACCGCTCGACATCCAGCGGTACCCGAGCCCCTTGCAAGGATTCCGCCTCAACCTGACCGACGACAAGGACAGGGTCCTGTTCACGGTGAGTGGCCTCCCGGCGGGCACCCGGATCCGGCTGGCGACCATGGATGCCTACGACGGGTTCTCCTACACGGTGTCCAACAGCACGGCGCTGGGCGCGGACGCGGGTACGTTCCGTCGCATCGGCGCGCGGGTCGTCGACGACACGGTCGGTCGACAGGTCACCGCCGACGTGACGATCGGTGACTTGACGGGCGTGTGGCTGCCCACCGTGGGCCAGACCGAGTCGGTGTCGTTCTCCGGGTCCAGGGCCGTCGCGTTGGCCGACGACTTCTACTACAACCAGGTCAGTGGTACGGCACTGGCGCCCATCCGCGTCGGCGCGGGAGACTCGTACCGCCTCACCGCGATCATTCCCGCCGAACCGACGCCCGACCAGATCCGGACCGCCGGCGCAGGGGCGGTCAAGCAGCCCCCGGCGGAGCCGCTGCCTGACGTGGTCCGGGACAGGGCCGCCACTTGGGCCGCCTCGGCCACGGGCACGGGAGCCGGGGCGTTGGCCCAGGCGTACGTCCAGAAACTCAAGCAGGGTTACTACTCCCACGGGGTGGAGAAGGACGACACCCCCAGCTCCCCCGGCCACACGTACGGGCGGATCGAGCAACTCCTGCGTAACCCCGACCAGATGGTCGGCGACGAGGAGCAGTACGCGGTCGCGATGGCGTTGCTGCTGCGGGCGGCGGGTGTGCCCGCCAGGGTGGGGTACGGCTACCTGCTGCCGCAATCCGGTACGGCTTCCGTCCGGGGCCAGGACGTGACCGCGTGGACCGAGGTGAACCTCGGCTCGTTCGGCTGGGTGCCGTTCGACCCGGCCCCGGCCAAGGACCGCAAGCTGGCGCAGGTGACCGAGGAGCCCCAGAGCGTGCCGCGGCCCCAGGTCGAGAACCCTCCACCACCGCCGCAGAAGCCCGACACGACCGACAACGACACGTCGCCGCCGGTCAATCCGGCTCCCGTGCCGCCGCCCCGGCTACCGATCAACTGGCAACTGGTCGGGCAGGTGGCCCTCGTCGGAGGCATCCCGGTGTTGTTCATCGTCGTTCCGATCGCCCTCATCATCGGGCTGAAGATCCGGCGACGGCGGTTGAGGATGACCGACGCCGACCTGGTCAGACGCGTGTCCGGGGGTTGGGCCGAGCTGGTCGACCGGGCCCGGGACCTCGGAGGTGGACCCACCGCGACGGCGACCCGAACCGAGCAGGCGGAGCATTTGCTGGATTCGTTCGGCCGCCTCCACGAGACCGCGGATCCGCGGGTGCTCGCCAGGCAGGCCGACATGAGCGTGTTCTCTCCCGACGGCGTCACGCCCGGCCAGGCGAGCACGTACTGGTCGACCGTCGACGCAGCCGTGGGCGGTTTGAACCGGTCCGTCCCCTTCCTGCGCCGGATGCGGGCGGCGCTCTCGGTCAGGTCGTTCCGGCGGGTCAGAGCGGGCTGACAAACCGTGGGAGGATTGCGCTCGGTGAAGGAGGGCCCATGTCGAACAGCGGCACGGCAACGCAAGGTGTGGTGATCGCGAGCCTCGGCTCCCGGATCCTCGCCGCCGTGCTCGACGGAATCCCCCCGGCGTTGGCCTACGCGGTCTGGTACGTCATTCTCAACCGCGCGGTCCAGCCCGTTACGGTGCTCGTCACCTCCGTCGTAGCCGGCGTCGCGGTGCTGGCCTGGGCGCTCGTCGTCTGGTGGGGGTACGCCACACGTGGCCAGAGCCCCGGCGCGCGGATCGCTCGCATCTCGGTGTTGTCGGCAGCAGACGGCAGGGCACTGGGTTGGGGACGGGTGTTCCTGCGCGAACTGGTCTGGGCCGCGACCATGATCATCCCGATCCTGTGGATCGTGCTCGTCGTGTTGATGGTGACCCATCCGCGGCGGCAAGGCTGGCACGACCTGGCTGCGAAATCGGTCGTGGTGAAGGCCCGAACAGCGACGATCGCCGCCACGCCCTCGGTGCAGCGGGCCTCCGTCGCGGCGGCGAACACCGTCGGGTTGCCGGGCCACCTGAACCGATCGGGCTTTTCAGGGGCCGGGGAGGCGGTCATGGCGCCTCCGCCTCCGGCTCCGGGCCCCTCGTCGTTCGGCGGCGGCCCGATCACCAGTCTGCCGTTCTCCCCACAGTCGGCCCCCCCGCGCCCCGACCCCGGCTTCCAGCCGGTCCCCGGACCGGTGTCACCTGCGAGCCAGCCGTGGGGGCCCAGCCAGCCGATCTACGAGCCTGTGTCACCGGTGAGCCAGCCTTGGGGGCCCAGCCAACCGGCGGCGTCGTCGTACCCCGCCTTCAATCCTGCGCCGGCGGCCCCGGTGAGCCAGCCGCCCGGACCCAGCCAGCCGCCGTACCCGTCGCCCGCGCGCGCCCAGTCCGAGGACGAGTTGAACCGGACCCACTACGCGTCACCGGAGCAACTCGCCGGATTGACCCCGCGCCCGACCACGGAAGGCTGGCAGATCAAGCTCGACGACGGACGGTCGTTCGACCTGACCGGGATGACGTTGATCGGCCGCGATCCTCAGCCTCGGACGGGCGAGGCAGCGGATCTGATCAGCGTCCACGACAGCCGGATGGTGTCGAAGACCCACCTGGCGGTCGGGCTGGACCATCGCGGGGTGTACGTCATGGACCGCGGTTCGACCAACGGCACGGCCATCGCCAACACGGGCGGACAGTTCGAGCCGTGTGCGCCCATGGATCCGGTGCGGGTGCGCGAGGGGCAGATCGTCTCGTTCGGCGACCGGTACCTGGAGATCAAGCGGTCGTAACCGAAGTCGGCTGCCGGCTCGCAGGCCGGTCCGGTTCGGCCTACCCTCGTCACGTGCTGTTGAGTGACCGTGACATTCGTGAGGCGATCGAGTCGGGGCGCGTCGTGCTGGAGCCGTACGATCCGGCGATGATCCAGCCGTCCAGCGTCGACGTACGGCTGGACCGGTTCTTCCGGGTGTTCGAGAACCATCGGTACCCGCACATCGACCCGTCCATCGACCAGCCGGACCTGACCCGGGAGATCGAGTGCGGACCCGACGATCCGTTCGTGTTGCACCCGGGGGAGTTCGTGCTCGGGAGCACGTACGAAAAGGTGACGCTGCCGCACGACCTGGCCGCCCGGCTGGAGGGAAAGTCGTCGCTCGGCCGGCTCGGGCTGGTCACCCATTCGACGGCGGGATTCGTCGATCCGGGCTTCACCGGGCACATCACGCTGGAACTGTCGAACATGGCGACCTTGCCGATCATGTTGCTGCCCGGCATGAAGGTCGGCCAGTTGTGCTTCTTCCAGTTGTCGTCGCCCGCCCAGCATCCGTACGGCAGCGCCGTCAACCTCAGCCGCTACCAGGGCCAGCGCGGCCCGACCGCTAGTCGTAGCCATCTGAACTTTCACCGCACACGGATCGAGGATTAGGGGCGCTCGCCTCCAACGGTCGGACTGCTCTTTCGGTGGTCGCTGGTCGGGTTTCGGTGTCCGGCGGTTCCGTCGGCGGTGTCGGGTCGTCTGGATCCTGCTCCGGATCCGGGTCTCGGGTGGTGGTTTCGGTGATGGGTGGTGGTTGGTGGGTGTACGTCGCGCCTGCAGGGGTTCGGGTGGTGCGGGTTCCGGCTGGTTGGTTGGGGTGGGTGGTGATCTGCCAGCCGGGTGTTTCGCGGGTGTGGTTGCAGCGTTCGCAGAGGGCGGCGGCGTTGTGGTAGGTGGTGGGTCCGCCGTCGGCGGCGCGTTCGGTGTGGTCGATGTGGCGGGCGGGGGCGTCGCACCAGGGGGTGGAGCAGCGCTGGTCGTCGCGGAGCAGGATCAACTGGCGTAGTTGTCCGGTGAAGCATCGGGCCTTCGAATCCATCCCCACCAACTCACCCGTCTGCGGGTGGGTGTACAAACGCCGGAGCCAGGCTTGGGTGTCGGGGTTGGTGAGCCACGCCCGGGCGGCGGGTGCGGTGACGACGCCGTGGCCGGGGAGCCAGGCAGGTTCGTCCACGCTCCGGTTCGGGTCGCCGGTGCCGAACAGGGCCCGGTCGGTCATGACTAGGTGCACCGCGACGGGGGTGGGTTGTCCGGTGTTGCGGCCGGAGAGGAGTTCGAGGGCGGTGTCGGCGGCGACCTGAGCGGCGGTCCGGGGCTTGGTGGCCAGTTCCCCAGTGTCCGGATCGACCGCGTCAGGGTCGAAACTCGCGCGTTCGGCGCACGCGATCGTGGTCGCGTGTTTCGTCAGGGAGGCGTGGGCGCCGATCACGTCGGCGACCGGGCCGAGCACGGTCAGGTAGGCCATCTGGTCCGGGGCGGGCCCGACACTCACCCGGCGACACTTCACCGCCTTGGCGTGTCGGGTGGCGACGGCGGGTTTGTCCAACTCTGCGGCGATCCGGCGGGCCCGGCCGCAGGCTTGCCGGACGGTCAGCCCGGGCAGGTGCGGGCCGAGCCGGCGGTCGACCTGGGCCCGATCCTGCGCTGTCAGGCACCCGGTTTCGGCGATCAACCCCCGGGCCATGGTTTCGTTGATCTGGCCGGTGAGCAGCAGTCCCCAGGTGTGGGGCAGTTCTCGGGGCAGGAGCCGGGCGGCGGCGACGTACTGGCCGCCCCACCACGGTGAGACCCGACGGGCCAGGCCGACCTCCGCGGCGACCGACTGGATGGCCTGGTCTTGGGCCCGCCAGCCCGGACCAGCAGCGGCGGTCCGCGCCTGCCGGAGTTCGTCGGTGGCCCGGGCCTGCAACCCCGCCAGGGCGTGTTTCAGATTCTCCGCCTCGGCGATGATCGCGACCAACTCTGCCTCCCACACCACCGACCCGGCGGCATCGGCACGGTCGTCGGTCAGCGGCGCCACCGCACACGCGTGCCGCACCCCCACCAACGACCGCACCAGACACGACTGCGACCCGGAGACGGACACAGACGGTGACGCGGTCTCGGGCCAAGCAGGCGGTGAACCAGAAACAACAACGGTCGAGTCGTCGGCGACGACCGCCATGGGGGTGATGGCTGTCATAGTAATAGTATATACGTTCGATTACGAGGACGCAAGTGGTCCGCATGACTCACGAATGCTCCCCGGCGAAACCTGGTCCGTACCTCACCTGGACATACTGCGCAACCCATCCGTGCGCGGGCACGGGGGTGGGGATGTCGAATCGGGCCGAGGAGACCACGAGGCACGCCAGGCCTTGGGCGAGTGCGTCGAAGGGACAGGCCGACTCCACACGCACTCGCTCAGTCGGGTGCTCCGGCCAGAACGTCGGCTGACGCTGACAACCCCAGACGGTTGGCACCGGCGTTGACGAGCGCCACAGCCTGTTCGTACGTACGGATTCCGCCGGACGCCTTGACTCCGATGTCGGGGCCCACAGTCTGACGCATCAGCCGTACCGCATCAACACGTGCACCACCGGCCGGATGGAAGCCGGTCGAGGTCTTGACGAAGTCGGCGTGAGCCTCCATCGCGGCGCGACAAGCGGCGACGATCTCCTCGTCGGTCAACGCCGCCGCCTCGATGATCACTTTGAGGAGCGGCACTTCCCGGCGGACGGCGTCGATCTCGGCGACCAGGTCCTCGTGGCGTCCCGATCTCACGAGGCCCAGGTCGATCACCATGTCGACCTCGTCGGCGCCGAGACGCACTGATTCGGCCGCCTCGGCTGCCTTGGTCCGTACGGTGTGCTTGCCCGAAGGGAACCCGCACACGGTCGCCAGCTTCAGCTCGGGAGGTAGGTCGGGCAGCGGCAACATGGAGGGGGACACGCACACCGAATAGACCCCCAGGTCGGTCGCCTCCTCGACCAGCGCCAGCACGTCGGCATGGCTGGCGTCGGTGCGCAGCAGCGTGTGGTCGATCATGGCGGCCAGCGTCGCGCGGCTGATCTCGTTCACACCCGGACCGTACCGCCAATCGCCGTCCGCCTGCCGATCACCAGCCGAAGGCTCACGAACCGCACGAGCGTGGCGACCGCGTTCGCTGCGGTGAGTACGGCCAACTCCACCCAGCGGGCGGGATTCGGCTCCCACGCGTGCAGGACCCACAGCGACCCGCTCGTCAGTCCGAGGGCGACGACGAACGCCAGCAGCCCGGTCGCGTGATGACCGACCAAGCCGTCGCGACCTCGCACCCCGAACGTGAAGATCCGGTTGGCCGCCGTGTTGCCGATCGCCGTGACAACGAGGGCGAGCAAGTTCGCCGCTTGCGCGCCGATGCCGAGCCGGAACAGCACGTACAGGACGAAGTAGGCCAGGGTCGAGGCGATCCCGACGACTCCGAACCTGAGCAGTTGACCGAGCAGGCCCTGGGGTACTCCGGGGACCGCGGCGGGCAGGTCCGGCCGGGCCAGCTCGGCCCGGATCCGGGCGACGGGCAGCCGGCCCGTGCCGAGCCCCCGAGCCAGCCGCCACACGCCTCTGAGGTCCTCCTTCGCGGTCGCCACGATGTCGACCGTCGTGCCCGGGTCGTCGGTCCAGTCGACCGGCACCTCATGGATGCGCAGCCCGCACCGCTGGGCGAGCACGAGCAGTTCGGTGTCGAAGAACCAGTTCGTGTCCTCCACCAGCGGCAACAACCGTTGGGCGACCGGCGCCCGCATCGCCTTGAACCCGCACTGGGCGTCGGAGAACGACACCTGCAGCGCGCCGCGCAGGATCAGGTTGTAGCAGCGGCTCACGAACTCGCGCTTGGGCCCGCGCACGACCCGGCTGCCACGGGCGAGCCGTGACCCGATCGCGAGGTCGGAGTGGCCACTGACCAGTGGTGCCAGCAGGGGCTGCAGCGCGGCCAGATCGGTCGACAGGTCGACGTCCATGTACGCCACGACGTCGGCATCCGACGCCAGCCAGACCTGCTTCAACGCTCGGCCGCGGCCCTTGGCGTCGAGATGTACGGCTCTCACCTGCGGCAGATCGTGGGCGAGCTTCTGGGCGATCGGCCACGTGGCATCGGTCGATGCGTTGTCGGCGATCGTGACGCGGCAGTCGTACGGCATGGCCTCGGTGAGGTACGAGGTGAGGCGCCGTACCGAGCTTTCCAGGTCTGCGGCCTCGTTGTAGACCGGGATCACGATGTCGACGGTGGCCGTACGGCTGCGGCTGGGCATGGTGTCGTGCACGGTTAGTGATCGGTCGAGGGTGGTCGTCATTCCAACCTCACTTTCCCTGCGTGAGGTCGTAGACCGTGGTGTTGCCCACCGTCGTCGCCGTGTAGTTCTGCGACACCCACGTCGCGATCTCGCTCGCCGATGCGGAGCCCCCGTTCTGGCCGCCGAAGCCGCCACCGCCGATGAAGTAGTGGATCCGGCCTTGGGCGACCAAGGCCTGGAACTCCGCAAGCGTGGGCGACGGGTCGGAACCGTTGAAGCCACCGATCGCCATGACCGCGTAGCCGGTCGCAAGTTGGTAGCTGGCTGAGTTCTGGGCACCGGTGGTGGCAGCAACCCAGGTGTACGAGGCGTGGTCGGCCGACAAGAGAGTCACCATCTGGCTCGAGACTTGGGCTCCGTTGAGCAGCCCGCCGGCGCCACCGGGACCGCCTGCCGTACCCCGCTGGCCGAATGCCCCGCCCGGTTGTCCGGTGCCGGTCTGACCCTGCACGCCGCCAGGTTGGCCGCCGGCCGGACCTGTCCGACCATCACGCTGCCCGGCCTGCCCCGGGGCGCCTCCGGGCCCACCCTGACCGAAGCTGCCGCTGTCGCCGGCGATTCCGGTCCGTGCCGGGCCTGCGGTCACGATCGATCCGGTGTGCGGGGTGGCGGCGGTGTCGAGGCTGTAGGCGAGGGGGCCGACGAGGCCCGCGACCACGGCCAGCCCGAGCAGGCTGGACGCGACGAACTCGGGCAGCTTCGGGCCGACCAGGAATCCGACGGCCGCGACGGCCAGGGCGATCGCGGCGATACACGACGCCACGAGGTAGACCCCGCCGGGCACCGACGCCAACGCGATGCCCCAACCTGCGGTCAGGAGCGCTGCCACGGCCAGACCTGCCCGCGCCAGCCAGGTCTCCCGGCGGGTCCAGGCGACGGCACCGGCGACGGCCAGGGTGCCGCCGATCGCCGGAGCCAGCGCGATCGTGTAGTAGTCGTGGTAGATCCCGGCCATGAAGCTGAACACCAGGGTGTTGACGACCAGCCAACTCGCGAACAGAGTCAGCGATCCGAGCGCGAGGCTGGCGGCGGTCGTGCCGGACGGCTTGAGCGCGTTGGCCCAGGCCAGGCGCCCGAGCAGGAGTACGGCAACCAGCGCGAGCACGATCGCGGCCGGCATCAGCCACGAGACCATCTCACCCGACAGGCTGGTGAACATCCGCAGGGCTCCCGTAGATCCCCAGCGGCCGCCGCCCGCAGCGGCGCCGCCGCCGACCGACCCGGTCTCGTTGCCGTCGAGGCGGCCCAGACCGTTGTAGCCGAACGTCAGATCGAGGATCGAGTTGGTCTGCGAGCCGCCGATGTACGGGCGCAGGCTGGCGGGGACCAACTCGACGATCGCGATCCACCAGCCGAACGTCACGATCATCGTCGCGAACGCGACCAGCAGGTCGACGATCTTCTTGCGCCAGGTCGCCGGGGCCGCGACGGCATAGGCCAGAAGGAGGGACGGCAGGATCACGAACGCCTGGAGCATCTTGGCGAGGAAGCCCAGGCCGACGAGAGCACCGGCCGCGGCGAGCCAGCGTCGCGAGGCGGTCTCGGCGGCACGGAGGGTGAGGTACGAGGCGGCGACGTAGCAGAACACCAACAACGCATCGGGGTTGTTGAAGCGGAACATCAACGTCGCGGCAGGGGTCAGGGCCATCGCCAGCGCGGCCACGATCCCGGCCCAGTGGGCGCGAGCGGGGGAGACGCCCCACCGGCTGGTCGCTGGACCTGAGAGCGAACGCTTGACGGTGGCGTACAACAGCCATGCGGAGGCGACCCCGAGCAGGGCCTGGGGAACGAGGATGCTCCAGCTGGAGAGACCGAACATCCGTACGGACAAAGCCATCAGCCACAACGACCCGGGCGTCTTGTCGACGGTGATCGAGTTGCCCGCGTCGAGAGACCCGTAGAAGAAGGCCTTCCACGACACCGATCCCGCTTGGGCGGCTGCCGAGTAGAAGGAGTTCGCCCAGCCGCTGTCGCCCAGCGCCCAGAGGTACAGCACAGCCACCGCCGCGAGAACGAGCACCACGGAGCCGCGAGCCAGCCAGGGCGGTGGTGCCGAGGTCGTGTCCAGAGGTTTCTGGGTCGGGCGCGCCGGCGGTGGCGAATCGGGAGCTGTCGGTGTTGCCCGCTCGGGCAGTGTGGTCGTAGTCACGCGTCTCACGCTCTACCCCGGGTCTGTGCTCATGGTCGGGTCACTCTGTGCCGCGGCTGTGAACGCTGGGGGCGTGTGGCCAGACGTTCGGGCGCTTTACCTCCTGCGGAACCCGGGCTCGTCGATCTCCCGCATCCGGAGGTCGAGCACCTCCTCCAACAGACCGTCGGGCAGGGGCTGGATCTCGCTGAAGCGGATCGTGCCGCTGGAGAGCGAGTAGCCCTCCAGGCGGGGAGCTACATCGGCGACGACCTTGCCCGAGTAGGGGTAGATCGCCAGGTGGCCTTTGGTCGCCATGCAGCTCAGCAAGGCCTTGCCGCGGTAGAGAAGCGCAGGCATGCCATAGCTGGTCCCCTCGGTCACATCGGGCACATGGGCGCGCGCTGCGTCGATCACGGCCGACACCGCCGGGCGCCGGGCTTGGTCGACGCCGGCCACGTAGTCACTCACCGTTCCCATGGCGCTCATCGTGGCACCTTGGCAGGCAGTTCCGGTACGTACCTGCCGCTCAAGCGCGCCGAAGCCGTACCTCGAAAGCGGTCCGGCCGGGGCGGGAGGTGACGGTGACCGCTCCCCCGTGGGCGTTGATGACCGCAGCGACGATGGCCAATCCCAATCCGGTGCTCTGGCCCTTCTTGCGAGCCCGGGATGCGTCGGCTCGCACGAATCGTTCGAACACGGTCGGCAGGATCTCAGCGGGAATGCCAGGCCCGTCGTCGACCACCGTGACGACGGCGTACGCCCCGTCGACGCTCACGGTCGTGGTGACGTGAGACCCGGGCGGGGTGTGGGTACGGGCATTGGCCAGCAGGTTCGCGACGACCTGGTGGAGGCGGTAACGATCAGCCTGCACGAGCAGGGAATCTTCGGGTACGTCGACGTCCCAGTCGTGCTCGGGGCCGGCAACTTGCGCATCCGCGACGGCGTTCACCACGACCTCCGTGAGATCGATCGGGGCCAGCGTGAGCGCCGGCCCATTGTCGAGCCGGGCGAGCAGCAGCATGTCCTCGACCAGTCGGCTCATCCGTTCCGACTCCGATTCGATCCGCGACATCGCGAACTGGGTGTCCTCGGGCAGGTCGGCTCGACCGCGGCGGGTGAGCTCTGCGTACCCGCGAATCGCCGCCAACGGATTGCGCAGTTCATGGCTGGCGTCGGCGACGAACTGCCGTACCTTCGTCTCGCTCGCCTGGCGGGCCTCCAGCGCCGCCTCGACATTGGAGAGCATGGTGTTCAGCGCGAGACCCACCCGGCCGACTTCGTTGTTGGGGCTGGACTTCGTGTCGGGAACACGCAGGCTCAGGTCGACCTCACCTCGGTCGAGTTCACGCCTCGACACCTCGGCCGCCACCTGAGCCACTTCGTGCAGTGGGCGCAACGACCTCGCCAGAACGTAGCGGGTCAGCAGGATCGCTGCAGCGATCGCGAGCAGGGTGAACGCGAGCAACCACAGCAGCATCTGGCTGACTGCGTGGTCGACGTCGCCGAGCGGGATGGCGACGATGAACGTCTGCCCCGACGGGTTCTGCGTGACGAGCACCCGGTAGTTGCCCAACTCGTCGAGCCTGACGTTGAACCTGCCCGGCGTGACCCGGAACGCGATCAGCTTCTGCACGGCCGCCGACGACAGGGAGGCGAGCACGTTGCTGTCGGTGAGGATCTGGCCGGTCTGCTCCCCGGAAGAGTCGAGTGTGATGAGGATGCCGCCGACTGGCAGGCCGGCCGGGCCCCGGGTCCGGGTGGTGTCGTCGCCCCCGCGCTGCGGGCGTCCGGCGATGGCAGCGAGCTGCTGGTCAGCCTTCGACACCATGATCTGCCGGACCGCGACGAACGCCGCGGTGCTGAGCAGGATCGAGACCACAGCCACGATCGCCGCCACCCGCACGACGAGCTGCCGGCCCAACGTGCCCTTGGCCAGAGTGGCCGGGGTGCCTTCGGTCAGGTTCAGGGTCATCGAGCTATTCGGCGGCGGGGCGCAGCACGTAGCCCGCTCCGCGCAGCGTGTGGATCATGGGCGCTCGACCGGCGTCGATCTTCTTGCGCAGGTAGGAAATGTAGAGCTCGACCACGTTCGCCTGACCGCCGAAGTCGTAGTTCCAGACCCGGTCGAGGATTTGCGCCTTCGAGAGTACCCGCTTCGGATTCCGCATGAGGTAGCGCAGCAGTTCGAACTCGGTGGCCGTGAGGCTGATCGACTCGCCGCCGCGCGTTACCTCGTGCGAATCCTCGTCGAGGGTCAGGTCGCCGACAATCAGTTGAGCGTCGGAACGGGCGACGGTGGCTCCGGTTCGGCGCAGCAGTCCACGCATGCGGGCGATCACTTCTTCCAGTGAGAACGGTTTGGTGACGTAGTCGTCACCTCCGGCGGTGAGGCCTCCGATCCGGTCCTCGAGAGCGTCCTTTGCGGTGAGGAACAGCACGGGTACGTCAGGCTGTTCGGTCCGCACGCGGCGCATGACCTCGAGGCCGTCGAAGTCGGGCAGCATCATGTCGAGCACGAGAGCGTCGGGCCGCACCTCGCGGGCCGCCTTGACCGCTTCGATGCCCGACGCGGCCGTGGTCACGTCCCAGCCCTCGTAGCGCATCGCCATGCTGAGCAGCTCGGTCAAGCTCGGTTCGTCGTCGACCGTCAACACCCGGATCGGGCTGCCGTCGGGCCTGGTCAAGGACTCGGTCAGTACGTCACGTCTCGCCATGAGGGTCATCGTGTCAGCGGCGCGTGGGCATTGGCAGTGCGCGCGCTGTGTGTTTTCTGTGAAAGGTGGGGTGAGGAGTGGTCAGGCCGGATCGTTGTCGTCGACCGTGCCGTCCGCTTTGGCGGTACGGGATCTCGGCCTCCGGAACAGGTTGTCGACGCCCGCCCGGCCGGCGCCGAAGGCGACCAGAAACAGGGCGATCGCAGCGAGAGCGACGGTGTATTCGTACCCACCGTTCTCCAGGTACGGCCCGCTGTGCCACTTGACCCAGACGACGACTAGCACGAACTCGGCGAGGAACGCAGCGGCGACGAGGGGGGTGAGAATCCCAAAGGCAATCAGCACACCGCCGAGCACCTCGAGCACGACAGCGCCCCACGCGAACAACTGCGGTTCGGGCACGCCCGCCTGCGCCAGGTGTTCGGTCTGGACGCTGATTCCGCCTTGCCAGCGCGAAATGCCGTGCAGGACCATGAGCCCCCCGAACGTCAGCCGTACCAGCAGCAGCGCCACATCTTGAACGACTTTGACGAACGTCTTCACGGTTCCTCCTTGTGCTGTCTGCAACGGTAGTGCCAGGCCGACGCGGGACCGCCGTCATCGCCGTACCGTGCCAGGGAATTTCCACCCCACCAGCGATGGCGCCGGGCCCGATCGATAGGCTGAGGACGACCGGGCCCCACCCCGAGTGGGCCCTAATCCCACAGGATGTCACGTCCGTCAGGAGCCAACAGATGAGCGACTCATCGATCACCTTGGCCGGGGACTTTGCCCAGCCCACCCGCGAGCAATGGGAATCCGAAGTCCTCAAGGTCCTGAACCGCCGCCGCCCACCGGGCACCGAACTCACGCTCGACAAGGCGATGAGCCGCCTGCGCACCACCACCGTCGACGGGCTGGTCATCGAACCGCTCTATACCGAATCCGAGGCACCCGATCTCGGCGTTCCGGGGGCCATGCCGTACACCCGTGGGCGTGACGTCCGTGGCGGCGCGGCCCTCGCGTGGGACGTACGGCAACTCCACGACGACCCGGACCCTGCGGCCACCAACGCCGCGATCCTGGAGGACCTGAAGGCCGGCGCCACGTCGATCTGGCTGAAGGTCGGCGCCGGCGGCATCGCCGCGGCCGATGTCGCAGCCGCGCTCGCCGGTGTCCAGCCCGAACTGGCCGCCATCGCCGTCTCGTCGGCCGACGACCAGGAGGCGGCGGCCGAAGCGCTGGCTGCGTTCTGGCAGGCCAGTGGGCATGCGGCTGACGACCGCGGCAACCTGGGCATCGACCCGATCGGTTCGGCCGCTCAGACCGGGCAGCGGGCCGATCTGTCGCTGCTGGCCACGTGGCACAGCAAGGCGGCGGGGTTCGGCAGCGCGCGTCCGTTCGTCGTCGACGTGACTCCGTACGACGCAGCCGGCGCCGGGGACGTCGACCAGTTGGCGTTCGCGATCGCGACCGGGATCGAGTACGCCCGCACGCTCGGCGAGGCTGGAGTCTCGGCCGCCGAGGCGTTCAAGGCGATGGGGTTCCGGGTCGCGGCCAACGCCGATCAGTTCCTCACGATCGCCCGGCTGCGGGCCTTGCGTCGGCTGTGGGCCCGCGTCGGTGAGGTGTTGGCCGTACCCGAAGCCGAGCGTGGCGCAACCCAGCATGCGGTGACGAGCTGGCGGATGATCACGCGCGACGACCCGTGGGTCAACCTGCTGCGCGGCACGATCGCGACGTTCGCCGCGGCGGTCGGGGGCGCCGATATCGTGACGACGCTGCCGTACGACACGGCCCAAGGTTTGCCGACCTCGTTCTCTCGACGGCTGGCTCGCAACACCCAATTGCTGGCTGCCGAAGAGTCGAACCTCGGTCGGGTCGAGGATCCGGCCGGCGGGTCCTGGTACGTCGAGTCGCTGACCCAGGACCTGGCCGAGGCCGCCTGGAAGCGGGTGCAGCAGATCGAGGCGGCCGGTGGGATGGCGCAGGCGCTGGCCGACGGAGCCGTCCTAGCCTCGATCGCCGCGACCGTGTCGGAGCGCCATCGCCGACTCGCGACACGCAAACAGCCGATCACCGGGGTCAGCATGTTCCCGCCGGAGATGGAAGCAGCCCTGGACGACGTCAAGCCTCGTCCGGCATCCGGCCCCACAGGGGGTTTGGTGCCCAAGCGCGACTCGGAGGTCTTCGAGGCGCTGCGCGACCGTACGGCCAAGCACACCGCGTTGACCGGCACCAGGCCGGGCGTCTTCCTGGCCTGCCTGGGCAGCCGCCGCGACTTCGGGCCCCGCGAGCAGTTCACGTCGAACGTGCTGCTGGTGGCGGGTCTGGCGCATCCGTCCAGTGAGGGGGGTACGGCTGACGAGATCGTGGCCCAGGTCAAGAACGCCGGGGTCAACACCGTGATCCTGTGCTCGTCGGGCAAGGTCTACACAGACCAGGCCGTCGCCGTCGCGACGGCGATCAAGGAAGCCGGGATCCCGCACGTCTGGATCGCCGGCCGCATGAAGGAGACGGGGTCCGACGACGCCGGCTCCGTGTTGGACGGAGAGGTCTTCGACGGCATGGACGTCGTCTCGTTCCTCGACGACACGCTCGACCGACTGGGGGTAGCACGATGACCAGCACGACCGATTTCCCGCGTTTCGACACGGTCGACCTGGGGTCCGGTGCTCCCGCGGCCACCACCATCGACGTCGAGGCCGAGGGCTGGGAGACGCCCGAGCACATCGTCGTACCCCCCGTCTTCGACACAAGCGACCTGGAGGGGCTCGACTTCCTGTCGACCTACCCGGGCATCCCGCCGTTCCTGCGCGGGCCGTACGCGACCATGTATGTCAACCAGCCCTGGACGATCAGGCAGTACGCCGGCTTCTCCACCGCCGAGGAGTCCAACGCCTTCTATCGGCGCAACCTGGCTGCCGGTCAGAAGGGCCTGTCGATCGCGTTCGACCTGGCGACGCATCGCGGGTACGACTCGGACCACCCGCGGGTGACCGGTGACGTGGGCATGGCCGGTGTCGCGGTCGATTCGATCCTCGACATGCGGCAGCTGTTCGAGGGGATCCCGCTGGACCAGATGAGCGTCTCGATGACGATGAACGGCGCCGTGCTGCCGGTGCTGGCGTTGTACGTCGTCGCTGCCGAAGAGCAGGGGGTGAAGCCGGAACAACTCGCGGGGACGATTCAGAACGACATCCTCAAGGAGTTCATGGTCCGCAACACCTACATCTACCCGCCGACCCCGAGCATGCGGATCATCTCCGACATCTTCGCGTTCACCAGCGCGAACATGCCGAAGTTCAACTCGATCTCGATCTCCGGCTACCACATGCAGGAGGCGGGAGCGACCGCCGACATCGAGATGGCCTACACGCTGGCCGACGGGGTGGAGTACATCCGGGCCGGGCAGTCGGTCGGACTGGACGTCGACAAGTTCGCGCCGCGGTTGAGCTTCTTCTGGGCGATCGGCATGAACTTCTTCATGGAGGTCGCGAAGATGCGTGCGGCCCGGCTTCTGTGGGCCCGGCTGGTGCGCGACTCGGGCGCGAAGAACCCCAAGTCGATGTCACTGCGCACCCACTCGCAAACGTCGGGCTGGTCGCTGACGGCCCAGGACGTCTTCAACAACGTCGCCCGTACGTGCTTGGAGGCTATGGCCGCGACCCAGGGGCACACCCAGTCGTTGCACACGAACGCCCTCGACGAGGCGATCGCGCTGCCGACCGACTTCTCGGCGCGGATCGCGCGGAACACCCAGCTGTTCATCCAGCAGGAGTCGGGGACGTGCCGGGTGGTCGACCCGTGGGGTGGATCGGCCTACGTCGAGAAACTCACCATGGACCTGGCCGCCAAGGCCTGGGAACTGATCGGCGAGGTCGAGGCGGCCGGCGGCATGGCGAAGGCGATCGAGGCCGGCATCCCGAAGATGCGCATCGAGGAGGCGGCGGCCCGTACCCAGGCACGGATCGACTCGGGCCGGCAGCCGTTGATCGGTGTGAACGAATACACCGTCGACGACGACACGCCACCTGAAGTGCTCAAGATCGACAACCGGGCGGTCCGCGAGCAGCAACTCGCGAAGCTGGCCAGGTTGAAGGCCGAGCGTGACCAGGCGGCGACCGATGCCGCGCTGGAGAAGCTCAGCTGGGCCGCCGCCAACCCCGATCCCACCGATCCGGAGCGCAATCTGCTCAAGCTGGCGATCGACGCCGCCCGGGCGAAGGCGACCGTCGGCGAGATCAGTGACGCATTGGAGAAGGAGTTCGGGCGCTACACGGCCCAAATCCGTACGATCTCGGGTGTGTATTCGACCGAGTCGGGCAAGACCGAGACCACCGAGCGAGCCCGGGCGCTGGTCGACGACTTCGCCGAGGCCGCCGGCCGGCGTCCCCGGATCCTGGTCGCCAAGATGGGCCAGGACGGTCACGATCGCGGCCAGAAGGTCATCGCGACCGCATTCGCCGATCTCGGCATGGACGTCGACGTGGGTCCCTTGTTCCAAACGCCTGAAGAGGTGGCCAGGCAAGCCATCGACGCCGACGTGCACGTCGTGGGCGTTTCGTCGCTCGCGGCCGGGCATCTGACCCTGGTTCCCGCCCTGCGCGAGGAACTCGACAAGGCCGGCGCCGAAGACATCCTGATCGTCGTCGGTGGGGTGATCCCCGAGCAGGACTTCGAGGAGCTCTACGCCAATGGCGCCGATGCCATCTACCCGCCCGGCACGGTCATCCCGGAAGCGGCGGTCGGCCTGCTCGAGAAGATGAAGGCGCAGCACGCGGGGTGAGCGCGTCGATCGACAAGCTCGTCGACGGGGTGCTGTCGAACAATCGGCGGCTCCTCGCGCGAGCGATCACGCTGGTCGAGTCGGAACGAGCCGACCATCGGGTGCAGTCGCGGGAGTTGTTGCGACGGCTGCGGCCGCACACCGGCGGGTCGGTCCGGGTCGGATTGACCGGCGTGCCCGGTGCGGGCAAGTCGACCTTGTGCGACGCCTTGGGGGTACGGCTGATCGACGCCGGTCACCGGGTGGCCGTGTTGGCCGTGGATCCTTCCTCGTCGAAGACCGGCGGTTCGATTCTGGGCGACCGGACGAGGATGGCAGCGCTGGCCCAGAACGACGCGGCGTTCATCAGGCCTAGCCCCAGTGGCGGTCACCTCGGCGGTGTGGCCAGAGCGACGCGGGAAACGATGCTCGTGGTAGAGGCGGCTGGCTACGACGTGGTGGTCGTCGAAACGGTCGGGGTCGGCCAGTCGGAGGTCGCCGTCGCCGGCATGGTCGACACCTTCCTGCTGATCACACTGGCCCGGGCCGGAGACCAACTGCAGGGCATCAAGCGAGGGATCCTCGAACTCGCCGACGTCATCAGCGTCAACAAGGCCGACGGCGACAACGAAGGCGAGGCGCGCGTCGCTGCCCGGGAATTGACCGTGGCCATGAAGCTCATCTCGTCGGACCCGTCGGCGCGCAGACCCCCGGTGCTGACGTCGTCGTCGATGACGGGTCACGGGCTCGATGCGATCTGGCAGGCGGTGCTGGACCACCGCGCCTATCTCGACGCGCACGGTGGGCTGGAGCAGCGGCGCAGCGCGCAGCAGGTCGAATGGCTGTGGGCCCTGGTCGACGGTGAGTTGACCGACGCCTTCGCGCGGTCCCCGCGCGTGAAAGCGATGCGGAAGGCGATCGCCGCCGAGGTGGCGGCCGGTGACGTCACCGCGCTGGAAGCCTCTCACGACCTGCTCCAGGCGTTCGCGAAAGACGTACCCCTGTTGTTCCGTGAGTCGACACCCGAGTCCTGATCCCTCCTGCCCGCGGTGTGTTGGCAGAATGAGCCCGTGACGACACGAGAAGTGCTGACCTGGCAGGCCTTCGGCGATGCGACGAGGGAACTCGGGCAACAGGTGGTCGATTCCGGGTTCCGGCCCGACTTGATCTTGTCGATCGCACGAGGTGGATTGTTCGCAGCGGGAGCTTTGTCGTACGCGCTCGGCATCAAGAACCTGCACGTGATGAATGTGGAGTTCTACACCGACATCGAGGAGCGACTGCCCTTGCCGGTGATGCTGCCGCCGGTGCCGCGCCAGGTGGACCTGTCGGAGAAGCGGGTGCTGGTGGTCGACGACGTGGCCGACACCGGCGGCACGTTGAGGATGGTGAGGGACTTCTGCGCCGGGCATGTGCAGGAGATCCGGGCGGCGGTGATCTACCAGAAGCCGCATTCGATCGTGGATTGCGAATATGTGTGGCGGCGAACCGACCTGTGGATCGACTTCCCCTGGTCGAGCCTGCCGCCGCTCGTCGCGGGGGTGCAGGGGCAGTAAGGGCGCTGCTACTGGGTGATGTAGCCCTCGAGGTGGTCGCGCTCTTCCATGAGCTGGTCGATCCGGTTCTTGACGATGTCACCGATGCTGACGATGGCGATGAGTTCGTGGTCGACGACGACCGGGAGGTGCCGGATCCGGTGCTCGGTCATCGATCCGGCCATCTCGGCCAGGTCGTCGTCGGGGCGGCAGGTGTAGACGTCGGTCGTCATAATCGACGACACGTGCTGGTCGAGCAACTGCGGCCCGACCGTACGTAAACGCCGAACCACGTCACGCTCGCTCACGATGCCTGCGACGGTGTGACCGTCGGCGCTCACGACGACCGCACCGATATTGTGGTCGGTCAGCAGGGCCACCAGGCTGGCCACGGACTCGTGCGGCGCAATCGTGATGACGGCGCTGCCCTTGCGGCGAAGGACGTCGTTGATCTTCATGCCCGGCAGCCTACGGAGAAACGGCGTCCGAACGAAGACGTTCGTCACAATCGGCGAGCAGCGAGCCGGGCGGGCCGTCGATGTCAGCCTCCGGAACTCAATCCAGCCGTGGCGAACCGTTGGCTAGCCTCGCCTGCGAGCCACAGTCAGGAGACACAGATGACCGACGCCGACGCCCAGTCGCGGATGACGCAGGCGACGCGTGCTGGTCTGGCCTGGGACACCCAGCATTCGTCCGTGGTGCCGCCGATCTACCTGTCGACGACGTACCGCTGGCAGGGGCCGGGAGCATCCAAGGGGTTCGAGTACAGCCGCTCGGCGAACCCGACTCGGAGCTTGCTCGCCGACACGATCGCGCACCTGGAGGGCGGAGCCGGTGCCGAGATCACAGCCTCGGGCATGGCGGCGGTCACGACCGTCGTCCACGCGTACGCCCCGGTCGGCAGCGTCGTCGCAATTCCGCACGACTGCTACGGCGGAACCTGGCGTCTGTTCGACGCGCTGGCCGCGCGCGGCCAGTTCGAGGTGATCGGCGTCGACTTCACGAATGCGGCAGATCGTGCCGCTGCGTGGTCGCGCCGCCCGCAGCTGGTGTGGCTGGAGAGCCCCTCCAATCCGCTGCTGCGGATCACCGACCTCGCCGCCGCGAGTGAGGAGGCACATGCTGCCGGTGCCGTCGTCGCGGTGGACAACACGTTCCTGTCGCCGGCGTTGCAAAGGCCGATCGGCCTCGGGGCCGACATCGTGATTCACTCCACCACCAAGTACCTGAACGGTCATTCCGACGTCATCGGCGGTGCGGTCGTCGGCGCGACGGCCGAGATCGCCGAGCAGCTGAGCTGGTGGACGAACTGCCTGGGTACGACAGGTGGTGCGTTCGACTCGTACCTCACCTTGCGCGGTCTGCGCACCCTCGGCGTACGGATGAAGGCCCACAACGACAACGCTCAGGCCCTCGCGGAACTGTTGGCCCAGCATCCAGCCGTCGTGGCCGTCCACTACCCAGGGCTGCACGACCACCCGGGCCACGATCTGGCCAAGCGGCAGCAGGACGGCTTCGGGGGCATGCTCTCGTTCGAACTGGCCGACCGGGCCGCGGCGGAGCGCTGTCTGTCGGGCCTGACCTGCTTCTCCCTGGCCGAATCGCTCGGCGGTGTGGAGAGCCTGATCTCCCATCCGGCGTCGATGACCCACGCTGCGATGCCGCCGGACGTCCAGTCCGAGGCCGGCATCACCGACGGCATGCTCCGCGTGGCCGTCGGCATCGAGGACGTCGACGACCTCCTGACCGACCTGCGGTCGGGGCTCGACCGGGCGGCGGCCATCGCCGCTCAGTCGTAGCAGGAGCCGGGACCCGGGGACCGATCGGTGGGATCCCGACCTGACCCGGGAACGATTCGCAGCCGTCCGCTCGGTCGCTGCCACTAGCATCGTCGCCGGCAGGGGCGTCGGCAGAGGGGCTGGGGTGCACATCATCGACCGGATCGACCGCGTCGCAACGGCGACGCCGAACCGGGTCGCGCACACCGTCGACTCTGCCTCACTGACGTACGGCCGGCTCAAGGCCGCATCCGACTCGGTCGCCTCACGCCTCGGTACGGCTCTGCCGCGCGACGGCTCTCCGGTCGTCGTGTACGGCCACAAGGAATCGGCGATGCTCGTCGCCTTCTTGGGTTGCGTCAAGGCAGGCCACCCGTACGTGCCGATCGACGCGTCCTGGCCGTACGACCGGATCACCGGCGTGATCCGCGAATCAGGCACCAGGCTCGTCATCTCCGTACGACCCCTGCCGCACGAAGTCGACCTCCTCGACGTCGAGGTATGGGACGGATCGAGCCTCGAAACCACACCGGCCCCGATCATCCCGACGCCGATCTCGGCCCAACGGGTGGGCGACGACGAGCCGTACTACGTGATCTACACCTCGGGCAGCACCGGCCGGCCCAAGGGGGTCCAAATCACCGCCGGCGCCCTCGGCCGGTTCACCGACTGGGCGCTCAGTCTCGCCGACGATCCCCGCGTGCCGGAGGCGGCCAGGCGCGACGCCGTCTGGCTCAACCACGCGCCGTTCTCCTTCGACCTGTCGGTCATGGATCTGTACGGCGCCCTCGCCTCGGGGGGCACGCTCCACTCGGTCACCTCGGCCACGGTCGCGAATGCGCGCGACCTGCATGCCGACCTGCGTGCTTCGGGCGTCACCGTCTGGGTCAGCACACCGTCGTTCGCCGACCTGTGCCTCGCCGACCCTGGGTTCGGGCGTGAGTTGCTGCCCAACCTCGGACTGTTCCTGTTCTGTGGTGAGACCCTGTCGCCCACGACGGTCGCGGCCCTCCATGACCGGTTCCCCGGGGCGGCGGTCTACAACACCTACGGCCCCACCGAGTCCACCGTCGCCGTCACCAGCGTGCTGGTCACGCCGGAGATGCTCGACGGGTCGCCGCTCGTCGTGGGGACGGCCAAACCGGGCACCACGATCGTGATCCGTGATGCCGACGACCACGACGTACCGGTCGGGACGTCCGGCGAGATCGTCATCGCCGGCGACACCGTCTCGATCGGCTACCTCCATCGACCCGATCTCACCGAGGCGGTATTCGGCACGATCACGATCGACGGCCTAGCGACGCCGGCGTACCGGACCGGAGATCGCGGCCGGCTCGATCCGGACGGCCAGCTCCATTTCGGCGGCCGGCTCGACAACCAGGTCAAGCTGCACGGGTACCGGATCGAGCTCGAGGACATCGAGAACAATCTCAGGCGTCTCGACGACGTACAGCAGGCCGCGGTGGTCGCCGTACGCACTCCGGACGGCCAGGTGACGCACCTCCAGGCGTACGTGCAACTCGACCACACGCCCGAGCAGTCGCCCCTCGCGTTCGCCACCTCTTTGAAGAAGAGGTTTCGGCAATTCGTACCCGACTACATGGTTCCCAAGGTGATCACGGTCGTCGAGTCGATCCCGCTCACCGGTAACGGCAAGGTGGACCGGCGGGCCCTCGCGTCGAGAGAACGCTCGTGATCACGGCGTACGGCAACCTCTACTCGTTCTACATCACGGGCCTGCTGACGATTCCTGCGATCGCCCTCGGGTTGGCGGGCCGGAGGATTCGCGGGTACGGCATGGTTGCCACCGTCGTCATGGCCGTCCTGCTCATGGTCGACCACCCGGTGCAACTGGCGTGGCTGGGTGGCTTTCTCGTGTGGGAGTTCGGGCTCATCCTCGGGTGGCTGCGCTACCGGACGACCCACGCGACCGTGCACCGGTATCTCGGCCGAGCAGCCGCGCTGGCGGCCACGGCCCCGTTGTTCGCCGTCAAGCTGGCGAACCTCTTCCCGACGCTCTCCCTGGGCTTCCTGGGTGTGTCGTACCTCAGTTTTCGGGTCATCCAGGTCGTCCTCGAGATCTCCGACGGGATCATCAAGGAACTTCGCCTGTGGGATCTGGCCTATTTCGTGCTCTTCTTCCCGATGCTGACGAGCGGGCCGATCGACCGGTCCCGCCGTTTTCAGCAAGACGCCGACCGGGCCTGGACGAGCCGGGAGTATCGGTACCTCCTCGGCCGCGGGCTGACCTTGATCCTCACGGGGGCGGTCTACAAGTTCATGTTCGCTGCCTGGTTCGCCGACCAACTCGCGTGGGCGGTCGGTTGGCCGCGGACGCTCGCCTACATGTACATCTACGCCGGGCAGCTCTTCTTCGACTTCGCCGGGTACTCGGCGATGGCTGTGGGATTGTCGTACCTGTTCGGCATCCGCACCCCACCCAACTTCCGCATGCCGTTCGTCGCCGAGTCGATCAAGGACTTCTGGAACCGTTGGCACATCACCTTGTCGTTCTGGTTCCGGGACTACCTGTACACGCGGATGACGATGTACCTGATGAAGAAGAAGATCTTCAAACAGCGCACCACCGCCGGTCGCGTCGCGCTGGTCGGCAACATGACGCTGATGGGCTTTTGGCACGGTTTCACCGTCCACTACGTCGTGTACGGCTTGTACCATGGCCTGCTGTTGGTGGCCAACGACGTGTACGAGAAGAAATGCCCTTGGTACGGCTACCGCGACCGGTTGCCGTACCGCATCGTTGCGATCATCGTCACCGCGCACCTGGTGATCTTCGGATTCCTGATCTTCTCCGGCCACATCATCTCGATCTGAAAAACAAGGAGCACACCATGGACGCCACCGCCGAAGCCAAGGTTCTCAACCTGCTCACCCAGGTGTGCGGCACCGACGAGATCCTCGCCGAGCGTGACCTCGACCTGTTCGACGCCGGTCTGCTGGATTCGCTGGCGTTCACCGAGTTGCTGGTCGGTCTGTCCGACGACCTGGGGCTGGACGTCGCGCCCACCGAGGTCGACCGCGACGAGGTGTCGACCGTGAACCAGATCCTGCTGTTCGTCGGGCAGCGCCTCTGATGCGACGCTCTCTGGCCCTGGTGCTGGGCATGGCGACCGCGACTGGACTCGTGCTCAGTCCGGTCGGGGACGTCGCCGTGCGCGCCCTCACGACCCAGTCCAACCGAGAGGTCCGGACCGTTCGGGTGCTGAACTACGAAAGCCCAGGCCGGCGGGAACATACGGGCGAGATGTACACCCAGACACTGCAGGGAACGCCGGCCGGTGTCACCAGCTTGTACGTCATGGGCTCTTCGGAGTTCGGCGTTCCGGTCGACCAGAACGCCTCCACGTGGTTGCAGGCCAACGCTTCGGATTTCGACATGTACCTGTCAGGCCGTGGCCTGCAGCAATCCCTGTACCACGCGATCGAGCTCGCTGCGGTAGCGCCGTACCTCCAGCAGAAGAAGGTCGTGCTGCTGGTCTCGCCGCAGTGGTTCACCGCCGGCGGCGTCCCGGCCCGGGCGTTCAAGTCGGTCTTCTCGTACGACGCGTGGCAGTCCATGCTCGCCAACCGGCAACTGTCGCAAGCCACGCGAGACAAGATCACGCATCGGGCCGGGGAGTTGATGCCTGAGCTCTGCACGTTGAACGCGCCGTGTGACGTCGGCACCGCCGAGAAGGCGAAAGAAGTCATGGATGCGCCGTACACGGCCCTCTCGCAACGGCTCGACCTGCTGAGGGAGACGTACAGAACCACGTCGTTGCGGCAAGCCGTGTCGTACACCGCCCCCTGGCAGCCCGGAGCCACCCCCATGGACTCGATCAACTGGGCCGCCCAGGACGCCCTGGCGCGCCAGCAGGGCGCCCAGCATGTGACGAACAACCCGTACGGCATGGACGACACGTTCTATACCCGCCGGATCGCGCCGTACATGGACTACATGAAAGGCCACGAGTCGAAGGTCACCTACACGAACCCGACCGAGTACGACGATCTGCAGATCTTCCTCGACGTCGCCCGCGACCTCGGTATCCAGGTGCTGCTGATCTCCCTGCCGGTCAACGGATTGTGGAGCGACTACACGGGCCTGCCCAAGGCTGAGTCGGAGGGTTTCGCCGCGCGGGTACGTACGGTCGCCAGCGACAACGGGGTGCAGCTCGCAGACCTGACCGAAAAGGCCTACGAGCCGTACTACTTCTGGGACACGCTCCACATCGGATGGAGGGGGTGGCTCGATGTCACGGCAATCTGCTGGCGGTTTGGCCGGTCTGCTTGACCGGCTGCAGGAACGAGGCGAGGCGCCGGTCGTCAACCCGACCAAGAAACCGTGGGAACCGCCTGAACCTCAACGAGGGGCTGTGTGGTCGTTCGCCGTGTCGTTTCTGCTCGTCTTCGCGCTCATCGTGTTCTGGTTCTGGTTCGCCGGGGCGTCGACGTCGTTCATCTACCAGGGGTTCTGAGGCCGTTCTGCCCCTACGTAGACTCCAGCGATGCGCTTCAGGGCCATCGGACTCGGATTGATCACTCTCGCTGTCGAGGGGGACACCTGGCACGAGTCACCCGGTCGACCGTCGTCGAACCTGCGGGTCGGCGCAACGGGCGCCGAACGTGCGGGCCGGCGAAGCCAATAGGCCGATCGCCGCGGGAGTCGGGGTGTGCAAATCAGGCGGCTGCTGGGGACGTATCTGGGCATCGGGCACGTCACGGTCGTCACCGCATGACGGGAGTACAGTGCCCTGCCTTCCTCTCCGGGCCTGCCCCGTGTCGGGCCAGTCCGCCAGACACCGAGCACCTTGGTTGAACGCCCCGGTCGGCGGCGAAGCACGGTCATCTACGCCACTTGAGGGCAGGTCTCTGGACGCGTATCTGAATCGGACTACTTCGGCAGGCTACGCTCCGATCGTGGTCGATGTGACCTCACCTGACATACGGATGATGGGAATGTCCGTTGTGAAGTCTTTTGTTCCGGGATTGGTGCCCAACTTTCCGGCCGCATATCCCCACTTGGGCGGGGGCGCATTCAAGACCAATCTGCAAAGTTTGGCCTTCTGCCCTCCCGGCAATGCGCAGACCAACTGCATTACTTCCCGCTGCCCCATGCCTGACATCTCCATCCGGACGTGTGACGATGGCTCGTGAGATTCGACGTCGCGAGAAGCAGATCGCCTTAGCTGTGGGCCTCCTTCTCGTAGAACTAGTGGCAGGCATGCAGACATATCTGTCCCAGACCGTCCTGCCACTCATGGCCTCCGATCTTGACGCGCAGTGGATGTACGGCGTCGTGACCGCCACGGTCGCAGTTGCCAACTTCGCAGGGCTTCCTCTGGGACTCGGACTTGCTGCTCGCTTCCGCATTCCGAGGCTTCTGATCGGTTTCACGGTGGTCATTAGCGGTGGAGCAATCATCAGTTCATTGGCTCCCACGATCTGGTTGTTCCTGCTTGGAGGAGCGATTCGCGGGTTGGCTTCAGGTTGTATCGCTACGGTCTCGATGGGAGCAGTTGTAGTAGGACTTTCCGGCCGGGTTCGCCAGATCACCCTATCTGCGATGTCCGCTATGTGGGTCGTCGCGGCGCTATTCGGCCCGGCATATGCTGCTTGGATTTCGCATGTTCTTAGTTGGCGCTGGGCGATGGTCCTCTACCTTCCAGTCCTGCTCGTCGCCCGCACAATCGTGGCTCAGCATGTGCCCGACCACGAGCAGGGCCAAGAATTGCGGATCGGCTGGAGTGAGTCAGTCCTGCTAGCCCTGGCCATGGTTTGCATTACAATTCAGTCGAGCTTGATTTGGCTGCAATTGCCTCTGCTGGCGGCCGGCGTAGCGCTTCTCGCGGTCGCGACCCAGAGGGTCCTGCCGGGAGGAACGTTCCGGCTTCGGTCGCGGCGTCGCACAGCGACCGCATTCATGTTCGGCCTTTCCGGCCTCTATTTCGCAGTCGACTCGGTGGTCGCCATCGTGGCCCACGACGCGTTCCGCGCAAGCGCTGGAGAGATTGGCCTGGTCATCATGGCAGGGGGCTTAGCATGGGCGTTGGTAGGGATCTACTGTGGCTGGAGGCCGGCGGGGAGCGATACAGGGTACCTGTCCAGGTGTCTTATTGGGATTTCGTTCTTTGCGGCAGGTGTTCTTTCGATGAGTGTGGCAGGGGGCCGACTTTTCGGGGTTTCTGCAATCGCCGTGCTTGGGTTCGGGTGGGCACTAGCGGGAGTGGGAATGGGTCTGTGCTACGTCGACACTCTTAACGTCCTATTTGCTCCACCAAGCGAAGCAGACCAGCTCAGCGACTTGGAGGTGGGCAATGCCGCGGTCATGTCAGAAACAATTGCAGCGGCCGCCACGTCGACCGTTGGAACCACGTTTATCGCGACCGGCTTTGGGGTGAGCTTCTCCATGAGCGAGCGTTCATCAGCGTTTCTGGCTGCGGCGGCCCTCGCAACGCTTGCGCTTGTCGTCCCGTTGCTACGGATGCGCTCGCAGTCGAGCTAGGTGTGCCCAGTCGTTCGTAACGGGTAGCCTGCCTGACGTCCGATACTTCCCGTGATTCGCCTACGTGGGCGACTGGAGCCGACCTACGACCGTGGCGAAAGAATGGGGGTGTGACCGTACTTCTTCCCACCCCCGTCGACCTGAACAGTTGGGCTACAGCCGACTACCCGCTCGGTGCCCACATCGACGGCAACGCGGTAACGTTCGCGGTGTTCGCGCCGACCGCGACGCGGGTGCTGCTGGAGCTGTACGGCGCGGCCACCGGCCAGGACGCCTTCGCCTCGTTCGTGCTGGGGAAGGGCGGCGACGGCATCTGGCGGGGCCGCATCGACCGGCTGGGTGCGGGCGCCATGTACGGGTACCGCTGCTGGGGCGCGTGTTGGCCGTACGACGAGGCCTGGCAGCCGGGCGACTCGGGAGTCGGATTCACCTCTGACCTCGACCCCAACGGCGACCGGTTCAACCCCAACAAGGTGCTCCTCGACCCGTACGCCCGCGAGGTTACCCACACGCTCTACTCCTCCTGCATCGCCGAGGCCGGCGGAGACTTCGGCTGCTTCGGCACCGGGGGTGACGAGTATCGCGGCAAGCCACGGCGGGAGATCGACACCGGCCGCTGGGCGCCGAAGGGGATCGTGGTGCCCGAAATGCCCTGGCAGGCGCCGCGCCCCAAGGTCGCCCCCGAGAACAGCGCCGTGTACGAAGCGCACGTGCGAGGGCTCACCCGGCACCCGTCGGCATCCACCCTGGCCAGCCTGCTGTCAGGCCAGTCCGGGTTCGAGCACGTCGTCGACATTCCGGCCGAACTGCGCGGCACCTATGCCGGCGCGGGACTGATGGCGCCGTACCTGAAGGCGCTCGGGATGACGACGATCGAACTGCTGCCGGTGCAGCAGTCGAATTCCACAGATACGCCGGCCGACGCCGGCCATGTGAACGCCTGGGGCTACCAGACACTCGCCTTCTTCGCGCCCAATCGGCAGTACGCCCGCGACCAGAGCCCCGGCGGGCCGACCGCGGAGTTCAAGCGGATGGTCCAGGCGTTCCACGACGAGGGGCTGGAGGTGTACCTCGACGTCGTCTACAACCACTCCGCCGAGGGAGGTAACTGGGGTGGTCGGGCCGACACTGCGGGGTTCGTGAGTCTCGGTGGGTTCGCGACCTCGGTCTACTACGTGCTGTCCGACGACCTGACGCTCGTCGACGGAGCTACAGGATGTGCGAACCAACTCAATTTCTCCAACCGGGCGACGCAGAACCTCGTGACGGATTCCCTGATCTACTGGATCGACGTCGTGGGGGTGGACGGATTCCGCTTCGATCTCGCGCCGGTGCTCGGACGAACCCCGAATGCCTTCGAACGCAGCAATTGGAGCGCCCAACGTCGCTTCTTCTCTCAACATCCGCTCCTGATTGCGATTCGCGATCTAGCCGCCGCGCGGGATATCGAAGTCATCGCGGAGGCCTGGGATCTGTGGGGGTACGAGGTGGGCAACTTCCCGGCCGGCTGGGGTGAATGGAACGGACGCTACCGCGACGCCCTGCGCGGATTTCTCAAGGGCGACGGGAATACCCAGTCCTTCATGGACATGGTCAACGGGGATTACGCTCACTTCAACGACCAAGGAGGACCGCAACGGTCGATCAACTTCGTGACCGCACACGACGGATTCACGATGGCAGACCTGGTGAGTTACAACGCCAAACTGAACGACCAGCCGTACCCCTTCGGACCATCCGACGGTGGCAGCGACACCAACCTCTCGTGGGACTCGGGCGGTGACCCAGCGTTCCGTCGACAGCGAATCCGGAACTTCATGCTCATGCTGTTCTGTTCCCGAGGCGTGCCGATGTTCGTCGCCGGTGACGAGTTCGGGCGCACCCAGAACGGCAACAACAACCCGTGGAACCTCGACACGATCGGGATCTGGGACAACTGGGCCGCCGCGGGCACCAACGCTCCGCAGGAGGTGCCGGTCGACCCGGCGAATCCGCAGATCCGCTCGCACGACAACCTGGGCGTCGCCGCGACCGCAGAGAACGTCAACCCGTTGCTGTGGTTCACGGCCTACATCGCCGGAGTCCGGCAGAGACATCCGGGGCTGCGGCAGCGGGCGTACGGAGATTCCGACCTGTACGACGACGACGTCACGTACCTGTTCTTCCGGTCTGACGGGGCAACTCATCCGACCAACGGCGATCGCAGCCTGAGCATCCTGATCGACTGTAGCGGGGTCGGCGACGTCGGCGACCTGCTGGTCATGGTCAACATGGCCGACCACCCGGTGCGGTTCACGATTCCGGGAGTTCGCTCGGGTAGGCCGTGGCGGAGGTTTATCGACACCGCGGTCTACGCCGAAGCTCACGGCAATCATTGGGCCGCGGATGCGCCGGTCGTCGACTCGACCTACGACGTCGCCGCCTGGGCGATCGCGGTCGTTGCAAACCCCCGGTGAAAGGCATGCCGACCGGAGGGTAGCGCGACGTCGAGGCATGGTCCTAGGATCGTTCTCCGCACCCTCGATTCGGAGCCCGACGATGAGCCCCCGCCCCGCCCCCACCCGGCACGATGCCACCGCGATGATGTTTCTCAACGCCGGTGCGCAATTGATCGATGCGATGCTGACGGGAACTGACCTTTCCGGACGACTGAAAAGTCTGCATTATCCAGCGCCGCTGGATTGGATTCGGGTCGAAGACGTCCTTCGGGTGACCCAGTCGACCGGCGGGGAGGATCATCGCAAGGCATTCCGGAATCGGTGGGCCACCAAGGACGGATACATCCGCGACTGCTTCCTGCACGCCTTGCTCTATCGCGACAGCGGGGGCCGAACGCTCCAGAACCGGGCCATGCTGCACGACCGATTGGCCGACCCGTACGTCCTGTTCGCCGAGCGCATCACCGAGGTGGCGACGATCATCTCAGCCCAACTCCTCTCGACGCCGCGGTCGTACCTCCTGGCCCACGCCTCCGCGTTGCTCGGTCAGAACCCGGAGTGGCGGGAGGCCCTCGTCAGTCCGATCCACGAAGACCAGTCGGCATGGATCGCCGCCTACGGGGGTGCGCTGGCCACGACTGGAGCGCGCCTGCGGCCGGGCTGGACGCTCGAGCGACTGACGGCGGCACTGCAGGCGCTGACCGATGGGATCGTCGTGCGGCACGGGCTCGGCGTCAACCTCCCGTCAGGAGCAGCGTGGGAGGCTGGGTCGTTGTACGCCGACGCCGCTGTCGCGATCATCGCGTCGGTCGTGGACGCCGACGACAACGGCCTCGCGGTCGACGAGTGGTTGAACGTGAGGCTCGCTACTACGTATGGCCCGGAAAGTTCAGACTCGCCCCGCCCGCGCGCTGCTGGTGATGCGGCCAGCGGGTCGTGATCGCCTTCATCCGCGTGTAGAACCTCACGGCCTCGGGCCCGTGGGCGTGGTGGTCGCCGAACAAGGAGTTCTTCCACCCGCCGAACGAGTAGTAGCCGACGGGCACGGGAATCGGCACGTTGACGCCGACCATGCCAACGGTCACCTGCTCGGTGAAGATGCGGGCCGACTCGCCGCTGGAGGTGAAGATGGCGGTTCCGTTGCCGTACGGGGAGGCATTGACCAGCGCCAAGGCATCGTCGAGAGTATCGACCTCCATCACGACCAGGAGCGGGCCGAACACCTCGTCGCAGTAGGCCCGCAGGTGCGGAGCCACCCTGCGCAAAATGGACGGCCCCACGAAGAAGCCCTCCTCGTGGCCTTCCACGACCAGATCGCGCCCGTCCACGACCAACTCCGCGCCGCCTTCGACGGCCTCGCCGATGAAGTCCAGCACTCGCTGCCGCGAGGCCGAGGTGATGAGCGGGCCCATGCCGGTGGCCGGGTCGTCGCCCGGTCCAACCTGGACGGCCTTGGCCTCGGAGGTCAGCGCCGTGATCAGAGGTTCGGCGGCGTCACCGACCGCGACCGCCACCGGCACCGCCATGCAGCGCTCGCCGGCCGACCCGAAGGCGCCTGCGGCGATCTGGGCCGCGGCGAAGCTGATGTCGGCGTCAGGCATGACCACGGCGTGGTTGTTCGCTCCGCCGAGCGCCTGCACCCGCTTGCCCGCGGCGATCCCGGTCTGTTGGACGTACGAGGCAATCGGTGTGGAGCCGACGAACGAGACGGCAGAGATGCCGGGGTGGGTCAGGATCGCGTCCACGGCCAGTTTGCCGCCATGCACCACCTGGAAGACCCCGTCGGGCAAACCGGCCTTCTGGTAGAGCTTGGCCACGTAGTTCGACGCCGACGGGTCACGCTCGCTTGGCTTGAGGATGAACGCGTTGCCGCAGGCAATGGCGATCGGGTGCATCCACATCGGCACCATGGCCGGGAAGTTGAATGGGGTGATGCCCGCCACCACACCGAGCGGCTGCCGAATGCTGTGGACGTCGACGCCGGTCGAGACGTTCGCCGAAAAGTCCCCCTTCAAGGCCGAAGCGATCCCGCACGCGAAATCCACCGACTCCCGACCCCGGGCGATCTCCCCGGCGGCGTCAGGAATGGTCTTGCCGTGTTCGGTGGAGATGATCGCCGCCAATGCGTCGGTGTGCTCGACCAGCAGGTGGCGGAAGGCGAACAGCACCTCCATGCGTTTGGCCAGCGACGTGGCGCCCCAAGCGGCCTGAGCGGCGCTCGCGCCACGGACGGCGGCGTCCACCACCTCCGCGTCGGCCAGGGCAAGGGTGCCGATCTCCTGCCCCGTCGCGGGGTTGACGATCGGCTGGGTGGTCGTGTCGAACACGGCATCGTGGCCGTCGATCCAGTGGGTGAGCGTGAACATGGGGCTCCTCGTGGCGCAGTCAGGTCAGGGCGGCGACACGGTCGACTGCCGCCGTCACGTCGTCGTCGGGGGGATAGAGCAGGGAACGTCCGATCACCAAACCGCGAACGGTCGGTTGGGCCAGCGCGGCAATCCAGCGGTCTTCACTGCCTGACGCGACATCGCCGCCGAGCACGAGCAGGGGGAGAGTGGTCGACGACGCGACGCGCGCCATGTCGTCGGCGCAGGGAATCTTCAGCCAGGTGTAGGCCGACGACGCTCCCAGACCGGACGCGATCGCGATCGACTTGACGACCGCTTCGGTCGACAGGTCGTTGACGACTTTGCCGTTCGTACGGCGACTCATGAAGGGCTCGACCATCGCGATCCGGCGAGCGTCGGCCAGGGCCGAGACGGCGTGAGCCGTCGACTCCAAAGTGGCGACCGAACCCGGGTCGTCAGGATCCACCCGCAACAGCATCTTGCCGCCGTCGAGGCCGGCCTCCACGATTCCGGGCACGGTGTAGCCGGTGAACCGGTCGTCCATCTCGAAAGCCGCGCCGGCGAGGCCACCGCGGTTCATGGAGCCGTACACGAGCTTGCCGTCGAGCGAACCCATGAGGGCAAGATCCTCGACCAGGTCGGCAGTGCCGAGGAAGCCGTGGACGCCAGGACGGGACAAGGCGGTATCGATCCTCTGGAGGAGATCCGAGCGGTCGGCCATCGCGTTGACCCGGTCACCGACGGTGAGTGCCCCGCGGGCGGGGTGGTCGGCCGCGATGACGAGCAGCTTGCCGTGGTACGGCTCTGGTGCCGGGCGGCTGCGCAGGGCGTCGGCGATCCGGCTCGGGTCGGCCCAGCGGATCTGGGCAATCTCTGCAGCATCCATCAGCGGGCTTCCGAGTAGGGGCGTTCACCGAGTACGTCGGTGTGTTGGGCGGCGAGCACCCGGTCGATCTCGTCGGCCGTCGGCATCGCGGTGGAACATTCGAGACGGGAGGCGACGATGGCACCGGCCGCGCTGGCGCGCCGGAGGGTCGTCTCCAGGTCGAGGCCTCGCTTCAGTCCGTCGGCCAAGGAGCCGCCGAAGGCGTCACCGGCTCCCAAGCCGTTGTAGGGGGTGACGGGGGTGGGGGGTACGACGATGCGCTCGCTCTTCGTCTTCGCCAGCGTGCCCAGCGGGCCCTGCTTGACGACGGCGATCTCGACTCCCCGGTCGAGGAGGGCATCGGCTGCCCGATCGGGTTCAGTCTCGCCGACCGCGATCTCGCATTCCTCCTTGTTGCCGACGGCGACCGTGCAGCGATCGAGACACCAGCCGTACCTCGAGCGCGCTTCGTCCTTCGACTCCCAGAACATCGGTCGCCAATCCAGGTCGAACACCGTGTGGCGGCGTCGGGCGCGGTAGGTGAGGGCGGTCTGGTGGGCCGACCAGCTGGGTTCCTGGCAGAGCCCGGTGCCGGTGAACCAGAAGACGTCGGCCGCAACGATGACGTCCTCGGGCATGTCGGCGGGTGCGATCTGGAGGTCGGGTGCGCTGGGGCGCCGATAGAAGTACAAGGGGAAATGGTCCGGCGGGAAGATCTCGCAGAAGGTGATCGGCGTGAGGTAGTCGCCGTTGACGACGACGTGCGAGTCGTCGACCCCGAGCCGGCGCATCTCCAGCCGTACCCAGCGCCCGAACGGGTCGTCCCCGACCCCGGTGATGGTGCCGACGTCGTCGTTGCCCAGTCGCGCGCAGGCGATCGCGACGTTCATCGAACTGCCGCCGAGGAACTTGCCGAAGCTCGTCACCTCCTCCAACCCGACCCCGACCTGGAGGGGGTAGAGGTCGACTCCGCTTCGGCCCATCGTGATCACGGACAGCGTCATGCGTGCTCCTTCGCCTCGTCCCGTTCGCCGGACCGGCCACACCGATGATATGTCAGGACAAATTGTCGAGTCCAGTGATTCCAGCCTTCGGGTGCTCAATGTTCGAACATTAGGCGACAATCGAACCGTGAAGGGCAGGGACGCCCTGACATGCGGAGCCCGGAAGGTGGACGAGTGACACAGTTGACGATCGAGGTCGACCGAGGGTCGGCCGTGCCCCTCCACCTGCAACTCGGAGATGCCCTGCGGGCTGCGATTTCCTCGGGGCGGCTGCGCCCGGGCGAGCGACTGGAGAACGAGGTCGACCTCGCGGCCCGGTTGGGCCTGTCCCGACCGACGGTGCGGCGGGCGATGGAAGCCTTGGTCAGTTCTGGACTGGTCACGCGTCGGCGAGGCAGCGGCACGGTCGTCGCGCCGACCCAGGTTCACCGGCAGCTGAGGCTGACCTCCCTCTACGACGACTTGGAATCCGACGGGCGGCAGCCCACCACCAAGGTGCTGGAGTTCTCGATCAGCGCGGGGTCCCCGGAAACTACCGAGCGTCTGGGGATCGAACCGAACGGCAGCGTGCTCGTGATCCGGCGCCTGCGCCTCGCGGGCGGGGAGCCGCTCGCGCTCATGCGGAACGAACTGCCCGCTGACCTCGCTCCGGATTACCGGTCGCTCGTCGAGGGAGGCCTGTACGCGAGCCTGCGCGCGGTCGGGGTCACGGTCGCCGGAGCCACGCAGCAGATCGGGGCCCGGGCAGCCAATGCGACGGAGGCGGAATTGTTGGAGGAACGGATCGGTAGCCCCTTGCTCACCCTCGATCGCATCGCGTTCAACAGTGCCGGGAGGATCGTCGAGCACGGGTCGCATGTCTACCGGGCGGCGCTCTACACGTTCGACATGTCGATGTCCCAGTAACCTCCGATGCGGGTCAATATGTCTTGACATATAGTTCCGGCATGTGTTCCGATGGCCGAGACTGCGAAGGGGTGGCATGACCGGATACGTGATCTCTCCGGCAGATCCACCCCTGCGCGTCGTGGTCGACCCCACTCACCGGGACGGGTGGTCGTACACGGGGCTGGTGATCGTGGACCTGGGCCAAGGCGGCAGCGTCGCGGTACGGCTCGACGGCCAGGAGGCCGTCGTGGTTCCCTTGGTCGGCTGTGGTGAGGTGCGGGCTGGGGGCGGGATGCCGTACCGGCTGGAGAGAAGCAACGTATTCCGGGAGACCCCGAGTGCGGTGTACGTGCCGGCGGGCAGCCCGCTCAGCATCTCCGGTGAGGGACGCTTCGCGGTGGCGACGGCGACGGTGTCGGAGGCCGGCCGCTTCGAGGTGGCCGAGATTCCGGCCACGCAGGTGACGACCGTGAGCCGGGGCGCAGGCCAGATGAGCCGGCTGGTGCGCAACATCGCGATGCCCGGCACGTTCGACGCGTGCGAGGCGATCCTGGTCTGTGAGGTCGTGACCCCGGGCGGCAACTGGTCGAGTTACCCGGCCCACAAGCACGACGAGCACACCGTGCACGAGCGGCCGCTGGAGGAGATCTACTACTACGAGATCGCGAACGGGCCGTCGGGGACACCGGGGATCGGGTTCCACCAGACCAGCTCGACCGATCCCCAACGCCCGATCGACGTGCTGGTCGAGGTACGGACCGGTGACACGGTGCTGGTGCCGTACGGCTGGCACGGACCGGCCGCCGCGGCGCCAGGCCACGACATGTACTACCTCAACGTCATGGCCGGGCCGGTCGGCGACCGCGCCTGGCTGATCAGTGACCATCCCGACCAAGCCTGGGTGCGCGGCCTGTGGGAAGGCCAACCCGTCGATCCACGTGTGGAGGAACTGCTATGACGATCCGACTCACCGTGGCGCAGGCGACCATCCGGTTCCTGGCGCGGCAACAAGTGGAGCGAGACGGAGTGCGAACCCGGCTGTTCGCCGGGGTGTTCGGGATCTTCGGCCACGGCAATGTGGCCGGGCTGGGACAGGCGCTGCTGGAATCGGAGATCGAGGATCCGGCGGCCTTGCCGTACGTGCTGGCCCGCAACGAACAAGGCATGGTGCACACCGCCGTCGCATACGCCCGGGCGAAACACCGGACGCAGATGTGGGCCTGCACGAGTTCGATCGGGCCGGGCGCGACGAACATGATCACCGGCGCGGCGTTGGCGACGATCAACCGGTTGCCGGTGCTGCTGATGCCGTCGGACTCGTTCGGGTCGCGATCGGCGTCGCCTCTGTTGCAGGAGTTGGAGAATCCACAGGCGGCAGACGTCACGGTCAACGACTGCTTCCGGCCGGTGTCGAGGTACTTCGACCGGATCTGGCGCCCCGAGATGCTGCCGAGCGCGCTGCTCAACGCGATGCGCGTGCTCACCGACCCTGCCGAGACGGGCGCGGTGACGATCTGCTTCCCCCAGGACGTGCAGGCTGAGGCGTACGACTGGCCCGAGGAGTTCTTCGACGAGCGCACGTGGAGGATCGGGCGGCCGCAGCCCGAGCCTGACGTGATCCACGAGGCGGCGGCGGTCATCCGGGCGGCGAAGCGGCCGCTGATCGTCGCCGGCGGGGGAGTGCACTACGCGCAGGCGGTACCCGCGTTGCGCACGCTCGTGGACGCGACCGGCATCCCGGTCGGCCAGACTCAGGCGGGCCGTGGTGCGCTGGTCGACGCCGAGGCGTCCTGCCTGGGGGCGATCGGGTCCACGGGTACGACGGCCGCCAACTGGGCGGCCGCAGGCGCCGACGTGGTGATCGGGGTCGGCACCCGGTACAGCGACTTCACGACCGCGTCGCGCACGGTGTTCGCACATCCCGACGTGAAGTTCGTCACCCTCAATGTGGCGCCGTTGGACGGGTACAAGCACGCAGGACTGCCGGTGCTGGCGGACGCGAAGGCGGGTCTCGAGGCGCTGACCGCTGCCTTGGCCGGCTATCGGGTGGATCAGCCGTACCTCGAGGAGCTGGAGCGGGAGAAGCTGCGCTGGCACGACATCGTGGCGGGGGTCGCGCACCCGGCGGACGGACCGGCCGGGCGCGACGGACTGCTCAGCCAGAACGAAGTCATCGCGATCGTGAACGAGGCGAGCGACCCGACCGACGTGGTGGTCTGCGCGGCCGGCTCGATGCCGGGCGACCTGCACAAGATGTGGCGGGTCGCCGACGAAGACGGTTACCACGTGGAGTACGGGTATTCGTGCATGGGGTACGAGATCGCCGGCGGGCTCGGGGTCGCGATGGCCGAGCCCGATCGGGACGTGATCGTGATGGTGGGGGACGGGTCGTACCTGATGCTTGCCTCGGAACTTGCCACGGCGGTGCAGGAGGGCGTCAGGTTCGTGATCGTGCTCGTGCAGAACCACGGGTTCGCCTCGATTGGCGCGCTGTCGGAGTCGTTGGGATCGCAGAGGTTCGGTACGGCGTACCGCACCCGGACGGGGTCCGGGCGACTCGACGGCGGCGACCTGCCGATCGACCTGGCGGCGAACGCGCGTAGCTACGGGGTCGACGTGATCGACGTGACCACGGCCGACGAGTTGGCGGCCGCGGTGCGGACCGCGAAGCAGGCCGATCGGATCACGGTCGTGCACGTCACGACCGATCCCCTCGTGGATGCACCGGGCTCGGAGGCGTGGTGGGAAGTGCCGGTCGCACAGGTCGCGGCGCTGGACAGCACGCGTCAGGCCTACCAGACGTATACCGAGAGCAAGGCGCGGCAGCGGCCGTACCTGAAGCAGACGAGGGGGAGTCAGTGACCGACATCCGGGTCGCCGTCATCGGCGTCGGCGTGATGGGCGCCGATCACGTCGAGCGGCTGCAGCGGCGAACGAAGGGGACGACCGTCAGCGTCGTGTACGACTTCGACCGCGGTCGGGCCGAGGCGGTCGCCGCGGGCGTGAACGGGTGCCGGGTGAGCGACGACCCGTACGAGGCGATCGCGGCCGACGACGTCGATGCCGTCGTGATCGTGTCGCCGGGGGCATTCCACGCGGACCAGGCGATCGCGTGCTTCGCGGCGGGAAAGCCGGTGTTGTGCGAGAAACCGCTAGCGGTGACCGCAGACGACGCGTACCGGGTGGTGGAGGCGGAGGCCGAGTTGCCGAAACCGTTGCTGACGTTGGGATTCATGCGACGGTACGACCCGGAGTACGCCGCACTCGCGGCGGATCTGCGCAGCGGCGTGCTCGGCGAGACCATCCTGGTGAACTGCAAGCACCGGAATGCCACGTCCGGCTTGAACGGGAACGACCGCGCGGTCGTGTTCGACTCGGCGGTCCACGAGGTGGACGTGGCCAGATTCCTGCTGCGGGAGGAGATCGCCGGCGTTCGGGTGATCCTGCCTCGGCCGGGCCCGAACGCCGCCAGCGACCTGCACGACCCCATGCTGATCCTGTTCGGGATGGAGTCAAGGCGGCTGGTGACCGACGAGCTGTACGTGAACACGAATGCCGGGTACGAGGTACGGACGGAGGTACTGGCCAGCCGGGGGATCGCCACGATCGGGCTGGGAGTGTCCCGTCAGGTGGCACACACGCCGGAGTTGACGTGGGGCTTCGCCCACGACGTGAACTGGGTGCCGAGGTTCGCCGCGGCCTACGACCTCGAGGTGCAGGCGTGGGCCGACGCCGTACGTGGCGGCAGCAACGTCGATTCCCACGCTGCGACGAGCTGGGACGGGTACGCCGCTGCCGCAGTCTGCGAGGCAGCCGTACGGGCTCTGGGTACGGACGGTGCCGAGGTACGGGTGGACCTGCGGCCGCGCCCGGTCAGTCGGTGACGATTTCCGGATAGACCGGCTGCCACATGCGGTCGAACACCTGCTGAACCGGGTTGGTGAGCGGCGCCAGGGCCAGACCTTCGTCCTCGGCGGCTCGGGCGACCGCGATGGCCACGGTGGCCGAGACCGTACGAAGGTCGTTCACGCCCGGCAGGAGCGACGCGCCGATCGTCCTGGGACGCGCGAGGGAGGCGACTGCCTCGGCGGCGGACGCGATCATGCCGTCGCTCACCCGGGTCGCCTGGCAGACGGCCACGCCCAACCCGAGCCCAGGGAACACGAACGCGTTGTTCGCCTGGGCGATGGTGAAGTGATGGTCTGCGTAGGCCACGGGTTCGAACGGCGATCCGGTGGCGATGAGCGCGCGGCCGTCGGTCCAGGTCAGCAGATCGCGGGGCAGCGCCTCGATCAGCGTGGTGGGGTTCGACAACGGCATGATGATCGGCCGCTCGACGTGGCTGGCCATCATGCGCACGATCGGTTCGGTGAAGGTGCCCGGCTGACCAGAGGTGCCGATGAGGATCGTCGGCTTGACGTTCCGGACGACGTCGGCCAGGCCGATCCGGCCGGGGCGGTCGAGAGTCCAACCCTCGGTTTCCTGGGCCGGGCGGGCGTACGGCTTCTGGAACTCCCGCACGCGGTCGCCGAGGGCATCGGTGATCAGTCCGCGACTGCCCAGGCCCCAGAAGTTCGACCGGGCCTCGTCGGGGCCGGCACCTTCGGCGACCATCATGTCGCGGAGCAGATTGGCGATGCCGACCCCGGCCGTACCCGCCCCGCTGATGACGATGCGCTGGTCACGCAGCCGGCCCTCGGAGGTACGGACGGCTGCCAGCGCCGCAGCTCCGACCACAGCCGCCGTACCTTGCACGTCGTCGTTGAACGTACAGATCTCGTCGCGGTAGCGGTCGAGGATTCGGTGAGCGTTCGCGGCGCCGAAGTCCTCCCAGTGGATCATGGCGCGCGGGTAGACCTTCTGGACGGTCCGCACGAACTGGTCGACGAACTCGTCGTAGCTCGCACCGCGAACCCGGCTGTGTCGATTGCCCAGGTAGAGGTCGTCGTTCAACAGGGCGAGGTTGTCGGTACCCACGTCGAGCACGACGGGAATCATCCGGTTGGGGTCGACGCCGCCGGCTGCGGTGTAGAGAGATCCCTTGCCGATACAGATCTGGATGCCGCCGACACCTTGGTCCCCGATGCCCAGGATGCCCTCGGCGTCGGTGACGATGATGAGGTCGACCTCGTCCTCGTGACGGCCGACCGCGCGGAGGCTCTCCTCCATGAGATCCGGACGTTCGATGGAGCAGAACACGCCGTGGAGCCGCTGGTACCAGATCGAGAACTGCTGGATCGCTTCGCCGATCGTGGGGGTGTAGACGATCGGCATCATCTCGGCCAAGTGCTCGCTCAGCAGCCGGTAGAAGAGCACCGTATTACGGTCGCGCATGGACGACAGGAACGAGAACTGGGCGAGCTTGCTCGGCTGCATGCGGAACTGGTGGTACGCGCGGTGCAACTGCCCTTCCAAGGGGGTCACGGCGCTCGGGAGCAGGCCGACCAGCCCGAGCTTCTCCCGCTCGCTCTGGGTGAACGCGGTACCTCGGTTCAGTCGGGGGATCGACAGGATCTGGCTCCCTCTCACGTTGACCTTGATCCGGGTGCCGTGGTGGCCGGGGAGGACTTCGTACCGGGGCTGCTCTGCCATGTGCGCCACGCTATCGAGCAGAAGCCTCGCCGTACCCAAACTGCCTTCGCCGGGTACGGGGCGCGATCCAATTCGATTCGACTTCAGCTCACGGGCAGTTTGGCTACGGGTCGAGCCAACAGCGGCGGTGACGCCTGGCCAGCAGGAACCGGATCGCTGAACCCACGAACCATGAGCCAGCCGGCCAAGACGAGCTCGTTGACGAAGATGGGCAGGTTGGTCACGATCTGCCAGGTCGAGAACATCCCGATGGCGCCGCAGAACACAGCGACGGCGCTGACCAATCCGAGCACGGTGCTCGCCAGGCCCCAGCCCGCCAGCCAACGCGGGACCAGGCCGTACCTGAGCATGATCGCGTAGTAGCACGACCCGCCGACGTAGAAGGCGATGATGCCCACGTTGCTCGCGCCGTCGCGCAGCGCGAGAAGGACCGCAGCGAGCCCGGTGAACTCGACAGATCCGGCCCCGCCCGCCGCGCTCCACGCGTGGGCGACCGACAGCATCATCAGGGCACCCAGGGCGCCCGCGACGTACGACATTGCTTCGATCCCGCGGAAGACGACCGACGCGAGGGCGAGCCCTTCGGCGTGACGTCTCAGAACCGGATACAGGGCCAGGGCGATGCCCACGCAGCACAGACCGGTGACGACCTGGAAGAAGGCGCCTGCCGTGACGCGGCCGGCGTCGGCTGCGATTCCGGCCAGGGGGTCGGCCCCGTTCAGAACGGGGCGCAGCAGACCGGCGTCGATGAACGTGGTGGCATCGGCGATCAGGAACAGGATGCCCGCGGTTCGGGCGGTACGGATGGCGTTCATCTCGGGTGTCCTTTCGTGCCCGATACAGACTGACGAGGCTCGGCAGCCTGCTCGGTCCCGACTTCAACGTAGGAAGCTGACCGGCCCCGCACGATCGTGGAAAGTGCTCATCCGGTACTCATCGACCGGAGTCGTTGAGGCCCGGCGGCCACAGTGGTTGGCTGGCGCCATGTCGAAGCGGACCTGGGCGCGCGGAACGGTGCCTGGCGAGTCGACCAGCTTCGTGGGACGACGGCGCGAGATGACAGCGGTACGGACGCTGCTCACCTCGGCTCGGATTGTGACGTTGGTGGGACCCGGAGGGGTCGGGAAGACTCGGGTCGCCCTGCGTGTCGCGTCGGGTCTGGCGCGTGGGTTTCGTGACGGCACGGCCGTCGTCGAGCTCGCCGAGGTGACTGATCCGGCGCTCACGGTGCATGCCGCTCTGGCGGCCCTCGATCTGCGCGACCAGGTCGTCGCGCCGTTGCCCCTGCTCCTGTCCTACCTGGCCGATCGCGAGCTTCTCCTCGTCGTCGACAACTGCGAGCACGTGCTGGCGGGTGCGGCGCGGATGGTGTCAGAAGTCGTCCGGACCGCGCCCGCCGTGAAGATTCTGGCCACCAGCCGTGAGCCTCTCGGTGTCCCAGGCGAGCATGTGTTCCCCGTAGCACCGCTCGACCTGCCGGCGCCCTCGCGTGCAGAGCTGTTGTCTCTCGTACGGCACAACGATGCGGTCAGCTTGTTCGTGGATCGGGCGCGAGACGCGTCTGGGATGTTCGATCTGACCGAGGAGAACCATCTCGACGTCGTGGGCATCTGTCGACGATTGGACGGACTTCCGCTGGCTTTGGAGTTGGCGGCCGTACGGACCCGCCACTTGGGGGTGCGGGAGATTCTGGCGCGCCTCGACGACCGGTTCTCTGTGTTGATCGGTACTTCGCCGGCGGTCCTGCCTCGGCATCGCACCCTGCGGGCCACGCTCGACTGGAGCTACGCGCTACTGAGCCCGGACGACCAAATCCTGTTCGGGCGGCTCTCGGTGTTCGCAGGGAGGTTCACCCTCGCCGACGCAGAAGCCGTCTGCCAGGGTTCCGGCCTCCCGGGCGCACAGATTCTGGCGAGCTTGTCGTCGCTGGTCGACAAGTCTCTCGTCGTGCGCGACGACCTGGCCGGTTCAAGTGTCTTCCGTTTGCACGAGACCACGCGCGCGTACGCAGTGGAGACCCTCCAGGCTGCCGGAGCCGATGACCAGGCTCGAGCAGCGTTCGTCGATCACTACGTCACGGCAGTCGGACGAGACCCCGACGAGGTACGGCTCGACCTGCCCGATTGGCTCGCGTGGGCAGAACTGGAGATCGACAACCTGCGATCGGTGCTGAACGGGCTGGCGACGACCAAGGATCAGGCCCGGGGACTGGCCATGACGAGCGGGCTCGTCTGGTACTGGGTGGTCCGAGCCACCACCGAGGGCGAGCGTTGGTTGGACGTCTTCCTGGCGCACGAGCCCTCGGCAGAGGGCCTGTTCCTGCGTGGATTTCTCGCGGTTCTCACGGCAGATTCGGAGCGGGCCGTGCGGTGCTTGGAGTCGGCCGCCGCCCACCTGCGTACCCGCACCCCCGGCAGACTGCTCGTGGAATCGCTGGCCATGGCTGCCGTGGGGGCCGCGCTGTCGGGACAGGTGACGCACGGAAACCGCCTGGCCGACGAGGCAGCCGACCTCGCCCGACAGATCGACGACCCGCACGCGGTCCTGGCCGGTCTGCAAGCCGCTGCGATGTGTGCCTTTGCCCGATCCGACCTCGCGCAGTTTGCCTCGTTGTCTGCTCGCGGCGAACAGCTGAGTAGGAAGATCGGCGACCTTTACGGCCTTCAGATCTGGCTGATGAACCAGGGGTTCGCCCGGCTTCTGGGTCGGAGCCAGGGCGCCGACGACCTCCTCCGGGAAGCTTTCGGCCTGGCTTCGGCGATCGACGATCGGCTGACGCAGTTCTATCTCGCCGCCGCCCTCGGGTGCGCCGCGATGCAATCGGAACAGCCGGACGTTGCTGCGCGTCTTTTCGGTGTCGCCGACCGACTCGCACGCGAGACTGGGGCGACCCCCAACCCGATCCTGGCGCCGGTGCTCGAGGTGAGTTCCGACGCAGCACGGATGGCGCTGGGCGGTCCCGTATACGCCGCAGCTCGGGCGGCAGGTGCGACCCTCACGTCGACGGAAACTCGGGGCTTGGCTCTGGGCGTCGCAGTCGACGCCCGTCGTCCGCCTGACCGGTCGCCGCGCTTGATTCCGTTGTCGGTCCGGGAGACGGAGGTGGCCCGGCTGGTCACCGACGGCTTGACGAGCCGACAGATCGCATCTCGGCTGTTCCTCTCCGAACGCACGGTCGAGAACCACGTGCGTCACATCATGGACAAGCTCGGCTTCACGAGACGTTCCCAGATCGCGGCCTGGACCTCGACTCATCCGTCCTGAGCACGGCCCAACACTGCGGCGGGCGTCACCCACCAGAGGGTTGGACCTTGAGCGCGTTCGAGCCCGCGGCCGCATACGCCTCCAAGATGGCCCTGACCGTCCGCTCCACGGTCTCGGTCGGCCATCGGGTCATGCGCTCTGCAAGAGCGCTCGGGAGATAGTCGCTGTCTCCTGGGATCTGCCGGGTGCTCATGGCCGCATAGCCGATGACGAACGACACGACCGACTGCCACGCAGCAACGGCGTCGTCGATGGAGAAGCCCTGGGCGAGGATGAACGGCAGGCCGTCTGCTTCGTCGGTGTCCACGTGGCGTCCGGCCAAGCTGATCGTGTGCGGGTGCGCGACGAGAACCGTGTAGTAGCGCGCAAAGATCAGCACCAGCAGGTCGATCCAGTCGTCGGGAAAGGGTGGTTCCAGCCGGAGCTCGCTCCGGACGAGGCCCACGATCCCGTCGAGGACTTCGTCCTTGTTCCGAACGTGGTGGTAGAGCGACGCTGCCTCGACGCCCAGATCCGAGGCGAGGCGTCGCATCGACAACGCCTCGAGTCCCTCGGCGTCGACGATCGCCAGCGCCCGAGTGACGATGCGATCCCGCGTGACCGGCGCTCGGTCCACTCGCTTGGTTGCCACGGTCCTCCTTCGGAACGGTCGGGTTGACACTAACACTGTTAGGCGTACACTCGGGTCATGACCCTAACAGTGTTAGGTACGGCGCAGGATCACCCTGCGACTGCCTCACCCGAGAAGCGTCTCTACCTGATCGGGGCGGTCTCTGCGTGGACCTTCGTCGTGCTCGTACTCGCACCCGTTGCGCTCGTCGTCGCTGGGCCCGTTCCGCCGGCCGATGGCGCCGGGATCCTGGCGTTCGTCGCCCAGCATCGATTCGTCTACCTCGTCGAACTGACCTGTTTCGTCGGCCTCGCCGCGCCAGCACTCGTCGTCTTCGTGGTCCTGACGTTCGCGCTCCGGGGAGCCGATCGGGGGATCGTGGCGCTGGGCGGCACGCTGGGCGTCGTGTCCGAAACAATCGCGCTGGCGCTCGGCAGCAGCCCGCAGTCGCTTCACGGCGGGCTCGTCGTCCTCAGCGATGCCTGGTCGACCACGGTCGATCCCGAGCGACGCCAAGCGTTGGTTGCCGCGGCTGAAGCTCTGGTCGCGGCGACGAACGCAGTGAGTTGGGCAGGCATCCTGACGGCGGCCGCGATCGGTGTGCTCTCGCTCCAGATGCGGTCGGGCGGCTTCGGTGCCGTCACGGCGTATCTCGGCTGTTTCACCGGCGCGATCGGAGTGGTGTCCGAGACGTTCCGGCCGATGATCGGCGCGGCATACATGCTCTACGGGCTACTGCTCCCGCTCTGGTTCGGGCTGGTCGGCTGGCACCTCTGGAGGCTGGCGCGTCGACCGAGTGCAGCCGTCACAGGCAGCGATGCGGCTACGCCTCGCCCAGGTACGTCTTCCGTACGGCCTCGTCGTTGAGGAGTTCGTTGCCGCCACCTTCGAGCACGATCGAGCCGACTTCCAGCACGTACCCGCGATGAGCCACCTGCAAAGCCGTCGCTGCGTTCTGCTCGACCAGCAGGATCGTCATCCCCTCCTCGTTGAGGCGTTTGATCGTGTCGAAGATGAGGTCGACGATCACCGGGGCCAGACCCATGGACGGCTCGTCGAGCATCAGGAGCTTGGGTTTCGCCATGATCGCGCGGCCCATGGCCAGCATCTGCTGTTCACCCCCCGACAGGGTGCCGCCCTTCTGGTTGAGGCGTTCCTTCAGCCGGGGAAACAGTTGCAAGACGTGTTCCAGCGACTGCGCGACAGCAGGGTCGCGGGGCCTCAGGAACGCGCCCATCTGCAGGTTCTCCTGGACGGTCATCTGAGGAAAGATCCGCCGCCCCTCTGGCACGTGGACCAGCCGGAGCGCACTGATGTCGTGAACCGGCTTGGCGCCGATGTCCTTGCCCTCGAACCGGATCGCACCGGACTTCGGCGGGGTCATGCCCGAGATCGAGCGCAGCGTGGTCGACTTGCCGGCTCCGTTGGCACCGATCAGAGTGACGATCTCCCCTTCGTTGACGTTGAGAGTGATGCCTTTCAGGGCCTCGATCTTGCCGTAGAAGGTGTGAACGTCCTGCAATTCGAGCAATGCGCTCACGAGGTCGCCTCCTCGGCGCTGGGGTCGTCGACGTCGTCGCCGGTGTGGATCAGGTCGTCATCGGCGGTTCGGGCCAGGAATTCGCCCAGTGATTCGTGTTGGGTAGAGGTTTCTCCCTCGTGCTGCTCCAGGAACGCCGCGGCACCGCGGCCGAGGTAGGCCTCGATCACCTTGGGATCTCGCTGGATCTCGTGGGGGAGCCCCTGCGCGATCAGTTGCCCGAAGTCGAGCACGTAGATCCGGTCGGCGATATCCATGACGACCTTCATGTCGTGCTCAATCAGGAGCACCGTGATCCCCTGAGCCTTGATCTCTCGCACCAGCCGGGTCAGGTCTGCGCTCTCCGAGTCGTTCATGCCCGCGGCGGGCTCGTCGAGCAACAGCAATTTGGGCTCGGTCGCGAGCGCTCGCGCGATCTCGAGCCGGCGCTGTTGGCCGTACGCCAAGTTGATCGCGTACTCGTTGGCTTTGTCGAGCAGGCCGACGAACTTGAGCCAGCGCTGCGCCTCGACCCTCGTCTTGCGCTCCTCCTGCTTGAAGGCCTTGGTGCGCAGTACGGCTTGCAAGGGTCCCGCCTTCGTGCGCGAGTGGCGTCCGACCATCACGTTCTCGAGTGCTGTCATGTGGTCGAACAGCCGAATGTTCTGGAACGTGCGGGCGATGCCCAACTGACACACCTCGTGCGGCTTCTTGCCTCGCAGTTCCGTGCCGTCGAACAACAACGAACCTGACGTCGCCTTGTAGATGCCGGTCATCAAGTTGAACATCGTGGTCTTGCCGGCCCCGTTGGGTCCGATCAGCGCCACGACTTCGCCCGTGTCGATGTGCATGCTGACGCCGGCCACGGCCTTGAGGCCACCGAATTGCATGGTGGCGTCGGTGGCGACGAGGATCGGCGAACCGAATTCCGGCGGAACAGCGACAGTGGCAGTGTCGGTCACCTCAGTGCCTTCCGTCGGCCTTGACGCGGCCGTGCTCGATGTCGTACAGGAACGTGCTGCGGTTCTCGATCTCGGTCTCGTCCTCGGTCGTGAGCTCGAACGCCCGTCGCTTGCTGGGGATCATCCCCTGGGGTCTCACGATCACCATCACGACCATGAGCAACCCGAAGATCAGGAACCTGTACCCCGTAATCGTCGAAGCCACGTCGCCGGATACCTTGATGACCCCGGCCACGATCAGGCCCTGGATCAGGTCGGGAATACCGCGGATCACCAGTGCCCCGACGATGACGCCCGGGATCGACCCCATGCCACCGAGCACGATGATGCAGACGACGAACACCGATTCCATGAAGGTGAACGACTCAGGGCTGATGAATTGCTGCACGTAGGCGAACGTCACGCCGGCGATGCCGCCGCTCATCGCGCCGATCGAGAAGGCCCACAGCTTCTGCGTGCGGATGTTGACCCCGCACGAGGCAGCCGCGACCTCGTTCTCGCGCATCGCGACCCAGGCGCGGCCGAGACGGCTGTTGTCCAGCCTGCGGATCGTCGTGATGGCCGCGATGATCAACCCGACTACCACGAAGAACCAGAACAGGTTCGGCCCGAACGTGAACCAGCCCCAGGCCGACTCGAACCGGAGGTTGTCTGCGAGCCAGGTCGACGGCCACGGCGCCACCACGTGGTCGCGGCCCTTCGGCAGGCCGGCGCCACCGTTGGTCAAGCCGAGGATGTTGTTGTTCAGCATGATCCGGACGATTTCGCCGAATCCGAGCGTCACCATCGCGAGGTAATCGCCCCGGAGCTTCAGGACGGGGAAGCCCAAGAGGACTCCCGTTAGGGCCGCCGCGACGGCGGCGGGGGCCAACATGACCCAGTAGGTCGCACCTCCGAGCACGTCGGAGGTAGCCGTACCGAGAATCATCCCGACGTAGCCGCCCATGCCGTAGAAGGCGACGTACCCGAGGTCGAGAAGTCCTGCGTACCCCACCACGATGTTGAGGCCGAGCGCCAACAGGATCCAGATTCCGACGATCACGAGGATGCGCACGAGGAAGACCATCGTGGGGTTCGCTTGCAGCAGGGTGGGTACGACGATGAGGGCCAGACCCAACAACCCCCACAGGGCCATCCTGAGCGGACTCATGCGCCTGCGCTTGCGCGCCGGTGCGCCGTTGGCGGCGGGAGTCGAAACCGATGCCATGGCTACACCTTCTCCGTCGTCGCCTCGCCCAGCAGACCGCCGGGTTTGAGCACCAGAACCAGAATCAGCACGATGAATGCGATGACGTCCTTGTAGGCGTTCGACAGGAACCCCGACGCGAACGATTCGACGATGCCGAGCACGAAGCCGCCGAGCATGGCGCCGCGCATGTTGCCGATGCCGCCGATGACGGCTGCGGTGAAGGCCTTCATGCCAGGGATGAAGCCCATGTTGTACTTCACGGCCCCGTAGTACATGCCGTGGAAGACGCCGGCGATCGCGCCGAGCGCGCCGCCGATCAGGAAGGCCACCATGATGACCTTGTTGATGTTGACGCCCATCAGGCCGGCCGCCTCGCGGTCCTGGGAGGTCGCTCGCATGGCGCGGCCGAGCCGGGTCTTGCCGATGAACGTGTCGAGGGTGAGCAGCAACACCAGGCTGGTCACGATGATCGCAACCTGGATGGTCGAGACGTCGACGTTGCCGATCGTGAAGGCCGTGGTCGTCTCGATGAACGCAGTCCCGTCCTTGCGGCTGTACGGCAGTTGCCGGCTGTCGATCCACAGCAGAACCGCGTTCTGCAGGAAGATCGAGATACCGATCGCCGAGATCAGCGGCGCCAGCCGGGGCGCGTGGCGCAAAGGCCGGTACGCGAGTCGCTCGATCACGACGGCCAACAGGCCGACCAGGATTGCCGCGATGACGAACGTGGTCACCATGAGGCAGGCGAAGCCGAAGCCGCCGCTGGCGAAAAAGCTCTGGGCGGGCTGGAGGAAAGCCAGCCCGCCCGTCGCTGTTGCGGGATCTGCGAGCAGACGGAGTACGCCGAGGCCGACGTACCCGCCCATCATGAAGATCTCGCTGTGTGCGAAGTTGATCATCAGCAGGATGCCGTAGACGAGCGTGTACCCCAGCGCGATCAGCGCGTACAGCCCCCCCAGAGTGATCCCGTTGATGAGCTGGTGGAAGATGATCTCCACTGTCTCGATCCTGCCTAGATCTCTACGCGGTTACTTCGGTGCCACGACCCACTTGCCGCTGTCGTCCACGGTGTACATCGTGATCGCCTTGTTGTTGGTGTCGCCGTTGGCGTCGAAGCTGACCTTGCCGGTGACGCCGTCGAAATCGGACTTGGCCACGGCGTCGATGATGCCCTTCTTGCCATCGGTCGTCGTCAGGCTCGATGCGCCCTTCGCCTTCGCCTGGGCGACGATCGCCTTGATGATCGCGTTGGCCGCGTCGTAGGCATTGGCGTCGTAGGCGCCGATCTCGTCGTTGGGGTACTTCGCCTTGTACGCCTTGGTGAACTCCTGGGCCTTCGGCAGCTGGTCGACAGGCAGACCGACGTTGGTGGCGTAGTTGCCCTTCGCGTTGGCCGCGGTGGCGATCTTGATGAACTCGGGATCGTAGATGCCGTCGCCGCCCATGAACGCGGCGGTCACGCCACCCTCCTTGAGCTGCTTGCTCAGCAGAGCGCCGGAGTTGTACACGCCGCCGTAGTAGACGACGTCGACGTTCTTGCTCTTGATCGTGGCGACCAAGGCCTTGAAGTCGGTGTCCTTGTCGCTGGTCTTCTCCTTGCCGGCCACGGTGCCGCCGCCCTTGGCGAAGCCGTCAGCCCACGCCGAAGCGAGGCCTTCGCCGTACGGGGTGGAGTCGTCGATGACGTACGCGACCTTCGCGTTGAGCTTCTTGAGCGCGTAATCGGCAGCCGCCGGACCCTGGACGGGATCGATGGTGCACGTACGGAAGTAGTTCTTCATCCCCATCTGCGTGAGGTCCGCGGCCGTGTTGGCCGGGGAGATCTGCACGATGTTCGCGGGGTTGTAGATCTTGACGGCGACGCGAGACACGCCGGAGTTGAGGTGGCCGACGACGCCGACGATGCTCGGGTTCGACGCGAACTGGGTCGCGACGTTGCCGCCGGTGGTCGGATCGCCCTTGTCGTCGCCTTCGATCGTCTTGATCTCGAGCTTCAGGTCCTTGACATCTTGAGAGGCGTTGGCCTGTTCCACAGCGAGATTGACGCCGCGGACGATGCCCTTGCCCATCGCGACGACACCGTCGGTGAGCGGGGCACCGATACCGATCGTGACCGACGTCGTACCGCTGGCGCTGGAACCTGTGCTGCTCGAGGAACCGCATCCGGCGAGCGCGAGGCTCAGCGACGCCGCGACTGCGGCAATGGCCACAAGCTTCGACTTGCGCATGTGTTGGGGTCTCCTTTCCCATCGGAACCCCAGCCGGGTCCCATGGGACGGAAAGATACGGTCAACTGGCCCCGTACGCGGGGATGTTCAGATCCGTCGTCAAGTTGTTACAAAAAAACGTCTCGCCTAGTCGTCCCGACCGTCGTGGGTACACACACAGACCTTGTTCCCTTGAGGATCGGCGAGCACCGTGAACCGGGGAGCGAACTCGGTCGAGACCACGGTGCCGCCGGCGGCGAGAGCCGCTGCGATCCGGGCGGGCCCGACCTCCGGCGGTACGCGGATGTCGAGGTGGAACCGCTGGGCAGGCAGGTCATGGCGATCGCACTCCTGGAACCACAAGGTCGGCAGGTCTCCGTCGAGGTCGCGCAGATCGGAGTCGAAGCGGGGATGGTCGTCAAGCCCCAGTACGGCCTTCCAGAACGGTTTGATCTCTGCCGCATCCCACGTGTCGAGCCCGATTTCGACCCTGGCAGCAGCCGACGGGTCTGCCTCGACTGCCATGTCGGCCGCGATCGCACTGATCGTGCGAGCTAGCTCCACATCGCGCTGGGTCTTGGCGAACACGTCGTGACTCATCAGCCGTACCGTGACGTGCGCGTAGCGCAGCGTGAGGTCCGGGTGATGGTTCGCCGCCTCGGCCGCGGCACCCACCCGGTCGACGAATCTGAGCCCGGTGGCGAAGTCTCGGGTCAGGAACCGGGTCTCCAGGTATTTGTGGATCGATCGCCAATCAGACAGATCCATCGTCGAGATCTGGTCTCCGGAGTAGGTCTTGGCCGTCATCGCACGTACCTCCCGACTCGTTCCGATGATCGCGAGGTTACCCGGAACGCACGAGGGGCCGGGATCGCTCCCAGCCCCTCCTGCGCGCCGAGGCGTCAGGTCACAACTTGCCCTGCCACTTGTCGGCCCACACCAGGTTGTTCGGTGTGCCCTGGAACTCGCTCTTGCCTTCGAGCTTGTCGATGGTGGCCAGCACCGCGTCGTCGTTCATGTGGTAGGCGTTCACGTAGCACTTGACCATCGTCGCGTCGTGCAGGTGGGTCGTGTAGTTGTGGCTGACCATGAAGGTCGGCACCTCCCACACGTACCACGGGCACTCGTTGCTCATCGCTGTCTTCCAGATGATCCGGTAGTTGTTCTGAGCGCCGTACCCGACGACCTCGGCCACGATGAGAGCCGCGTCGACCTCGTCGCGGTACTTCAGGGTCGGACCCTTGACCCGGGTGGTGCCGTCGTTGATCGTCACCTCGTACCCGCGCTTGGTGAGCTCGTCGACGTACTTCTGCGCCAACTTGTCGCTGACCTTGCCGAACATGCCGCTCTCACCGGTGAGGTGGTAGATGCGGATGCGCTTGTGGTCGGTCGGGTTCAGCGGCAACTGGTCGAGTGTGTTCTTGACCAGCGTGATGCCCTTGTCAGCCGCATCGGCGCGCATGGCCAAGTGCTCGGCGCACCCGACGACCTCGAGGTCCTCGGGCTTCTTGAGCAACGTGCCGGCGTCGCGCTGTTCCTGGAGCCGAAGTTTCGCCTTCAAACCCAGAATGCGGCGGTTGGCGTCGTCCAGGCGCTCCTTGGTGATGACGCCCTTCTCGACACCGGCCTTCATGAACCCGAAGTCCTCGTCCAGGTTGTTGAAGAACAAGAAGCAGTCGCAGCCGGCCGCGATCGCTGCGGGCACATAGTCCTCGCGGCGCATGGCCGAGGTCATGCCCAGCATGTGCGACGCGTCGGTGATGACCGCGCCGTTGAAGCCGAGTTGGGTCTTCAGAAGCCCGTTGATCAGCTCCGGAGCCAACGTGGCCGGGAGGATGTCGGAATCCTTGAGCGCCGGGTTCAGCTTCTGCTGGTAGTACGGCAAGGCGATATGCCCGGCCATGACCATCTCGACGCCGTTCGCGATGTGAGCCTTGTACACCTCCCCGAAGGAGGCATCCCACTCGTCGGGTTGCAGTTCGTTGACGCCGAGAACCAGGTGCTGATCCCGCTCCTCGGTGCCGTCGCCCGGCCAGTGCTTGATGCAGGTGAGAATGTCGGACTGCCGCTGCCCCTCGACGAACGGGATCGTGTACTTGATGACCTTCTCGGCCGTGTCACCGTACGCCCGCGTGTTCACGATCGTGTTGCGCCAGTTCTCCAGGATGTCGACGCAGGGGTCGAAATTCAGGTTGGCGCCGATCGCCCGCATCTCGCGGCCACTGACGTACCCGGCGTTGTAGGCCACCTCGGTCGAGCCCGAGGCTTCGGTCTGAGCACCGGACGCGATGTACGTGCCATCGTTCATCGCCCCGTTGCCGCCGGAATCGCAGTTCGCGGCGATCAAGAGAGGAATCTTCGATGCCGCCTGGAGACGGTTCAACAGACCTTGGACCTTCTCAGCCGTTCCGCCGTGGTACCTGGCGACGCCGATATGGAACTTCTCCAGGATCTCTTCAGCGGTGTAAGGGTTTCCCGAGAATTCGTCGGTTCCGAAGAAGAACAGGTTCGTGAACAACTGCCCCACCTGCTCGTCGAGCGTCATGCTCGCCAGGGTCTCCTCGACCCAGGCGATCTGGCCTTCGTCGAGGTTGTACGGGCTGGCGGTGAGATCTACGAGTTCGGCCATCTGCTCACTTCACCTTCGGCATCGGTACGGCCTTGTTGCCGGAGACGGTCTCCCACGGCACTTCGCCCGGCAGGTAGCTGTTGAACTCCTCGATGAGGGCCTGCTGGTACTCGCCGGCAAACGTGCCGTCGAGGAACTTCGGCAAAGCCTCGTCCTTGAAACGTGCCCAGCTGCACTTCTCGTTGCCCGGCAGGATCGGGTAGTAGAGGCACTGTGCCTTGGCCGCCGCGTCGCGGTCGCCGGGGGCGTCACCGATCAGCATGATCTTGTCGGGGTCGTACTTGCCGCTCGCCGCGTACTGCACATGCTCGGCCTTGCTGCCCATCTCCTGGCCGGCGATGACCTTCATGTACTTGGCGATGTCGTGGGCGTTCCACTCGTACGTCAACGCGTGCAGCGGGGTCGCCGACACCGTCATGCAGTCAATGTCGTCCTGCATGGCGATCATGGCTTCGCGCACGCCCGGGAACGGTCCGCACCCGTGGACCATGTCGGCGATGGACGCGTTGACCGCGTCGCCCCAGGTGATGGCCTTCTGGATCGTGTCCGACGGATGGTCCGCCATGTACCTCGCGATGCCCTTGTCGGACAGCGGGTAGCCCGGCTCGGCCACGAACGCAGCCAGCTCGGGGTAATCGGGGATCGTGATGCCGCGCTCGGCCACCTCGACCCGATCACGCAGAAGGTCGAGCAACTGCTTGAGGGCGAGCCAGCGGTTGAGGCCGCGGGTCACCGAGCCGAGGTTCACGAACAGGGCCGTCTGGCGGGCCAAGGTCGAGATCGGCTGCAGGTCCCAGTGCTTGATGTAACACGGGGTAAAGCACTCCTGATGCTTGATATCCATCGCATCCATCGCGCACCCGTCGGAATCGATGCCGACGAAATACTTCTTGGTGGGAACGAAGTCGACCAGGACCTTCGCCGCGTCTGGAATCTGGTTCACGCAGTCCTCCTCGCACTGGTGGGATTGTTCTTGACGAGTCAACACCGGATTCGCGGGTCACTGGGGTGTTGCACCACGTTGCCGTTCGCGGTTCCCCTGACTGCACACCGATTACCGGCTCGCGGCGAAGTCCTGGACTCCTTCTGGGTACGGCACTGCCCGCCTTTCGTGCCTGTCGTGCCGTACCTCCCCTCGCGCACGGGCAAGGTGTGTCACGCTTGCGGTATGGCTCCACGGCAGGTGCATGCACTCTTCACGAACGACGTCCTGCGGGGAATCGCCCAGGACCCGTCCGTCGATCTCTTGACCGATGCGCGGTCGGTCAACCTCGGCCCCAAGTTCGTCGAGATCTGGGACGGTTTGAACTCCCACGTCGACGAGTCCGACCGGATTCCGTCGCAGGGTTTGGCCGCCTACGTGGTCGAGCGGCCCGATTACGAGGCGGTCCTGGTGACCCTTCCCAAGCCGGTCGAAGCCGGTGAGCCGTACGCAGCGATCGCCGTGACCGACGCGGGCGGTCACCGCCGCTACTACACCTGGGATCTCGGGCCTGACGAGACCGTGCATCTGGGCGGCTGGCTCGCCGACGGAGGCGACGGTAACCCTCGCCATGAAGACCTCGGTGAGCGTCACTCGTCCACCATCGACGCGTTCCTCGACGAGGTCGGCGCGCACCTCTCGCAGGGCTGACGGGGCGGCACGGCCGAGTGAAGCCGAGAACCACCTTCCTCCTTCACGGCGCCGGTCAGAATCCGCCTTCGTGGCAGGACGTCGTCACCCGGCTGGGCGGGGAACGGTCGCTCGTCGCGCCCTGGCTCAAGGGGTTGAAACCGACGCAGGGATTTTCGTTCGACCCGGGCGCCGCTGTCGGTGACCTTGCCACGCAGGTGGAGACCCGAGGGCTCGACCGCGTCGACCTGGTCGGCAACACTCTCGGCGGCATCGTGGCCTTGCGTTTCGCCGCCGAACTGCCCGACCGGGTCGGAAGGCTCGTGCTCGTGAACACGCCCGTTATGCCGAGTCGCGGCGTCCTTCGCGTGCAGCGCGCTTTGACCCGACTGATGCCGGAGAGCCGCTTCACCGAGGCCGGGGTCACGAAACGGGCCGTCATGGAAGCGCTGCGGGCCATGGGTGAGGCCAACCTGTCCGTCGACCTGGGCGCCGTGCGTGCTCCGGTGCTGGCCGTCGTGGGCAGCGGCGACCAGATGGCGTCAGCGTCGGTCGACCTGCTGCGGCAGGCGATTCCCGACCTGCGCGTCGAATCCTTGGCCGGTACCGACCTTCTGCGCGACCAGCCGGCTGCTCTCGCCGATCTCGTCGCCGAGTTCCTCGCCACCGATGACGAACCGGATCAGGCCGAGGGCTGAGCACGCCTCACTCGGACGCGGCGAACACCTTGCCGCTCGGCACGTGCACGAGCGCCGAATCCACGAGCCGAGCGGTGCGGGGGCCGTACTCACGCACGATTTCCACACTGCGCCCGATCAGGTCGGCGGGGCAGTTCAGACCCAAGCTGACGTGCGGGACCCAGGTGCCGGGCAGGTAGTACGACCGGTGCTCGACGACCCGGCCGGTCTCCGTGTCGAACCAGGTCGAGTGCCGCTTCAGACGGTCGAACCAACTGGAATGCAGGTCGAGCAAAGCTTTCGTCGGCGTCACGGCCCAGAAGACGACCCCTTCGGAGCCGGGGAACGTGGCCACCGCCGACAGGGTGATCTCCAGCGGCAAACCGTTGACGACCAAGGCCCGCTGGTCGAGGCGCTGCAGGTTGCGGCCGACGGTGAGCGACAGATGCGGGCGATGTCCCTGGCTGCGGATGGTCGGGCAGCCAATGTCGCGCAGCTTCGCCATCACGTCGTCGCAGGCCGCCTCGGCCGCTGGGTCGAGGAACACCTCGACGGCGTATTCGTCGGTCATCGCACCTCCTGAGGTCGCCGCCAGCCTCCCACGGATCTAGCCTGTCGGCCATGACGAACGGACCAATCAGAGTCGGATTCGTGACGCGGGTGAACCCGGCCCATCTCGACGAATACAAGGCCCGACACCGCGACGTCTGGCCCGACATGGCCGAGGCGCTGCGGCGCACGGGCTGGGGGAACTATTCGTTGTTCCTCGGTTCCGACGGGACCTTGTTCGGGTACGTCGAAACTCCCGCTGGGCTCGCTGCCGCGCAGGCCGGCATGGCCGCCGAGGAAGTCAACGCCCGGTGGCAAGCCTCCGTCGCCCACTTGTTCTCCGGCATCGGCGATCTCGATCCCGACCGATCTTTCGTCGAGTTGGAGGAGGTCTTCCACCTCGATTGACCGGAAACGTTCCGGTCGCGCCGGGGCGTCTGCCAGCGATCAAGGCTCGTGGCTGCTTGGCTGGACCTCGTGGTGTACGGCGCACTACGCGGCCTCCGCGGCGAACGGGCCTTGTGGGTCAGGCCCGACCTGTTCGCCTGGCCCAACGACCGCCTACCCGGCGACGAGGCGACGTTCGTCTTGTACGCCGCACGATCGGCGGGGCTCGAACTGAGCCGTGGGATCGTGCTGCACTCCGATTCGGCCTATCTCCTGCGGCGCTGCGAGATCCCCGCCGAGGTGGCCGAGCAGCACCGAGTTCTGGAGTGGTATTCGGGCCTCGGCCTGGACGACCCAGTCGACGTCGAAGACCTGTTGACTCAGGAACTGGCCGTCGGGATCGCCCATCCGGACGGGCACGTCTCCGATCTGACCGGGATCCAGACGCCGCTGGTGCTCGACGCTGTGTTCGCAGCGCAGGCTCGCAGCCGGCGATTCGGCGTGACGCACCACAGCGACGGGTCGGGCGTCTTCACGCTCTGGGCACCCACCGCCCGTAGCGTCGAGGTGCTGGTCTGGCCTCCTGACGCGGGGCCGGCTCCGCCCGTGGCCGAGGCGATGCCGTACCCGGCAGAACGCCACAGCGACGGATCCTGGGTGGCCCGGGTGCCCGACGTCGCCGACGTGCGCTATCTCTACCGAGTCGACGTCTACGCGCCGACCACCGAGCGGTTCGAACGCAATCTGGTCACCGACCCCTACTCGGTCGCCTTGACCCTGGGCTCGGCGCGCTCCGTCGCCGCCGACCCCGCTGACCAACGATGGCGGCCCGACGCCTGGAGTCGGGCTCCGCAGCCGCGCCTCGAGCACCCGGTGGATGCAGCGATCTACGAACTGCACGTGCGGGACTTCTCGATGGCCGACGAGTTGGTGCCCGAGCACCTGCGGGGCAGCTACCTGGCGTTCGACGTCGACGGGTACGGCCGCCGCCACTTGCGCACGCTGGGAGCCGCAGGTCTCAACACCGTCCAGTTGCTGCCGGTCTTCGACTCGGCCGCGATCACCGACGACAAGGACGCCAGGCGTGAGCCCGGGGACCTCAGCCGGTTCGCGGCGGATTCGCCGTACCAGCAGCGGGTCGTGGCGAAAGTGAAGGCGATCGACGGCTACAACTGGGGGTACGACCCGTTCCACTGGCTGGCACCCGAGGGCAGCTACGCCAGCACCAACGAGGCCGCCGACGGTGGCCATCGGATGGCTGAACTCCGCACGATGATCGGAGCCATCCACGCGCTCGGTCTCAGAGTGACCGTCGACCAGGTGTTCAACCACACCCATGCGGCCGGACAGTGGCCGGCCTCGGTGCTCGACAAGATCGTGCCTGGGTACTACCACCGCCGCGATGCCGAAGGCGGCGTCTACCAAACCACCTGCTGCGACAACATCGCCACCGAACACGCGATGGCCGAACAGATCATGATCGACGCATGCGTGTTCTGGGCGCGCGAGCACAAGGTCGACGGATTCCGGTTCGACCTCATGGGCTTTCATTCCCGGCAGACGATGGAGCGGGTGCGGTCAGCCCTCGACACCTTGACCGTCGAGCGCGACGGGATCGACGGGCGTCAGGTATCGATGTACGGCGAGGGCTGGGACTTCGGCGAGGTCGCCGGCGATCGGCTGTTTGTGCAGGCCGCACAGGGGAGGTTGGCGGGTACGGGGATCGCCACTTTCACCGACCGTCTGCGCGACGCGGTGCGGGGGGGAGGCGCTTTCGACCCCGACCCGCGGCGGCAAGGGTTCGGCTCGGGGGCGGGAACGCGAGACAACGGGGTACGGCTGGCGAACAGCCTCGGAGACGACACCGATCTGCTGCAGCTCGGCTTGGCTGCGAACCTGCGCGCCTTCACCATGGTCGACCATCGCGGGCAGCGGGTCTCCGGAGTCGACGTGCCGTACCGCGGGATTCCCGCCGCCTACGCCGAGGAACCCGACGAGGTCCTCAGCTACGTCGACGCCCACGACAACGAGACTCTCTGGGACGCCTTGACGATGAAGCTGGACCCGGCGTTGCCGATGGCAGAGCGGGTACGGCACAACACCTTGGCGCTCGCGTGCGCGACTTTGGCGCAGACGGCGGTCATGTGGCATGCGGGCTCTGACCTCCTCCGGTCGAAGTCGCTCGACCGCAACTCCTACAACTCCGGCGACTGGTTCAACCGCCTCGACTGGACCGGTCACGACAACGGCTTCGGACGGGGATTGCCGACAGCGAGTGAGAACGGACACGTGTGGCGGCTGCTTCGACGATTCCTCGGCCGACCTGAGTTCAAACCGGCAGCCGAGCACGTACGGGAGGCGGCCGCGGCCGCGCATGATCTGCTCCGACTGCGCAACTCGACCCGCTTGTACCGGCTGGGGTCGGCCGAACGGATCAGGTCGATGGTCGCGTTCCCCGTCGCGGGGACCGGCGATGCCGTACCCGGATGCGTCGCCTACCTCGTCGACGACCCGGGCCCCGACGCCGTCTGCCCGCACTGGCGGTCGGTATTGACGATCTTCAACGGCACGCCCGAGACGGTCGCGCAGCGGATGCCGGGACTGGGCGGTGACTGGCAGCTGTCGCCGGTGCAGCAATCCGGATCCGATCTGGTGGTGCGCTCCTCGCACTGCATGACTGGCGACGGGTTGACGTTCGTCGTACCCGCCCGCACGGTCGCAGCATTCGTGCGCCCGTGGTGACCTGCTAGCCCGCGATGTCGTAGGCCGCCAGCCGCTTGCGATCGGCCCTGGAACTCGACGCCTGCAGCGCCAGCAATTCGGAGTAGATCCCGCCCGAGGTCGCCAATTCCTCGGGTGTTCCGATCTCGTCGACTCGACCGTTCTTCAGCGTGACGATCCGGTCGACCGACGAGATCGTCGACAGCCGGTGGGCGATGATCAGCGTCGTGCGGCCGTGCATGAGCTCCTCCAAGCCCTGTTGGACCTGCCGCTCCGCCTTGGAGTCGAGTGAGCTGGTCGCCTCGTCGAGCACGAGGATCGGTGCGTCCTTGACCATCGCCCGGGCGACCGCGATCCGCTGCTTCTGGCCCCCGGACAGTTTCAATCCCCGCTCGCCGATCTGCGTCTCGTACCTGTCCGGCTGCGCGTCGATGAACGACGCCGCGTTCGCCCGCCGAGCTGCGACCTCCAACGCAGGCAGCGGGGTCGTCGGATCGGCGTAGGCGATGTTCTCCCTGATCGTGCCAGAGAACAAGGACGGGTCTTGGAAGACGACTCCGATCCGGTCCCGAACCTGTCCCAGATCCACGTCGGCGAGATCGACCCCGTCGACACGGATGGTGCCCGAGGCCGGTCGATACAGCCGCAGGAGCAGGCTGACCAGGGTCGTCTTGCCGCCACCCGATTCGCCGACGAAGGCGATCCGCTCGCCGTGCGCGATGTCGAACGAGACGTCGTGAAGCACGTCGGGGCCGTCGTCGTAGGAGAAGTCGACGTCCTCGAACGACACCGCGGGCGCTGCGGGTACGGCTGGCCAGTCCGGCTTCGGAACCGGCAGTTCCGTCGATTCGACCGGTTCGGCCATCACCGAGAAGTAGTCACGGCTGCCGGCGATGGCACGCTGGGCGTTGTCGACGAAGAAGCTCATGTTCGCGACAGGCATCCGCGCCATCGTGACGATCTGGATCAGCAACACCATGGTGCCGACGCTGAAGGAACCGTCGGCCGTACGGAAGAAGACCACCAGGTAGATCCCGAAGAACATCACGTTGAGCGCAACGCGACGCGCGACGTCCATGCGATGCCAGTAGGCCGATTGTTCCCGAGTGACGCCGACCGTGGCGTCGTACCGAGCCCTGAACGACGCCAACTCGCGCACCTCGGACACGAAACTCTTGACGACCCGAATCTGGGCCACTGCCTCGGCGAACCGGCCGTTCGCCACGTCGACCTCGGCGTTCTTCTGCTTCTCGAGCCGCTGCCACCTGCGGGAGGTGATCGTGGTCAGCCAGGTGAAGACCGGGTACATCGCCACGACCAGGAGGGCGATCGGCAAGGAGTAGTAGCCGAGGATCACGATGGAGGCGATCAACTGCAGCAACATCGGGAACAGGTTGTTCGCGAAGAAGTTGAAGAACTGGGTGATCTCGCCGATCGTGCGCGACAGGCGCCCGATGACCGTGCCGGTCAGTTCGTTGTCGAAGTAGCGCTGTGGCAAGCGCAGCAGCTTGGCGAAGTAGCGCCCCGACAGCAGCGCCCGGAGCCTCGAGGCCATGACGTCGCCCAGATAGCCCGCCACGTTGCTGATCACACTTGCGCCGGCCTCGACTGCGAGCAACCCCACAGCGAGCCAGACGAGCGGGGTCACGTCGCGCGGTGCCCCGCCAGCCATCGCGACCAACTCGTCGGTGGCCGCCTTGAGCAGGAACGGGCTCACCAGTCCGGCGGCGGCGACGAGAACGGAGCAGGCGACGATGGCGAGGTAGTACGGCCACAGCTGTCTCGCGGATGTCAGCACCTGCACGATGCTTCGCATGAACCCTCCTCGACTCGGTCGCCCACGCTAGTGGCACCGACCGACAGTTCTCGCCACGGTCGACGGCTGTCAGGATGGCGACGTGGATCTCGCACTGCTCGTCAAAGCGTTGGGCGCCTTCTTCGCGATCATGAATCCGTTCGTCGCCTTGCCGATGTTTCTCGCGCTGACCAGCTTCTACGACGCCTCACGGCAGCGTCGTACGGCTGTCCGCGTGGTGCTCTACTGCCTCGTGATGGCGGCCGTGATCATGGTCGGTGGGTCGGCCATCCTCGGCTTCTTCGGCATCAGCGCCGACGACTTCAGGGTCGCCGGCGGCATCGTCCTGATGATGATCGCGCTCGGGATGTTGAATGGGACCACGGCTTCGCACACGGGGTCCGACGCCGAGCAACAGCACCAAGCCCAGCAAGCAGCCCAGTCTGACGTGTCGTTCTATCCGTTGACGTTCCCCATGATGTTGGGGCCGGGCACCATCACGACGATCGTCGTCTTCACCGGCCAGGCCCGCGGAGTCGGGGGGTTCGGCAGTGTCGCGCTCGCGATCGTGACGGTCTTGGCCCTGTTGTTCGGGGTGCTGTGGTTCGCACCTGCCGGACGCCTGCGTCACTCGTGGTGGGCAGTCACGGCGCGGCGGGAACCGGGTCGTCGGTTTGGCCTTCCTCGCTCGATCAGGATTCGCGCAGTGCGGTGATCCGCGAGACGGCCTCCGGGTAGGCGGCGACCAGGTCGCCGAATTCGATCCGGGCGGGAAGGTCGCTCGCGTCCTGGTGTTCGAGGAGGTATCGGACCGCTGCCGACGCTGTCGCAGGATCGTCGGTCAGTTCCCCGTCGGACACGTCCGTCGCGTCTGACAACACGAGGACCACCGACGTCGACTCGTCGTGGGATGCTGCCCTGACCAGGTACTCACCGTCGCCCATGGCCTCGATCGCGAATGGTGTTGTGTCCACTGCTCTTCCTTCCCATAGTCCTCTCTCGCAGTAACCATGGGCGAGGGCAGAAACGTCCCGACGGGTTGTCGACGCAGGGCCATACTCGTTTCGGCGGAGAGGAAGAGGGACGACCGTGAGGATGAGGTGGTGGACGGTCTTGGCCGCCGCGGGAGTGGGGGGTCTGACGTACCTCGGAATCAACCTCTGTCGCGAGGTGGCCACAGCGTTGGGTGGCACGCCCACCGGCGATCGGCTGCGCCGCATGCAGTCCTCCCCGAGATGGCACGATCACGGCTTCGTGAACTCCCAGCCGGCGCCACCACCGAATCCTGACGTAGACCAATGGGACGCGTTGTCGCGGAGCCTGCGGGATCGGGCCGCTACCAAGCCGACCGGTCCCATACCTGTGGTGCGGCACCTCGGACCGCAGGGGCGGGTGGAGGGCGCGCCAGTCGTCACGTGGTACGGCCACGCGTCCTGCCTGGTCGAACTCGACGGCATCCGGCTGTTGATGGATCCGGTCTGGAGTGACCGATGCTCGCCGTCTCAGCTGATCGGCCCGAAACGGCTGCACCCGACCCCCGTCGCCTTGGCCGATCTGGGGCCGATCGACGCTGTCGTGATCTCCCACGACCACTACGACCACCTCGACGAGGCGACCTGCGCGATCCTGGGGGAGATCACGACGTGCAGGTTCGTCGTACCTCTCGGGATCGGAGCCCACCTTGAGGCCTGGGGCATCGAGCCCGGCCGGATCACGGAGCTCGACTGGGACGAATCCGTCGTCGTGGGGACGGTCGCGTTGACGTGCGTGGAGGCCCAGCACTTCTCGGGTCGGTGGTTGTCGTCTCGCAACACCACGCTGTGGTCGTCGTGGGTCGTGAAGGGCCCGTCAGGGTGCGTCTACTTCTCCGGAGACACGGGGTACTACGACGACTTCGCGGGGTTCGCTGCGCGGTACGGTCCGTTCGACATCGCGCTCTTGGCGATCGGGGCGTACGACCAAACCTGGCGGTACGTGCACCTCGACCCCGAAGAGGCGGTCGCCGCGGCGCTCGAGATGGGCTCGCCGTTGGTGATGCCGATCCACTGGGCGACCTTCGTGCTGGCCCCGCATCCGTGGGCCGAACCCGTCGAATGGTTGGTCTCGGCTGCGGCTCCGGCCGGAGTCAAGGTCGTCATCCCGCGCCCCGGAGAGCCCGTCGAGGTCGCTCATCCGCCCGATCTGGAGCCGTGGTGGCGACCCTTGGCGATCGCCCCGACACCGAAGCGGCGACCTCTGGTCGGTTAGCCGTCCGCCCCGGGGCCGGCACCCGTTGCCGCGACGAGCAGCAATCCGCCGACCATGCCCAGGTTCTTCAGGAACTGGATCTGGTTCTGCTTACGAGCTGCGGGATCGGCGTCTTTCCAGAAGGAATGTCCGGCGAGCGTGCTCGGAACCATGGCCCCTGCCGCCAGCAAAGCTCCCGCGCGGGGAAGGATGCCTGTGGCGACCGCAAGACCGCCGAGGGCAAGAGCAGCGCCGTTGGCACGTACGGCCAGGTCAGCGAACTCGTCCGGAATCCCGAAGTTCGTGGCGAGCTTGGTGCGGATCCCGGGTTGGTAGGCCCCTTGTGCCCCCATGATCACGAACGGAACTCCGATGGCGAGGCGGGCGACGGCGGACGACACGTTCATGAAGGACCCTCCTGACGAACCAGATGCACCCGGTGACCCTACCGCGCCGGCTCGTCGCGACGGCATCCGGCGACGTCGCCGTCGTTCCCGTCACGTTGCCGGCAGGTAGAAGGGAGATGATCTCGAGGGTAGAATGGCGCCTATGGGTTTGAACATCAAGAACCCGAGGGTGTACGAGCTCGCCCAGCAGGCTGCCGCAGTGACCGGTTCGACGATGACCGGGGTGATCGAGCAGGCGCTGGAGCAGTTCCTTCGCCAGCACGGCACCGATCCCGACGGGGCGCGCGTGTCGGCCAAGGTCGACATCGTCCGCGGGATCGTGGCCGAGTACGGGGCCGACCCGGGCGTCGGCGAGCGCGAGATCCGTACGGTCGAGGACCTGTACGACGACTCCGGTTTGCCCCGATGATCGTCGACTCGTCGGCGCTGATGTCAATCGTCACCGATGAACCCGGTGCGGACGCGGTCCTCCGCAAAGCAGCCGGGGGGCGGTGCCGCATGTCAGCGGCCACCTGGGTCGAGGTCGGCATCGTCGCCGACGCCCGGTCGACGCGCCACGGAGAGCGTCTCGACCGCATCGTCGAGACGCTCGCGATCGAGATCGTGCCGGTGTCCGTACGGCAGGCCGAGGTCGCGCGACTGGCCTACCGGAGATACGGGCGCGGGTCGGGTTCGCCGGCCAGGCTGAACTTCGGCGACTGCTTCGCCTATGCCCTGTCCGTCGTCGCGGGTGAGCCGTTGTTGTTCTGTGGCGACGACTTCACCCATACCGATGTCGCGCGCGCCTGACCAGCCGGGCACACAGTTCGACTCTGAATCCGCGCTGACCGGAAGCGCACACGGGGAATATGAGGACGTCCACTGGAGTTGAGTGAGGGTGACTCAACTTCGGGATTGAGCGTGCTAGGCTCACACCCGGTCTTGAGAACCCCAGACATACGAATCAGAACAAGACTCTCTCAATGGAGGAACCACTCATGGCTCGTGCAGTAGGTATCGACCTTGGCACTACAAACTCTGTCGTCGCCGTCCTCGAGGGCGGCGAGCCGACAGTCATTCCCAACGCGGAAGGCTCTCGCACGACCCCGTCGGTCGTCGCATTCGCCAAGGGCGGCGAAGTGCTGGTCGGCGAAGTCGCCAAGCGCCAGGCCGTCACCAATGTCGACCGGACCGTTCGCTCGGTCAAGCGCCACATGGGCACGAACTGGCACATCGAGATCGACGGCAAGGACTACAAGGCCCAGCAGATCAGCGCCTTCATCCTGCAGAAGCTGAAGCGGGACGCGGAGGCGTACTTGGGTGAGAGCGTGACCAACGCCGTCATCACGGTCCCGGCCTACTTCTCCGACGCCGAACGCCAGGCCACGAAGGAAGCCGGCGAGATCGCCGGCCTGACCGTCGACCGGATCATCAACGAGCCGACCGCTGCTGCGCTGGCGTACGGCCTGGACAAGGGTCACGAAGAGCAGACCGTGCTCGTCTTCGACCTCGGCGGTGGCACCTTCGACGTGTCGCTGCTGGAGATCTCCGACGGCGTCTTCGAGGTCAAGGCGACCAAGGGCGACAACCGCCTTGGCGGTGACGACTGGGACCAGCGGATCGTCGACTGGCTGGTCAAGGAATTCAAGAACGGCCACGGCATCGACCTGTCCAAGGACAAGATGGCTCGCCAGCGCCTCCAGGAGGCAGCCGAGCGCGCCAAGATCGAGCTCTCCAGCGCCCAGGAAACCCAGATCAACCTGCCGTACATCACGGCCGGCGCGGAGGGACCCCTCCACCTTGACACGAAGCTGACCCGCGCTGAGTTCCAGCGGATGACGCAGGACCTGCTCGACCGCTGCCGCTCCCCGTTCAACGCCGTCATCTCCGACGCCAAGACGAGCATCGACAAGATCGACCAGGTCATCCTGGTGGGCGGCTCCACCCGCATGCCGGCTGTCGTGGCTCTGGTCAAGGAGCTGTCCGGCAAGGACCCGCACAAGGGTGTCAACCCCGACGAGGTCGTCGCGCTCGGCGCGGCGCTTCAGGCGGGCGTGCTCAAGGGTGAGGTCAAGGATGTCCTGCTGCTCGACGTCACCCCGCTGAGCCTCGGCATCGAGACCAAGGGTGGCGTGATGACGAAGATCATCGAGCGCAACACGACGATCCCGACGAAGCGCTCCGAGGTCTTCACCACGGCCGAGGACAACCAGCCGTCGGTCATGATCCAGGTGTACCAGGGGGAGCGCGAATTCGCCCGCGACAACAAGTCGCTCGGCAACTTCGAACTCACCGGCCTGTTGCCCGCTCCGCGTAACGTCCCGCAGGTCGAGGTCACGTTCGACATCGATGCCAACGGCATCGTGCACGTCAACGCGAAGGATCTGACGACGGGCAAGGAGCAGTCGATGACCGTCACCGGTGGCTCGGCCCTGGCGAAGGAAGACATCGACCGGATGGTCAAGGACGCCGAGAAGTTCGCCGAGGAGGACCGCAAGCGACGCGAGACGGTCGAGATGCGCAACGACGCCGATGCGCTCGCGTTCCGTACGGAGAAGTTGCTCGGCGAGCACGCCGAAACCCTCACCGACGAGCAGAAGAAGCCCGTGGCCGATGCCTTGGCGACCTTGCAGGCTGCTCTCAAGGGAACCAACAACGACGACGAGGTTCGTACGGCCATGAACGACCTGAACGAGAAGGCTTCGGCCATGGGTCAGGCGGTCTACGCGGCGGCTCAGGCGCAGCAGGCGGCCGGTGGTGCCCCGGCCGAGGGCAGCTCCCAGCCGGCCGACGACGAGGTCGTGGACGCGGAGATCGTCGACGACGACAACGACAAGCGGAACTGACCCGCACGAGCGTTCCGTAGGGTGGGTGCCGGAGGTGTGAAACCTCCGGCACCTGCCGCGATTGAGGAGAGACATGACTGATCAGTTCGTGCCCGACGGTGAAGCGGTGGGCGAGGGCGTCGAATACTCCGAGCCCGACATCGAACAGGCGGCAGACCCGACTGCCGCGAATTTGGCGCAGCTCGTGGCGGAACGTACGTCCGACCTGCAGAGGCTGCAAGCCGAGTACGTCAACTACAAGCGGCGAGTGGATCGCGATCGCGACCTGGCCCGCCAGCGGGGGATCGAAGCCGTACTCGGCGACCTGTTGCCGGTGCTCGACGGCATCGAAGGCGCACGGGCCCACGACGAACTCGTCGGCGGTGCGAAGTTGATCGCCGACGACATCGCCAAGGTCGCCGCCAAGTACGGCCTCGAGGCGTACGGCTCGGTGGGCGACCCTTTCGATCCGCACGTGCACGACGCTTTGCTGCATGTGTCCGTACCCGGCTACGACGTCGAGTCTGTCGCCCAGGTCATCCAGCAGGGCTACAAGCTGAAGGACAAGGTGCTGCGACCCGCCCGGGTGGCTGTCGCCGACCCGTCCCCAGCAGGACCGGACCACTGACCACGTACCAGGCCCAGAGAGGAGGCGTCAGGTGAGCACCAAGGACTGGCTCGAGAAGGACTACTACAAGATCCTCGGCGTCTCCAAGGACGCATCGGCAGACGACATCAAGAAGGCGTTTCGCAAACTGGCCCGGGAGAACCATCCCGACCAGAACGCCGGCGACAAGGATGCCGAGAAGCGTTTCAAGGAGATCTCCGAGGCGAACTCGGTGCTGTCTGACACCGAGAAACGCAAGGAGTACGACGAGGCTCGCAGTCTGTTCGGCAGTGGCTTCCGGTTCCCCGGTAGCGGTGGCCAGCCCGGCCGGCCTGGGCAGGGGCCGGGCGTCAACTTCGAGGATCTCTTCCGCAACGCTGGTGGCGAGGGCGGGTTGGGGGACCTCTTCGGGAATCTGTTCAACAACGCCGGGGCGCAACAGGCGCCCAGACGTGGCGGTCGCGGTCCGCGCCGCGGATCCGACATCGAAGGCGAGGTCACGATCCCGTTCACCGAGGCGGTGCAGGGGGCGACGGTCGGTGTCCAGATGGTCTCCGACGATGCCTGTGAGGCGTGTCGCGGGACGGGGGCCAAGGCCGGTACCTCGCCCAAGGTGTGCCCGACGTGTCAGGGCTCGGGCATGCAATCGTCCCAGTCGGGCGGCTTTGCCTTCTCCGAGCCGTGTCGCGACTGCCGCGGGCGCGGCTTGGTGATCGACACCCCGTGCCCCGTCTGCGGCGGCACCGGACGCGGTCATTCGACCCGAACGATGCAGGTCCGCATCCCGGCGGGTGTGACCGACGGTCAGCGGATCCGGGTCAAGGGCAAGGGCAGCCCTGGGGAGAACGGTGGGGCGGCCGGCGACCTCTACGTCGTGGTCCACGTCACCCCGCACCCGGTGTTCGGTCGCAGTGGGGACTCGTTGACCGTGACCGTACCCATCACGTTCACCGAGGCCGCGCTCGGTGCCGAGATCGACGTGCCGACGCTGGAAGGCGGTTCGGTGAGGCTTCGCATCCCGCCGGGCACACCGAACGGCCGTACGTTCAGGGTCCGCGAGCGTGGCGTCGCCAGAGGGAGCGCCAAAGGCGACTTGCTCGTGACGGTCGAGGTGCAGGTGCCCAAGAACCTGTCGGATTCGGCCCGCGAGGCCCTGTCGGCGTACAAGGACGCCGTGGCCGAACCGAATCCGCGCGCGACCCTGGCCGGCTGACGTGGAACGCCTGCCGCAGCTCATGGACAAGGAACTCCCCTTGTTCCCGATCTCGGTTGCCGCGCAGCTGGCCTCGATGCATCCGCAGACGTTGCGTGCGTACGACCGGCTCGGTCTCGTCGTACCCACCCGCTCCCGCGGACGAGGCCGGCGCTACAGCCTGCGCGACGTGGCGCGCCTGCGCATGATCCAGTACCTCAGCCAGGAGGAAGGGGTCAACCTCAACGGGGTACGGCGCATCCTCGAGTTGGAGTCGACGATCGATTCCCTGGGCAGGAAGATCGAAGAGCTCACGACCGAGCTGCGGCGCGCCCAGGCGGCGCCGACCAACGCCCGGTTGTTCACGGCGTCGCCGGGTGGAGTTCAGGTGGGGCCGGTGGCCCGACGTCAGTCGACGCCGAGGGCGATCGAGCGCTGACCTGCGCTTCCTAGCTGGCGGTCGCGATGCCGACGCTCGAAACGTCGGGATCGACCGCGTAAGCCGACCCCGGGTCGTAGTCGGGTCCCATGTCTTCGTCGACGGGCATATTCGTGGTGTCGATCTCGACTTCGCTGCCCTGCCAGATGGAATCCGAGGGCGCGTCGAGCAGAATGTGCTGCTGGTCGGTCTCGGTCACGGCGGCCCCCTTCGACGTTCCAGCCACCGTAGCGCGCCCGGTCCGGTCGGGCTGGGTCCCGTGCGCAGAGGCCACGGGTTGCCGTTGTAACGATTCGGATACGTCCGCGGCCGGGATTGTCAGTGGCCCCTCGTACGGTGCTGGTCATGATCCAGACTGTCGCCGTATCCGGGTACAGGTCGCTGCGCGACGTCGTGCTGCCGCTCGGCGCGCTCACCGTCGTGACCGGGGGGAACGGCACCGGCAAGTCGAGTCTCTACCGGGCCGTCAGCCTGATCGCCGACGCGTCGGAGGGAAGGCTGATCGGAGCGCTCGCCGCCGCAGGCGGGCTCTCTGCCGTGCTCTGGGCCGGCCCCGAGCACATCTCGGTGGCGATGAAGCGCGGAGAGGTGTCCGTCCAGGGAACGGGAAAGCGCCGACGACCGATCGCGTTGCAGTTGGGATTCGCCTCCGATGATCTCGGGTACCTGATCGACGTCGGATTGCCGGCCGATCGGGAGACGATCTTCTCCCGCGATCCGGTGATCAAACGCGAACTGGTCTGGGGCGGTCCCCTGATGCGTCCGGCGAGTTTGCTCGTGGAACGGTCGTGGTCGAAGGTACGGCTGCGGCCGCAGGACAGGTGGGAGCCGGTCGACCATCCGTTGGCCGGCCACGAGAGTGTGCTCGACGAGTTGGCCGATCCGCTCAGTCATCCCGACTTGGCCGCGGTGCGGCGTCGCGTGAGGCGATGGCGGTTCTACGACGGCTTCCGGGTCGACGCGGCTGCTCCGGCGCGGCAGCCGCAGGTCGGCACCCGCACCGAGATCCTCGCCCGCGACGGCCACGATCTGGCTCCTGCCATCGCGACGATCCAGGAGTCGGCCTGGGGCAGCGTCTTCGCCGAGGTCATAGACCGGGCCTTTCCCGGCACGCGGGTGGGCGTTGCGGAGTCATCGGGCCGGTTCGAGGTGGAGGTACGGCAACCGGGTCTGCTTCGGCCGCTGACCGGGGCAGAGCTTTCCGACGGCACGCTGCGCTTTCTGTTACTGAGCGCCGCTTTGCTCAGTCCCCGTCCGCCCAGCCTGCTCGTGGTGAACGAGCCCGAGACGAGCCTGCATCCCGATCTATTGCCTGCGTTGGGACATCTGCTCGTCACCGCCGCCGAGCGTTGCCAGGTCATGGTGATCACACACAGTGCCCCATTGGTGGACGAGCTGGCCGAGGCCGACGCCGTACGTCACGAGTTGGCGAAGCCGTACGGCAAAACCGTGGTCGTCGACCAAGGCCTGCTCACCCGGCCCGCCTGGGCTTGGGGATCGAGGTGAGCCACCTGGGTCCGTGACATTCAGAGATCGTTCGTATCATGTGGGGCTGCGTCCGCTCAGGTCTGTGGGACTTGAGAGAGGAACGCCGGTGAATCCGATCACGTACGCACAACTCACCGCAGGCGGGCTGTTCGACCGCGCGGCACTCATGCCACGCCCACCCCGGCTGCGGCCCAACCCGGGAGCTTTCCGTCGTCTGCGGCTTCACCAGGTCGCCACGCTCGGATCCATCCATCCGCAACTCCCGCCGACCCGAGCGTGGACGTACGAGGGGCTCCTGCCCGGGCCTGTCGTGGTGGTCGACGCCGGCGACGAGGTCTGGACCAGGCACGAGAACAACCTGACGGGGGCGCTGCCGTACGCCCACGTCGTGGTCGACGAGGCCCTCGGGGGCACGATGAACGACCCCGGGCGTGAGGGCGCCTCGACCGCGCCGGCCGATCTCGCCGAGGCAGACCACGCAGCGGACCTTCGAGGGCACACGGTCGTGCATCTGCACGGGGCGCCGACGTCGCCGGATTCCGACGGCTGGGCCGAGAACGTCATCGCACCGGGAGATTCGAGGGCGTGCGCCTATGTCTTCGACCGCGAGCAATGGGACCTGCACGGGCCGGGCGGCATGACGTCGTACCGGTCGGGCGCCGGGCCGACGTACTGGTACCACGACCACGCGATGGGTGCGACCAGGTTCAACGTGTACGCCGGGCTCGCCGGCCTGTGGCTGGTCCGCGACCCGGTCGAGGCCGCCCTCAAGTTGCCCGTCACCGCGGATCGTGAGATCCCGCTCGTGATCGCCGACCGGAACCTCGATACCGTCGACGGTACGGCGACTGGCGCGCTGTCGGGGGCGGTCTTGCACAAGGTCCAGGTCGGAGTGCGTGAGCACTTCGGGCCCGTGACGCTCGTGAACGGCCTGGCCTGGCCGCGGTGCCGAGTCACCCGACGGGTGCATCGGCTGCGGCTCGTGAACGGGTCCAACGCTCGCGTGTACCGGCTGCACTTCTTCGGAGCGGGGGGTTCCGACGACACCGGTGAGCCGCTGCCTGCGCCCATGCTCTGCCAGATCGGCACGGACGGTGGATTGCTCGGGCAGCCGGCGCCGGTGAACGGCGGTCTGGTGCTGGCGCCGGGCGAGAGGGCCGACCTGCTGGTCGACTTCGGGCTCGTGGCCGGGGCGGGTTTCGACCGGGTCATCGTCTACAACAGCGCGCCGGCACCGTTCCAGGGCACGCCCGTGCAGAGCCTGGCCGAGATCACGACACCCGATCCCGACGGTTTCCGTCCCATTCCGCAGGTGATGAGGTTCGATCTCCTCCCCGGACAGGCGAAACCGGGGATCGAGGGTCGACCGATCACCGGTCTCGGCCTCGATCCAGACTTCCGTCGGCTCCCGACCGACCACGCGCTCTGGCCGGCCGATCACGAGCACATGGTCGTGGCCCTGCGTGAGGAAGACATCGTGGTGCGCGACGACGCTGGCCAGCCGGTGCGGGATTCGAACGGGGCCGTCGTCACCCAGACGATGCTGTTCCTCCACGAACTCGCCCCCGAACCGGTGGCGACGGCTCGCGGCTGCAACCTCCACACCCAGCTCGTGGACGCTGTCGACTCCACGGGCTCGCTGGTGCAGGTTCCGGCGGGCATCGCGCTCTCCCTGCCCGACCTTCCGGGAGTTCGCCTCGTGACCGTGGGTAAACGCTTCGGCGATACCTCACTGGCCGCGATCAGCCAGGGCTCGTGGGCGCTGTGGAAGATCGTCAACCTCAGCCCTGACACGCATCCGTTCCACGTGCACCTCACCCAATTCCAGGCGTTGACCCGCCGGTACCTGGTGCCGCATGATCCGGCGCCGCAGCCGTCAGTGACGTATGCCGTACCCAAGGCGGCGACCGAATGGGTCTTCGACTCGGCAGTTCCCGGGGTCCTCGAGGTGAACGAAACCGGGTGGAAGGACACGATCCGGGTCAATCCCGGCGGCCGTGACGCCGACGACAACGTGGTGACCGCCGAACTGGTCACGATCGCGGGATGTTTCGCCCGTCACGCCGGGCGGTACATGTACCACTGCCACATCCTCGAACACGAGGACGTCGAGATGATGCGCCCGTTCACCGTCGTGCCACCCTCTCTGATGGCCTTCATGACGGGGCATCATCACTGACCGCGAGTTCGCTGGTCTGCGAGTAGCCGGTCACGAGATCGGTCATCGACACCTTGACGATGCCGTACGCGTCGATGGTGTACGACTCCTCGATCAGAGGGCCCCCGTCCGTACGGACGACGACTGCACCCTCGTACGACCCGTCGGTTTGCAGGCCCGGGTCGAACGGGAAGCTCACTTCGGCGAACGGAGTCAGGTCGCCTTGCGGTGAGCCGTCGGGGCCGAGTCCGTCGTACTCGACGAACAAGTACCGGCCGACGTTGTGAGCCGCCTGGTAGCGACGCGTGATCGCGACCGTCTCTCCGGCTCCCAGGGTCTGCTGTCGATCCACGATCGGGTCGAACGACAGGTGCCGACCGGCGTCGAGTTCGCGGAACACGCCGAACCCGCGGGACAGTCGGTCGGTCAGGGTGTAGCCCGAGGTCGGGTCGGCGGCGATGGCCAGCCCGATCGCGGTCGAGCCGCCGGGGTACGGCGACCGGTGCACGCGGCGGCCGAACCGCTCCCGCAGCATCCGAGCGACGAGCGGCAGGCCGCTCGCGCCGCCCACGATGTAGATGCCGGCGACGTCGTCGGCGAGGTCCTCGGTTCCGTCGGCCAGGACCAGCGGTGCCATCGCGTCCATCGACTGCTCGACCAGGGGGCCTGCCGCCTGGTAGAAGTCTGTGATCGGCACCGTCACCTCGACTCCGGCGACATCGAGGTTGATCCGCTTCGACTGCGGAGCGATCCGCTCCTTGGCATCACGGGCCTCGTCGAGCAGGCCCGCGTAGTCCTCGTCGGGGAGTGTGAGCACGTCGACCCCGGCCTTCTCGCAGGCGCACGCGGCCAGCACGACGTCGAAGTCGTCACCGCCCAGCTGGTTGATCCCCAGGGAACTCACGACGTCGTGGCGGGTGCCGTCCACGTCGACGAGCGAGGCATCGAACGTGCCGCCCCCGAGGTCGTACACCACGACCTGATTCCGCTTCGACGTGATCGATCGGGCCTGCCGGTGGGTGTATTCGAAGCTGGCTGCCGACGGCTCGTTGACCAGGCCGAGCACGCTGTACCCCGCTCTGCGGAACGCCTCGATCGTCAGGAATCGCTGGGCTCCGTGGGCGTGGGCGGGCACCCCGGCGATGATCTCGAGAGGTTCGTCGGGGTCGCACACCCCGGCCGCGCGGATGTCGGTGGCCAGCGCCTGGAGAAATCCGGTCACGACGCCGAGGATCGGCACGTCGAGGTCGCCGATCCGGCAGGTGGTCGACGGGGTGACGGACGGCGAAGCCAGGGGGCGCTTGAACGAGCGCAGGCCCGGTGCACCGGCCTGCAGGGCGTCCAGAGCCGGGAATCCGTAGATCAGCCCTTGCGGGGTCGAGGCAACCACCGACGGCACCCAATCGTGGGCATCTCCGGCCCCGTCGACGAACGACACCAGGGGGTAATTGCCGCGGTCGGGGTATGCCACGACGGTTCTGGTGGTACCGAAATCCACTCCAAAGCGCATGATCCGAGATCCTACGCAGGTCGCCGCGGAGGGGTTCCGGAGGCCTGGGCGTACCGAATCTGCCTTCGTACGGGCGTCGGATCCGATTGGATCGTGCAAGTGCTGGATCTGAAGGCAGATTGGGTACGGCCAGGCCCGGCGGTTTGCGCCCGCCGCGCTCACGTGTTGTAAGGTACGAAACCGTAACCTACGGAACCGTAGGGAAGGAGTCATGCGTGACCGCGACGACTGTCCGGCCGGCAGATGAGGCCGCCGTACTTCCCACCGATGCCACGTACGTCGACGACGTACCCATGGTTCGGCTACTCGACCCAGACGGGGAGCCCGTGGCCGACCCCGACTACGTGTCGAGCCTGTCGCCGGCCGACCTGCGGGCGGCCTATCGGGCCATGCTGCTGGCGCGGCGGGTGGACTTCGAAGGCACCAACCTGCAACGACAAGGGCAATTGGCGCTCTGGCCGCCGATGCGCGGCCAAGAGGGGGCTCAGGTGGGGGCTGCCTTCGCCCTGCGGGACACCGACTATTGCTTCCCGTCGTACCGCGAACTCGCGATCGCGATGGCGCGCGGCCTCGACCCCATCAGCATCTTCCGAACCTTCCGCGGCGTGGGTCACACCTCGTGGGACACCAAGGCCCACGGCTTCGGGCTCTACGCCTTCGTGGTCGGCGCCCAGGCGCTCCAGGCGACCGGATACGCCATGGGCGTCACCCTCGACGGTACGGACGAAGTCGTCCTGTGCTGCCTCGGCGACGGTGCCACGAGCGAAGGGCACGTCAACGAAGCATTCAACTTCGCTGCGGTGTTCAACTCGCCGATCGTGTTCCTGGTGCAGAACAACCAGTGGGCGATCTCGGTGCCGAGCAGCCGACAGTATCGCGGACCGCTCGTCAACCGGGCCCACGGTTTCGGGATGCCGGGCATCCGAGTCGACGGCAACGACGTCCTCGCTGTGCACGCCGTCGTCGGGGCTGCGGTCGAGCGCGCCCGGGCCGGGCAAGGGCCGCAGTTCGTCGAGGCCTTCACGTATCGATTCGGAGCCCACACCACCGCTGACGACCCCACCCGCTACCGCACCAAGACCGAAGAGGCCTACTGGGCTGCGCGCGACCCGCTAGCCCGGCTCGAGTCGTACCTCCGTCGCCACACCGACACCGGTGACGACTTCTTCACCGAGGTGGAGGCGGAAGCCGCCGAGGTGGCCACCGACATCCGCGCTCGAGTGCTGGAGCTGAGCTCGCCGATGATCACGGAGCTGTACGACCACGTGTTGAGCGAGCCGAGCTTCGCGATGATCGAGGAGCGCGAGCAGGTGCGCACGTACCTGGCCAGCTTGGAGGGCCGCTGATGGTGCAGTTGACGCTGGCGAAAGCCCTCAACGCCGGCCTCGCCCGAGCCCTCGCGACCGACGGCAAGGTGCTTCTGCTCGGTCAGGACATCGGCAAACTCGGCGGGGTCTTCCGGATCACCGAGGGACTCCAGGACCGGTTCGGCGCGCAACGAGTCATGGATTCGCCGTTGGCCGAGGCGGGCATCGTGGGTACGGCGATCGGCCTGGCCCAACGGGGGTACCGGACGATCTGTGAGATCCAGTTCGACGGCTTCGTCTTCCCGGCCTACGACCAGATAGTCAACCAGGCCGCCAAGCTGCGGTTCCGCAGTGAGGGACAGGTCACGGCTCCGATCGTGATCAGGCTGCCGTACGGCGGCAACGTCGGGTCGATCGAGCACCACGGCGAATCGCCGGAGGCACAGTTCACCCCCGTACCCGGGCTGCGGATCGTCTCCCCGTCGACGCCGGCCGACGCGTACGCGATGATCACGCAGGCCGTCACGTGCGACGACCCGGTCATCGTGCTGGAGCCGAAGAAGCTCTACCACTCCGCCAAGGGCGAGGTGGACCTCGACGCGGCGCCTGCGCGCGGCCTCGGGGATGCCGCGGTGGTCCGGAGCGGCCACGAGGTGACGTTGGTCGGGTACGGGCCGATGGTGCCGACCCTGCTGGCCGCCGCGAAGGTGCTGGCCGCCGAGGGTCGGTCGGCCGAAGTGATCGACCTCCGGTCGCTCGCACCCATCGACTGGCCGACCGTCGAAGCCTCGGCCCGCAAGACCGGGCGGGTGATCGTCGCCCACGAAGCCCCGAAGACCTCCGGGCTCGGCGCCGAACTCGCCTCGCGCATCCAGGAACGCTGCTTCTATGCCCTCGAAGCACCGGTGATCAGGGTCACGGGTCTGGAGATGCCGTACCCCCCCGCCAAGGTCGAAGAGGACTACGTTCCCAGTGTCGACCGGATCCTTTCGGCCGTCGACCAGTCGCTGAACTACTAGGAGGACCGGATGGCGCTCCAGCACTACACGCTGCCCGACGTCGGCGAAGGTCTCACCGAAGCGACCGTCGTGAACTGGCTGGTCGCGGTGGGTGACCTGGTGGCGGTCAACGATCCCGTCGTCGAGGTCGAGACCGCGAAGTCGGTCGTCGAATTGCCCACCCCGTACGCCGGCGTTGTCGCCGGTTTGCTCGTCGACGTGGGTGAGCTGGCCGAGGTGGGTACGGCATTGCTGGCCGTCGAGGACGGGGCCGCTTCCGAGCCTGACGGGGGTTCAGCCGTACCCGCTGACGCTCCGGCCGAGTCCCAGCAGACCCTGGTTGGAAGCGGGCCGCGGGAACTCAAGGCGACCCGCCTGCCACGCAAGACGGCCGAGAACACGCTGGCGGTGGCCCCGCCGTACGCCACCGAGGTCGCCGCAGCGAAAGCCCTCGCGAAGCCCTCGGTCCGCAAGCTCGCCCGTGACCTGGGGGTCGACCTGGCGACGGTCGAAGCCACGGGACCCGACGGCACCGTCTCCCAGGACGACGTGACCCGTGCGGCCACGACCGCGCATGCCGCCCAGCCACACGGCTGGTCGGGGTTCCTCGCCGAACGGGGGGAGACGCGCATCGACGTGACCGGCGTCAGGCGCGCCACCGCGCGGGCGATGGTGCAATCGGCGTTCACAGCTCCGCACGTGACGGAGTGGGTCGACATCGACGTCACCCGTACGGTCGACCTGCTCGAGAAGATGCGCTCGATGCGAATGTTCCGCGAGGTCAGGATCACGCCGACGGTGTTGATCGCCCGCGCTGTCTGCGTCGCCCTGCGCCGCAACCCGGAGCTCAACGCCACGTGGGACGAGAAGAACGGGCAGATCATCCGCAAGGGGTACGTCAACCTCGGTTTCGCGGCCGACACGCCCCGTGGCCTGCTGGTGCCAGTCGTCCACGATGCCGACGCGCTCAGCACGTACGAACTGGCCGAACAGATCTCCGAGCTGACGGCCACCGCTCGGGCGGGCAAGACCCAGCCCGCAGCGTTGTCCGGCGGGACGTTCACGATCACCAACATCGGGGTCTTCGGCATCGATTCCGGCACGCCGATCCTCAACCCCGGCGAAGCCGGCATCCTGGCCGTCGGCCAGATCGCCCGCAAGCCGTGGGTGATCGGCGACCAGGTCGAGCCGCGTTGGGTGACGACGTTGGCATTGTCGTTCGACCATCGGATGGTCGACGGCGCCCAGGGCTCTGCGTTCCTCAGCGACATCGCCGAGATCCTCACCGATCCGGGTACGACTCTGATCATGGCCTGAGCCTGCTCGTCGGCATTTCCGAAATCGTTTCCGGTACGGCCGAGGCCTCGCCGGCTCTCGACTCGTAGTCGCCTCGCACCACTAGGAACCGTTGCCTTCGTGCGCCAGGATGGCTTCAGCATGCTGCGCGGGCCTGCGCGAAAGCTGGCTCCGCTCGGAATACGCCCCCCAGAGCAAAGGTTGAGTCTAGGACACTCAACTTTGAAGAACGTAGGAGATTCATGGATACCTCCAAGCTCACCGCGATGAGCCGCGACGCCGTGTCGATGGCGTTGCGGTCAGCGCTGACCCACGGCAACCCCAACGCCGAACCCGTCCATCTGCTCGAGGCTTTGCTCACCCTTCCCGAGAACACCGTGGGACCGTTGCTGTCCTCGCTCGGGGCAGATCCGAAGGTCGTCGAGGCCGCTGCCAAGGGGGCGATCTCGAAGCTGCCCAGCGCGCAGGGCTCGTCGGTCGCCCAACCGAACCTCTCGGGCTCCTTCGCTCGCGTCATGGCCGACGCGGAGACCCGCGCGACCCAGATGGGCGACCAGTTCGTCGCTTCCGAACACCTGCTCATCGCGCTCGCGTCGGTGAACTCCGAGGCCCGCAAGATCCTCAACGACCTCGGCGTCACCTCCGAGAAACTGACCAAGGCCTTCAACGACCGCCGGGGCAGCAAGCGGGTCACCTCCGCCGAGGCCGAAGGCGGGGAGTCGGCTCTCGACAAGTACTCCGTCGACCTGACCCGCAAGGCCCGTGAGGGTCGCCTCGACCCGGTCATCGGCCGCGACGCCGAGATCCGGCGGGTGATCCAGGTGCTGGCTCGCCGTACGAAGAACAACCCCGTGCTGATCGGTGAGCCCGGCGTCGGCAAGACCGCCGTGGTCGACGGCCTCGCCCAGCGGATCGTCGCCGGCGACGTGCCCGACTCGCTCAAGGGTCGCCGTCTGGTCTCGCTCGACCTCGCGAGCATGGTCGCCGGCGCCAAGTATCGCGGCGAGTTCGAGGAACGTCTCAAAGCGGTCCTGGCCGAGATTCGCGACGCGGAGGGTCAGATCATCACGTTCATCGACGAACTGCACACGATGGTGGGGGCCGGTGCGACCGGCGATTCCGCCATGGACGCGGGCAACATGCTCAAGCCCATGTTGAGCCGCGGCGAACTGCGAATGATCGGCGCGACGACGCTCGACGAATACCGCGAGCGGATCGAGAAGGACCCGGCCCTGGAGCGCCGGTTCCAGCAGGTCTACGTGGGCGAACCGAGCGTCGAAGACACGATCGCGATCTTGCGCGGGCTGCGTGAGCGGTACGAGGCGCATCACAAGGTGCGAATCACCGACGGTGCGCTCGTGGCTGCTGCGCAGTTGTCGAACCGCTACATCACGAGCCGTCAGCTGCCCGACAAGGCGATCGACCTCGTCGACGAGGCGGCTTCGCGCCTGCGGATGGAGATCGATTCGTCGCCTGAGGAGATCGACAAGTTGCGTCGCCAGGTCGATCGGATGACCATGCAGCAATTCGCGCTGGAGAAGGAAGACGATCCGGCGTCGGTCGAACGGCTCTCGCGGTTGAAGGCGGAACTGGCCGACTCTCAGGAGCAGTTGCGGTCCCTGGAGGCGCGTTGGGAGGCCGAGAAGAGCGGTCTGAACAAGGTCGGCGATCTCAAGGAGCAGATCGATCGGCTGCGGATCGAGGCGGACCGTGCCCAGCGTGAGGGCGATCTGACGAAGGCGTCGGAGATTCTGTACGGCCAGATTCCTGCGATCGAGGCTCAGATGGACGCCGCCGCCAAGTCCGAGCAGCAGAGCACGATGGTCTCCGACGAGGTGACAGCCACTGACATCGCCGAGGTGGTGTCGAGTTGGACCGGGATCCCGGTGGGCAAGATGCTCCAGGGCGAGAGCGAGAAGCTGCTGGAGATGGAGGACCGGATCGGGCAGCGTCTGATCGGTCAGCGGGCGGCCGTACGAGCGGTGGCGGATGCCGTACGACGGGCCCGGGCCGGAATTTCCGATCCCAACCGGCCCACCGGCTCCTTCCTCTTCCTCGGCCCGACCGGCGTCGGCAAGACCGAGTTGGCCAAGGCGTTGGCCGAGTTCCTGTTCGACGACGAGCACGCCATGATCCGGATCGACATGAGCGAGTACTCCGAGAAGTTCGCGGTGTCGCGGTTGGTCGGTGCGCCCCCCGGGTACGTCGGCTACGAGGAAGGCGGGCAACTCACCGAGGCGGTACGGCGACGCCCCTATTCGGTCGTGCTGCTGGACGAGGTCGAGAAGGCCCACCCGGAGATCTTCAACATCCTGTTGCAGGTGCTCGACGACGGGCGGCTGACCGACGGCCAAGGCCGTACGGTCGACTTCCGCAACGTGATCTTGATCCTGACGTCGAATCTGGGGTCGCAGTTCCTCGCCGATCCGACCATGAATCCGGAACTCAAGAACGATGCGGTGATGGGGGTCGTCCGGAAGGCGTTCAAGCCTGAGTTCCTCAACCGGCTCGACAACATCGTCATGTTCGAGCCGCTCACCCAGGCCGATCTCGGGCAGATCGTCGGAATCAACCTCGACCGCCTCAACAAGCGGCTCGCCGATCGCCGGATCGCTGTCGCGGTGACTCCCGCGGCCCGGGCATGGTTGGCTGACAAGGGATTCGACCCGATCTACGGTGCTCGGCCGCTGCGTCGGCTGATTCAGACCTCGATCGAGGACCAACTGGCCCGCAAGGTGCTGGGCGGCGAGGTTCACGACGGCCAGACTGTGACGTTCGACCTGTCGCCGGATCACGCCGATCTCGTGATGAGCTGATCCGACACCGGTGGGGGAGCGCGACGGTGGGCTGGCGAAGGTCCTGACACAGGCGGGTGTGCCGTACCTCGCCCTGTCCTTTCTCGCCCGCATCTCACCGTCGATGCTCCCCCTGGGGATCATGCTGTACGGCTTCGACCAGCTCGGGGCGTTCGGCCCCGCGGGTGTGATCGTGGCGTTCAACGCCCTCGGGAATGCAGTCGGCGGACCTCCGTTCGGGGCAGCCGCGGATCGGTTCGGGCAGCGTGTGGTCGGCGTCGTCAGCGCCGGATTGACTACGGCGGGTCTGGCGGCGCTGTTGGTGGCCATGCGGCCGGGCGCGTCGGTTCCGGTTCTGGCGGCCTTCTCCTTCGTCACCGGATTCGGTAACCCCCGCGTCAGCGCGATAGCGCGCGGCAGGTGGTCGGCGTTCGCCCGGCAACGCGCCGACCGGGCACGTACGGCGAGTCTGGCGATGTCGTACGAGGGCGCCGCCGACGAAGCCAGTTTCGTCATCGGTCCGGTCCTGGTGACCCTGCTGACCGCGATCCACCCGGCCGCAGGCCTGGTGGTGGCCCTGCTGCTCGGGCTCGTCCCCCCGTTGTTGTTCGCGATGCACCCGACCGCGCTCGGCCCGGGACGCAGCCACACCGCCGTGGAGGGGGAGCCTGTCGGCGTACCGTGGCTCAGGCTCGTTCCGGTCGCGATCGTCACGACGTGCCTGGGGTTGTTCTTCGGGACGGCCTCCACCGGCTACGCGGCGAGCATGGAGGCGGTCGGCCGAGCCGAACTGACCGGACTTCGTCTACGGCGCGATGGGCGTCGGCAGCGCGTTCTCGTCACTCGCTGCGGCCCGCCTGCCCATGCGGTTCACGCAGAGGAGCCGACTGGTCGTCTTCGCCGCCGCCCTGTTCCTGTTGGCGCCTTTGATGTACGTCGCCAGCTCGCCCCTGGCTCTCGGCGCGGTCGCACTCGCGACGGGTTTGGCGCTCGGGCCGGTGCTGATCGGATCCTTCGCGATCGCAGAATCGGTGACTCCTCTGGCTCAGATCTCGACCGTGATGTCGGCGTTGAGCACCGCGATCACCGTGGGCGTCGCCGCCGGGTCGTCGATCGCGGGCCCCGTGGTCGACCGGTCCGGCGCTGCTCACTCGTTGCTGCTCCCCGGGGCTGCGGCCGCCCTCTGCTTGGTGGCTGCTCTCGTCAACGTGGGGGTACGGCGGATCCGCCGCTGAGGAGCGCGTGCCAGACTGGCCGCCATGTTGGTGCCAGATCGCGAGGTGCCTGGCGCCTTCGTGGTCAGGATCGGGGGGGCCGACCAGTCGTTCGTCGACCCGGCCGACCCGCTGCGTCTGGAGTTTGACTACGTGCAACAGATCGCCGACGTCGTGAACACGATGGCACCGGTCGGGCAGAGGCTCTCGGTGGTGCACGTCGGGGGAGCGGGGATGACGATTCCGAGGTACGTGGCTGCGACGAGGCCCACCTCGGCTCAGATTGTGCTGGAACCTGATGCCGGGCTGACCGAGCAGGTTCGCTCGGTCATGCCGCTGGCTCGCACGTCGGGGATCAAGGTGCGGGCGGTGGACGGACGTACGGGGTTGGCCGAACTTCGGGCCGACTACGCCGATCTCGTGGTGGTCGACGCCTTTGCGGGTGCTCAGGTCCCGGCAGAACTGGGCACGGCCGAGTGGTTCACCGACATCGCCCGGGTGCTGAAGTCGGGCGGTACGTGCGTCATGAACCTCACCGACTCCGCTCCGTTCCTCTACGCCAGGCGAATCGCTGCCTCGTTCCTGGCCCATTTCTCTCCGGTCGTCTGCGCCGCCGAACCGAGCACGCTCAAAGGCAGGCGCTTCGGGAACCTGGTGATGACGGGCGGCTCCGGCGCCGACTACGACCGACTGGTCAGGCGAGCTGCGGGCTCGGCCTTCCCGTACCGGCTGCTCGACCTGGCGTGGCTGCGGTCCTGGGCGAGCCAGGCCGTACCCTTCACCGACGCCGATGCCGAGCCTTCGCCGTACCCACCCCACGGCCCGACCGCGTTCCGCTGAGTCGCACGTACGGGCTGATCAACCCAGGCTGGCAGAATGTCGCGGGACGAGAGGTGGAGGGCAGTGACTGCAGGAGACGACCCGGCCGGCGTGGCGGGCAAGGCTGACGCTGAGACAGCGACAGGCCAGAGACCCGTTGCCCGACGTGGCGCACGGCGTCGCCGTGGCCCGGGCATCGTCGGCACGATCGGCATCGTGATGGTCGTGGCGGCGTTGTCGTACTTCGGCTGGGTCGGCTACCAGTACTTCGGCACCAACGCCCCCGCCCAGGCTGCCCAGAAGGCCGAGGTCTCCGGACTCAAGGAGCAATGGCAATCGGGGGGCGGTGCGAATGCTCCGAGCCCGTCTGACAGCGCGACCCCCGGCGCGTCGGCCGGTTCGGCTGCAGCCAGGCCGAGCCTCGACCAAGCGATGGCGATCCTGCGGATCCCCGCGTTCGGTGATTCCTACGAGGTCCCGATCGTGGCCGGTACGAGCGATGCAGCTCTGGCCAAGGGGGTGGGGTGGTACGACTCGACGAGTCTGCCGGGCCAGATCGGCAACTTCGCCGTGGCCGGACACCGGATCACCCACGGGCAGCCGTTCGCCCGGCTGCTGGAGTTGAAGCAGGGCGATCAGGTGATCGTCGAAACCAGGACGGCCGTCTACACCTACGTCATCGACGAGGCACCCTCGACAGTGACCGTGCAGGACGTCGACAGTTGGGTCCTCGATCCCGTGCCCGGCAAGACCGACGTCGTTCCCACCCGCGCCCTCATCACCCTCACCACCTGCCAGGATCTGTTCCACTCACCCGACCGGTCGGTGGGGTTCGGGCACCTGGTGAACACCGTCACGAAGTAGGAAGGCGCCCATGTCAGATCTGGAAACGCTCGCCCGGCAGGTCAAGGATCTGGCCGTCGTGCACGGCAGGGTGACGTTGGCCTCGGGCCGCGAGGCCGACTACTACATCGACCTTCGGCGAGTGACCCTCGACGGAGGCGCCGCTCCGGTGGTCGGCCGGGTCATGCGCCAGCTGGTGGCCGACTGGGAATTCGACGCGGTCGGGGGCCTGACCCTGGGCGCCGACCCGGTGGCGGTGGCGATGCTGCACGCGGCTGCGGCAGAGGGGGTACGGCTGGACGCTTTCGTCGTACGGAAGACCGGCAAGGCGTACGGCATGCAGCGCCAGATCGAGGGCACGGAGGTTGCCGGCCGTCGGGTTCTCGTGGTCGAGGACACGTCGACCACCGGCGGCTCGGTCGAGCAGGCCCTGGAAGCCGTACGTGGTGCTGGTGCCGATGTGGTCGGGGTCGCCGTGATCGTCGACCGCGACACGGGCGCCAAGGAGCGGATCATGGCCCACGGCGTTCCGTACCGATACGCCCTGTCGCTCGCCGATCTGGGGTTGTGACCGCGTCCTGACCATCGAAGACCGTCACCGGACTCGGCTAGGCTTTCGACGACGTCGGAAAGTGGTTCCGGCTCGAAGGAGAAGCAGATGAACTGGGGAATTGTTCTCGTCATCCTCGTCCTGATCGTGATCGCCGTCGCCTTGTACGGGGTCAGCGCCTACAACGGTCTCGTTCGGCAACGGAACCTGGTCGAGGAGTCGTGGCGGCAGGTCGACGTCGAGCTGAACCGTCGGTACGACCTGATTCCGAACCTGGTCGAAACCGTCAAGGGCTACGCCACCCACGAGCGCGACACGCTGGAATCGGTCGTCCGGTTGCGCAACCAGGCGGTCTCGTTGGCCGGCGGAGCCACGCCGAGCGAGCAGCGGGCCGGAGTCGAGGAGCAGTTGACCGGTGCGATCCGGCAGCTCATGGTCACCGTCGAGGCGTACCCGAACTTGCAGGCCAACACGAACTTCGTCGAGTTGCAGCGGCAGTTGGCCGAAACCGAGGATCGCATCGCAGCCGGTCGTCGCTACTACAACGCGAATGTGCGCAACTACAACACCAAGATCGAGTCGTTCCCCACGAACATCCTCGCCAACATGGGCGGATTCCAGCGGGCCACCTACTTCGAGGTCAACGACGCTGCCGTCCGGCAGGCTCCGAAGGTCAGCTTCGGCGACGAAGCCAAGTCTGACGCGAAGTCCGACGAAGCGTTCGAGACACCCAACTACAGCGTCAGGTCGGGCGTCCAGGATCACCAGCCGGCCATCGAGAACCCGGCTCAGGGGCAAGGCACGCAGTTCGGTTACCAGGCGCCCCAGGCTGAGGCGGAGCCGCAATTCCAGTACGACGATGCGCCGCGTCAGGCGCCAGGGTATGGTCAGGCTGCCCCGCCCGCCACGGGCTACGGAACGCAGCCGGGCACCGGGCAGCAGACCCAGGGTTACACCCCACCACCCCAGGCCTGACATCGGTCGTCTCCGGCCCACCAGCGCCGGAGCCCTCGTGAGGAGTTCGATACGGACACGTTCAGCCTGGATGCTCCCGTGCGCGTGGGCACCCGGTCGTCGGCGCTGGCCATGTCCCAGGCAGTCGAAGTAGCCGACTTGCTCGTCGCCGCCGGTTTGCGGGGCGGTTTCGAGATCGTCGAGATCGGTCACGAGGGCGGGGACCCGTCGTACTTTGCCGGTGGTCAGGTGATGACGGGCGCGTTGCGCGAGGCCTTGCTCAAGGGCGACTGCGACGTCGCGGTGCACATGCTGAAAGACCTGCCGACGACCGTGGTGGCAGGACTCACCTTCGGGGCCTACATCAAGCGCGTCGATCCGCGGGAAGCGTTGTGTGGCCACGACGGCTGGACGCTGGCCACCCTGCCCGAGGGGGCGAAGGTCGGACTGAGTTCCGCGCTGCGGCGCGCACAGTTGTTGGAGGTACGGCCCGACCTCCAGATCATCGGCGTCCGCGGACCGGTCGATTCACGGTTGCAGCGTGTCGCCGCGGGCGACCTGGCCGCGACGATCCTCGCCTACCCGGTGCTGATCCGCCAGGATGCGACCGACAGCGTGACCGAACTGCTCGCCCCGGCGGTCATGATGCCGACGCCGTCCCAGGGAATCCTGGTCGTCGAGGTCCGGACCGATGCCGACCAGCCAATACGTCGGGCGCTGCGGCGGATCGACCACTTCCCGACCCGCCTGCAAGCTGTCGCGGAGCGGAGCCTGCAGGAACGGATCGAAGAGGTCACTCGGGCCCCGCTCGGCGCGCTGGCCCGGCTCGTGGACGGTCATAGCTCAGGAAACCGGAGCCGATTGGAGTTGTCGGCCGTCGTCAGCGGCCCCGAGCAAGCTTCCGATCTGCGGCGCAGCCGGAGCGTCACGCTGGACGACGTGGACACCGATGCCGATGCCGAGGGTGCCGTACGACAAGCGCGTCAGCTGGGCCGTGCGCTGGCCGAAGAACTCCTCGAGGCTGGGGCGGGCGGGTTGCCTGAGCATCGTCTGGAACGTCCGCACCGCGCGCCCAAACCCCGGGTGCTGGTGCCGAGGTTCACCGACGCAATCAACGCCGTCTTCGGAGAGGCGATCGTCAAGGCGGGGGGAGAACCGGTCTTCGTGACGCTGACCCGAACCATTCCTGCGTCCGACGACTACCTCGATCACGTGCTCGATCGGTTGTCGACCGCCGATCGGGTCGGCATGACGAGTGCAGAATCCGTGGCCTTGCTCGAACAACGGGCGAAGGCGCGGGGCACCAGCCTGGCAGACATCCTGCGGGACACCCCCGTGGCAGCATTCGGGGCTTCCGTCGGAAGTGCCCTGGTCGGAGCGTCCGTCACCGTCGACATGCTGCCGAGCCTGGACTCGTCGGTGGGCAATCTGCTGAGTGTGTGGCCCCCAGCGGCTGAGGAGGACGGGCACCGCCCCCTGGCACTGCTGCCGGGATCGTCGAACGCATCCCCCTTGTTGGCGACCGGGCTGCGCGAAATCGGCTGGGACGCCGAGGAACTTCCGGTCTATACGCGGGTCACGGCCGATCCGTCGCCTGAGCACGAGGCAGCCATCGAGGAGGGCTGGCCCGAGGCTGTGGTCATCGCGTCGCGGAGCGGAGCGAAGGCGATCGAAGAGTTGTTCGGACTGCCGCCCGAGCACGTACGGATCGTCGCCGTCGGCAGGATTCCAGCCCGTGACGCCAAGGAACTCGGGCTCAAGGTTTCGGCCGTCTCGACGTCGCCGAAACCGTCGGCGATCGCCGCTGCCGCTCTGGACGGCCTCGTGCCGAAACACGCGACCGAACCACCGCGCGTCGGAGGCTAGGTTCCCTCGGGGGTCACTCCCCGACGACCGCAGCCTTGGACTGGCGCCGGTGCGACAGGTACTCGAACACCATCGGCGTCACCGACACGAGCACGATCAGGAGCAGCGCCAAGTCGATGTTGGTGCGGATCAATTCGATCTGACCGAGGAAGTAGCCGAGCAGGGTCACACCCACCACCCAGATCACACCGCCGATCGCTGTGTAGGTGATGAACTTGCTGAACGTCATCTTGCCGACGCCGGCGATCAGCGTGACGAACGTGCGGACGAGCGGCACGAACCTGGCCAGAATGAGGGCCCGGTTGCCGTACTTCTCGAAGAACTGGTGGGTCTTCTCGACGTAGACCGGGTTGAACAACTTTCGCCCGAGCCAGGAATCGCGCGGTTTGTAGATCGGTGGGCCGATCACCCGGCCGATCCAATACCCGGAGACGTTGCCGAGCACGGCCGAGAAGGTCAACACCGCGAACACGATCAGCATCGTGGTGACCAGCGAGCCGCCGTACGAGATCACCTTGCCGTTCCCCGACGCATTGTCGATCGCCATGAACATGCCGACGGTAAACAGCAGCGAGTCACCCGGCAGGATCGAGAAGATGCCGCATTCGGCGAAGATGATCAACGCGACGACCCACAAGGTCCAGGGTCCGGCCTTCTCGATGATGAATGCCGGGTCCAGCCAGTCGGGTAACAGCAGCGGGGTCATGGCCAAGGTCATGAGGAGATTCACCGTTCAAGGGTACGGTCGCCACGTGACCGACACCCAATCCGCCCAGCCGGAGGACTCGCCGTACGCCGATGTCTTTCCGGTCGTAGGGGTCGGGCCCCATCCACAGCCGTGGCCGGTCGGGAACCGGTACGACCCCGCACTCCTGGCCTCAGGGGACCGACGCAACGTGGCCGACGCCTACCGGTATTGGACGGTCGAGGCCATCGTCGCCGACCTCGACACCCGCCGCCGCCCGCTGCACGTGGCGATCCAGAACTGGGAACACGACTTCAACATCGGCTCGATCGTGCGCACCGCGAACGCGTTCAACGTGTCCGGTGTCCACATCCTCGGGCGTCGGCGCTGGAACAAGCGCGGCGCTCTGGTCACCGACCGGTACCTGTCGGTCCACCACCACGCCTCGGTCGACGATCTGGCCGCCTGGTTCGCCGCGCGGCACATCCCTTTGATCGGGGTCGACAACATCGACGGATCGCGACCGCTGGAGACCACCGATCTGCCCGAGTCGTGCTGTCTGCTCTTCGGCTCGGAGGGCCCGGGGCTGACCGACGACGCCGTCGCAGCGTGTCACTACCTCGTCGCGATCGCCCAGGCCGGCTCGACCCGTTCGATCAATGCGGGTGCCGCCGCGGCGATCGCGATGTACCACTGGGCCCTGCGCTGGACCTGACCCCCTACGATGACGCCATGGCTTCGGAGTTGGTGGTGGCGTACAACCCGATGCCTGCCGCAGAACGAGTCGCGCATTATCAAGGGGTGTTGCGCTCGAGGCTGATCTGGCTCGGCGTCGGAGTCGTCGTGCTGCTCGGCATTTGGTTCTGGCAACGGCAGGTCCTGACCACGGTTCAGACCGTGCTGCTCTTCGTGCTCGGGCTTTCCTTCTCCGGTGTCTGGGCGATCATCGCCGCCGTTCTGTACGGCAAGGCCAAGCGTCAGCTCGCCGAGGTCAACCGGATCGAGGGCTCCGCCATGCGCATCGACGGCCAGGGCATCACGGTCTCCGATCGGCTGATCGCCTGGCCGCAGGTCGGCAAGATCTCGACCGCCCGCGGTGCCCTGGGAGCCGGCCCCGTCCTCACGATCAGCGACCTCTCGGGTTCGAGTCAGACCGTCCCGTTGGCACATCTGGATGCCCTGCCCGGCACGATCGACAACGCGATTCGGGCGTTCTCCGGCGGCCGGCACTGGCTCGACACGTCCGGGCTCGGGAACTGAGGCGACGCAATGCCGTACCGGGCAATGAGCACCCGCGGGCACGGTCGGCGGTCTCTTTTGGTTGACTAACCCTGACACCATTCAGACAGGAGTTCTCATGCCTATTGCTACCCCCGAGGTCTATGCGGAGATGCTCGACCGCGCCAAGGCGAATGCCTATGCGTACCCGGCTATCAACATCTCCAGCTCACAAACGTTGAACGCCGCGCTGGCAGGGCTGGCCGAGGCCGGCAGCGACGGCATCGTCCAGGTTTCGACCGGTGGCGCCGAGTACCTGTCGGGGCCGACGATCAAGAACATGGTGTCGGGCGCGGTCGCTCTGGCGGAGTTCGCTCACGTGGTGGCGGAGAAGTACCCCATCAACGTCGCGCTCCACACCGACCACTGCCCGAAGGACAAACTGGACGCCTACGTTCGGCCGCTGATCGCGATCTCGATCGACCGGGTCAAGAACGGGCAGAACCCCCTGTTCCAGTCGCACATGTGGGACGGCTCGGCCGTGCCGCGCGACGAGAACTTGGCCATTGCCGCCGAACTGCTCGCTCTGACGAGCCAGGCCAAGCAGGTGCTCGAGATCGAGGTCGGTGTCGTCGGCGGTGAAGAAGACGGTGTCGCCAACGAGATCAACGACAAGCTCTACTCGACGGTCGAGGACGGCTTCGCCACGGCCGAGGCCCTCGGGCTCGGTGAGAACGGCCGCTACATCACCGCGCTGACCTTCGGCAACGTGCACGGCGTGTACAAGCCGGGCGCGGTCAAGCTGCGCCCCGCGGTGCTCCAGGAGATCCAGGCCGCAGTCGGCGCCAAGTATGGCAAGGACAAGCCCTTCGACCTGGTCTTCCACGGCGGCTCGGGCTCGAGCGCTCAGGAGATCTCCGACGCGGTCGACTACGGCGTCATCAAGATGAACGTCGACACCGATACGCAGTACGCCTTCACCCGCCGGATCGCGGGGTGGATGCTCGGCAATTACTCCGGCGTGCTAAAGATCGACGGTGAGGTCGGCAACAAGAAGCTGTACGACCCTCGGGCTTGGGGCAAGGACGCCGAGGCCGGCATGGCCGCCCGGGTCATCGAGGCGGCCACGCAGCTGCGTTCGGCCGGGAACACGTTCAAGGCCTGAGTTCATTCGGCGACGGTGGTCGGTCCTGGCGGGCCGGCCACCGTCTTCGTACCGCACGATGGGCGGAGTAACCCATGATCACCGCGCACGTCTACCAGCGCTACGTCCGCGCGACGCTCGACACCGTGTGGCAGGCCCTCGTCTACCCGTCGATGACCAGCCAGTACTTCCACGGCACGGCGTTCACCGCACCTCCGGCGGCAGGCGAGCCGTTCCGTACGACGCTGCCCGACGGTTCCACGGCCGTGGACGGCCTGATCCTGCAGTGCACTGCGCCGCACGTGCTCTCGCACACGTGGCACACGCGCTACGACCCCGATCTCGAGGCAGAGCCGCCGAGTCGGGTGACGTGGACTTTGACGGACGCCGGCGAGCACATCGTGCACCTGCGCCTGGTTCACGATCAGTTGGCCTTCAGCCCGTTGACCTGGGCCAACGTCAAGGACGGGTGGGTCTACATCCTCGACGGCTTGAAGACGCTGGTCGAGACGGGAACACCGCTGCCTGCCCGAACTCGCGCGGTCGAGGCAGCACCGGCCGATCCGGAAGGGGACTGGCACCGACGCCAAGGCGTCGAAACCAACAATGCCCTGTGGGCCCTGCTCGACGCAGACCCGTTCGACGCCGAAGAAGCTCTCCGTACGGCCCACACCTCCGCGTACCACTGGCAGCGGGCCCGAGACCGAGGACCTGCGAACGAGATCCGGGGGGCGTACATGATCGGCAAGGTCCAGTTGACGGCCGGCCACCCGGATCTGGCCATGTCGTACGCCGACCGCACGATTGCCGATTGCGAGACCCACGGAATCGCCGACTTCGACCTGGCGTACGCGTTCGAACTGCGAGCTCGTTCGCTGAAGGCCCTCGGTCGTACGGCCGACGCTCGCGTCGCCTGGGGGGCCGCGCGAGGGGTCGAGATCGCCGACCCCGCCGATGCCGAGATCCTGGCTCGCGACTTCGCCGACTTCACGATCTGACCGGAGGATCGGTACGCCAAAGAGCACCGATAGGCTTCACCAACGTCCAAGCCAGGGCTTTCGAGAGCCTTCGGTGTCACACGTGAGAAGAGGCCGGATGCCAGCCATCATCGTGATCGGGACCCAGTGGGGCGACGAAGGCAAGGGGAAGGCCACCGACCAACTGGGCGACCGGGTCGACTACGTCGTGCGCTACTCCGGCGGTAACAACGCGGGTCATACCGTGGTCGTGGGCGGTGAGAAGTACGCCCTACACCTGCTTCCATCGGGCATCCTCAACCCCACCTGCGTGCCGGTGATCGGCAATGGGGTCGTCGTCGACCTCGACGTCTTCTTCGCCGAGATCGACGCTCTGCAGGCCCGCGGCATCGACGCCGAACGGGTTCTGGTGAGCGCGAACGCTCATCTGATCGCGTCGTACCACCAGGTCATCGACAAGGTCACCGAACGGTTCCTCGGCAAGCGCAAGATCGGCACGACCGGTCGCGGCGTGGGTCCGGCGTATGCAGACAAGGTGAACCGCATCGGGATCCGCGTTCAGGATCTGTTCGACCCGTCGATTCTGCGCCAGAAGGTCGCAGCCTCGCTCGACCAGAAGAACCAGGTGCTGGCGAAGATCTACAACCGGCCGTCGATCGGCGTCGACGAGACGGTCGACCGGCTGCTCAAACACGCGGACCGCCTGCGGCCGATGGTGACCGATGTCAGCCTCGTGCTGAACCGCGCGCTCGACGACGGGAAACTCGTGCTCCTGGAGGGGGCGCAGGCCCACCATCTCGACGTCGACTTCGGCACCTATCCCTACGTGACCAGTTCGAACCCGATCGCCGCCGGTGCCTGCACGGGGTCGGGCGTCGGCCCCACTCGGATCGACCGGGTGATCGGGATCGCGAAGGCCTACACGACCCGGGTCGGGGAAGGCCCGTTCCCCGGCGAACTCCTCGACGACGTCGGTGAGAAGCTGCGCCGCGACGGTGCCGAATTCGGCACCACCACGGGTCGCCCGAGGCGGTGTGGCTGGTTCGACGCCCTCGTCGTCGAGCAGGCGGCCAGGATCAATGCCCTGACCGACGTCGTGCTGACCAAACTCGACGTGCTGACCGGGTGGGAGAAGATCCCGGTTGTCGTCGCCTACGACGTGCACGGGGTGCGTCACGACGTGATGCCGATGACCCAGTCCGAACTGCACCACGCGACTCCGATCTACGAGTACCTCGACGGCTGGACCGAAGACATCTCCGGCTGCCGTTCCTTCGACGAGTTGCCCGCGACGACGCAGGCGTACGTCAAGCGGCTCGAAGAACTCGTCGGGGTTCGGATTTCGGGCATCGGTGTGGGGCCGGATCGCGAGCAGTCCGTCGCCGTGCACGAGTTGGTGACCGCGTGAGCGACCTGACCGTGCTGGTCGTCGGCTCGGGCGGGCGGGAGCACGCCCTGGCCCTGGCGATCGCAGCCGACCCCAGCGTCGTGGCTGTCCACGTGGCGCCGGGTAACCCGGGCAGTTGGACCTTCTGCACGGCCCACGAGGTCGACCCGTCCGATCCGAACGCCGTGGTAGCACTGGCTCGGCAGATCGGCGCGAACTTCGTCGTCATCGGTCCCGAAGCACCGCTCGTCGTCGGGGTGGCGGACGCCGTTCGGGCCGCGGGCATCGCGTGCTTCGGGCCTTCGGCGGAAGCGGCTCGGCTGGAGGGTTCCAAGCAGTTCGCCAAGGACGTGATGGCGGCCGCCGCCGTACCCACCGCTGCGTCGCGGTTCTGCCGTACCCGCGCAGAAGTCGAAGCCGCCCTCGACGAGTTCGGCCCGCCGTACGTCGTGAAGGCCGACGGGCTCGCCGCCGGCAAGGGCGTCGTGGTCACGGCCGAGCGTGACACCGCGCTGCTCCACGCCGAGGCATGCCGGGAGTGCGTGATCGAGGAATACCTCGACGGGCCCGAGGTGAGCCTGTTCGTCGTGACCGACGGTGACGCGGCGGTTCCGCTTCTGCCCGCCCAGGATTTCAAGCGAGTCGGCGACGGCGACACCGGACCGAACACCGGCGGAATGGGTGCGTATGCGCCCGTGCCGTGGGCGCCGGCCGGGTTGGCCGGGGCGGTCGTGGAAACGGTGGTACGGCCCACGCTCGCCGAGCTGCGGCGCAGGGGAACACCGTTCAGCGGGCTGCTCTACGTCGGGCTTGCTCTCACCCATCGCGGCTTGCGCGTGGTCGAGTTCAACGCACGTTTCGGGGATCCGGAGACCCAAGCGGTCCTGGCCTTGTCGGATTCCCCGCTGGGGCAGGTGTTGTATGCCGCGGCGACCGGGACCCTGGGCGACGTCGCGCCGCTGAAGTGGCGGGACGGGTCAGCCGTGATCGTGGTCGCAGCCGCTGACGGGTATCCCGGAACACCCTCGCTTGGCGGTCGGATCGACGGGCCGCGGCTGTTCGAGGGTGACGACGTGGCCCACATCGTTCATGCGGGTACGGCGTTGGCCGACGGTCAGCTGGTGGCCGCTGGAGGTCGCGTGCTCGGCGTCGTGGCGACCGCCGAGAACCTCCGCAAGGCGCGGGAGCAGGCTTATCGCGCCTTGTCGGAGCTCGACTTCCCCAGCGGTTTCTGGCGTCACGACATCGCCGAACGGGCCGCCGACGGCCTGATCCTGCCCGTCACCACTCTGTAAGGAGAAGGCCCTGTGTCGGTCCCCAATGTGCTGGCCGGTCGGTACGCCTCGGCCGAGATGCGTCGGATCTGGTCTCCGGAGGAGAAGATCGTCGCCGAGCGGAAGCTGTGGCTGGCGGTGCTCTCGGCGCAGCGCGACCTCGGTGTCGACTTCGGCGGAGACGACCCGTTCGAGGTGATCGCCGACTACGAACGGGTGCTGGAGGTGGTCGATCTCGATTCGATCGCCGCTCGGGAGCGCATCACGCGCCACGACGTCAAGGCGCGGATCGAGGAGTTCAACGCTCTCGCCGGCCACGAACACGTGCACAAGGGGATGACCAGCAGAGACCTCACCGAGAACGTGGAACAGGCCCAGGTGCTCGCCTCGTTGCGGCTCGTCAGGTCGCGGGTCGTGACCGCTCTGGTCGGTCTGGCCCGGCTGGCGGTGCAGTACGCCGAACAGCCGATCGCCGGACGATCCCACAACGTGGCCGCACAGGTGACGACCCTGGGCAAGCGGTTCGCCACGGTCGCCGACGAGTTGCTCTTGGCCCACGGGCGCCTCGACGACCTGATCGCTCGTTACCCCATGCGGGGCATCAAGGGGCCGGTCGGGACCGGCCAGGACATGCTCGACCTCTTGGGCGGCGACGCGACGAAACTGGCCGAGCTGGAATCACGGGTCGCAACTCATCTCGGGTTCGAGGCCACGCTGACGTCCACCGGGCAGGTGTATCCCCGATCGCTCGACTTCGACGCGGTCACGGCCTTGGCGCAGGCCGTCGCGGCCCCGGCGAACCTGTCGACGAGCATCAGGCTGATGGCGGGCCACGAGGTGGTCACCGAGGGTTTCCGCCCCGGCCAGGTCGGCTCGTCGGCCATGCCCCACAAGATGAACACCCGGTCCTGCGAGCGGGTCAACGGGCTGGCGGTCGTCGTCCGAGGGTACGTCTCGATGGTCGGCGAACTCATGGGCGACCAGTGGAACGAAGGTGACGTTTCCTGCTCGGTCGTGCGTCGGGTCGCGCTGCCGGACGCCTGCTTCGCGGTGGACGGTCTGTACGAGACGTTCCTCACCGTGCTCGCCGACTTCGGCGCCTTCCCGGCGGTGATCGAGGCCGAGTTGGCCCGGTACCTGCCGTTCCTCACCACGACGAAGGTGCTGATGGCGGCGGTACGGCATGGGATCGGTCGGGAACAGGCCCACGAGGCGATCAAGGAACATGCGGTCGCGGTGGCGCTTGAGATGCGCGAGACCGGCCGGGCGACGAACGATTTGTTCGCCCGCCTGGCCGGCGACCCCCGACTGGGCCTGACCGAGGCCCAGTTGAATGCCCTGGTCAGCGCGCCGTTGGATCTCACTGGTGCTGCTCGCCGCCAGGTCGACGCGATCGCGGCCCGAGTGGCCGCCCTGGCGGCCGCTGACCCGGCAGCCGTGTCGTACACACCGGGAGAAACCCTCTAACCCACTCACGCACCACCGATTCTGCTGAGGTTCGGGTTGTTTTCTAGTCTGTAGTACTACACACTAGAGATAGCCGCGACGACGCGGTCGATCGACGAGGAGGTCACGATCATGGGTGCAGGACGCTGGAATACGAACTCCTACGAGGCGGCGCGGGCCTACCGGGCGGCCCGGGGGATCGACGATTTCGCCTACTACCACCAGACCAGGAGGCTCGATCCCGAGCAGTGGAAGGTGGCGCCGGAACTCGACCCGTTCGCGGTCGTGCGTGAAGCGAGGGATTCCGACGAGCATCCCCGCTCCACGCCGATCGCCGTGCTGTTCGACGTGACGGGATCCATGAGGCAGGTGCCGCGACTGATGCAGGAGCGCTTGCCGAACCTGCTGGGTCTCTTGGTCGACGGCTCCTACGTGCCCGATCCACAGATCCTGTTCGGGGCGATCGGCGATGCCGACTGCGACCGGGTGCCGCTTCAGATCGGTCAGTTCGAATCCGACAACCGGATGGACGACCAACTGCGCCAGGTCTTCCTCGAGGGAGGCGGCGGGGGGCAGCAGACGGAGTCGTACGAACTCGCCGCCTGGTTCTTCGCCCACCGGGTCAGCGCCGACGCGATCGAACGGCACGGCCGCAAGGGGTACCTGTTCGTCATCGGCGACGAGATGAACAAGCCGGTGGTCAAAGCTCGCCACCTGCGCGAGGTGCTCGGGGCGGAGGAACTGAGCGACCAGGCGGTGGCCGACGTCTACCGGGACCTCAAGCGGAACTGGAACACCTACTTCGTGCTGCCGAAGCTGACCAGCTATTGGGGTGACGTCGGCGTCGAGGACCACTGGCGGGCGCTGCTCGGCCAGCGCTTCCTCAAGCTGTCCGATCCCACGGCGATCAGCGAGTTGATCGCGGTCACGATCGGCGTCGAGGAGGGCACGGTCGACATCGGCGACGCTCTGGCCCAGGTGCAGGCGACGACGGGGACCGCCGCGGTCGTACGGCGAGCGCTCGGCTTGGATCAGACCCGCTGGCCGGTACGACGGCAGATCCGATAGGCGCGCGGATCACCCGTACGCTCACCCACGAGGAGGAAGACATGCACACGATCGTCGTGGGGCTGGGATTCGGCGACGAAGGCAAGGGTGCGACCGTCGACTGGCTGTGCTCGACGGGTGGGCGTACGGGGCGCGGGGTGTCGGCGGTCGTCCGGTTCAACGGCGGCACGCAGGCTGCGCACAACGTGGTCGCGGGCGAGCTTCACCACACGTTTCGCCAGCTCGGCTCGGGCAGCCTGCTCGGCATTCCGACCCACTTGTCCCGGCACCATCGGCTGGACGTCGAGCAACTGGCTGCGGAAGCCGTACAACTGGAGCGGGAGGGTGTGCCCGGAGCCCTGGACCGGGTGACCGTGCACCCGGCGACGCTGCTCGTCACCCCTGTTCACGAGGCGGCGAACCGCGCGCGGGAGCGGGCGCGGGGGGTGGACCGGCACGGGTCGACCGGACTCGGGATCGGGGAGACCACGTTCTATGCCGGGGCCACCGCCCTGGGATTGAGGGCGGGTGAGAGCTTCGGCGACACGGTGTGTCCGGCTGACGCGGTCGGAGTCGCGCCCCGAGCCGTCGACGCGCTGAACCGGCATCGCCTGGTCTCGAGGCTGGACGACCTGGCGGAGTTCTACGCCCCGCTGACCAGCGATTTTCCGTCCGTCGAGTCGATGGCGAGCCTGATCTGCGAGTTCTCCTCCGCCGTCCCGATCGTCGACGCCCTGGGCGAACTGTGCGACCGCGGCGAGGTCGTCTTCGAGGGGGCGCAAGGGGCGTTGCTCGACGAGAACGTCGGTTTTCACCCGTACACCACGTGGTCGACCACCTTGCCGTCAGCGGCACAGGGGCTCCTGCGACAGGCGGGTGCAGCACCAGCCACGGTCGTGGGTGTCATCCGTACGTTCCACACGCGCCACGGCGCGGGACCCTTTCCGAGCGAGGACGCCACGGTCGACGTCGGAGAGCGGCACAACGGGACGGGCGAGTTCCAGGGGGCCTTCCGGCTGGGGGCGCTCGACCTCGGCCTGGTGAGGTACGGCATCGCCGCGGCTCGGCCCGACTACCTGGCCGTCACCCATGCGGACGTGAGCCTGCCCGTCGTCGATTCAGGGGACTGGAGCCTGCCGGACGACCCAGACGACCTCGAGGCCCGGACGTCAGTGACCAGGCGCCTGTTCGATGCGCCCAGCACGCCCGTGCCGACCGATGCCATGTCGGCCCTCGCATCGCTGGGCGTGCCGATCCTGGTCACCGCGAGCGGACCCGCCCGGGCGGACCGCAGCGGAGTCTCGGCCTACTGATCCCACTTCCACAGCGACGGCCTGCCGCGCCCCATGCCGTACCCCGCATGCCGCAGCGACGGCACCGAGGCCAGCTTCTTGTTGAGGTTGCCCCGGTCGGGCATCTGGCCCGTCAGCGACTGAGTGGCGCCAATGGCCTCGGATACCGTGAACTCTCGGCCCATCAGGGCGCGAGTGAAGTCGAGGTCGTTCCACAGCATCCTGGCCAGGAGTGGCCGGCAGCGGGTCACGATCTCGTGGTGGTCGAAGGCGAGGTCGCCAGGCTCGTCGATCGACCGCCACTCCGCGGTGGCGAGTGAATCGCTGACCGCCCACATGGCAGCCGAAAGGGTAGCGCCTCGCGGATCGCGGAGCGGCTCGTCGAACACGATGAGCTGTCCGATCGCCAGCGCGTTCATGCCCCCTTTGTCGCGGAGCGCCCGACGCCCTGCCGTTTCGAGACGCTCGCCTTCGAGCAAGAGCACACCGGGCAGCGACTGGCGTCCCAGGAAGGGTTCGATCGGTCGCAACACGGTCGCGAACCGGACGTGGCTGTCGATCAGTCGCACCGCCAAGACGTCGACGGAGACGAGAGAGGTGCGCATAGGGTTCACCCTACCGATCCCCCTAGACTGAGCGCGTGCCGCACCTGTCTCTGCCTCTCCTCCACGCCGGTAAGGTCCGCGAGTTGTACTCGTTGGGCGACGATCGGCTGCTGCTCCTGGCCACGGACAACGTGTCCGCGTACGACCGAGTCCTGCCGACTCCCATCCCCGACAAGGGGGCCTTGCTGACCCAGCTCAGCGTCTGGTGGGCCGGACAGCTCGCGGATGTGGTACCCACGCACCTGGTGTCCGACTCCGAGGTGCCCGCCGAGGCGACCGGTCGTGCGGTCGTCGTCGAGAAGCTCGAGATGATCGGCGTCGAATGCGTCGCGCGCGGCTACCTGGCCGGCTCCGCCTGGGAGGAGTACCAGCGGACGGGCACGGTCGCAGGCCTCCAACTGCCGGAGGGCCTGACGTACGGCTCCCGCCTCGACCGCCCGATCTTCACTCCTGCGCGCAAGGCGCCGATGGGCAGCCACGACGAGAACATCACGTACGCGCAACTGGTCGACGAGGTGGGCGAAGACACCGCCAAGGCGCTGCGCTCGCTCACGCTGCGGTTGTACATCAGGGCCGAACGGATCGCTCGCTCCCGCGGGTTGATCCTGGTGGACACGAAGTTCGAGTTCGGCCGCCGCGCCGACGGCACGATCGTGCTGGCCGACGAAGTGCTGACCCCGGATTCGTCGAGGTACTGGGATGCCGCCTCTTACGCGCCCGGCACCGACATGGCCGCGGGCGACAAGCAGTACCTGCGCGACTGGCTGCGCTCCGATTCCGGGTGGCACCCCGACTCGGGCGAGCCCGCACCTGACCTGCCCGAGGACGTCGTCGGCCAGGTGAGGGCCAAGTACGCCGACACCTTCCGCCGGCTCACCGACACCGAGGTGACGCCCGCCGCCCCGCTGATCGAGGTGCCCGCAGACGACCAGGCGGCGGCCGAGCAGTCGGACGGCGATGCCGTACCCGCAGACCACCCGCACGCTCACGCGCTGACGGCCACGCAGGACGCCGGGATCGACCATTCCACGGGCGGGCCGACGGTGACGTTCGTCGTCGAGGTCATGCCGAAGCCGGAGATCCTCGACCCCCAGGGCAAGGCTGTGACCGGTGCGTTGCGGCGGCTGGGTTTCGAGGGCATGAACGTCCGGCAAGGCAAGCGGTTCGAGATCGTCGTCGACGGGGAGCTGACGCAGGAGCGAGTGGACCAGGTACGGCATGCGGCCGAAACCCTGCTCGCCAACACCGTGATCGAGGACTACGAGGTGTCGATCGTCGACGACGGCTGCGACTGCGCGTCGTGCGTCGACTGCACGTGTGAGGACTGCACGTGCGAGAACTGCGACTGCCCGGACTGCGATCACCCCACGGAGGCGTGAGATGCGAGTCGGAGTCGTCACGTTTCCAGGCACGTTGGACGACGTTGACGCCCACCGGGCGGTACGGCTCACGGGCGGCGAGCCCGTCCGGCTGTGGCACGCCAGCGATTCCCTCGACGGGGTCGATGCCGTGATTCTGCCCGGCGGTTTCTCGTACGGCGACTACCTGCGCTGCGGGGCGATCGCGAGGTTTGCCCCGGTCATGATCGAAGTGATCTCGGCAGCCGGTCACGGGATGCCGGTGCTCGGCATCTGCAACGGTTTCCAGGTTCTCGCCGAGGCGCACCTGCTGCCGGGAGCGCTGACTCGCAACGACCGCCGTACCTTCGTGTGCCGGGAGCAGCGGCTGCGTGTCGAGACCCGCGACACGGTCTGGACCAACCAATTCACGGCCGGCGACGAGATCACGATCGTGCTCAAGAGCGGGGAGGGGTCCTACGTTGCGTCGGCCGAGACCCTCGCCCGTCTCGAAGCATCGGATCAGATTGTCTTCAGGTATGTCGGAGGCAATCCCAATGGGTCGGCCAACGACATAGCCGGCATCACCAACGAGCGCGGGAACGTGGTGGGCCTGATGCCTCACCCCGAACACAGCATCGACCCGCTGACAAGCTCATCCATCGACGGCCGTCGGTTCTTCACGAGTTTGGCCACGTTCTTGGCCGCGACATCCAAGGTCTGAGACAACAGCGGACAGGGATTTGACTCGTGAGGAATTCCTGAGAGAATCTCAGGCAGTTCGGTCGAGAGGTCTCCTGTGTTCATTAGTCGCGTCGCGCGCGCCTTCGTGGTGGCTGCGCTCGCGATCGGTCTCGGGTTCGCCGCCGGGCCTCAGCAGGCACAGGCTGATCCCTTGAGCGAGAAGGTGATCATCCCGGCGCCGTGCTCGGCGAGCAACCCGTACGACCCTGCCATGTCGATGACCGAGCTTCGCGACGGCATTGCCCAGAACTGGGGATTCCAGATGGTGGGGTCCTACTGGATCGATCCCACGTACCGACCGCTCGTCAAGGTCATCTGGCAGACGCTCGACGCGATCAGCTGCACTCCGTTCCTCGACACCGTCCATGCGACGACCGGCGGCCAGCTGTCCCTCAACGCCACGGTCGTCTCCGGGTGGCCGGCCGGCGACTACGGTCTGACCAAGGGCAACTCCGTCAGCCTCGACTTCCCCCAGTTGTTGACCTCGTACCAAACCGATCCCGGTCACGTCGCTCGCCTGTTCGTGCACGAACTCACCCACGCCTACTCCCTCAACCGGGGTGACAACCCGTCGTACTGGGTCGACTTCAATCGCATCTACGCCAAGAACGGCCGCTTCAGCAACTACGGGTCCGACGCATCCGAAGTCCTGAGCGAGGTCGTCGGCTTCTACGTGGCTCGGTGCGCAGCGAACAATCCCTACGCCCCCAGCGAGAACGACTACTACCAGTTCGCCAAGAAGATCTTCGGTGGTAAGGAATTCGGTCCCGCCCTCGGCCAGCCGCTGGTGTGCGATTCCGCGACCCTCGCCGCCCAGGACGAAGCGAAGTACGCCCCCGCCAAGGCGGTCGCCAAGGCCGTCTCCGACCAGCGGGCCGCTGTCGAGCAGCAGCAGTACGCCCAAGCCCAAGCGGTCGTCGAAGCCCTGGCGAAGTCACGCGAAGAGGCCCGCAGGCAGATCGAGTCCGCCCAGTCGTCTGCTCCGGCTGGTCCGTAACTTCCTGGTCGTGGCGGCAGGTCAGACCCGCGCGACGTCGATGCGCGAGGTCAGACCCGTCGTCACCTGGTCGAGGAGATCGGCGCCGTCGAGTCCTGTTCCTCGGGCCGCGACGATGCGGCCGTGGGGGGCCAACTCCGCGAGACGGCCGGCGAAGCCCTGCCGTACCCCCTGGCTGACGAACACGTTGCCGATCGCGCAGACGGGGGCGTCCGGGGCTGCGTCGACTCGTCGCAGGCCGGCGCCGACCGATTCGGCCAACTCGGCTCCCGCGGCGATCAGGATGTCGGATGCAACCGGATCCGAGGGGGCCAGCCGGTCGACGACCGCCGCGTACCCCGCGATGCGTTGCACCTTGTCAGGGTCGGCTTGGAGGTCGAGGTAGGCACTCTCGATGTCGGGGAAGTCTCGCGCGACGACGTCGGTGAGCGCGGTCGGCCGGCCACGTCCGTCGTACCCCTTCATCGCCATCTCGAGCGCCCGCCGCCCGATCCAGAACGCGGCACCGCAGTCGCCCATCAGCCAGCCCCAGCCGTCGACGCGGACCGCGCTTTCGGGACCAACGGCGAGCGTGACGCATCCCGTCCCCCCTGCCACGACGCAGCCGGGCAGGTCGCCCAGAGCCCCGAGGTAGCTCGTGATCGAGTCGTGGGCGAGAAATACTTCCCGGGTGCCGTACGGTTCCAACCGTTCGAGCAGCAACGCCGCGGTCTCGCCCAGGCCCAAGCCGGTCGTTCCGACCAGCACACGCTCGGCCCCGTCCGGGGCGGCCGCCCGCACGATCGCAGCGAGCTGGGGAATACGGGGCCTCGACGTATCGATCGGGGCCCCAGACGTGTCGCCCGTCGCATCGCCTCGGATCTTCGAACTGGTTTGTCCGGCATCGACCGCGAGACGGTGCGTCATGAAGCCGAGCCTAGAGGTGCCACAGGGCGATGCGCAGCAGTGGGCCGGGCAGCTTTCGATACGGTGGGGGGGTGACGATCGACACCGTGGAGCATGCTGCTGCGACTCCCGATCAGGAGCAGCCGTGGGCGGCCCTGGGACTCAAGGACGACGAGTACCAGCGCATCCGCCAGATTCTCGGGCGAAGGCCGACGAGCTGCGAACTCGCCATGTATTCGGTCATGTGGTCTGAACACTGTTCCTACAAGTCGTCGAAGGTTCATCTGCGTCGTTTCGGTGAGATTCCGCAGACGACGCCACGCGGCCCGTTGCTGGCCGGGATCGGCGAGAACGCCGGTGTCGTGGATGTGGGAGATGGCTGGGCGGTGACCTTCAAGATCGAGTCGCACAACCATCCGTCGTACGTCGAGCCGTATCAGGGCGCCGCCACCGGCGTCGGCGGGATCGTCCGCGACATCCTCGCCATGGGCGCCCGGCCGATCGGGGTCATGGATCCGTTGCGGTTCGGCCCGCTCGACGCTCCGGACACGGCGCGGGTGCTGCCCGGCGTCGTCGCCGGTGTGGGTGGGTACGGCAATTGCCTCGGTCTGCCCAACATCGGCGGCGAGACCGTATTCGACGCCTCCTACGCCGGCAATCCGCTCGTCAACGCCCTCTGCGTCGGCAAGTTGCGTCACGAAGACCTGCACCTGGCTCACGCGTCGGGCGTGGGTAACCAGGTGATCTTGTACGGCGCGGCCACCGGCGGCGACGGGATCGGCGGGGCGTCGATCCTCGCATCCGAGACGTTCGACGAGGGCGGTGTCACGAAGCGACCCTCGGTGCAAGTGGGCGACCCGTTCCTCGAGAAGCTGCTGATCGAGTGCACGCTCGAACTCTTCGCGGCAGGAATCGTCACCGGGATTCAGGATTTCGGGGCCGCTGGTCTCTCGTGTGCGACGAGCGAACTGGCGAGCGCGGGTTCCGGTGGTATGCACGTCGTGCTCGACGACGTGCCCTTGCGCGATTCGACTTTGGCCCCCGAAGAAATCCTCATGAGCGAATCGCAAGAACGCATGATGGCCGTGGTTCGGCCCGAGCACGTCGACCAGTTCCTCGACATCTGCGCGCGGTGGGACGTGCTCGCCACGGTCGTCGGCGAAGTCACCGACACCGGGCGCTTGCACATCGATTGGCGCGGGCAGCGGGTGGTCGACGTCGACCCGCGCACGGTGGCGCATGAAGGACCGGTGTACGAGCGGCCGTTCCAGCGCCCCTGGTGGCTCGACGAAGTCAATACCCGCAGTGGCAACGACCTGGCTCGGCCTCAGTCCGGCGAGGAACTCGCCGAGACCTTGCTGAAGCTCGTCGGGTCGCCGAACCTGTGCGACAAGAGCTGGGTGACCGACCAGTACGACCGCTTCGTGCGTGGCAACTCGATCCTCGCCCAGCCGGAGAACGCCGGGATGTTGCGAATCGACGAGGAATCCGGGCTCGGGATCGCGTTGGCGACCGACGTCAACAGCCGCTACTGCTTCCTCAACCCCTACCTGGGCGCCCAGCTGGCGCTGCTGGAGGCGTACCGGAACGTGTCGGTGACCGGAGCCGTACCCGTGGCCGTCACCGATTGCCTGAACTTCGGATCCCCGGAGGACCCGTCGGTCATGTGGCAGTTCGTCGAGGCGATCCTCGGGCTGGTCGACGGGTGCAAGGCGCTCGGTGTGCCGGTGACCGGCGGCAACGTCAGCTTCTACAACCAGACCGGTGACCAGGCGATCCTGCCGACGCCGACCGTCGGGGTCATGGGTGTCATCGACGACGTGACGACGCGGCTCACCTCCGGGTTCGCCTACGCAGGCGATGCGGTCCTTCTCCTCGGGGAGACCCGTGAGGACTTGTCCGGCTCGGCGTGGGCCGACGTCGTGCACGATCACCACCTGGGCGGACTTCCGCCCGCAGTCGACTTCGAGCACCACCAGCGGATCGCGGCCGTGTTCGGGCAGGCTGCCCGAGAGCGTCTTGTGACGAGCGCTCACGACCTGTCCGAAGGCGGCCTGGCTGTGGCCCTCACCGAGGCGTGCCTGCGCCACGACTTCGGCATCGCGGCCACGTTGCCGGAGGGCGACCCGTTCGTGCAGTTGTTCAGTGAAACCGCCGGGCGGGTGCTCGTGTCACTGTCGGGGGAGCATTACCAGCGATTCACCCAGCTGTGCGACGAGCACGGGGTGGCGTGGGTACGGCTCGGTGAGGTCGAATCCACGCCCGAGATCGAGATCAGGGGTCAATTCACCCTGTCGCTGGACGAGGTCCGGAAGGCGTGGAGCCGTACGATCCCCTCCGTCCTCGGAGTCGATGCCTGAGCTGACTCAGCCGAAGTCGTACTCCAACTCCAGGTGATGGGTGCCGTCGGGATCGATGACGATGTCGCCGGTTCCGCGGATGCCGGCCAGATCTTCGGTGCCTGACCCGGTCACGATCTTGAACCAGGCGTCGCCCCGACCCCCCTCGGGGGAGGTCTCGGCCGAATGGGCGAAGTTGAAGGTGCCGCCGCGACCCGCGACCGTGCCCGTGAACGACTCCAACGCCACGTAGATCCCGAGCCCGGCCTGGGGGTCGAACGACGACGAGAACGCTGCCACCGAGTACCCCTCGATCTGACCGCTGATCCGCTTGCGCAGAATCGCGTGCCCCGTCGTCAGAGCCGTTTCGATCTCCGGATCGAAGTCGGTGTTGTCCATAGCAGTCACGATGAACGTCGAGGTCGCATGCATGCCGGCGACCCTATAAGGCCGGCGACCCGACGCGTTAGTGTCGCCGCATGACGTATCCCTCCGGGTCCCTTCGCAGCGCCGTGGAGCGCGAGATTCCCCGCGCCATCGAGGATCTGACGATGCTGGTCGCGATCCCGTCGGTCAGTTCGCAACCGGAACACGACGCAGACGTCGAGCGGTCTGCCGCCACCGTCGCGCAACTGCTCGCCGATCTGGGGTGCCCGGACATCCAGATCGTCGAGGCGGGCGGCAAGCCGGCAGTCATCGGCCGCTTCGACGGGCCACCGGGCGCCAAGCGCGTCTGCCTGTATGCCCACCACGACGTGCAGCCCGTCGGGGACTCGACCAGCTGGCAGACGCCCGGCTTCGAGGCGGTCCGGCGCGGCGATCGGTTGTACGGCAGAGGCGCCGGTGACGACAAAGCCGGCATCGTGCTGCATCTCGCGGTGCTGCGTGCGTTGTCGCCCGACCTGCCCGTCGCTGTCACGGTGTTCGTCGAGGGCGAAGAGGAGATCGGCTCGCCGACGTTGGCGACTCTGCTCGAACGACACCGCGACGACCTGGCCGCCGATCTCTATCTGATCGCCGACTCGGTCAACGCCGAGCAGGGAATTCCAGCGTTCACCACCTCGCTGCGCGGGGTGGCCGATTGCGTCGTCGAGGTCTCCACGCTCGACCACGCGATCCACTCCGGCATGTTCGGAGGTGTGGTTCCCGACGCTCCCACCGCCTTGGTACGGCTGCTCGCGACCCTGCACCATGACGACGGGTCGGTTGCCGTCGAAGGATTGACCTCCGGCGCAGCCGCCGACCTCGACTACCCCGACGAGCGACTCCGAGCCGAGACGGGGGTCTTGCCGGGGGTGTCGTACCTCGGCACCGGCTCGATCGTCGACCGGATCTGGGCGAAGCCCTCGATCACGGTGATCGGCATCGACGCTCCCAGCGTCGCCGACGCCTCGAACACCCTGTTCCCGACCGCCCGCGCCAAGGTCAGCCTGCGCGTTGCCCCTGGTCAGACCGCCGAGGAAGCCCTCGACCGGCTGGTCGAGCACCTGTCCAGCCACGCTCCCTGGGGAGCTCACGTCACGGTCACGCGGGGCAGCGCCGGCGACCCCACCACGGTCGGGTTCGAGGGCCCGATCGCGGAAGCGGCCAGAGCAGCGTTCGCCGAGGCCTGGGGCGTCGACCCGGTGTTCGTCGGGCAGGGCGGTTCGATCCCGCTGGCGTCGGATTTCGGCCGCGCGTTCCCCGACGCGACCATCCTCCTCACGGCGCTGTGTGATCCGGACTCCCGTATGCACGGCCCGAACGAGAGCGTGCACCTCGGCGACCTGGCCAAAGCGATCCACGCCGAAGCGTTGCTCCTGGCCAGCCTCGGCCGACGCTGATCCAGGACAGGGTCTACACCTCCACCGAGCCTGCCGCGACGGCGAGTCGCTCGACCGAAGAGACGCCGACGTCCATGTCATCCCAGCCATGGCTTTGGACGGCGACGAGGTGTTCCGACCCGTCCGGCGTGGGAATGACGCCGATCGAATTCACGATCCACGAGCCGTCGGAACGATCCAGCCATCCGTCCTTCAGCTCGGTCGCCCCGGCCGCGCTGACGCCCCACGTCTGGTCGGATTCGACTGACCCCATGAGCGAGAGGACGTAGGCGCGGTTCTCTTCGGTCAATGGGCTCGACGGCGAGACGAGCTCGTCGAGCAGGCGGAGTTGGTCGGACACGGTCGTCGTGGTGAGCCCCCAGTACCCTTCGTCGCCACCCTGGGTGGAGTTCAGACCAAGCTCGCAATTGACCTCGTCGAGGCCTGACGCGCGACCGACGGTGTCCCACAGGTCGGTGGCCGCGTCGTTGTCGGAGTCGCGAATCATGTCCGACGCCAACGACCGTTCCGACGACGAGATTGACCCACCCGCGTGCTGCGACTGCAGGAGGAGGGTCACGAGGATGTCGACCTTGACGATGCTGGCAGTCGCTTCCGGTTGAGCCTCACCCCACGTGACGGTGGTTCCCGAGACAGGGTCGAACACTCCGACCGACGTTGTCGCCGGATCGATCCCGGTCGCGTCAATGCCGCGTCGAACTCGTCTTGCGCCGTCGGTGACACCGGCGCGGGACGATCGCCGTCGTTGGTCGGCGCCGGAGAGTCGATCGGCTGCGTTGGCGCGTCGGACGATGCCGAGGCAGCCGGAGCAGGCGAACCCGCGGTGGGAGCCGTACCTGCTCCGGCGGCCAACGCGGCTCCTGGCTGGATCCCGGAAGACCTGTTCCCGCCGAGGCCGCTCACCGTCCATCCCAGGAGAGCGATCCCCCAACCGAGGACGACAGCCAACGCGATCGCCGTACCCGCCCGCCCGGTCCTGCTCATACCTCGACCCCAGTCCTGACCGCTGTGAGGTCGATGTGTGTTTCCTGAGCACTGACCATGAGCCCCGATCCGGACGTGGAGCGGTCGCATCCAGCCCGCCGACTAGGCTGCTCGATGTGCTGCGCGGAGACGGTCTGCTGACCGACGAGCTCGACCCGGCGTCGCCGGGACCTCAGGACGAATGCGGAGTCTTCGGAGTCTGGGCACCCCACGAAGAGGTAGCGAAACTCACCTACTTCGGCCTCTACGCCCTTCAGCATCGCGGTCAGGAATCCGCCGGGCTGGCTGTGAGCAACGGCTCGCGGATCATGGTGTTCAAAGACATGGGCCTCGTGTCGCAGGTGTTCGACGAGGCCACGCTCGCCTCGCTGACTGGCCACCTGGCGATCGGCCACACCCGTTACTCGACGACTGGCTCGAGCACCTGGAACAACGCCCAGCCGACCTTCACCGCGACGGCGTCGGGCGGACTGGCCCTGGCTCACAACGGGAACCTCACCAACACCGAGGAACTCGAGGAGATGTTGCGCAGCCGGGCACCGTCGGTGACCGTGCCTCACAAGGAGACGCTCGACTCCACCAACGACACGTCGCTGATCTCGGCCCTGCTCGCCTCGTACGACGGCGTCTCGCTCCACGCTGCCGCTCTCGACCTGCTGCCGAAGCTGCGCGGGGCGTACTGCCTGGTCTTCATGAACGAGAACACGCTGTACGCCGCTCGTGACCCCCAGGGGGTGCATCCCCTGGTCATCGGACGGCTGGAGAACGGCTGGGTCGTCGCCTCGGAGACCGCTGCCCTGGACATCGTGGGCGCGACGTTCCATCGCGAGGTGTTGCCTGGAGAGTTGGTGACCATCGACGGCGCCGGCAAGCGGGCCGAGCGGTTCGCCGAGGTGGCACCGAAGGGGTGCTTGTTCGAGTACGTCTATCTCTCCCGCCCCGACACCCACATCTCCGGCCGTCGGGTGCATGCCACTCGGGTCGAGATCGGCCGTACCCTCGCTGCCGAACACCCCGTCGAGGCCGACTTGGTGATCCCCGTGCCAGAATCCGGCACGCCGGCGGCGATCGGATACGCCGCGGAATCGGGAATCCCGTACGGCATGGGCCTGGTCAAGAACGCCTACGTCGGCCGTACGTTCATCCAGCCGTCCCAGACGATCCGCCAACTCGGCATCCGGCTCAAACTGAACCCGTTGCGTGACGTCATCGCCGGCCAGCGGCTCGTCGTCGTCGACGACTCGATCGTGCGCGGCAACACGCAACGCGCGTTGGTCCGGATGCTGCGTGAGGCGGGCGCCAAAGAAGTACACGTCAGAATCTCGTCGCCCCCGGTCGAATGGCCGTGCTTCTACGGGATCGATTTCGCCACCCGCGCGGAACTGATCGCTCCGGGCATAAGCGTGGAGGACATCTGCTTCTCGATCGGGGCGGATTCGCTCGGGTACGTCTCCCTCGACGGTCTGGTCGCCGCGACCGGGGTCGCGAAAGATCACCTCTGCCGCGCCTGTTTCGATGGTGTCTATCCGATCCCGGTGCCCGAGTCGGCCCGCCAACTCGGCATCAACCCAGGAGGTTCGTGTGGCTGAGACCCAGAGTGCCTACGCTCGCGCCGGCGTCGACATCGAGGCCGGCGATCGCGCCGTCCAGCTCATGAAGGACCACGTGCGGGCGACCCACCGGCCGGAGGTCGTCGGCGGGATCGGCGGGTTCGCAGGGCTGTTCGACGCCTCGGGTCTGAAGAACTACCGTCGCCCTCTGTTGGCCACGTCGACCGACGGGGTCGGCACGAAGGTCGCGATCGCCCAAGCGCTCGACAAGCACGACACGATCGGCTGGGACCTCGTGGGCATGCTCGTCGACGACCTGGTCGTGGTGGGCGCCGAGCCGCTGTTCGTGACCGACTACATCGCCTGCGGCACGCTCGTGCCGGAGCGGATCGCTGCGATCGTGGGCGGTATCGCTGCCGCGTGTACGGCTGCAGGCGCCGCTCTGCTCGGGGGCGAGACGGCCGAGCATCCGGGGTTGCTGGCCGCCGACGAGTACGACGTGGCCGGTGCGACCACCGGCGTCGTCGAGGCCGACCAGGTGCTGGGCGCCGACCGAATCGTCGCCGGAGACGTCGTGCTGGCTCTGGCGTCGTCCGGGCTGCACTCGAACGGCTACTCGTTGGTCCGCCACGTGCTGCTCCGTGTGGCCGGCATGCGGCTCGATACATACATACCGGAGTTCAGCCGTACCCTCGGCGAGGAACTGCTCGTACCCACCCGCGTCTACGCCAAGGACGTCCTGGACGTCGTCGCTGCGACCGAAGTCCACGCGATGAGCCACATCACGGGCGGAGGTTTCGCGAACAACCTGGCCCGGGTGCTGCCGGGCCATCTGTCGTCGCAGATCGACCGGGCGACCTGGCAACCGGCCCCCATCTTCGGCCTGATCCAGAGGGCCGGCGACGTCTCCCAACCCGATCTGGAAGCCACCCTCAACATGGGCGTCGGGATGGCGATGGTGATGCCCCAGGCATCGGTCGATGCGGCCACCCGTAGTCTGGCCTCGGCTGGGATCCGAGCGTGGGCCTGCGGGCGGATCAGCCCCGGCAGCGGGAGCGTCGAACTGACCGGACGACACGAGCGCTGATTCACGGTCACCGGTTGGTAGTCGCCTAGCGCTCGGGTAGCCTGTGTGCCACGAACTAATGGATCATCTGCCGCGGCCACTCCGCGAGCGTACATAGGCGAGGGGGCTGGCTCTATGGGGCGCGGCCGTGCAAGGGCGAAGCAGACCAAGGTCGCTCGCGAGTTGAAGTACAGGTCGGTTTCGACAGACTTCTCGTCGCTGGAGCGAGAGCTTCGTGCCAACTCAGACGGAATTCCTGATTCCTACGCCGACTTGGCCGATCAGTACGAGTACGACGACGAAGACGACGAAACCGAAGACGACGACGACGAGGGTGACTACCCCCTTCGCCGGTCGTCGTAGGCGCGTTCCCGTTCGCTGATCGGCACCTGGCCGCGACTAGAGTCGTGTCCATGCGGTCGTTGTCGGAAACGCTCAGTTCTCTGCGGATGGCCTTGGGTGTCGGTGAGGACACCTCCGACGAAGACGAAGTCGCCGAACAGGACGCCGAGTTCGAGGAATCAGTAGCCGACGCCGTCGAAGCGGCAGAGCCCGTCGCAGACGAAGTCACCGAGCCGACCGGCAGCGACGTCGTACCCCTCGCTGCTGCCGATCGCGGCGACGTCGTGCGGTGGGCAGGAGGCTGGCATCACGACCGGTTGCTGGACGGATACGAGTCGAGGGAATTTGCTCTGGTCGGTGCCCGACGGTATCCCGAGGAGGGGGAGCTCGAACCGACGGCGACTCTCGTCCGGCGGTCGCGGCCCAGGCACGCGAGAGCCGTGCTGTACGTCCACGGCTGGAACGACTACTTCTTCCAGAGGCACTTGGCCGAACACTGGGACGACTTGGGCTACGACTTCTACGCCCTGGATCTGCGCAGGTACGGCAGGAGCCTCCACACCGGGCAGCTACCGGGGTATGTCGAGGACCTGTCGGAGTACGACCTGGAGCTGGACGCGGCTGTCGAGCGGGTACGGCGGCACCACTCCGTGATCGTCGTCAACGGTCACTCGACCGGTGGGCTGATCACGGCGTTGTGGGCCGACCGGCACCCGGGCGTGATCGCTGGTCTGGTGCTGAACTCGCCGTGGATCGACCTGCAGGGGTCGGCGCTGGTGAGAGCTCTGGCGCCGCCCCTCGTGCGGAGCCTGGCCACCCGGGCTGCGACGTGGGCGTTGCCGATGGGGGACAGTGGTTTCTACAGCCGGGCGCTGCACGTCTCGCACGGCGGGGAGTGGGACTGGGATCTGGATCTCAAACGCTCGCCGTCCCAGCCGGTGCGATCGGGGTGGCTCCGCGCGATCATGAACGGGCATGACCAGGTGTCGGGCGGGCTGGCGATCGACTGCCCGGTGCTGATGATGGTCTCGGCGCGGTCGGATTTCGGCCGGAAGTGGTCCGAGGAACTCAAGCACGCCGACATCGTGCTCGACGTGAATCGGCTGGCCGCCAAGGCGCCGAACCTGGGCCGGCACGTCACCTTGGTCAGGATCGACAACGCCGTGCACGACATCGTGCTGTCGGGTGCGGACGTACGGGCGGAGTTCTTCGACGAACTCCAGCGTTGGGAAGGCGCGTACCTGCACTGACTCAGAAGCGGCGGGCGATCGATTCGGCCTGGGCCCCGTAGCCGCCGCCGAAGATCGCCGCGTGCACGAGCAGCGGGTGCAGCTGGTGAAGAGCGAGGAGCTCGCGCCAGCCGTCGCACAGATGCGAGGACTCGGCGGCATACGCACTGAGGATCGTGTCCAGCCGGGCGTAGCCGAACAGGGACAGCATGGCGAGATCGGTGAGCCGGTGGCCACCGTGGGCGGCGGGATCGATCAGGGTCAGTCCGGCGGCGGTGGGTACGACATTGCCGGCCCACAGGTCGCCGTGGATCCGGGCCGGGGGAGCGGCGTCGTCGTACCTCCCGTCGGCGAGTCTGGAACAGACCTGCTCGATGACGGTGGCTGCGGAGACGGAGATGGCGCGGCGCTTGTGGGCGCGGTGCAGGTACGGCAGGCACCGTTGCTCTGCGTAGAACCTGCCCCACGTGGGGGTCGGGTCGAGCGACATGGGTTCGACGCCGATCCAGCCGTCGCCCGACCAGTCGGGCGGTGGTGCGCCGAACGCAGCCGCTCCGGCGTCGTGCGTGATCGCCAGGCGTCGGCCGAAGTCGGCAGCGAGTTCGACGGTGACGGGGACGGTGGACAGACGGGTGAGTCGGATCCGGTCGCGGGTGAACCCCAGGACTCGAACCACCGATGCTGCGTCGGGACCGGCGTCGGCCAACCACGCCAACCCGGCTGCCTCGTACCCTGCCGCTCCAGGCAACGTCGACTTCTCGAACGCCATGGCCTGAGGGTAGAAGGTCCGAGTCGCTTCGAGGCATTCTCTTCGCCTAGACTGGTCAGGCTTTGTGCTGGTCCCCATCGTCTAGCGGCCCAGGACCCCGCCCTTTCAAGGCGGTAGCGCCAGTTCGAATCTGGTTGGGGATGCGAAGGAGAAGTGGCGCCCGCCGTCGGCGGGCCGCTATAGTTTCGAAGGCCCGCTGACAAGCGGGCAGGTCCTTGAATAGGGCCCCGTAGCGCAGTTGGTTAGCGCGCCGCCCTGTCACGGCGGAGGTCGCGGGTTCGAGTCCCGTCGGGGTCGCTGGCTTTCCACGTACGGCCAGGTAGCTCAGCTGGTAGCAGCGTTCGCCTGAAAAGTGAAAGGTCGCCGGTTCGATCCCGGCCCTGGCCACCAAGCCGCCGGTGCCCCGCTCGGAATCGCGAACGGGGCACCGGTGCGTCCAGCCTCAGGCAGTCACCGTGATGTGTACGTGGTCCTTGTGGTTGGCGGTGTCGCTGCCCCGATCGGCCATGAAGCGCCAGCCCTCGCTGGACCGGGCCACGCTCCAGATGTGCTGGTCGTAGATGATGTATTCGATCCCGAACCGGATGGCGTTGGCCTGGTAGTAGTCGGCGATCGACCTGCCCAGGTCGTAGTTGCTGCGGTAGTTGGGCAGCATGATGTCGACCGCGCGGCCGCTGGGATGGTCAGGCAGGGGATCGGATCGCACGCCGTAGTAGGTAAGGATCTGCGGGAACCGCGACCTGCAGTCGGCCACGATCGCCTTCGTCTTGGGCTGCAGCCCGTCCAAGCCCTGGGAATCGCCGGACGTAGCGGCGACCGGCGTCGTGGCGAGGTAGATCGCGGTAACCCAGCGCACCGCTCCTTGGTAGATGATCTGCATCCGGCCGTTCTCGATCACGCCGGTGATCTGCAGAGCCGTACCCTTCGGCACCTCCGTGATCGCCGTGTAGGCGTCCGCCGAGACGTTGCGGATGTCGAGCGCGGTGGTGGCGTAGCGGGTACCGGTGACCGCCGGCAGACCGTCGGTGGACGCCGCAGGTCCGGTGCTGCCGACCGGCACGATGTAGTTGGCGTTGACCCACCGAACAGCGCCTTGGTAGACGATCTGGGCGACCCCGTTCGTGGTCACGCCAGTCACGTCGAGGATGGTGCCCGACGGCACGTCACCCAGGTTCGTGAAGTCGCTGCCTGACGTGGTCCTGATCATCAGCGCTGCCGTGGCCCTGACTTGGCCTGTGACGTCGGGCAGAGAACTCGACGAGTCGGTCGACGTGCCTGAGGAACCGCTCGAGGCGCCCGACTTGGTGATCCACGTGGTCGAGACCCAGCGGCCGTCGACGAGCTGGCTGTACCCGTTCTGTTCGACTCCGTTGAGCCAGCACATGCCGCCCTTGGGCAGGACGGTGCTAACCGGGTACGTCAAACCTGGCCCCGTGCGGACGTTCACGGCTTCGATCGCGATCGCGGTGCGTGTCGTGGTCGACGATGAACTCGTGGACGAACCAGCACTGCTGGTGCTGCGGAGGTACTGGGTGGAGACGTAGGCGCTCTTCCCCGCGTACTTGACGGGGGTCCAGCCGTTGACCGACGGTCCCGTGGCGGTGATCGTGGCGCCGGTGGAGAGAACCCCCAGGATGGCCGTGGACGTGCTCGGTCCGGAGCGGACGTTGACAGCGGTGGTCGCTGCCATCACGGTGTCTGCGGCGGCGAGCGGCCCCGCGATCAGGCCACCGATGCCTTGGAGCCCGACAGCCATGACCGCTGCGACGGCCGCGGCCCTGCACCCTCGAAGAGCGATGTGCACTTCAATTACCCCTCTCAGAGGACGTATTCACACCCGTCACATCCGTACTGTTTTGTCTCAGCTGTTGCGCAACGTACGTGTTTCTCAGGAATGCGGCCACCAGTGGAGAAGTCCTCAGGTGGGCCCTGATCCGTCGGGGGAAGAAATGACATCTTTGTCATTCCGGCCGCTTATGCTGGCCGTATGGCCGTGCAGATGAGCGAGTCGGAGTTCGATTCCTTGGTCGACGAAGCGCTCGAAGGCGTGCCTCAGGACCTGGTCGACCTCATCGACAACGCGGTGTTGTTGATCGAGGACGAGGCACCGGACGGGGACCCAAGCCTTCTCGGCCTGTACGAAGGAATCCCTTTGACAGAAAGAGATTCTTCGTACGGCGGATACCTCCCGGACCAGATCTTCATCTTCCGGAAGTCGATCCTGGCGATGTGCTCCACCTACGACGACGTGGTCGAGCAAGTCACGATCACCGTGGTTCACGAGATCGCCCACCACTTCGGGATCAGCGACGAAAGGCTCCACGAGCTGGGGTGGGCGTGAGCCGTACCAAAGTCGTCGTGACGAAGTTTCTGGACCTCAACTCAAACTGGAGACTCTGAGGCACCTAAATCACAGCCATGTCATTTCTGAGGGTTCAGACTGTGAATTACTCAGCCCCCAAGATCCAGCTTTCTCGTGATCCGCTGATCCAGTTGTCGCACCAGCCCAGAGCGAGTTCGGGCAGCCAACCCGCCTGTAGGTCTTCACGGGTGACGATCTGCGCATGAGTGTGGTGGGCGACCGTGTCCAGGTCGGAGGTTTCGACCGCGACGGCCTGGAGGTACCGCTGCACGACGTTGACCGCCAGCGTGTCCCGTACCTCCGGTGCCAGAACGCCAGCCACCACCACGACGGCCGTCCGGTCGCGCCCGATGCGTTCCAGGACGGGCAACATCTCCCTCACCGTCCGGATCTCTTGGGCTACGAGCACACGCGGAGACGAGACGACCGCCCAGCCGGCCGCGGAGTCGGTCACGAAACGTCGATTCGCCCACCCGGCCGGAATCGACGGGGACGAGGCGCAGCGGCGTTTCAGTTCGTCACGAGCCTGGTGGGACAACTCGGTCGACGGAGCGCCGGGCGGTGCGGTGCCCGCCACAGAGTCGGACACATAGGCCGGCCGGGCTCCTTCGGGCAAGCCCGGGATATCCCGATCGGGCGGGGAATCGACCAGGACGGCGCGGCGAGCCCTGTTGCGCCGGTCGACCACGAAGGCCAGCACCAGGGCCATGAGACCGGCGATGCCGGCGACCACGACGACCTGCCATTGCATGTACCCCCACCGGGGCTCGAACCCGGGACCCGCGACTTAAAAGGACGCTGCTCTAACCAACTGAGCTATAGGGGCACGGGCCAGTGTATCGCTGGCGGACGGGGCGGGTCAGAGGTAGCCGTTGGTCGCCATCGACGCGGCTGCTTCGGGCTTGGGCAGCAGGCCCGCGCCGACCATCGCTTGGCTCATCTGCTCCCACTGGTCGAGGTCGAAGTGGCCGTCGATCGAGGAATCGGGGGCCTTGAACAGCGGAATGGTCGCGTCGAGCACGGCGCGTGCCGACGTCGCGGTGGCCGGATCCGAGAGGCCGGGTACGTAGGCCTTCGAGATGGTCATCGCCTGGTCGGGGTTCGCGGCGACCGCCTTCATGCCCGCGACCATTCCGGCGGCGATGGCGCGGACGACGTCGGGATGGGTGTCGGCATACGCCTTGGTCGTGACCAGAGAGATGCTGACCAGGGGTACGGCCTGGCCCACCTCGAACGACCGGGTGGCGAAGCCTGAACTGGCGAATTGGACCGCGTCGGAGTTCACGAAGCCCATCACGGCGTCCACCTTCCCGGTCATCAAGGCGGCCTGCTGGGTGTACCCGATCTCCTGGATCGACACGTCCTGCTCGGTGAGGCCGACTCCGGACAGGGCGAACTTGAGGCCGAACCAGGTTTCGCCGTACCGGCCAGGTACCCCGACCTTGCGGCCCTTGAGGTCTGCGGCCGACTGGATGGGCGAGTCGGCCGGCACGATGATCCTGACCGGATACTGGCGGTAGTACGACGCCACCGCGATCAGGTCGATGTGCTCGGACCGCGCCTGCGCCATCTCGTCACCGCCGGCCACGACGAACTGCTCGGCCCCGGTCGTCAGGGCGGTGAACAGGCCCTCGGAGGCGCCGTGGTGCCGCAGCGTGATCGGCTTGCTGAACTGGCCTGTCTGGTCGGCCACGTAGAACGGGCTGAACTGCACGTTGGGGATGTACGTCAGCCCGATCACCGCCGGGTTGGTCGTCGGTTCTGGGCTCGGGCTCGGCGCCGACGTGGGCGAACCGCAGGCCGCCAGCAGAGCCACGAGAAGGCACCCGATGAAGAGACGAAGACGCATGTGTGTGGCCTTTCAGACGAGACTGCGGACGATTGCCGACCGGCGTTCGAGGAGGATCAGAAGGATGTACGCCGCAGACGCGACGGCGGCGAGCACGACGATCGTGGCGATCATGCCCGCGGTGTCGAGTTGGTCACGCTGCACGGTGAGGATTTGGCCCAGACCGTGGCCGCCCATCACCATCTCGCCCACGACGGCACCGGTCACCGAGAGGGTGAATCCGTTGCGCAACCCGGCATAGAGCCAGGGCAGGGCCAGCGGGAGTTCGACGTGGACCAATCGTTGCCAAGACCCGGCGCCGTCGATGCGAGCCGCGTCGACGATGTGGGGATCCACGTGCCGGAGCCCGCTCGATGCCACGACCAGGATCGGGAAGAAGACCATCAACGCGCACAGCAGCACGATTGGGATCAAGCCGTACCCCACCCACAGCACGAGCAGTGGTGCCAACGCGATCGCCGGGATCGCCTGCGTCGCGCCGAGGAACGGCCGGGTCGCCGAATCGGCCCAGGCCGAGCGGTGCAGCACGATCGCCAGGGGCAGGGCGACGACAGCTCCGGCCGCGCACCCGAGCACGGCTTCGACCAGGGTGGTCCAGAGGTACGGCAGCAGGGTCCCGCCCACCAGTCCGGCCCACAGCTTCTGCAGGACCGCGCCCGGCCCCGGCAACAGGAACGCGGGCAGGCCGTCGGCCAGGAGCAACCAGAGGCCGACCAAGCCGAGGGTCAGGACCGCAGGCGCGACGAAGTGACGGGCGTACGGCGACACCACACGGCGTCGGCGCGCCTGCGTCATCGGCGGATCCTTCCGGTCGGGCATGCGACCGGGGCAACGGCGAACGCCGCTGGGCGCCGCCGGTCCGGAGCAGGCCGGTACGACGACGCCTGTGCTTCCTCCCATCCGGACTTTGACCGTCGGTCCCGGAATTCCACCGGGTCAGCCGTACCCCTCTGAAGAGGCGCACGGGTCGCGGACTATCACCGCCGGTTCGGATTTTCACCGACCCCGGAGCACATTGCTGGGGCTCATGCTACGCCTGTGTGGCAGGTCGGTCTCGGCCGCGCCAGATGAGGTACGCCTGACGCGCGGTCGCGGGGTGCGAGACCAGGATCGGGGTACCCGGTTCGGGAAAGACGACGCGACGGGCCTGGTCGTCCCAGATGACTCCCCCGGCCTCGTGGACGAGCAGGAGCGCGGCGAGGTGGTCGACGGCCGAAAAGGCGTGGATGACGGCGGCTTGACCCCATCCGGCCGCGACACCGGAGAGCGTGAGGGTTCCCGACCCCATGATCCGGACCGTAACGTGATCGTCGGCCGCGCGGTCGAGCATCGCGTCGAAGCCGGGCCAGCGTTGGTGGGCGTCCAGTTCGGTGAGTAAGACCCGCAGCGGGGGCGTTCCGGACAAGGTGAGGGTCTCGCCGCGGGCGGTCGCCCCTCGTCCGAGCGCACCGAGGAAGACGTCACCGGTCCACGGGTGAGCGACAGCGGCCACGCACGGCTGGTCGTCGACGGCCAGGGCGAGGCTGAAGGAGGTCCAGGGGATGCGGTTGGCCAGGTTGGTCGTGCCGTCCACGGGGTCGAGGTACCAGGTCGGTACGCCAGGCTGGGATTCTCCGCCCTCCTCCTCGCCGACGAGCAGGTGACCGGGCAGTTCCTCGGCGACGACCTGGCGCACCACGGCTTCGACCGACGTGTCGACGGCGGTCACCACGTCGGCGGCATGGGCCTTCGCCACGACCCGGCCGAGCTCGGCGTCACGCGTGTAGGAGATCGCCAGATCGGCCAGGGCGGCGGCGACTCCGAGGGATCGGTCGAGGTCGGCGGCGGGCAAGGTCGGTGGTAACGCGACCGGACGTTCGTACGGGGGTGACTCGTGCAAGATCCGATTCAGCAGACGCACCCGGTCGGTCGTGATCCCGTCGATCCCCAGCCGGGTCAGCCAGCGCATGACGCCCGGGTCGTTGACCGTCCACGCCCACACCTGACGACCCGTCGTGTGGATCTGGTCGATGAGCGCCGCGCTGAGGTCGCACCACTCCGCGTTGACGACGTCCGGCCCGAGGTCGTCGAGGAGGGCGAGATCGAGCGGGCCGCCGCGGTAGCCGTACTGAAGGCGAACGCGGGAATCGCGGTGACGCAGGGCGATCATGGCCTCGGTCGCTCCGCAGAACATGATCCGCTGGTCGGCCATGACGCGGGACGCCTGATCGTGGGCAGTGAGCAGGTCCTCGACCGTGGTGCCGTCGATCAGCGCGCCGACGCCCGTACCCGCCGCCAGGTCCAGCACTTCGGACAAGGTCGGGATGCGCTGGTCTGCGATGCCGAGGCTGCGGACTTCGTGCAGATCCAGGTCGCTGACGGGCGCCGGTAGCCCCCACAAACGGCGCAGGGTGGGGTCGTGCACCACGACGCTACGGCCGTCGCGTGTGGTGCGGACGTCGATTTCCAGCCAATCGCAGCCGGCGTCGATCGCGCTGGAGAACGCGGCCAGCGTGTTTTCCCGACGAGCGTAGGAGTTGCCTCGATGGGCGATCCGGGCGATTGGACGTCGCTGGGAACCCATGGCGTCAAGGTACGCCGCGGCCCCGGACCCGCGCGGCGAGTTTGACCGATCCCCGATCGTCTGAGGTACCTCAGATGTTCGGGTCTGCCGCCAAGACTGGCTGTTTTCCCGATGTCGGCGGTAGCACCTCAGAAGGAACGTAGAGGCATGAGCGAATACATCTTCACCCAGCTTCACCAGGCTCGCGAGCGCGAGCTGATCCACGAGGCGGCCGAGGCTCGCCTGGCCCGCGAGGTGAGCCGCGTCTCGCTGTGGGCCCGGCTGTTCTCCTCCCGGCCACCGGAGGCCAAGCTGACTCTGACCAACGGTCAGCCTCGGCTGGCACGATAGCCAGGTGACATCGGCAGCGTTGGGCCGGGACGCCGAACTCTTCCAACTCGAGGCTTCCCTCGGCCTCGACCGGTTAGTCCTGCTCGGCGGCGAGGCAGGCATGGGCAAGACGACCGTCGTCCAGGCCATGACGGACAGGCTGGCGGAACGGGCGACAGTGATCGTGAGCCACAGCCTCGCCTTCGGGTTGGAGCCGGCGCCGCTGGCCGCGGTGGCCGGCCTGCTCTCGGAACTCGGACGGATTCACGGCGACCGTCGCGTGCTGGCGTGGGCAGGGGCGGGAGCAGCGTCGCTGGCCCCCGCGTACCCGCCGGCCGGCGATCCGTCGACCGGATCCTCCGTCGATCGTTTGCGCATGTTCGAGGCGATGGCGCGCGTATTGGAGGGGGCCGCGGAGCAGACCCCGGTCGTGTGGGTGCTGGAGGACCTCCACTGGGCGGACCCCTCGACCTGGCAGTTGCTGCAATTCCTCGTGGTGGCTTTGACCAAGCGGTCGGTGCTCGTGGTGGCGACCTACAGGTCGGACGAGGTTGTCGGCCGTCACCCGAGCCGTGGCGTCTTGGCCGAACTCCGGAGGTCGGCGGGCGTTCGCGGTGTCGACCTCGCGGCTTTACCAGACCGGGTCATCGTCGAGATCGTCCGCCGCGTGGCCGGCGCCGCCGTCCCCGAACCCCGTGTCGCCGGCATCGTCGCTATGGCCGAAGGGGTGCCGTACTTCGCCGAGGAACTGGCTCGCGCGATCCAACCCGGGCGTGGGACCAGGCTGCCGGCCACCCTGCGGGAGGCTTTGTTGGTACGGGTGCACCGCCTGAGCGACGAGGCTCGACAGGCGCTGCGGATCGCGTCGATCTTCGGGGAGGCGGTGCCCCACGACGCGTGGGCGGGACTCGTCGGGACGGGGGCTGGCGACTTTTCCCTGCTCGTGCGGGAAATCCTCGATGCCGGCATGCTCGAACCCCGTTTCCGGACCGACCGCCCTCGGTCCAGTGACGCATTTCAGGGCCTGGTCCAGATCGGCCTGTCTGAGAGCGGCGACGACGGGTACGCGTTCAAACACGCCCTGGTGCGTGAAGTGGTGCACGACGAGCTGCTTGACGGCGAGCACCGGCGCCTCCACAGCGACGTCGCCGATCTCCTCCCCGACGATTCCCTGGCGCGCGTGCACCACCTGTTCGCGGCGAGGCGCATGGAGGACGCGTTCGCCGGTTGTCTGGCCTTGGTGCGGCAATTGCCGACGTCGCACTGGGAAGCGGCGTCGTTGTACGAAAAGCTCCTCGCCGCGTGGCATTCGGTGAATAATCCGGAGTCTGTGGCCGGGCCGGAGCACGAGGTCTTGGCCAGGGCTGCGGCCGCCGCGCTGGCGGCAGGTGACGCCCGACGCGCTCTGACGTTGGTCGACGCGAGCATCGCGAACGCCCCCGACGACCTGGACCCCCTGGTCGTTGCCGACCGTCTGATCGCGAAGGGCCGGGCGACCTGGCAGCTCGACCTCCCCGGAGCCGCCGCGCACTTCGAACGAGCCCTGGAACTCGTCCCGAACGACCGCCCGACACTTCAGAAGGTGCGAGCCCTCGATCGCCTCAGTAGCGGTCATATGTTGTCCGGCGAGTTCGACGATGCGGTACGGCTGGCCGAGGCCGGCCTCGCGGTAGCGCGGGAGCCCGGCTATGACTACTACATCTCGTCCTTGCTGAACACGATCGGTACGGCGTGGTGCGGACAGGGACGGGAGGACGAAGGTCTCTCGCTGTTGGCGGAGGCGAAGTCCCTTGGCTCTGGGCGGACCCTGATGCGCGCTCACGTCAACTTGTCGCATTGCCTCAATCTCGCCGGTGACTACACCGAGGCCATGGCCGTCGCCCGCGACGGAATCCGATTGTCGGTCGAGGGTGGCGTCGAGCGGTCGGTTGGCACGATGATCATGGGCAACCTGGCCGACCCGCTCATCGCGCTGGGAGAGTACGACGAGGCTCAGGCAGTGCTCGACCAGGCCGTCGCCTACACCACGAACGACAGGCATCGTTCCCAGCTTCAACTGCTGTTGGCCACCCTTCGGCTGGAACGCGACCAGCTCGAAATGGCGAGGACGGCCTTGGCTGAGGTGCCCGATGCGGTCCCAGACCAGCAATACCCCTCCAGCAAGGCGGTGCTCACCGCCGACCTGCTGCTGGCGTCGGGTCACCCGGAGGGCGTGGTGGCAGTGGCGCGGGCAGCGCTGGGTGCCGTTCCGATCAGGACGTCTTGGGACGTGATCTGCCTGGCGGCACGGGCTCGGCGGTTGACCCGGATGGAGGCCGACTTCGTCGAGGTAGCGGCGGATGCGTTGCCGAGCTACCGGGTCGGGCCTGGGTACCGGGCGTGGTTGGCTGCAGAAACACTCGACACGGTCGACACATGGCGTGCCGCTGTGACGGCCTCGGACCTGCTGCCAGTCAGCGTCCAGTTGATCCTGTCCGGCGAGTTGGGGCGCTCACTGGTGACGGCAGGATCGGTCGCCGAAGGCCGAGCCGTCCTCGACGCGACCATCGTGAGGGCCGATCGGCTGGGGGCCACACTCCGGGTGCGCCAACTGCGGTCGTTGCTCGAACAGGCGCAGGCCGCGGTGCCCAAGCGCGCCCACCCGGGACAACTGACCCCGCGGGAACTGGAGGTTCTGAAGCTGCTCGCCCAGGGACGCAGCAACGGTCAGATCGCTGCGGAGCTGTTCGTGACGACCAAGACCGCCAGCGTGCACGTTTCGAGCATCCTGGCCAAGGCCCAGGTCGCCAGCCGGGGCGAGGCCGTCTCCTGGGCCCGAAAGCAGGGCCTCGTCTAGCCGTACACCAAGGGAAATGTTGATCAATCATGTCCCGGCTGCGGCGCACCGGATCGGGCGGTCCGCTCCCCCCACATCTGTGACCCGTACGCCCGGTACGACCACGAGATGTGGTGGTACCGGCTCGTCGGAGCCCGGCACGTCCTCGCTCGGAACAGCATTGATCAGCGCTTCCCTCGCCTGTCTCGGTCCTGGTCTCGAGCACCAGCCACGGCCGCCGGCGGGTCATGTGGACCTCGATGCCCTCATGGACTACCAGGTAGATCGTCGCCGCGATCGCGACAGCCGTGATCCCGACCGCGCTGAACCAGACCGTGGCGCGAGCGCCGTAGGCATTGCCGATCCAGCCGATCAACGGGGAGACGACAGGGGCGAAGCCGAGGATCACCGCTCCCCACAGGGCCATCACGCGCCCGCGGACCTCGGCTGTCACTCCCATCTGGATCAGGGCGTTCGCGCTCACCATGATCGAGACGCTCGTCAATCCGAGCGGGATCATGAGCAGCGTGAACAAGCCGAACGAGGGTGCGGCGGCTGACAAAGTCATCGCCATCGAGAAGGCCAACAGGCCGAACGCCACGTGACGGATCCGGGGGCGAGGCCGCCGGGCCGCCATGAGGGCTGCGGTCAGCGAACCGATCCCCATGATCGAGCCGAGCGCTCCGAACTCGCCGGCACCCTTGCCGAACTCCTGGGTTGCCATGAGCGGGTTGGTGATCTGGAAGTTGAACCCGAAGATGCCCATGGCCAGGGCGATCGAAAACAGGAGCCGAAGGTCGGCGCGGCGCCAGACGTACCTGATCGCCGTCAGCATTCCGCCGCCGACCGCCGACTTGGGTGTCGCCCTGGTCGCCTTGATCCGTGGCAGACCGAGCAGGCAGGTGATCTGAATCACGAACGTAACTGCATTGACGACGAAGACCGGGCCGGTGCCGATCAGGAAGATCAGCGCCCCGGCCGCGCCCGGTCCCAGGAGCCGCGCCGCGTTGAAGCTCGTGCTGTTGAGGCCGATGGCGTTGGAGACGGCGTCGCGCGGTACGAGTTCGGAGACGATGGCTTGCCGGCTGGGGCCGTCGAAGGCTCCGGCGACACCGTCGGAGAATGCGAGGGCGAAGACGTGCCAGAGCTGCACCGTGCCCGTCAGCGTCAGCGAGGCCAGGAGAACGATGTCGACGAAGAGCACGACCTGCGCGACGAGCATGATGCGCCTCTTGGGGAATCGGTCGGCCAGCGTTCCCGCGACGGGTGTGAGCAGCAAGGTCGGTAGGAACATGGCGCTGGTGACGAAACCGAGGGCCTGAGCGTCGCCGTGGGTCAGTTCCACGAGCACGAGCCAGGCCTGGGCCGTACGGGTCATCCACATGCCCAGGTTCGACGCCGTCACGCCGGCGAAGAAGCGTCGATAAGGCCGGAACGCCAGGCTGGAGAAGGTCCGGCTCATGCTTCGACCACCTGGGTCAGCAGTGCGGCAGCCTCACGCAGCAGGGACAGCTCGTCGGGGGTGCAGGTCTTCAGGCGCTCGGCCATGTATGCGTCACGCTCGCGTCGCCCCCTGACAATCGCCTGCCGACCCGCGGAGGTCAGGCTGACGATCTTCTGGCGCGCGTCGGCAGGGTTGAGTTCGCGACGTACCAATCCGCGCTCCTCCAGTTCGCACACGGTCTTGGACATCGTGGGCGCGCTGAGGCGCTCGGCTGCGGCGAGTTCGGCGGCTGTAGCCGAGCGGTTCTCGAGGTGCACGAGTACGACGAACAGGTGCCGTGCGAGCGACGGCGTGTGGTCTTTGACGTGGCGGGAAAGCCGCTGCGCGGCGAGCCGGACGTCGTGGTGCAATGGTGAGAAGTTCAGGTGTGATGTCAGACATGGCTCAGGAATCGGTTAGTTAGACAAACTAATGATAGGTCGATCAGGAAGCGATGTCTAGAACGTTTCAAGAATGGAGAGGCTGGGGTCAGCTGCCGGTCCGTGCGTGGTTGGCTCGCTCGCCGGCGTCGGGTCGTCTGGCTCCGGATCCGGCTCTCGGGTGGTGGTTTCGGTGATGGGTGGTGGTTGGTGGGTGTACGTCGCGCCCTCAGGGGTTCGGGTGGTGCGGGTTCCGGCTGGCCGGTCGGGGCAGCTGG